>WNFD01011837.1_pt1 | contig 14441 bp, 12 predicted proteins | sample 5400491 | NCBI WGS metagenome assembly WNFD01 (sample SAMN13153343, study PRJNA577476) | soil metagenome | isolation source: 120 cm saprolite under Douglas fir tree site 2 hole 2 replicate 2 | place: USA:California | collected 2015-04-18
GCTCGCGGCCGTTGCCGGCGTGCGCGTGCTGGAAATGCGTGCGTACAAACGCGAACAAGCTCGCATCAAGACCAACGCGGATGCGCGGCGCTGGGAGCATCGCTACGTTGCTGGAGCAGCGATGACCATGCTGCTGCTCGGCGTATGGTGCTATCTCTCCTTCTCCCAAACAAGCGAGCCTTTCGCGCAACTCGTGAGTTTTTCGATGACGATCGCTTACGCGGTCGGGATCTCGGGACGAAATTTCGGCAGCAATCGATTGGTGACCGCGTTGATTTTGTGCACCGGCGTGCCGATGATCGCCGCGCTGCTGTTGCATGGCAACGTCTATCATTGGATCTTTGCTTGTTTCCTCACACCGTTCTTTTTGGCGGTGAAGTTCATTTCGGACCGGTTGCGGCACACGTTGCTCGACGCCGTGATCGCAACGCGCAATGTTTCGTTGCTCGCGGATCGGTTCGACACGGCGCTCAACAATATGCCGCACGGTTTGTGCATGTTCGATTCGCAGCGGCGCATCGTTGTGGCCAATCAACAGATCAACGAGCACTTGGGGTTGCCGTCAGACCTGCAGCTTAGGCAACTGGGGCCGCGCCAGTTGATCACCGCTTGCGTCGATTCCAAATCACTCTCGGACGCCGACGCCGAGCGCCTTATCGGCGAACTCGACGTTCGGCTGTCCGGCAGCGACAGCAGTGATTTTTTCGGAGAGCTGCAGAGTGGCCGCAGTCTGGAATTTACCGTGCAGCCGATGGAAAACGGCGGCATGGTGCTGCTGGTCGAGGACATCACTGAACGAAAGCTCGCGGAAGCCAAGATCAATCATCTGGCGCGCTTCGACCCGCTGACCGGACTGCCCAATCGGACCATCCTGCGCAATCGCATGGACGATGTGCTTGTCCAGTGTGAGGCGGGCGAGCGTTGTTCCATTCATTTCATCGATCTCGATCAGTTCAAGCAAGTCAACGACACGCTCGGGCATTCCCGCGGCGATATGCTCTTGCAGGCGGTGGCCGATCGATTGCGTGCGATTGTGAGAGCAACCGATGTCGTCGCACGATTCGGAGGCGACGAATTCGTTATCCTGCAACCGGCGATCAAGGACTCCGATGAGGCGTCACTGCTCGCCAATCGCGTTCTGAAGTCGCTGGGCGCGTCCTATGAGATCGACGGAAAGGAAGTTGCGATCAGTGCCAGCATCGGCATTGCGTTTGCGCCCAAGGACGGCACCGACGCGGATCAATTGCTCAAGAAGGCCGATATGGCGCTGTATCGGGCGAAGGCCGAGAGTCGGGATACCTGGCGATTTTTCAAGCCGGACATGGAGGCGCACGCGCAAGCGCGCCGCAATCTGGAGCTCGATCTACGCAACGCCTTAGAGAACGACGCCTTCGAGATCTATTATCAACCCATTCTCGATCTGCGAACGCGACGGATCGTGGCGTGCGAGGCCCTCATGCGCTGGCCGCATCCGGAGCGCGGAATGATCTCTCCGACGGAATTCATTCCAGTCGCTGAGGAAATGGGCATCATCATCGAAATGGACCGACGCGTTCTGCGCAAGGCCTGTCTCGAGTGCCGGCAATGGCCCGGCGACACCCGCGTGGCCGTCAATCTTTCGCCCATTCAGTTCAGCCGCGCCAACATTCCCCTGCTTGTTCGCGATACCCTTGCCGCCGCGGGTCTGCCGCCCGACCGCTTGGAGATCGAGATCACCGAAACAACGCTGCTGAAGGATACGGTGCGCAGTCGGACCGCGCTACATCAGTTGCAGGCTCTCGGCGTGAGCATTTCACTGGATGATTTCGGCACTAAGTATTCGAACCTGAGTTATCTGCACAGCTTTCCGCTGCACAAGGTCAAGATCGATCAGTCGTTCGTGACGAACCTCACCACCAATGACCGCATGCTGACGCTGTTGCGCGGTGTCGCGCGGTTGAGTGGGGAACTCGGGCTGCGCGTCGCGGTCGAGGGCGTTGAAACCGAGGAGCAACTTCTGCTGATTTCGGCGGAGGCCAGCATCAACGAAGTGCAGGGGTATCTGTTTGCCCCGCCGCTGCCGGCGTCAGCGCTCCGCAAACTGCTCTACGCGGCGCCTGTTCAGATCGAAAAAGTAGCCTGAGATTTTCTGGCGGCACGAAGCGACCGCGGCGGACCAACCGCAGTGGTGGTCCCGGCTTGACATCGCCGGCCGACCAGATCGGCGCACCGGATCATACCTTGGGGCGTGTGCGCAGCTAAAATTCCCCCAGTTTGATCGCAAGACTGCATTTCACTTTGACATCGCGTGTATTGACGGCTGCGATTGCCCGGGATTCTGACGTCATTTCCTGTCGCCAGTAAAATGTTGAGGCATTGGTGCGGCCTTTTCTGGCCCAATTCTGACGAGTGGGCACATTGCCGTGAGGATTAATCTTAACTAAGCCTAAAGTTATTGTCTTTTTCTTAATAAATCGGTAACCTTTTGCTCCGCGCAAGGCCAAAGGCCGCGGGGGAAAGGGTTCGTAATGAGTTCGGTAGCGTTGGCGTATGCGCCGCAGGTCAGTTTTTCGGATCGCGTCGCGGAGCTCCTCAACAGGATTGACTGCCGCCGCATCTTGTCCGGCGAGGATCGTGAGGCGGTCGCGCGGCTGCGCTACCAGGCCTACCTGCGCGAGGGCGCGATCTCGGCGAATTTTTCCAAGACGTTCTCCGATATCTATGACGACTCCGAGAATGCTTGGATTTTCGGATTGTACATTGACGACGAGCTCGCGAGTTCGATCCGCATTCATGTGGCCTCGGAAGACGAGCCGGTGTTTCCGAGCTTGGAGGTCTTTGCGGACTTGCTGGAGCCCGAGCTCAAGGCCGGCAAGACCGTTGTCGATCCGACGCGCTTCGTCACGGATCCGAGGTTGTCTCGGCTCTATCCCGGGCTGCCCTATGTGACGCTTCGCCTGTGCTGGCTCGCGTCGGAGTATTTCAGCGCCGAGCATTTTATCGTGGCGGTCAGGGCCGAACATCAGGCCTACTACAAGCGGGTGTTCAATCACCGCTCAATCTGCGGGCCGCGCCCCTATCCATTGCTGAAGAAGCCCATCACGCTCATGACCGTGCAGCAGCCAGTGGTGGCCGATCAGGTGCATCGACGTTACCCGTTCTTTCGGTCCACCTTCTTTGAGCGCCGGATGCTGTTCGAGCGTTATCTTCCAGTGCGGAGCGCTTCTTTGCGGCCGAAACTGGACTTGCTGGCCAACGCGACGAGCGAGGTCGAAGTCCGGGCGGGCTGAGATGGGGCAGGCGGGCTGACTTGGGGCCTGGACCCATAGGCCCGCAGCCAGATGCGGACCCGACTTCGCCTGGAAGAACGACAGAAGATGCGCGTTCGTTGATGTCGCACTTCCGGAGATGTTGCACTTCCGGAACGTAACGACAATCACGTCGACACCGTCACGGTCTGCGACTAACACGGCGAGCGCTGCCCACATTGAATCAAATCACAGCGAAAAAGTTCGTCGAGGCTTAGACTCTCTGGGATAGATCCCGTCGTCGGGCTGAGGCTTGACCGGCAGGCGCTCGTGGCAGAGGGACTGGACGCGCCTACGAAAGAGCAGAGCCCATGAAGCCGTCTCAACCTCATTCGCTGATCACGCATCCGCCGTGCCCCGATTGCTGTGGGCCGACGACGTTGTACTACATCGAGCCTGCAGATCCTGGCTACGACAACCGCTTATTCAGATGTGTCGCCTGCGGGTGCTACAACAGAGTCATCGTCAAAATCGAAAGCGCGCCACTCCCCCTCAAGGCGATCGACGCAGAGAGGAGCGCGTGATGGCCGGTTGGACGGGTGTCGTGGCGATTTGGACCGCGGTGATCGGACGGCGGAAGGAACAGATCCGACACGTGACCGAGCCAAGCATCGCCATACCCCCGGCGTCTGGTGCATGATCGCGCGCTTTATGGAGATTGAACGCATACATTCCTGATCGCTATTCCCAAGGGTGACTTGATGCCTCACCTATGGCGCTTGTTCCATCTGAAGCCGGCGGCGTTTGCCGTCGGTCTGCTTGCCGCAGGGATCTCGCTCGCGGCGTGTTCCGGGAAGCCGCAATCGCTCGCTGATTATATTGCAGCGATCTGTGCAACGCCCTTTCGTTCGTCCTCTCCTGATGAAGCGCCGTTCTTGGCCGAGAACGTCAGCGCCATGACCAAGATGATGATCAGCATGGGCATCCGACCATCGGGGGATGTCGACAGCGACTTCGTATCGATGATGACACCGCATCATCAGGGCGCCATCGAAATGGCCCAAGCGGAGCTGCGCTATGGCCGCAACGAGCAGCTTCGGCGCATGGCGCAAGAGATCATCGTTACCCAGCAGCAGGAGATCGCCGCGATGCGGTTGGCGCTCGGCCAACCTTCGCCGCCGTCGGTGCCGAACCAGCTGTCGTCTGCGCAATCAATCGATCCTGGCGGTCAATATCCACCCCCTAGACCAGGGAGCCGCACCATGAAGCGCACTTCTTTATTCATCGCATTGTTAGCCACAGGTGCATTTGTCGCCATCCCAACCGCTTGGGCAGGACAAGCGCCGGGATCGGCTTCCGATCCCGATATACCGATCAGCCATCGCGATCGCGTCTACTCAGCAGAGCAGTTTTCAAACACGGTCTCGGTCACTGATCCCGTCGACAACAAGTTGCTTGGCGTCATTCGCCTGGGTGATCCGCTGCCCGCCAGCTTCAGCCCCCTCTACACCGGCCAATTGTTGGTGCACGGCATGGGATTTTCGCCCGATCATCACACCATCGCCGTCGTAGCCATCGGCTCGAATGCGGTGAACTTCATCGATACCGGGACCAACAGCGTCAAGCACATCACTTACGTCGGACGCTCGCCGCACGAGGCGTTCTTTACGCCGGATGGCAAGGAAGTCTGGGTGACGGTGCGCGGCGAGAACTACGTCTCTGTGCTCGACGGTACAACCTATGAGGAAAAAACGCGGATCACTGTTCCGAACGGCCCGGGCATGACGATATTCTCGCCCGACGGAAAATACGGCTATGTCTGTTCGTCGTTCACTCCCGAGACCGTCATCATTTCCGTCGCCGACCACAAGGCCGCCGGGAAGGTCCAGCAATCAAGCCCATTCTGTCCCAATATTGCGGCGACCCCTGATGGCTCCCAAGTCTGGTTTACTCTGAAAGATACCGGCAGGGTTCAGGTCTTCGACGCACGGCCGCCCTTCGCTCCCCTCAAGACGCTCGACACCGGTCCGATCACCAACCACGTCAACATCGTACGCAATGCCAATGGCACGTTCGCCTACGTCACGGTGGGCGGTCTCGATGAGATTCAGGTCTATCGGACGGACAATTTTTCCAAAATCGCGACCATTCCGACGGGCAAGCTGCCCCATGGCATTTGGCCCTCTGGGGACGGCACACGGGTCTATGTCGGGCTCGAGAATGAAGACCGTATCGCGGCCATCGACACGCTGGCAAACAAAGTGATCGCCACTAGCCCGATCGGCCAGGCCGCGCAGGCGGTTGTCTACGTGCCCAATGCGGTTCCCGAGGTGGGTGATAGTACCAACTCTGCGATGACCACGAAAATGTCGGAGGAAGCTGGAACAAAGAACCTGCAGCCACTCGGTGTGGCTGGGCTGTCAACGCAGCTGTGGCTGGTGCCGGCGGAGCAGCGCAAAGTTGAAGGCGGAAAAGCGCCCACCAGCGTCTCGCTGTCCGACCAGGGGTTGGTGCAGGTGCTGGAGGCGTCCGTCACCGGACTTGAGCCTGGGACGCCTTACGTGCTTGCACTTTCCAATGAGCCAGCAGGTGCCGGCGTCCTCGAGCCCCTGCAGCGCTTCATGACAAATCCGGCTGGCGCGGCCATCGTCAATGCGATCGGACCAATTCGTCAGGTCGTGCGCGGTGAGGACAAAGTCCAACGTCGCTATCTCGTGATCGCTCCTGGTACGGCCGACCAGCACGGCGCTCCGGTTCAAGTCCAAGAGGAGTAATGACGTGGCTGTGAACGCGATAGCGAGCCGTATCGCTGCGTGGTGACAGTATATCTAACGCGCAAGGCAAGGTTCGACGGTTGGCTGGATGCCTGACTTAGGACACACATGAGCAGGGGAGACATACCATGATCCGCAAGGCAAAAGCGGTTTGGCGCGGCACCGGTCGCGCCGGCAGCGGCAATCTTTCCACGGATTCCGGCGTGCTCGCGGAAACTCCGTATTCCTTCAAGACCCGCTTCGAGAACGAGAAGGGCACCAATCCCGAAGAGTTGATCGCCGCCGCCCATGCCGGATGCTTCACCATGGCGCTGGCCTTTCAGCTGCAGGCCGCCGGCTATACGCCCACAGAGCTTACGACCGAGGCCGCGGTCACTCTTGAGCCGGAGGGCCAGGGATTCAAAATCAGTCGGTCGGCTCTGACCCTGCGGGCGCAAGTGCCGAACTTGGACGAAGCTGCGTTTGCGCGCATGGCCGGCGAGGCCGAGAAGAACTGCCCCGTCTCCAAGGTCCTCAACGCCGCGATCACATTGGACGCCAAATTGATCTGAGCGTCGGCCACGTCCTGACAAGGAGTCGGCAATGACTCGAGCTCACCAGCCAGGCCAAGCCGTTTTCAGATCGGTCTTGCCCGAAGATATCGACTGGAAGCCGTTCCCGGCGTTCCCACCTTCGGTCCGCCTCGCCGTCGTTGTCGGTCAGCCCTCAGAGCCAGGCCCTTACGTGATCAGGGTCAAAGTGCCGTCCGGCGTGAAGCTGATGCCGCACCGACACCCTGAGGACCGAGTCTACACAGTGATGTCAGGTGTTTTCTATATCGGTCTGGGTGATCGGTTCGACGGCGACAAGGTGAAGGCGTATCCGCCCGGTAGCGTGATCGTACTGCCAGGGGATACATCCCACTTCCACTGGGCAAAGTCCGGTGAGTACGTCACCCAGGTCACGGCCATTGGTCCGTTGGGTCTCGAATATTTGGATCCCGGCAACGATCCGCGTGAGCAAGATCGCCAAGAGTCTGGTTCGTCAACTCAGTCGAGCGCAAAAGGCGCGGGACCGGCGAGAACTCAGCGCCAATGAGATGCGAGCGGGTTACATTCCATGACCCCGTTAGCAGGGAACATCTCACTCATGCCGCGTTACTTTTTTCACCTCACCGACGGCAAACAAGTGCTGAGCAATCACAAAGGCATCGACTTGCCGGGCGATGCTGCTGCGCGGGACGACGCGGTGGTGCTGGCACGCGATCTCAAACACGGCGCAGTCATGCCGGGTTGGGACTGGACCGGCTGGTTTGTCGCCATCGTCGATCAGCAAGGACACAAGGTCGACGAGGTCCCGGTTGCAGACGTTTGAGTCTGTCGAGGTGGCAAGAGATGCGTAGGTCCTTTGATCACCATTCCTGGCACTTGTCAGCCGTCATGATTGTGGCAGGCTAGTGTCCCGATTCCGAAGTTCGCAAATCCTTGCGGCACCTCTGATGCGAACTTCGGAGTCAAAGGGACACAAGCAAATGTAAGTTTCTAGTGTGGTTTTTGGATCTGAAGTTCCTTTGCGAGCTCGCGGCAATAATGGAAGGAACTTCAGATCCACCACACTAGCCGCTGCGCTTGTGGGTTTTTCTGAGGGATCGTGTCCGGCTGTGGCATTTCTTGTATTGGATCTTGTATTGGACGTGACGGGAAAGAGCCCCTTGGCCTCTAGCGATAGATGCGACCCAGCGCCGGGGAGGAGTGTTATGAAACGAAGATCGCTTTCGCGATGGTTGCTCGCGCTTGGCGTTTTTGCCCTGTTCATGGTGGAGGCGGCTTCTGCCGCCGACGTCCACGTGATGATATCGGCCGGCTTTTATGAGGTCTATTCTGAGCTCGGCCCGGCATTCGAACACGCAAGCGGTCATCGGTTGGTCACGACGCGCGGCCCGTCGATGGGGGACTCTCCGGAAGCGATTCCAACGCGGCTTGCGCGCGGCGAGGCCGCAGATGTTGTGATCCTGGATAGCGGGGCCGCCGACGAGCTGGGCAAGCGTGGTCTGGTGCGCGCCGACAGCAAGATTGAGCTCGCGCGTTCACTGATCGGCATGGTGGTGCGTGCCGGCGCGGAAAAGCCTGACATCGGCAGTGTCGAAGCCCTTCGGAGCACGTTATTGGCCGCAAAGTCCATCGCTTATTCGGACAGCGGTAGCGGCACCTATTTATCGACAACACTCTTCGCCAAGCTCGGTATTGCCGATCAGGTAGGGAGCAAGAGCCGGAAGGTGCGAGGGCCTCCGTCCGGCGAGCCGGTCGCGGCGGTCATCGCAAGAGGCGAAGCGGAGATTGGATTCCAACAGGTGAGTGAGTTGATCCACGTCCCCGGAATTACCTATGTCGGCACGATTCCAGCCGAGACCCAACCAAAGATATTCTTCGCTGGTGCGCTCACCAGTTCGGTTCGGCAGCCGGAGGCGGCCGGTGCGCTGATCCGCTTTCTAGCGTCGGGCGATGCCGGCGATAGCACCTAACTGCGCCTTGGAACTTCAAGCACTTTCGATGACCTCGTAGTGTTGAACGGAGTCATCGAAGTCGGTTAATGCGGCGACCGCCCCCGGCTCTACAACAGCCTTGGCAATGTCATCACCGGCAAACCCGCGAACAGCCTCCATCGACTCCCATCGCGTCAAGACCAAGTATTCAATCTTATCGTTGATCTGCCGCTGGCTGAGATCAGCACCGAGGAAACCCGGCACGTGTCTCAATTCGGGCACAACGATCGTTCGGAAGTGTGTCGGATAGGCGGCTTCGTTTGGTTGCGACGCACGGCCGCGCCATTCGCGGATTATCATTTTGAAATCTCCCATATGCATTCCTCGTCGGCGCCGAAGCATAGATTCGGCCCGGCGGAAACACCTGCTCGCCGTCTACATCGTGTGCATCTACATCTTTAGCGAATTGCTTTCAAAGCTTTCGCCATTCTTGCATCTGGCATGCTGTCGCTGAAGGGCCGCAATTCGGTGCTTCTCGTGTGACGCCGGCTGAAGATCTGATTCGCCGCTGCACTCGAAAACCTCTGCTGTCGGGTGCGCGGAGCCAACGTGGTTGCCATCTCCAATGAATGTTGCCGCAGGACCTCTGCTACCGCTCATGGACGAGGATCAGACGGCGCCTCTGTGGCACCTGACGATCCCGGAAGTCAAAGACGTCATCGTCGGTGAGCTCGCTGAGTGCGGCGAGTGGATCGTCGCCAACATCCAGACTGGCAGCATTTGGCCAGTCAATGCACAGAAAGTGCAGTATCGCGGCGAGACGTTGTGGATCGTGCCGGTGATGAAGAAGTTCTATCCGGCAGTCGCGATGAAGGTCCCCCAGGGTAAGAGTCGTATCGAGTGCGAGCAGCTGGTGATGCGCTTCATTAGCACTCTCTCATGGGTCGAGAGTCGGGGTTTCATCGTCGAGGGATTGGGTGGTGGCAGTCTACCGGCGCCAATGGCTCGTGACAAAGAGCAGGGCTTTGCCATTTGCGAGGAGTTCGATCTTTCCTATTTCCCCGAGCCGGACAATGAAAAGGCTCTCCTTGCTCTGGCGCTGATGCGCGAAGGCCGTGGCTTAAATCATCCGACCTATGCCTTCCTTTCATTCTTTAGAATTCTCGAAGTCGCTTTTCCAAATAGCACGGCGCGGACGAAGTGGATGAACGACAGTGTCGGATCGATCCAAGGCCATCTGGTCGCGGAAGCGCTCAGAGAGTTGTACACCAAGGGCATCGCCGACATCGGCGCCCACCTGTACGTGTCGGGCCGCTGCGCGATCGCACATGCAACGAAATCGCCCGTCATCGATCCCGACGACCCTTCCGACACCAGACGCCTTCAGTCCGAACTGCCGATCATGACTGCTCTCGCGCAGAAAGCGATCGAGGAGGCTCTAGGTATCGAGACGAGCCAGACGGTGCATCGAAAGCATCTCTACGAATTGGCTGGGTTCAAAGAGATTCTCGGGTCCGAGATCGTCGGCCAGTTGGTCCGCGGTGAACAGATAACCGAGGAGCGAATGGTTGAGATCCCCGACATCAGCGTCCGGATTCGGAATCGTGATCCGTACAAGCCGCTGTCGAATTTGTCGGTTAAGGAGATCGGGCAGAACAGCAAGCTCTTCTACATCCGTTTCGAGTCGAAGAGCAGCGACGTGAAAATCCGGTTCCAGTTGGATTTCGGTGCAGAGCGATTGGACTTTTCACTTGGCCGCGACCTGTTCGCCAGGGACACCGGGAGCGCAGAAGCGGCGGACAATATGGCCGAGGTGTCGCGCTTCTCCAGTGAATATTTTGGAAACGGCCAGTTGCACATCCTCAATGCGCACACCGGCGCCCTGATCGCACGGAAGGATGCCTTTGTCCCCCTCAACGTGTATCTCGATTCAGAGACGGCAGAGGCCGACATCGCCCACTGGAAGTTCTTGGCCGAACAGCGTCGAGAGCTTGACAGGCGATACGCTGAGGAGATGAAACGCCTGTCGGTGGCTTACGACGTTCGAATGAGTTGAATTTTCGAGACGACTTTTTTCGAAGGCATCGACCCGTTGCACTCCTGCCAAAGAGTTTATCAAGTCTGCTGTTCGCTGCACGGTTCGACAGAGGGTGGGCGGTCCTCGGCGTAATTTGATGGCGGCTTTTTATTGTCGCGCTACCCAGCTGCGCGGCAACTGACGACGTTTCAACGCATCCGCTCAACCCATTGAATCCGCGAAGCGCCCGGTTCGAACGGATCAGCGAAGTATTGGGTTTCGCGGGCCACCTTGCCGTCCCTAAACTCCATAACGCTCACCGTGTAAGACGGCAGCGAGTCGTAGCTGAGGACGAATTCAGTGACCCAGAGGTCGGCATTGCCGAGTATGCGCCGCACTGTGAAGCGTTTCTTGTTCGGTTGCGCCAAACGAGATGCCTGAATGTTATGCCGACCGCGGATGCGCTCCCCCGACTGCGGATACTCAAGCACTGCGTCCTCTTGGTAAATCTGATGCTCCGCCTCGAAGTCGTTTGCGTCGGAGGCGGCCCAGTGGCGATCCAGAGCGGCTCGAATCTCCCGGTCTTCCATCTCGATCTTCCCTCACATATCCGGCGCACGCACGCGGCCTCGTACATCCGCCCTCTACCGTCGGAGTCCTATAATGCTCTACCTGCCAGTGCGAACCCCGCCCCGATCTTGCAACAACTTAACGAACTGTCGACCAATTATCTTCAGTAATAATGAGAGAAAATATGATGCAGTTGTGTAGTGGCGCCGTCTAATTAGATAACAAGAAGCATAAAAATTAACATAACGCACCATTGTTTATCAAAAGTCCGCACTTCCACTTAACAGAAAACGAAGGGTTATGCGCGAATATTATCCGTGGGTTGAGGAGGGCCAGAATTAATGTCTGCGACGCGCCGCGGGTCTGCCAAGTCGAAGGGGTCCTTGCCGAAAGGCGAGGGCGCTGAGACGGCTTTGGCCGACGGCACCAGGGCCGAGCGACGATCGCCCAACCGGCCGAAATTCAGCGAGAGCTGGCGCAAGACGATCGAACCCGATGTCGCGCCGGCCGCGCTCGCCGCCGATGCGGTCGACCATATCGACATTTGGGTGGCGCATCCGGATTCGTTGCTGCGGGCGCATTCTTGCTTGCAACTCCTGACCGACGGCGATTGGGCGCCTCTCAAGCAAATTGCAAACTCGGCGATCCGCCACAGTGCGACGGCGGCGCGTATTCTGCTGCGGCTCGGCCTGTCGCGGGTGGTCGACCGCGAGGTCGCGCCTTCCGATTGGACATTCGAACGCAACGAAGGCAGCAAGCCGCTCGTATCGAAGGATTTCCCCCAGATCAATTTCAGCGTGGCGCATGTCGACGAATTGTCCGTCGTCGCCGTCTCGCCGAATCTCGAAATCGGGATCGACGTCGAAAGCGTCGATCAGAACGTCAGCGAAAGCGTGATCGAAGGCTTTTGTCACCCGGACGAACAGAACTCCGTTCGCGATCTGCTTCCGCGCCAGCGGGTCCGCGAGTTCCTGCGGTTTTGGACCCTCAAGGAAGCCTATACGAAAATGAAGGGCGTCGGTCATTCGCTCGACTTCGACACGATCAAATTCGTGCTTGATCCGCTCACGTTGAAATCGGCGGGCGATGTTCCGAGACAGAAAATGCCCCCGCAGTTCGAGAGCTTCTACATTCCCGTGGACCACGGTCTCTATCACGTGTCGCTTGCGATCGAGCACCCGGAGCAGCGGGCAGCTTTGACCGAAGTGCAGATCATCAGTCTTGCCAAACCGAAGGGCATCGCCGGCGCGACGCACGCGCATGGGCGCCATTAGAAATCATTTCCGAGAGGGATCGCCATGAGTCAGTCGTTCGCCGCCATCGCGAGAAGACAGCAAGCCGTCGGCAACGACGAGCCAAAGTTGCTGCACGAATTCTCAGCTCGAGGACCTTGCCAATCAGGTCGCCGCATCCCTCCATGCTCGCGGAGTTCGTCCGGGGTCGCTGGTTGCCATCTATCTGGAAAAATCCCCCCGACTGTTTGCCGCGTTGCTTGGCGTGCTGAAGGCCGGGGCGGCGTACGTTCCGATCGATCCCAAGTTTCCGATTGGTCGGATTCAGAGCATCGTGGAAGACGCGCAGATTACGACGGTCATCAGCGAAAGCGATCTCGGGCACGGGTTGGCGCCGCACGTCTCAGCCAGCGTCATGTTGCTGGAGGATGAGTTGGTCGAGGACTTGCCGCTGTCAAGTCCGCCGCTCGAGCCGGTGGTCGTGACACCCTCCGACGCTTGCTATGTCATCTACACATCGGGCTCGACCGGACGGCCCAAAGGCGTTGTCATCGAGCATCGCAATGCCGTGAACTTTGTTCAGGCGTTGCACAGTGTCTATAAGCTCGAGCCGCAAGACCGCGTCTATCAGGGTTTCTCGGTTGCGTTTGACGCTTCCGTCGAGGAGGTCTGGGGCGCGCTTTCGATCGGCGGCACTTTGGTCGTTCCAACCGAAGACATTTCGCGATCGACATTTGATGCCGCGGACTTCATCAACTCCAACCGCGTCACGTTCTTTTCCACGGTGCCGTCGTTTCTCGCGATGATCACCTCGGACCTCCCCAGTGTTCGGTTGCTGGTCGTGGGCGGGGAGGCGTGTGTACCCGAACTGGTGAGCCGATGGGCAAAGCTCGGGCGCCGCATGCTCAACACCTATGGTCCGACCGAGACGACGGTCGTTGCGACCGCCGCGGAATGTATTCCCGGAGCGGCGGTTACGATCGGCACGGCATTGCCGAACTACGTGACGTGGGTGCTCGACGAGGAAATGCGGGAGGTTCAACCGGGTGAAAGCGGTGAACTTTATGTTGGCGGAGACAGCGTTGCGCGCGGCTATTTGAACCGACCGGAATTGACGGCCGAGCGCTTTGTTCAGGTGACAGCGGATGAGGCGGGGGCGCCATCGGGGCGTCTTTACCGTACGCTCGATCTTGTGTGTCTGGCCGAGAACGGCGCGCTGCAATTTCTCGGCCGGGCCGATGCCCAAATCAAGATACGCGGCTTTCGCGTCGAGCTGTCGGAAATCGAGGCGGTGCTCATGGAGCATCCGGCCATCCAGGCGGCAGCGGTCAATCTCGTCGAATTCGGAAACTTGAAGGAGCTCGCCGCGTACGTCGTGTTGGAAGCGGAGGTTGCCGAGCTCGATCGTGAAGCTGTCGCCGAGCTGCTGCGCCGGCGAATGCCCGAATACATGGTCCCGCGCTTTTTGGAGGTCGTCAATAAGCTCCCGGTCATGACCAGCGGAAAGGTCGATCGGAAATTGTTGCCCCCGCCCAGCACGCTGCTGGTCGGCGCCAACAAGAGTGTTGTTGCACCGGCGACGGAACTCGAGCGCGCGGTCGTTGAGATATGGGAAAAGGTCTTTCAGATTTCTCCGATCTCGGTCGAAGACGACTTTTTCTTGAATCTTCGCGGACATTCGCTGACCGCGGCGCATGTCGTCAGCGAAATGCGATTGCGTTTGAACACATTGCAGGTTTCGGTTCGAGATCTCTACGCACACCGATCGGTGCGGGCGCTCGCAAGCCATCTTGAGAAGATGGGCGTCGGGATCAAGGCGGATGGCGCGAACGAGCTCGCGAGCCGCGTTGTGTCGTCCGGCGCGGAGGCGAAGGCATCGCTGCCCTGGACCAGGTGGCCCTGTGCCTTCCTGCAGTTCCTGGGTGTTTTGGGCTTCTGGGCGGTTGTGTCCTCGCCTGTCGTCTTTCTTACGGTCGTGATCCTGAAAGTCCTCAATGACGAGATGACGCTGGAGCGTGCGACCCAGATCGGGACGATCGTCGGATTCCTTCTCTGGCCTTCATGGTTGCTCTTGAGCATTGCGCTCAAATGGATCGTGATCGGCCGCTACAAACCCGGCCGCTATCCGGTTTGGGGCTTCTACTATTTTAGATGGTGGTT
>WNFD01004221.1_pt1 | contig 14439 bp, 15 predicted proteins | sample 5400491 | NCBI WGS metagenome assembly WNFD01 (sample SAMN13153343, study PRJNA577476) | soil metagenome | isolation source: 120 cm saprolite under Douglas fir tree site 2 hole 2 replicate 2 | place: USA:California | collected 2015-04-18
TGTCGGCCATTGGTTGGTCCCGCGGCAGGCGCGGCCGTGCAAGGGCTGATCGACCGTCACGACCTGGTCGCCACGCTGGATCGCGTGGTCGGGAAGCGGTAACGATCATCTCAGCGCCCGCCGGCAGCGGGAAGACGTCGCTGCAGCACGCGTGGGCCGGCCGCGCCAGGACCACCGGATCGCCCTCATGTCCGTATGGCCGGGCCAGCGCGACGCGCAGCTGTTCTAGCTCGCGCTGCGGGCGCGGTCCGCGCCGCGACCGGCGGCGCCGAATCCCCGCCCGCGGCGCCCGAGTTCAACGGCCAGGCCATGGTCGACAAGGTGCTGTCCGAGCTCGCGGTGTCCGGCGGTCCCTTCGTCCTGATCATCGATGACCTGCACGAGCTGAGCTCCGGGTACGGGGAGAACGCCTGGGCCAGCTCGGCCTGGGAGGCCCGCCTGTTCGTGAACCCGATCACCTCGTCGCCGGGCGAGAATCCGCCGACCCCGGCGCCGACCTCCTCGACGACCCCAGCGAGGTCGCTGCCCTGCCCAGACGGGAACGTCGACGGGAACAGCTCCGCCACCGCCCCCGTGCGGATGACCGCCTCACTGGGGTTGATGCCAGCCGCCTTCACCCGTACGAGGACCTGCCCGTCCCCGGGCACCGGGCGTTCCACCTCGTCGACCCGCAACACGTCGATCCCGCCGAACTCGTCGTACCTGACTGCCTTTACCATGATCTCTCTCCCTTGACTCGCTGAATCAGTAGGCGGGCAGCGGCTGCGCCGATGCCAGCTCCCGGAGCAGCCGCCGCTGCTCGCTGACATCGCTATCGGCGGGCAAGGCTGACTACCGCAGGATTGCTTCGCGGTTCTCTCGCTGCTCGGTGCTCACGGAGGATCTCCCTTCGGCTGGAATTCGCCTGGCAGCACCCCAGGCGGTCTCGCCCATGTCAATCCGCTTCTGAAAATTTCCAGCCGGGAGGCGCGCCACTACCAGACTTGCCGCCAGGCAGGTGAGGAGGCGTCACCGGGTCACGGTGATTCACGCGACCGGAGCACCACAGAACCGATCTGCCATGGACAGGCGTGAATGTGGTGTCTCCGGTCGCGGCGCCTTGCTGGTCGACCTTTTATGTATGGGGTTGGCTTTCCTTTGGGCGTGTCCGGATTATGCCCGGGTCACGCCGGGTGCCGTCCGGGACCCGCCGGGTCACGCCGGGACGCCGGGGCCGGCCTCGGCCTGCGCCGGCGCCGCGCCGCGTTCCGGGGACGGCGTGCCCGGCTGAGCCAGCGGCCCGCTGCGGATCAGGGCGCCGCAGATGACCGCGCCGCCGGCGAAGATCCCGGCGGTCCACCAGAACGCGGTGGTGTAGCCGTGCAGCAGCGCCTGCCCGGTCAGGGCCTGGCGGCCGATCAGCTGGGCCGAGGCGAGATGCGCCGTGAGGTAGGCGGTGACGGCGGCGGCGAAGATGCTGTTCAGCAGCGAGGTGCCGATCGAGGCGCCGAGCTGCTGGCCGACGTTGAGGGTCGCGGAGGCGACTCCCGCGTCCTGCGGGGCCACGCCGAACGTGCCGGCGTTGATCGCCGGGGCGAACACCATGCCCATGCCGATCCCGCTCACGATGGTCGGGCCGAGCACGCCTGCGGCATAGCCGGTGTGCGGGGCGAGCTGCGCCAGCCAGACCGCCCCCCCGGCGGCGGCCAGCAGCCCGAACGCGACCAGCGGCCTGGGCCCTATCCTTGGCATCAGCACGATCGTGGACAGGTTGGCCGCGACTATGATGGCGCCGCTGAGCGGCAGGAACGCGACGCCGGTGACCAGCGGCGAGTAGCCGAGCGTCTGCTGCAGGTAGTAGGTCAGGAACAAGAATGTCCCGAACAGCCCGGCCGAGACGAACAGCATCGACAGGTAGGCGCCGCTCCGGTTGCGGTCGAGCACCACGCGGGGCGGCAGCAGCGGGTGGGCCGCCCTGGTCTGCCAGGCCGTGAAGGCCGCCAGCAGTGCCACGCCGGCGGCCAGGAACCCGTAGGTGGACGGCGTGGCCCAGCTGTGCGAGGCCGCGTTGGCGAACCCGTACACCAGGCAGAACATGCCGCCGGCCTCCAGCAGCACGCCCGGGATGTCCAGCCTCGGCCGGGCCGAGGACGGCTGGCGGCCCAGCAGCAGCGCCCCGCCGGCGAAGGCCACCCCGGCGAAGATCAGGTTCACATACAGCGTCCACCGCCAGGACAGGTACTCGGTGAGCAAGCCGCCGAGCAGCAGGCCCACCGCGCCGCCGGCCCCGGCGATCGCGCCGAACACGCCGAACGCCGTGTTGCGCTCCTTTGGCTCGGTGAATGTGGTGGTCAGCAGCGACAGCGCCGAGGGCACCAGGATCGCGGCGAACGCGCCCTGGCAGGCCCGCGCGGTGATCAGCATGGTGAAGTTGACCGAGGCGCCGCCGATGGCCGAGACCCCGGCGAAGCCGGCCAGTCCGGTCAGGAACGTGACCTTCCGGCCCAGCAGGTCAGACAGCTTGCCGCCGAGCAGCAGCAAGCTGCCGAACGACAGGGAGTAGGCGGTGACCACCCACTGCCGGTCGACGGTGGAAAAGTGCAGTGCCCGCTGGGCCGACGGCAGCGCGATGTTCATGATTGTGAGGTCCAGGACGACCATCAGCTGCGCGATGCCGATCACGCCCAGCAGCACCCAGCGCCGTCGGTCCAGGCCGCCACCGGCAACCGCGGCTTCAGCCATGACAATCACACTCCGTTCCCTTGCTAACACGCTTTATTGGACTCCGCGTCGGCGTTTGACGCCGAGATCGCCTTTGCAGTCTTGTGACCAGGCAGGTGAGCGGCCGTCGCCTGATCCAGGTGATTCGCCGGCCTGCCCCCGGGACCCTGGCCCGGTCACGGTACCGGACGCGCGGAATGCTGACCCGGGGACAGCTCCCCGGTTAGCGGAATGGTTTCGCGGCGCGCGCCTTTTCCGAGCGGCTCCGGGGAGCGGCACGGATGACCTCCTGATTGGCCACTGGACACATCGTGAACGGTGGCCACCACGTCGTGGACCACAGAGCGCGTCGGAGTGCCAGGGTGCGGTTACCGCGCGGCAGGACCGGTCCTAAACGTGCCGGGACGTCCCGGCTAAGGTCAAGCCGTCCTTACACGTCCCGCGGGCGTGGCTGGCTGCGGCCGAGAGGTTGCGAGCGCTCCTGCTGGAGCGCGGACCTCGGCTAGCTCGCCGGCCAGGCGCAGCTGATGCAGGCGCAACGGGAGATCGCAACGGCGGCCGGCGCCGCATGCGCGTCGCCGGGCAGGTTCGTCAGCAGGCGGGTGAGCTGGGCGAGCGCGTCCGGCGAGGTCAGCTCGTGCGAGGTCGGCTCGTGCCGATCGTCGATGACCAGGATGAGGCGGCCGCGCTGGCCGGCGAGCTCCGATAGCACCCGGCCGGCCATCGCCCGCCCGTTGAAGCCGGGTGTCGCCGCGATCCCATCTCGTCCTGCGTTGTCCCGGTGCGGCGAATCACCACGATCCGGTGATGACCTCTCACCTGCCTGGTAGCAGCCCCCGGCCCGTCGATCGCCTGGCCAGGGAGAACGACATGACACCCCGGCAACGAGCCTGGCTGGGCCGGCGAGATGAGAAGGAGGAATTCACGATGGGCACCAACGTGCAGCGGCTCGGCGAGCGCGTCACCGCCGCGCTCCTGGGTCAGGTGACGCCATGAGCGCAAAGGTGGCGATCGTGGCCGGCGCCGGCGGTGCGCGTGGTCAGGCGACGGCGGCGGTCCTCGCCGCCGGCGGCCGCACCGTGGTGGCGGCCGGCCGGAACGAGCATGCGCTGCGTGACCTCCCCGGTAACTGCGAGCGTTCTACGCGGCCTGGCGGTCGGAGCTGACAGCGTAAGCCGAGTTCCGCCGCAACTGGCTGATCCGGGAACCCGCAGGCCAGAGGATACAGACGTAGTTCTGGCACCCTACAAGGGATGCAGCGAGACCATCTCACCGCCCGCCGCGCGGACTATCTCGACGATCTCGGCCGCCGGCCGCGAGCCGGACGCGCCCTCGCGGGCGAACGTCAGTGCGGTGGCGCGCCCCATGCTCCCGCCGGTGCCGGTGCCGATACAGACTTTCCCCGCTAGTCGGCCGGGCATATCAGTGTCTTTCCTTAGCCGAGGCCGCGAGCTTCTCAGCCTCAGCGACGCCTACCTGACTGGTCGGCTTGGAAACCTCGTTGAAGTTCCAGGAACGGGGCACAGCCGCATAATCAGGCATAGCCGCTGGATCAGGTGAATCACGTATCTCCCTTAAGTTTGGGCTCGCCCCCGGCGGTCTCTGCCTTCGCGACGGACCACCTGACGGCCAGCCAGGTGAGCAGCCATCACCGGACTATGGCGATTCGTGCTGTAACCATGTCGCGCGCTGACCTGCGGCCGGATCGTGAAGCACCTGCTGTCCCTGGCCTCTCCACGGCGGAAGTTGGCCTTCAGCACCTCCACGGCTTTGGCGAGCGGGCGGTCGTGCGGGCAGGCGGTGTAGGCGCCCAGCTTGAGCGGCACGATTAGGTTCCTTCAGCTGACCGGTACCGCCGAGCCGCCGCTGCCCCACGACCGCACCACTGCCTAGACCGCAGTTCCCCCCGACGGTGAACCGGCATACGTACTGACCAGGCAAAACAGCCTCGGCTCATGACTACGTAGACATGTAATTGCCAAGATCGAGGGCGTTACTACCTGGTCAAACAAGTCGGCCCATCTGCTTGGGGGGAACTTCGGCCTAGATGATCTCCATGGTGTGCAGGGCGTCAGAGAATGACGCGCGTTGGGTCGCAGCGGGTCAGCTGGCTTGGCGATCTGGTCGAGGAAGGCCCGGGCCTGGTAGACCCTGTCGGTGACCTAGTTCAGTGCCGACGACATCGGGCTGGCTGAAAGATAGTGCGGCCCGCCGCGTCCGAGAATCACCGGAATCCGGTGACGGTCTCTTACCTGTCCGGCGGTGATCCTGAGGACGCTGCGGAAGGTATCCGGCCTTCCGGTTATAGGTCGAAGGCTGGGAGATCGTCATGGCTTCGTTGGGCGGCGCGGGCGAGAGCGTGGCGGTGGTGGTCGGTGCGGGCGAGCTTGGCAGTGCCACGGCGACACTGCTCGCAGGAGCCGGGTTCACGGTGGTGGCGGTCGATCGCACCCCGAACGCACTGGACGAGCTGCCCGAGGGCATCCGTCGCGAGGTGGGCGACACGACCGATCAGGCTATGGCCAAGACCCTCATCGACCGGATCGCCGGCGAGGCGGGCCCCCCTGAGGTGCTGGTGAACACTATCGGCGGCTTTCTCCTCGATGAGGCAGTCAACGCGACGCCCGAGAACCTGCGGGTCATGATGGACGTCAACCTAGGGGCCGCGCTGTGGCTGAGCCAGGCGGTGGAGCCGTACATGCGGCAGCGCGGCTCAGGCGCGATCGTGCATGTGCCTGCTCGTCCTGGGACCGACCCGACCGCGGGCATGCCATGTGCCCCCGCGCCGCCGATCGGTGCCAGCACACCACCGGCGGAAGAATTATCCCGTGCCCCGTATCTTCATCACCGGCTCCACCGACGGACTCGGCCGCGCCGCCGCCGGTGTCCTCATCAGTGAAGGCCATGACGTTGTCCTCCACGCCCGCACTCGCGAGCGGGCGGCGGCGCTCAGCGACCTCGCCGCGGACGCCGCGGGAGTCGTCATCGGCGACCTCAGCAGCGCAGCCGAGACCCGAGACCTCGCCGGTCAGGTGAACGAGATCGGCCGGATGGACGCTGTTATCCACAATGCCGGCGTCTTCCTTGAGCCTTCCCGCTCCACAACCGCCGAAGGTCACGCGAAGACTCTCGCGGTGAACACCCTGGCGCCCTACATGCTCACTGGATTGATCGGCCGCCCGGATCGGCTCATCTACCTCAGCAGCGGACTGCATCACGCAGGTGCGGGGTCCCTCCGGGATATCGACTGGACCAGCCGGTCCTGGAACGCCGCACAGGCGTACTCCGAGAGCAAGCTCCACGTAACCGCGCTCGCGCTCACCCTCGCGCGCGTCTGGCCGGAGGTACTCAGCAACGCCGTCGATCCGGGCTGGGTCCCGACCAAGATGGGCGGCCCCGCGGCAACCGGCGATCTGCAGATGGGCTATCTCACGCAGACATGGCTCGCCGTCAGCAATGACGCCGCCGCAACCGTGAGCGGCGGCTACTGGTACCACCGGCAGCGACAGGCGCCCGCAGCACAAGCTCGTGACCCGGCTTTCCAGGACCAGCTGATGGACCGGCTGGCCGCGCTCACCGGCGTCGCGCTCTTTTAGCGTCGCGGTTGCGTCAGCCAGATCCGAGGAGACCCCGGGGATCCCAGGCAAGACCGCCGCGATGCATAACACTTGTTCGGGGTATCCATTTAACCGGAGTAGGGCAGCGATAGCTGCATCTCAGCTGCTCGCCACGGGCGGTTCGCGCCCGGCCGCTCCAGGCTGGGCGGATGACCTCGGATGGTTGGCGGCGCGGACGGTGCCGCCCTGGATCGCGGGCGGACGATCAGGTCGTGGTAGCGGACCGGGTCGTGGCCTGCGGCGAGCTCCAGCAGCCGGTAGAACACCAGGCCGCGGCTGGCCGAGCGGCGGCGGTTGAAACGGAACGCGAACTCGTTGAGGTAGCCGGGCAGGTGCGCCTCATCGACCGAGCCCTGGTGGGTGCCCAGCAGCCACCGCTTGGCCAGCGAGGCGACCCGGTGCACGGCGGGCAGCAGCTCACCCGGGTCCTCACCGCGGGCGCGGGCAGCCCGCTGGCTGCGGCGCTGGTGGACGTAGCCGAGCCCGGCCAGCCCGTGGTAGCCCATCCAGGCATCGGTGATGACCGTCGCGCCCGGCCGGACGTGGCCGGTCACGAAGGGATGCAGCGAGGCGGAGGACCCGTCCGCCACGACCGCCATCCGGCACCGGCCGATCCCCCTGGGCTCCCTGACCTCCACGGCTATGGCGGTGAGCACCTTCTTGCCCCGGGCCCGGCCGCCGCTCAGCCCCGGCTCGTCGCCGCCGATGTAGGTCTCGTCCACCTCCACCGTCCCGGACAGCCGGTCCCGGCCCGGACGCACCAGCACCGACCGCAGCCGGCCCAGCATCGCCCACGCGGTCTGGTACGAGCCGATCTCCAGCGCCCGCTGCAGGCCCAGCGCCGAGATGCCGTCCTTGGCCGTGGCGAACAGCCAGCACGCGGTGAACCACACCGTCAGCGGCGTCCGCGTCCGGTCGAAGATCGTGCCCGCCGTCACCGAGGCCCGCGACCTGCACCTGGCGCATTCAAAGCGGCCATCACCCAGCCGCCAGCCCATGCCGTGACCGCAGCGCTGGCAGGTGAAACCGCCCGGCCAGCGCAGCCACTCCAGGTAGTCCAGGCAATCCTCGTCGGTGCCGAACCAGGCCTGGAACTCGCCCGTTGACCTCGGGTAATGCACGCCGGCCCGAAGCTGCTCCACCGGCCCAGGCTACTCCGGTTAAATGGATACCCCGGACACCTGTTTATGCACGGCCGCGACCGCAGCGAACTCACGCTCATGAGCCGCGCCGAACGGCGGGTCGGCGCGCGGTTATCTACCGCCACATTCGCGTAGTTGGCCGCCCCTTGGTTATGGCCCAACGCGAGCAGGCCGACCGTATTTTTATGCAGTGACGCCCGCGTGATGAACGTCCGGATCTGCCGCGGACAGGGTCGAGCGTCGCAGGCCGGCAGGACCTTGGCCGTACCACGTGGTCGGTCGACCTGGTCCGCGTCGGCGCCGACGGCAGCCTGCACTGGCTGCGTGTCTGGCCGACCCCGGAGGAACACACTCGTCACGCAGGGCTTGAGCTGTGGATGGCCGTTGACGGATATCAGATCGTCAGCAAACCCGCGACCTGGTTCGATCGGTGCCCGGACGAGGATGACTGACTCTGCAGCGCGAAAGCCCGCGGCCTAGGATGCCGCCGTCGTACCGGTGGTTCGTGCCGGATCGGTGCGGGCGCTGGCGGCCAGGATGGCATGAATGGTAGTCACGGCGTCCTCAACGTCTGGTTCGTCGCTGATGGGGAGCCATCGCTCCAGCGTCATCTGGCAGTGATCGCCGGGCTGGCTGCGGTCGATGACGATCGCATCGTGGTGCGGTGCGCTTGGCAGGGTCACCTCAAGTTCATACACCGCCCCGTCGTCGCTGGTGACCGCGGACACGGCTAGGCCGTCGCGCGTTGCCAGTTGCACGGCCAGTTGGCGGAACCGTGCTCCGTCGAGGTACTCGTGATCATCCTGGTCGCGGGCGAGATCTTCCATCGTGCGCCGGACGTCCTCGGGCGTTCCGCTGAGCAGCTGCCTATTCATGGTGATCATGCCGTATTTCCTGTTACGAGTGGATCGCCATGTAGTCGATCACCCTGTCGGCGTGCGCGTCTTCCGCGTACAGGTCTGAGTGGGGGTCGTCTTCGGCCACTCGCCAGACTCCGTCGCGCTTATCCCAGAAGGCCGACCACCCGGGGTGGCGATCGAGGAAGGCCGCTATCCGCCGGGCGTCACCGTGATCGGGAAGTCTGGCGATGTGCTTTCGCCGTGATCTCGGCCAGGTCTTCCTGCCCTCGTCCCGCCGGCGGATGGCCCTGCGGGAGTGGGCTCCAGGCACGCGTCGACCTCGCTTGCCGGGTTCCTGGCCGCTCATGGGACCACTCTCCACGTTCTTGCAGGTCAAGCTAATAGTTCTCATACGTGTCGAGCCGTATTAATACGAGGAGAAATGTTTTCACGATTGAACGGCTAGCGGAATAGCAACGTGTTATAGCAACGTGTGATTGACTGACCACATCGCCCGCTGCTAGCGCCGGGCGACCCGATGGAACGGGACGCGCGTCATGGCCGAACTTGAGCATGTTCTCCGCGAGAAGCTGGCCGCCGTTTTCGCACGTCCGGACTTCTACGACGCGTGTCTGCGGCGCGACGCCGGCGCGATGATCACCATCCTGAACGCGGGCGGGGTCACCCAGGGCCAGATTGCCGCCAGGACCGGGCTCGCTCAGACCCGAATCCGCGAGTAGAACGGCGACACGCCGCAGCAGGTTCCTGAGAGCATGGCGCCCTGCTGGGATGATTAAGCGTGACAGCGCTAGAACTTCCCGGAAGGAGAGTCACCGGCATGGTGATGACATCAGGAACTCGGGCCCGGACCCGCGGCCGGATACAGATCGGGGCGGCGGACCCGTCGCTGACGGCCGCGGGCGGGATGCTCGCGGTGACCGAGCTGTGCGGCAGGCTCGGCCTGATCGAGGCACTCGATGCGGGGATGGGGCCGGTCAAGGCGCGCCGCCGGGGGTTCACCGGCGGGCAGGTGCTGACCGGGATGGCCGCGGCGCAGCTGGCCGGGGAGGATTTCCTGGTCGGCCTGGACCGGGTGCGCGCCGATGAGGCGGGCCAGCAGGTCACGCCGGTGCCGGGCCTGGCGACCTCCACCGCGACCGGGGTGGCGCGCCGGTTCACCGCAAAGCACTGGCGGGGCGCGGAAATGGGCCTGGCCGCCGCGACATCGCGGATGCTGGGCCTGCTACCCGCCGAGCGGGCCGGCGAGCTGGCGGGCGGGCCGGTGACGATCGACATCGACGCCACCGACGTGGAGGTCTACGGGAACAAGAAGCGCGGGGTGGCGTACACCTACCAGGGGCAGCGGGCGGGCCGGCCGCACGTGGCGGCCTGGGCGGAGACCGAGATCCCGCTGGCCGCCGAGCTGCTGGCCGGTGACCAGGATCCCCGTTCCAGCGTGGTGGCGCTGCTGGGCCGGGCGCTGGCCGCCCTGCCGGAAAGAGTGCGCGAGGGGGCGCGGGCGGCGGGCCGGAAGATCGCGCTGCGGGCCGACGCCGGGTACTTCGCCGGGGACCTGGCCCGCGCCGGCGCCGCCGCGGGCATGGCCTTCGCGATCGGCGCCAAGCGGATCACCACCATGTGGAAGGCGCTGGCCGGGATCGCGGAGGACGCCTGGCGGGACGCGACCGGCATGGAAGGCGCCCAGGTCGCCGTCTCCTCCTACCGGCCCGCCGAATGGCCCGACGGCACGGTCCTGCTGGTCCGCCGGGTGAAGCTGGACCCCGACCAGGTGTCGGCCGACCCCCGGTCCCGGCGCCGCCGCACCCTGCACCCCGATCAGCGGGCCCTGCCGTTCCCGGAACTGGAGCACGAGCCGGCCATCTACGCCTACAGCTTCATCCTCACCAACATCGACGTCTCCACCCCGGCCAAAGCCGTGGCGTGCGAGCACTGGTACCGGCACCGCACCAGCATCGAGAACATCTTCCGGGACAGCAAGCACGGCGCCGCGCTGCGGCACCTGCCATCGGGTTATGAGCAGGTCAACACCGCGTGGATGTGGGCGTCGCTGATCGCCGCCGCGATCGCCGCCTGGCTGCACCAGCTCACCGGGCTCATCTCCGGCGGCGAACTGCTGGAAGGACACGGCACCCGCGGCGGCAAAGCCATGATCGCCACCCTGCGGCGGACCCTGATCGCCACCCCCGCCCGCCTGGTCAGCCACGGCGGGCAGCTGATCATGCGCCTGGCCCCCGGCGCGCACCTGCTGCCCGCCATCCTCGCCACGATCCGCGCGCTGCCAGCCCCCGGCTAGCACCCGCAGGCCAGCACCACCCCGCGCCCGCAAAGCCGCCCGCAGGCACCCAGACCCCAGGCCACGGCCCCCAAGGCCCCGCACCAGCAGAAAGGCCCAGACTGCGAACCCGGCGCGACACCGGGCTATCGTTATGCCCGCACCCCTGGACCAGCCATTCCAAGATCATCCACATGGTTGTGGATAACGGCCGCTGCCCTACTCGTGGATTCGGGTCAGAGCACCCTGAGCAACTACAAGCGCGGTGTGAACACCGCCCAGTTCACCACTACCTTTGAGAAGCTGGCGGACGGCCTGGACATGCCGCCGCGACTGCGCCAGGCACTGGGCCTGACCGGAGACGCGACTCCCGCAGGCTCGCGATCGGCCGCCACCGCGATGGCAGGATTGCCTGCCGACACGTTCGACCTGCAGCTGCTCGCTGAGGCAGCAGGAAGGAACGGAACGGCCGTGAGACGCCGCGACCTGCTCGCGCTGGCGGCGCAGCTCGGTGCGGGCGCGGCCCTGGATCAAAGCGGGGTACTGGAGCGTCTGGCCGACGCTCTGACCAAACCGGGCGCCCTGAACGAAGCCGTGATCCAGGAGCTGGAGGCGCGGTCGGCCGGCTTCCACCTGCTGGAGGACCTCATCCCGGCGCAGGGAGTGCTCAAGCTCCTGACGCTGCACCTGCGGGAGGTCAGCACGCTGCTCAGCGGAAGGGCCAGCGACCCGCACGACGACCTACGCCGGCGCCTGGTCGTCGCGGCCGGCGAAAGCAGCCTGCTCGCGGGCTGGTCGGCCAGCGCCCTGGGCGACTCGGCGTCGGCGAGGAGTTTCTATGACACCGCCATCAAAGCCGCTGGCGAGGCCCGTGACCCGGCCATTACTGCATGCGCCTTGACATACCGGAGCTATATCCCCAGCGCCAAGGGCGCGAACGGCCGCGCGCGTGTCTTCCTGACCGAGGCACTGGAGAACGTCTCGCACCAGACCTCACCGGCGACGACCGCATGGGTCGCCGCGCGCCACGCCGAGGAAAGCGCGCTGCTCGGCGACAAGGCTCAGGCGCTGAAATCTTGGCGCCGGGCCGAGGAGGCGTTCAGTGTCGCCGACCCGGACGAGGACCGCCCGTGGATCTGGTTCCTGGACCGGGACCGGTTCGACACCTTCCGCGTCAGCATCTACCTGAAGGTCGGCAAGTTCGATGAAGCCCAGCAGGTCGCCGCTGACCTGCTCGCCCGCCTTTCCCCGGCCGAAGGAAAGCGGGCTGCGGTGATCCGGGAGAGCATCGCCGGCGCGCACCTGGCCCGCGGCTCGGTTACCGAGGCCGCGCAGGTCGCTCAGGGCGGCCTGGCCATCGTGCGCGAGACAGAATTCACCGTGTGGCTGCCTAAATTCGAGGACCTCGCCAGGGGATTGTTGCGTTTGCAGCGGCAACCGCAAGTCCGCGCCTACCTCGAAGACTTCGCCATGACCAAGCGCCAGTTCGCCCAGTCCCCGCGCTGATCTGGTTATGCACCGCAGCCGCCTGTGCCACTTCGTCATCGATGTCCCGGATCTTGATCAGGGTGTCGCGTTCTGGTCGGCAGCACTCAACGCCATCGAAGAGCCTCTGCCCAAGCAAAGCCGCCGCACCTACCGCCGTCTCCGTCTGCCCGACTCGGAGATCCGGATTCTCCTGCAGAAGACCAGCGACGAGAAGATCTCCAAGGAACGAATGCACCTGGACCTGGAGGCCGACGATATCGAAGCCGAAGTCAGCCGCCTTGAAGCGCTCGGTGCCACCAGGTGGGATCGTCAGGCAGAACGCGGATTTGAGTTCTGGGTCCTGCGCGACCCGTGGGGTAACGAATTCTGTGTGCTCCAGCCGGAGTTCCCCGAGCTCCTGGCCCGGCAAGAACCGTGGAACCACGAACCAGCCACCGGCGGATCAGAGCAGTGACATGGAAGTTCTCGCTGGCCAGTTATCAGAACTCGCCCCGGGGACGCATCGCGTCGCCGCCGCCGTCCAGCGCCAGCAGGACCAGCCGCTGATCTACTCGTCCCTGCCACCAGGCTTCGCCACGTACGTACCTCGCGCCGGAACGGTATAGACCAGTCCTTCCTCACGCAAGGCAGCGATCGCGCGCCGGGCCGTGGAGCGAGCGACCTCATACGTCTCGACAAGCTCACTCTCGGTGGGGATGCGGGTGTCCGGCGGGTACTTGCCGGACAAGATCCCGCGCTTGATGATCGCCGCTATCTGCCGGTAGGGCGGCACCGGGCCGAGAGGGTCGATCCGCTGAGCTGGCACATGATCAACTTTAGATATTGCCGACCGTGGTCATGCGGGGTCATCCGGTGTTATACGTATCGATACGTATCCGTCGTTAGAGGCCGGGATTCAAGGTTCTTGTCCGGTGACAGATGATCTTGCTCGGGTTCAGGCCTCTGAGCTGGTGTAAGGAATTTTCAGTGACGAAGCCAGCGTCCGTGAGGCGCTGGCTTGTCCGTGTGGAGGTCAGGCTTTCGCCAGTGGATCTTGCTCAGCCGTGAGTTCGGCTTGTCCGGGTAGTAGCCGAGTGCCACGGCGGTGAACTTGATGGTTGGAGCTCTGCAGACCAAGATCCGGTGCCTCCGGTGCGACCGAATGGCTGCTCTTGAGATCGGAAACCGAGCAACTACCGTGGCAAAACACGCCGGACGAGCAAGATCCACTGGCAAAAAGGAAGATCAACTGTCACAGGACAGTTCTCCGCGGGACACGGCCGCGGCGCTCCAGCGACTTGGTGTCCTGTCTCATCCAAACCGAGGCACGTCCCGTGAAGGCGAGGCATCCATCGCACTGTCTCACCGAGATGAGGCACCCGCACCACTGACCTGGTGGGACGGCACGAACGACTTGCGGACTTGCCTCATGATCGTCGAGACGACCGACGGCGCCGACCGTCTCACGAACTTGAGGCACCGCAGGTAGTGGCGCTCGCCGTGCCTCATGTCGAACGAGACAGGACACTTGAGGAGCCGAGCTGGCAATGCTCCCGCGCATCGACGCTACCTCGGCCTCCTGCTGGGCCCCGGCAGGCTCGGGCTCAGCCCGGCAGTTCCGCTGCCCCCACGGGCTGCTCGGAGAAAATTTCTTCTTGCCGCTTTCGCCGCGGCCATTATCGCATCACCATATAGCACCTTGTAATTTTCCGAGGTAATGCCCCCTTCCGTCCGCCCGATCAGCTGATCGCGCTCATAGCACCATATTATCGAGTCTTGCTATATAGCACCGTGCCATATAACGGCACTATTGGTTGCTCCCTTAAGGCCACCTACCGTCGTTGCCGTACGGTTCCCGCATCTAAAGGGAGTGGCCCGGTGGCATATACCAGAACCGGAAAGCATCACTCAAGCCCAAAGCTATCAGACCTGGCCGCAGTCATTCTGGCCGACCGGCAAAGCAGCCAGGGATTCGTCAAAGTCGTGGGGCGTGTTTAGCCTGGCCGGAGGGCTAGTAGCTGGAGCGGCCGGCGTGGGTTCTGGGCGTTGCGGCGCGTCTCGGCGGTGATCTTGGTTACTCCTTGTAGCCGGAAGAGGGTGATGACCAGGTTGGTGAGGGCGGACATCACCTGGGGGGCGCTGCCGGTGCGGAGGGTGGATTTGTCCTCGTGCCAGATCACGTCGCGCAGCCAGTGCAGGTGCTCCACTTTCCAGTGGCCGCGGACGTAGGCGAGCAGGTCGGCAGGGCTGGCCTGGCCGGGGTCCAGGCTGGTGACGTACAGGACGGCCTCGCAGTTACGCATGACCCAGCGGCCGTTCTTCTTGATGGTGACATGCCGCTCGATCAAGATGGCCTGGCGGGCGTACGGGAAGCCCGTTCC
>WNFD01005838.1_pt1 | contig 14439 bp, 11 predicted proteins | sample 5400491 | NCBI WGS metagenome assembly WNFD01 (sample SAMN13153343, study PRJNA577476) | soil metagenome | isolation source: 120 cm saprolite under Douglas fir tree site 2 hole 2 replicate 2 | place: USA:California | collected 2015-04-18
TGGTGAGCATTCACATGCCGACGTTGCGGGAGCGCGTCGCGGATATTCCCCTTATCTGCGATTCGCTGCGCAAGATATACAGCGAAAGATTCGACCGCCCAACGCGGCCGCTCTCAGCGCGGAAGCTCGAGATGCTGCAACGGTACCACTGGCCGGGCAATATCCGCGAACTGGAGAATCTAATTAAACGGTACATTATTTTAGGATCAGAGGACGTCATCACCCTGGAGACGACTGAGGACCGTGCAGCTTTGCCGGACTCCGAGGCGGTGACCAACACCATGCTTTCGCTAAAAAAAGTTACGCGAGAGGCCATGCGCGAGCTGGAAGGCAAGATTATCGTCAAGGCATTGCAGACACACAACTGGAACCGCCGACGCGCCGCTAGCGCTCTGGAAATCAGCTATCGCGCGCTGCTGTACAAATTGAAGGAAGCCGGCTTCCCAACGCGCAAGAGTCGGCAGAATCCGCAAACCGCCGCACTGGGCGACGAGTGACTGGTCCAGAAAAAGGAGAGGGAAATGCGTGTCGGAATTTTAGGTGAAGGAAAGTGGCTAGTGATCGTGCCGGCGATGATAGCCGTTTCCGCGATGGCTCAGGACCTGAAAAAGACCACGGATGCGCCGGCCGCGGAATCGGCAGCACCGGCAAAGGCCGCGCAGCCTGCGGCGCGTCCGGGCAATTCTCAGGTGGATAACAAGACGTATGTGATCGGCGAGAGCGACGTTCTGGATGTCGACGTTTGGAAGGAAAAAGAGATCTCACGCGCGATTCCGGTGCGGCCCGACGGGAAGATTTCCTTGCCCTTGATCGGGGAAATCCAGGCAAGCGGGATGACGCCCTTGCAGCTACAAGACGACATAGCGCAACGTCTGAAGGGTTTTCTCGCGAACCCTGAAGTCACGGTGATTGTGACGGAACCAAGGAGCCACCACTTCAATGTGGTAGGTCAGGTGGCAAAGCCGGGGACATTTCCGTTGACCGAATCCATGACGGTGCTGGATGCGATCGCATTGACCGGCGGATTCCGGGACTTTGCCAAGCAAACGAAAATTTACGTATTGCGGCCGATGCCGGATGGCACGCGAGCAAGGCTGCCGTTCAACTATAAAGATGCCATTAAGGGCAAAAATCTCCAGAACAACGTCACCCTCAAGCCCGGCGATACGATTGTCGTTCCGTAAATGGAGAATGGCGCGATGACACACAGATTGATGCAACTTGCCGCGGGCCTCTTGTTCTTGTTGATGCCAGGCACGCTCTGTGCGCAGTTTGCTGGCCCCAATGTACCGATGGTGGCGAGTGGCCAGATGCCGACGGCTATGCCGGGTGACGGTATAAGCCCAACGAATCTGTTCACGGCGACGGTGAGGTTGGGGGCGACTTTCGACGATAAGGCGATACTCGGCGTGGCGACGGCACGGTCGGATGTCCGTTACGATATCTCGCCAAGCCTGGCCTTTGTGCAAACTCTGTCACGGATTGACTGGGGCGTGAGTTACGGACCAGGCACGGATATCAGCCAGCACGGCCTGTTTCCCGTTCAACTGAGCCAAGACTTTGGCGGACATTTCAATTGGGCGGTTTCGAAACACGGTACTCTTTCCGCGCAAGAAAACTACATCTTGAGCACCAGCCCGTTCCAGCAGTTTGGCGTGCAGCCGTTCACCACGACGCCGGGCCCAATCGTTGCTCCCAATCAAACGGTGTACCTGCCGAACTTTCGCCGGACGTCGACGCTTTCGCAGGTGCAATACAATTACCAACTAAGTGCGCATACGTCCATAGGTGTTGGAGGAAGTTTTAACCTGCAACGTTACAACGGAACTACCAACACCGGGGCACAGTCAACGCTGATCGGCTCTCAGGCAGCTTCCGGCCAAGCGAACCTGGCGCACCAGTTCACACCGCGGAATGAGTTGTCGCTGCAGTATGGATGGCAGCAATTCAAGTACGGATCCGCGCGAACGACGACGCATTCCGTTTTCCTTTCAGATGACATAAAGATCAATCAGAGCTCGAGCATCCGGCTGTACGGAGGGCCGCAGTATTCGTTGACGTCCAACCAGGTTGCGCTGAACCTGCTATTTGCGGTCGTGGAGATCCCGATAAAGCGAAATACATTGTCCTGGTCGGCTGGGGGAGTGTACACGTTGAGGGGCCCGCGGGGAGCGATGAGCCTGGGTTATTCACGAGCAGTCAGCGACGGAGGCGGCATCATCGGAGCAGTCGAACTGAATGGCGGCTCGGCGAATTTCAGCTGGAAACTAACACCGAAATGGAGCGTGAACTTGGGTCTTTCGGCGGCGGACAACCGCCTCCTAGCCGTAAAAACCGGGGAAAACGAACTGCTCACGTACTTCGCTCAATTGAACCTAAGCCGTCAGATTTACAAGAATGTAGGCGTGAATCTATTTTTCCGGAGACTAAATCAAACCGGAGGCCTTGCGGTATTGGTCTCGGGCAATCATGACGTGGCAGGAGTGTCGCTGGATTTCAATTTCACGAAGCCGTTGGGAAGGTAAACATGTTTCAGGAAGCCGAGGAGCAAGCACAAACTAGCATAGGGGAATACTGGGCTACCGTGCGCCGTCGACGTTGGTGGATCTTACTACCTTTGTTCCTTTGCTGGGTGATCGTGTGGGGCGTTGGTTGGCTGCTGCCGGCCACCTACAAGTCGGAAGCGTTGATCCTGATAGAGCAGCAGAAGGTCCCCGAGCATTACGTAATGCCGAACGTGTCCGTTAGTCTTCAAGAACGTCTGCAAAGCATGACCCAGCAGATTCTTAGCCGCACGCGCCTGCAGGCAACCATCGACAAGTTTAACCTATATCCGAAGGACGCGAACCTGGCGAGCCGGCTGCAGTCGGCGGACGCGGTGGAAACCATGCGCAAGGACATAAAGATTGAACAGGTACAGGCTCCCGGGCGTAACGGTGAGGTCGGTGAGCTTACCGCGTTCAAGATTCAATATTCGGCGGGGTCGCCGGAGCTCGCCCAGCAAGTCAACAGCGAGCTTACTTCGCTGTTTATCGACGAAAATCTGAAATCCCAGCAGCAGCTTTCGGAGAGCACGACCGCATTTCTGGGAAATGAGTTGGCCGATGCGCGAGCAAAACTCGGGGAACAGGAAGCGAAAATGCGGGCGTTCAAGGCGAAGCACCTCGGATCCCTGCCCACGCAGCTGGCTAGCAATGTCCAGATCATGTCGGGTTTGCAGTCGCAATTGCAGGCTGCGCAGCGCGCTGTGGAGAGTGCCGAGCAGCAGAAGCTCTATCTGCAGTCTCTTTTGCAGCAGTATCAGTCGGTGCAGGACAGCCTGGTCAGTGGAGACTCAACCGTGACGCCTCCAGAAGCGCTTGAGGCCGAACTCAAGACTCTGCGCGTGCAAGTTGCGGAGGCGCGGTCGAAGTACACAGATAGCTATCCTGATGTCGTTGCACTCAAAGACCAGATCGCCAAGACGGAACAGCTGAAAAAAGAGATCGAAGACGAAATCGCTGCCAAGCAGCAGGAGTTGGCGGACTCGGCGGCAGAAGCCCCCGAATCGCGTCCAGCGTCGACGCGGAATGGGGCACTGAGTCCGATGATGCAGATGCAAAGCCAGCTCAAAGTGAACCAATTGGAGATAGAGAGCCTTCACCAGCAAGAAAAGAAAATCCAGTCGGAACTGTCCGAGTATCAAGCCCGCTTGAACGGGACTCCGCAAACGGAGCAAGAACTGTCGGACATATCGCGCGGATATGAGGAATCACAAGCCAATTACAACTCTCTGCTGCAGAAACAGATGCAATCGCAGCTGGCCACCAGCCTAACGCAGCGGCAGCAGGGCGAGCAGTTCCGGGTCATTGATCCGGCAAGTTTTCCCAGCAAACCATCGGCGCCAAACCACCTACTAGTGAGTCTGGGCGGGTTGGCAGCTGGGTTTGCCATCGGCCTGGGATTAACCATCGTGCTGGAGCTTAGCGATGTGCGTGTGCGTCATGAAAAGGATCTCGAGGGTCTGGTTCCGGCGCGAGTGCTGGTAGGCATTCCGCACTTGAGCTCGTCAGGGGAGGAGCGTCGCCGCGCGAAGTTCCGATTTTTGCAGATTGGCGCAGCGGCAGCCATGGTGTTGTTGATGGTGGCCGGCAACGTCTATGCCTTTTTGAAAGGCTGAAAGATATGTAGACGAGTTTTTGGAATAGTTTATTTTGCGAGCAGAGCTTCGAACAACCAGCCCGAAGAAGCCGACAGGAGTGACAGCAGAGTGAGCCGAATACACGACGCCTTGCGCAAATCAGAAATGGAAAACCGGCAGTCCGCGGTGGCTGTGCCGGAAACCACGGTAGCTACGCCGGAACCACCCCGCACGCCAAAAGTGTTGAGCAGCGGGATGGCGCAACTGCTGGAGCTGAACGGGAACCGCGCTGTGAGTATTGATCTATCGGCAGCGGCACGTTTGGTGGCGCTGACTGACCCCATGAGTCTGGGGGCGGAGAAATTCCGGGCCTTGGCGACGCGGCTCGACAACCTACGGAGGGACCGGGAGCTAAAGTCCGTGCAAGTGACCAGCGGCGCGACCAACGACGGCAAGACATTAACCTCTGGCAACCTGGCTATAACACTGGCGCAACGTACGTCCTCTAAGGTGCTGCTAATCGAGGGCGATTTGCACAAGCCGGCGGTGGCAGCGCTGCTCGGGCTGGACCAAACGCTGGGATTGAGCCAGTGGTGGTCCGAACCAGACGCGGACATCGCGCGCTTCATCCGGCAATGGAAGGGAATGTCGCTGTGGTTGCTCAGTGCCGGGAAGGCTTATGACCAACCGTCGGAGATCCTGAGATCGGCGCGATTCGCAAAAGCGCTTTTGGAGCTTGCACGCTGGTTTGATTGGATCATCGTGGATTCGACTCCGTTGCAGCCGATGGTGGATGCCAACCTGTGGTCGCGATTGGTGGACGGCACCCTGCTGGTGGTTCGAGAGGGTGTGACGCCTGTACAGTCTCTCAAGAGAGGGCTGGAGAGCCTCGATAACCCGAAACTGATCGGGGTGGTGCTCAACGAGGCCTCGGAGTTCGACCGCGTGACACACTACGACCGATATGCCGGCCAAAAGACCGGCGGCAAAGAAGCCGGTTCGGAGGACGCTGCTTGATCCGGTTGTTAAATGCCTACTTTCCCGCGCGCACTCTTTTTCTGGGGATTTCGGAGGCGTGCCTGGTCACTCTCGCCTTCGTGGCTGCCACGATAGCGCGATTGGGCGCGAATGACGCCAGCCTCATGCTCAATTACGAGCAGGGGTTTCTAAAGATCTCCGTGGTAGCGGCGATGTTTATCATTTGCATGTACTACTTCGATCTGTACGATTCCTCGATTCTGGCAAATCACCGCGAAGTGATCACACGAGTGATTCAAGTGCTTGGCACGGTATGCATACTTCTGGCCGTTCTGTATTATGTTTACCCCCCTTTGGAACTTGGCCGAGGTATTTTCCTGATCGGCTTCGTTCTGGTTGCGGTGCTGCTGTTGTTCTGGCGACGTTTGTTTCTCAAACTGAACTCGCTGCCGCAATTCGCGGAACGCGCATTGATCCTTGGCGACGGTGAATTGGCAAGATCCCTGAAAACGGAGCTGAAATCACGTTCGGAATTGGGCATCCATCTGGTGGGGGAGATTATTGCCGACGATTGGAATGGGAAACCGATTCCGGCCGGAGGCTCGGAGCGGATTGAAGAGTTTTTGCATTCCGTCGAGTCCTTACGGCCGAATTGCGTCATCGTGGCCATGGCGGACCGCAGAGGGAAATTACCGGTAGAAGCGCTGCTACAACTCAAGAGCCAGGGCGTGCGTATTCGTGACGGAGCAGACATGTACGAAGCGGTCACCGGGAAGGTGCCCATCGAATCGCTGCGCCTGAGTTGGTTGTTGTTTTCGCCGGGGTTCCGCGTGGCCGGTCCGCTGCTGATCTATGAGCGCGTCTTTTCGCTGGCGTTGTGTGCTGTTAGTTTGGTGTTGACGTTGCCCGTGATGGTTTTGGTAGCGCTGGCCATTCGTTGCGACTCAGCGGGTCCAATTATTTTTCGGCAGAAGCGCGTGGGACAAAACGGCAAGCTTTTTACCCTTTACAAGTTCCGTACGATGGTGGACGGGGCGGACGAAGATGGCAACCATCGACCTGCGGAGGAAACCGACAACCGATTTACTCGCGTGGGACGCGTGCTACGACGAATCCGAATTGACGAACTCCCGCAGCTCTTCAACATTCTTCGAGGCGATATGCACATAGTGGGGCCGCGACCCTTCGTTCCAAACCAGGAGCAGGAATGCCTAGAGAAAATCCCCTATTATCGCCAGCGTTGGGTGGTCAGACCGGGTGCCACGGGATGGGCACAGGTCAACCGCGGTTATAACGCAACAATTGAGGATAACAAAGAGAAGCTGGCCTACGACCTGTATTACATTAAGAATATATCGATCGGATTGGACTTGCTCATCCTGTTCAAAACCATGAAAATCTTGCTCCTTGGCCGGGGGTCGCGGTGAACATGGTCGAGCGGTTTGCCCCCTATATTTTATGGAGTTGCTTCGGTCTGGTTTGTTACACGTATTTCATTTATCCGCTTATTTTGTTCATCTGCTACGCGTTGGCGCAATGCTACAGCGATATGCAGTATCTGATGGGGCGCCGCGAGCGCCGCGTGTCACGGGTAAAATCCGATGAGCTTCCCGCGATAACATTCCTCATCCCCGCGTACAACGAGGAAGAGCACCTGGCTGGAAAAATTTCCAATCTTCGCCAAACCGTGTATCCGGTCGAGAAACTCCAAGTCATATTTGTATCGGATGGTTCCACCGATCAAACAAATGAGCTCTTGCAATCTTTTGCCGATCCTTTTGTCGAGGTCGTGGTGCTCCCGAGGCGCAGCGGCAAACCGACTGCTTTAAATTGCGGCGTGGAACGAGCCAAGCATGACATTCTGGTGTTTTCGGACACCAGCACTTTATTCGCGCCGAACGCGGTCTCCAATTTGGTGCGCCATTTTTCAGACCCGAGAATTGGAGCGGTATGCGGTTCGGTGCAATTGTTGGGAAGCGAAGAATCTGAGCAGACGGAAGGAATCTACTGGAGATTCGAGAAAATTCTGCGGTTGATGGAATCGAGATTGGGGGCGACGGTCAACGCGAGCGGAGCGATTTATGCGCTCCGAAAGAAGTGTTTTGTTCCACTCCGGGCGGTTGATTTGGTCGACGATTTCTTGATACCGATGAACGCCCGGAAATTGGGCTACAGAGTAATAGAAGATCCGGAGGCGGTGGCCACCGAGTTTTCCGCCGGCAGTGTGAGGGATGAATTTACGCGGCGCGCCAGGTTGGCAGTAGGCAGTTTTCGAGCTTTGCAGACCCTGCAACTCGGTTCACTACGCGGCTTTGGCGGATTTGCTTTTTTCTCGCACAAATTCCTTCGTTGGCTGTTGCCTTTCCTGCTCGTGAGCATGCTGGTCAGTAACACGGCTCTTCTCGGAACGCCGCTGTGCCGGGCGCTATTTGCAGCTCAAATGGTCTTCTACTTGTGGGCCCTGCTGGGATATATGTTCCGCGAACGGATGAAGAAAGTGCGTTTCGCTCTGCTGGCTTATTTCCTGCTGACCGTACACATCGCGTTTTTGGTGGGGTTTTGGAAGTGTTTGTTCGGAGAACAGAAAAGTACATGGGAACGCGTGAATTGACCCCCAGGTTCGCCCAACGGAATCACATGACTCCTGAACAAAAAGAGGGGACCAAGAACGGCAGATGTATTTTTTCTATCGATGTGGAGGATTGGTTTCATATTTTGGACGTGCCTTCGGCTCCTGAGTTTTCCGAATGGAGTGAACTCCCTTCGCGTGTGGAAAAGAATTTCTGTCGTTTGCTAGAGATCATCCGCGCAAGCGATGTCCGGATTACCTGCTTTTTTCTTGGGTGGGTAGCCGATCGATTCCCACACCTGGTGCGCGAGGCGCAGGCGCAAGGCCACGAAATTGCTTCTCATGGGTGTCGCCACGAACTCGTGTACCGCATGACTCCCGCGCAATTTCTTGAGGATGTGTCCAAAGCGAAGAAGATATTGGAGCACGTCAGCGGCTCGGCGGTTTGGGGATACCGCTCGCCAGGATTCTCCGTCATTAAAGATACCCCGTGGTTTTTCGAGAAGCTGATGGAAGCCGGCTATCGTTATGATTCGTCTGTTTTTCCAGGTCCGCGAGGACACGGCGGAATCAAAACCGAGCAGTTTGCACCATACCGGCTGCGCAATGGCAGCAACGGGTTGATTGAATTCCCCATTACTGTGGCAGGCGTACTTGGACGGCCAGTCTGTTTTTTCGGAGGCGGGTATCTGAGGCTATTTCCGTACTGGGTGGTTAAACACATGGCTGGAAAGGTGATCGACGAAGGCCGACCGGTGGTGTTCTACGTGCACCCCAGGGAAATTGACACGTCTCACCCGAGGCTGTCCATGAGCTTGGCGAGGAGATTCAAGTCGTATGTCAATCTTTCGACGATGGAGGGCAAGATTCGCCGCCTGCTTTCTGACTTTTCTTTCATCACTTTTCAAAGTGCCGTGGCCGAAAACTACTTTTGCCTGAAGGATTGAGGATTATGTCGAGGAAAGAAGTTGCGGAGTTTTTTGATTGCTATTCGAATCGGTTCAACGCGATTTACGGAAATAAAGAATCAGTTCTCAATGGAGCCGTCAATCGCCTTTTCCGGAAAAGCATGCGGCTACGCTTTGAGCACACCCTGCGTGGGTGCCAGCCTATTGAAGGGAGAAGCGTAATTGACATCGGCTGCGGGCCTGGCCATTACTCGATACGGCTTGCGAAGATGGGGGCGCAACGCACACTGGGCCTGGATTTTGCGGCTGGCATGGTGGAGATCGCAAAGGAAAATGCCGAGCGCGCTGGAGTAGGCAATCGTTGCCAATTCTTGCTCGGTGATTTCTTGTCGTACCCATCGGATGGGAAATTCGATTACGCGGTGGTGATGGGATTTATGGATTATATCGAGCGGCCTGAAGCGATTATCGACAAAGTCTTGGCTATCACCAAGGAGAAGGCGTTCTTCAGCTTTCCCGCGGATGGGGGTATCTTAGCCTGGCAGCGAAAGCGGCGATACCGGAACCGTTGCAAACTGTTCCTCTATACGGCCGACCACTTGAAGCGTCTTTTTGCAGGCAGAAAATGCCGCAAGTTTGAAATTCAAAAGATCAGTCGCGATTTTTTTGTGACTGTTTCATTGGCATAAACGGCGAACCCGGCGATACAAGGAAAGGAACGTCACGTAAAAATGCAAAGTCGAGAACAGAAGGATTCAGCCGCGCACTTTGCCGAGCTGATTCCCATGCTCCGCTGCCTGGAGTGCACCGGGGAACTGAGTTTGGACTCAGGGCATTTCTGTTGCAAGAAGTGTGGCGTCGACTACCCGATTGTGGACGGCGTGGCCTGTTTTGTTTCTTCCGATAACTACGCGACTTCGTTCGGCTTCGAATGGAACAAACACGCCCGAACCCAACTGGACCATCCGGGCTCGCCCGTCTCCGAGGAGGATTTTCCGCGCAAGACGGGATTCACACCCGAAGAAATCAAAGGTAAATGGGTGTTGGACGTAGGGTGCGGTATGGGCCGGTTTGCCGATGTGGCAAGCCGTTGGGGCGCGAAGGTCGTGGGTATTGATTTGAGTCGAGCAGCAGATATGGCCGCCAAGAATTTGAGTGATCGAAATAATGTATGGATTTGCCAGGCCAATATCTTTCAATTGCCATTCGCGGTGAAAAGTTTCGATTACATCTACAGCATTGGAGTGCTGCATCACACACCGGATTGCCAAAGGGCGTTCGAGGGATTACCCCGGCTGCTCAAGCCAAGCGGCATCATCGCAGTCTGGCTCTACAGCGCCTACAACAAGTGGTACCGCATGAGTGATACGTACCGGCGCATTACGACAAAGCTTCCCAATGGAGTGCTGTATCGCCTTTGTCAGATGGCAGCCGTTCTGTATTACGTCCATGTTGGTCTTCGCCACATTCCAATTTTGGGCCGCACGCTTAGCGGTGTGCTCAGCTACGTATTGCCGCTGCCCCTCTACCCCCAATGGGATTGGCGTGTCCTGGATACCTTTGACTGGTATTCTCCGAAATACCAGTCGAAGCATACATATGAAGAAGTGTTCCGCTGGTTCGAAGGCTGTGGGCTTCGAGACCTTCGCGTTCTGCTTGAGCCGATTTCCGTGCAGGGGAGAAAGCCCGGCGGTTTCCTCAACAGCGAGTGCGAAGAAGATGTGGTGGAGGCCGGGTTGCGCAATCATCGGTAGGGAATACTATATTTGTTCCCACCCGAGGCCTACCGGAGGCCGAAAACTGTAGCCATCGATTCGAAATTATCACGCGTCTAATATGGCCCACACAATCATCGCCATGACAACAGGTTCGACCGCGTTGCCCAAGCAGATCTCTCGACAAGAACCTCTTGCTGCGGCGTATGGTTGGCTATTGTTCTTCATGGTGATTTACCTCGCCCGGCCTGAGGACTGGATTCCTGGCCTCAGCGCTGTGCCGCTGGCAAAAATTGTTGGGATTTTGGCGTTTATTGCTCTTGCCTTTGCCATAGGAAAAGTCCGCCAGAGATTTGCGCCGGAAGTGATCTACCTGATTTTGCTCTGCGGGCAGCTCTGGCTCACTGTCCCATTTTCTCCCGTGTGGCGGGGAGGCGCGTTTCAAGGTGTGTCCGATTTCTCGAAAGTGGTAGTCATTGTGTTAGTGATGGTGCTGTCGGTGAGAACAGTACTGCGCCTGCGTTATTTGATTCTCATCCAGGCTGCATCCGTTGCGGTGCTCGCGGCGGTGAGCGTATGGAAGGGCCGCTACTTTCAGGGACGGTTGGTAGGGGACAGCAGCACCTTCGGCAACTCCAATGACTTGGCGCTTATCATCGTGGTGAGTCTTCCGCTCTGTTTGGTCTTTTTGTTTCGCAGCCGGAGCAGATTAAGAAAAGCAGCGTGGGCTGCGGCTATGTTGGGCATGACCTATGCGGTCTTTCGAACCTCCTCACGGGCTGGGCTGATTTCTCTGACCATTGCGGCGGGAATTTGTCTTTGGGAGTTTGCCGTCAAAGGACGCCGGCGCTATCTACTCGTGGTTGTAGGCGTTGTCGGAGTCGTATTTATGGTCTACTTCGGAAGTGGAGTGATGAGTCGGTTAGGCTCTTCAGCCCAGAGCGACAATTCGGGAGGCGTCGGGGCAGCCAGTGCGGACGAAGTAAGCGCGGCACAATCGACCGAGCAAAGACGGGCTCTCCTCATTCAGAGTCTAAAAGTGACGGCAGAGCATCCTCTATTTGGCGTGGGTCCCGGGAACTTCTCGGTGGTGTCTGGAAACTGGCATGTGACTCACAATTCCTACACGCAAATGAGTTCCGAAGGTGGCGTGCCAGCTCTGGTGCTGTACGTCCTGATCCTGTGGAGTGGCTTCGTGAACCTTCGATCCACGAAACGCTTGTCCGGCACTGGCTTGGAGTTGAAGATGTTTGCCAGCGGTCTACGCGCCAGCCTGGCTGCCTTTGTTGTGGGGGCGGTTTTTGCCAGCGTGGCATATCAGTTTTTTACTTATTTTCTGGTGTTTTACACGACGGTCCTATATCAAATCGCGCGGCGGAAATGTGCTGATCACCGGCTCCGTTCCGAGCAGATGGCTCAACGGGAGACTCAGAACCGAACGCAATTGCAGCCAGAGGTTCGGTTGACGTAGCGATGTGGAATGATGCAATCATGAGCGCGAAGACCAAGGCGTTATTGCGGAGGGATAGCTAGACCATGTGCGGGATTGCAGGCATGATTCTGGCCCCACCCGGCGTCGTTGATGCCGCGACAGTTCACCGTATGTGCCAGACGATCGTCCATCGTGGCCCGGACGACGAAGGAATTTACGCAAAAGCTGGCGTTGGCCTCGGCATGCGGAGGCTGAGCATCATTGATCTGTCGGGTGGGCGGCAGCCCGTTCACAATGAGGACAAGACCATTTGGGTGGTGTTCAACGGCGAGATTTACAATTTTCCTGAGCTGCGCAAGGAGCTGGAGCGCTCCGACCACCAGTTTTACACGAATACGGACACCGAGGTCATTGTCCATCTTTATGAAACGTACGGACCGGACTGCGTTCAGAAGCTTCGGGGCATGTTTGCGTTGGCAGTCTACGATGAACGGGGCAGACGGCTGCTGCTCGCCCGGGACCGCCTGGGCAAGAAGCCGCTGCACTACGCGTTCGACGGAGCGCGTCTTCTCTTCGGTTCTACTTCGGATACATTCCTGACCCAGCCACCGCATTCCGGGGCATACGGAAGCTTCCGCCCGGTCATTTACTTCAATTGGCGGACGGCAAGGTGAGTGTTCAGCGATATTGGGACTTGCCCGCATTTGGTACCGCCGAACCGAAATCGGAAGAAGAACACCTGGACGAAATGGAGCGCCATCTCGCGGAGGCCGTCCGCATCCGCTTGATCAGCGATGTGCCCCTGGGCGCATTTCTTAGCGGGGGCGTGGATTCGTCGACGGTTGTGGCCCTAATGGCGCGTGCGAGTTCCGAACCGGTAAAGACGTTCACGATAGGCTTTGCGCCGGAAGATTTCAACGAAGCCCGCGCAGCTCGCCTGGTGTCGCAGCGCTTTAATACCGAGCATCATGAGCTGGTGGTCGAACCCAAGATTGGCGAGACGTTGCAGAAACTGAGCGCCTCCCTGGAGGAGCCTTTCGCGGATTCTTCGATCCTGCCTACCTACTACGTTTCCCGCATGACGCGAAAGTACGTCACCGTGGCGCTTGCCGGCGACGGAGGCGACGAACTGTTCGGGGGTTACGACCGGTACGCGATAAACCTAAGGGGGCAAACGCTCAACCGCATTCCCTCTTGGGCGGGAAAGTATTACCGCGAGTCCATCTTCCCACGGCTGCCGGCCGGATTTCATGGTCGACGATTCCTGTTTAACGCTACGCTCGGAGATCGTGACCGCTACCTAGACAGCATGTCTTTTCTTTCAGTGTTCGGTCGCGAGCGCAGTATCTTCTCGAAAGACTTTCTGGCAGAGGCCGACACACTAGCGTCCCCTCTCCTGGCATTTCAAGGCTGTTTCGACGACGCTCCGGCAAAGGATCTCTTGAGCCGCCTGCTTTATCTAGATGCCAAGACGTACCTTCCCTTCGACGTATTGACAAAAGTAGACCGCATGAGCATGGCGGCGTCGTTGGAAGTTCGTGCCCCCATCCTGGATCATGTCTTTGTCGAATGGGCGACGCGGTTGCCGTCGGATATGAAGTTCCGGCAGGGCCAAGGCAAGTATCTCCTCAAGAAGCTAGCCGCTCGAGTTGGGGTGCCGCAGCAAGTCCTGGACCGTCCAAAGCAGGGCTTTGCTTTGCCATTGGTGCACTGGATGCGTGGAGAGCTCAAGAAGGAACTGCTGGCGATATTGGTTGAACCTCGCACTCTGCAGCGAGGATACTTCGATGCACAAGCAGTGCGAGATCTGCTCAATGAGCACTGGCGGGGCCGACGAGACCGCTCCGGCGAGATCTGGATGCTGCTCATGTTCGAGTTGTGGCACCGGAATTTCCTGGAAGCGGGAGCTGTGGAGAGAAGCTCGGTTTTGGGTCGGCCATCGCCTACCATGCTGACCACTGCTTCCACGTCGCAGCGTCCAGAAAAGCGAGAAACGGACATTTTCCGCTCGGCGGAACAAGGGCGCAAACTATAGCGGTGTGCTAGACTAGGTTGCGAAAAAAAATCGCGACCCAATTTAAGATGATAAAGTGAAACAAGTTATCCGGAGAGGTTTAAAGGAAATTACTGTTGATGACGTCCCAGATCCGGAGGTGGTCTCCGGCCATGTCCTAATTCGACCTTTTTACTCATTGATTAGCAGTGGAACGGAAACGGCCAGCATCCATCAAGAAAATGTTGTCCGAACTCTTGCCGAGAATCCTTCGCATGTTCGCAAGATTATTGACGCATTGAAAGTGCAATCTCCTCAGAGTGTATTGAGAGAAGTACGGGCAAAATTCAGCGAATACGCGCCCCTGGGCTACGCGGGCGCTGGTATTGTCGTTGACAAACCCGACGACGTCGGAGACCTGCAGTTTGGTGACCGAGTAGCGTACGGCGGAGAGCGTACCGGGCACGGAGAAACGATCGTGACCGGGCGGAATTTGGTAGTACGTGTGCCGGATTATGTAGGCTTTGAAGACGCCTGTTTTGCGACGCTCGGCAGCATTGCGTTGAACACCACACGAATCGCTAATATTGGACTCGGCGAAAGCGTTGCGATAGTCGGCCTTGGTTTGGTCGGACAACTGGTCGCGCAATTGGCTCGTCTGCACGGCGCGGTCGTGATTGGCCTCGATCTTAGGCACGAACGGGCCGAGCTGGCGAAGAAGTTG
>WNFD01006499.1_pt1 | contig 14438 bp, 13 predicted proteins | sample 5400491 | NCBI WGS metagenome assembly WNFD01 (sample SAMN13153343, study PRJNA577476) | soil metagenome | isolation source: 120 cm saprolite under Douglas fir tree site 2 hole 2 replicate 2 | place: USA:California | collected 2015-04-18
TGCGAGTAAAGGATTTGTCCGCTGAACGGCAAGAGTCAGCCCGCAGATTTGCCGCTGCCCTCATTGACAAGACTCGGGCGGAACTTAAAAAACTGTTGCAAGAACGTCCACTCGACTTAGGCGACAGCCAGAATGGGCCTCCCTGCGAGCCGGCGGACTGAGCTTCACGGCGTTCATTGCCAGAGTGTGTAGAAGAACCATTTTTGTGAAATTAGGCTGAAGACCGAGCCGCGGGTTGCGTATCGCTTTCCAGGTACGGGGCTCCTTCACGCTCCGAGTGCGTAACTTCCTCCCATAACGTCTTGTCCCGCAGAATACGGGAGACCAGGGCGGTGTGCATGGCGTGACCAGCACGGTCGGCCACAACATTTCCCAAAATCTGCTTCCCCAAAAGTGCCAGATCGCCCACCAGGTCCAACACCTTGTGCCGCACAAACTCATCCGCGAAGCGTAAAGGCCCGTTCTCAATTCCATCTCGCGTAAGGACGATGCAGTTCTCCCGCGAAGCGCCGCGGATGAGGCCCATATCACGCATGGCTCGCTCGTCCTGGCGCGAGCCAAAGGTGCGCGCGGCCGCAATATTACGCAAATAACTCCCGTTGGAAAGCTCGACGCGAAATGTTTCTTTGCCGATTAAGGGATGAGGAAAATTAATGCTGTAAGAAACCGAGTACGAGTCCGCGGGATACACGGCAATGAATTTGTTTCCGTCACGCAGTTCCAGCTCGCGGCAAATCTTCAGATACTTGCGAGGGCGGCGTTGTTTGCGAACTCCCGCTTTCTGGATCATCTCCACGAACGGTCGCGCGCTGCCGTCCAAAATCGGCAACTCCAGGTTATCCAGTTCAACGACCGCGTTATCAATGCCGGTGCCAATGAATGCAGAGAGCAGGTGCTCAGTGGTAGAGATCAGAACTCCCTTTTTCATTAGGCTCGTGGCGTAGCTGACCCGGGCGACGTTGCGGCTAACCGCCTCGATCTCAAATCCTTCCAGATCGGTACGGCGAAAAACGATGCCCGTACCGGGGGACGCTGGAAGTATGCGCAACGAGACTGGGGCGCCACTGTGCAAGCCTACGCCAACGCATTCAACAGCAGAGCGTATTGTCTGTTCACGTGCCAAAAATGGAATGGTGTATGTCCGTATGAATGAATAGATTACCTCTCGAAGCCGCAGAACTGTCTGTGGTAAAAACGCCACAGTCCGTGGTGGAATCTCAATGCCGAACCAAGCTCAACAACGGCAAGCTGAAGCCCCGCTAACAGGCTGGCTCGGAGCGATAAGAATCCTGCGGGAAATGCTCGGCAGGGGCTGGAATCAGTGTTTGGCGGGTTCTTTATTGGGGTCGTAACGGGCGTTCGGATCGAACATTGCCGGGTTCAGGCCCTGGTTGTACTTCGCTGCATGCAGAAAGCGCTGAACCGCCATGTCGCCGTTGAAGATACGCGTAAATCCGTAGGCCGTCATAATGCCCTGGACGAGACGATAGTTGTCGTAAATTTCCTCCTCCAGATTTCGTTGCTTGTCGTCCGGGTCGCGCCAGGTAAAGGTTTTTTTTATGGGCAGATTCGTCTCAGCATCGAAATAAAGGGTGACGCTCTCGTTCTTGTCATTGATCAGTGTTACCTGTAGTGCGGGCTGCTCGGCTGCCACCGCGTTTCCTTCGTAAAACAATGCAACCTTTGGATCCGTGGTCCATTTCCGCAGCACCACGTCGAGGGAGAACTTACGCCGCCGTAGATAATCCGTAACATCCTTGGGCTCGATCGGATGCGGACCCTTGTAGGTAATCTCGTAGCCTTTGTCGCCGTTATAAAGCATGGCGACGTCCCGTTGCTTTGTGATTTCAATCCGCTCTTTGTCGGGGAATGCCACAAAGCGCCAAAACTGCACGCCGTTGCTCGTGGGCCGGCCGTGATGGAAGCTGTAAGTGCGCCCTTCTTGTTGCAGGTCGCGCACTGCGAGATAGGCCTCGCCCCCCAGCGCGTGGATTGCCTTATCCAGCAGCGCTTTGGCTTTACCCACGTTTTCTTGATCCACCGCTATTGCCGGACCCGCCGCCGTCGAGGTGGGAGACGGCTGTGGGGGCACTTCCTGAGCCACGACGGACATGGTTAGGCTCGCGCCCAGGGTGACGGACAGCAATAGGAGAAGGCGACGTTTCATCCAGCCAATTGGGTTCGATGCCAGCAACGAGAATTGTAGTCGTTCGCGCGGAATCTTCGCTTACTGCGCCGGCGAGGTCACCCCTGATTTGGATGCAGAAGGCGGCTGTCGCGTGTGAGCCGGGAGAAGTTTTTGCCGGATTTTACCCGCACAGCACCGCGCCACCGTTTACGTTGAAGATTTCCCCGGTGATGAACCCGGCGTGTTCGGTGCATAAGAAGAGAGCTGGCGCGGCGATCTCCTCCGGTTTCCCGACTCGTCCCAGGGGAATCGTACTTCGAATTTCGTCGCCGCTCTCTGGATCATCCAGCGCCGGCCTCGACATATCCGTATCCACCCAGCCGGGTGCAACCGAATTGACGTAGATACCGGCTGAGGCCAATTCTGTAGAAAGGCTTTTTACCATGCTGATCAGCGCCCCTTTGCTGGCGGAGTAATCGCAATGGAATGCTTCACCGCGTTGGCCGCTGGTAGAACTGATCAGCACAATGTGTCCGGCAGCAGCGCCGATCCGAGGCTGTGTCTTCATTTGCGCAACTGCATGCTTCACCAGCCCGAAGACACCATCAAGATTGACGGCAAGTGTCGATCGCCATTGCTCGTCGGGCATCTCATCGATCGCCTTATCCTGAGCAGGCCATACGCCGTGATTGGCAATTAGGATGTCGAGCCGTCCGAAGCGCTTCACCACTTCGGCGACAAGGCCACGACCTGCCGACGGCCCACTTAGGTTCGAAGCCACAGCCTGGCAATCAGTCTCGCCACATTGCCGGCGTAGTGCCTCGGCTTGGGACTGAGCTTTTTCATAACTGAAGACGACTTTGGCGCCGGCAGCGGTGAACATGCGCACCGTCGCCGCGCCAATGCCGCGCGAACCGCCGGTGATCAGGGCGACCCTGTTAGAAAGGGAGAGAGCAATGGACATAGGAGAAACAGTTTCCAATTTCTTTTGTCCATATGCAAGTGCAGATGCGAAAAGATTGAAATTGCTCGTGGAAACCGGTGACATTGGTCGAGCCGGGCGCTTCTATATTCCAAAACTCGAAGCCCGTTCCGCCTTGAGTTCTCGCAGAAGCAAACGCACCAGCATTCCGTCGAAGCGCGTGCCGCTCATCTTGGCCAACTCGTCGAGCGCCTGCTCCGGAGTCCGGGCGGCTGAAATGGATTGCTCCATGAGCATATTGGAGTAGGCGTCCGCCAGCCCAATAATCCGGGCCCACAACGGGATCTGCTCCCCGCGCAGTCCATCGGGATACCCCGACCCGTCAACTCGCTGGTGATGATGTTCGACCGCCTCCCGCATCGCTTTGCTGTGCGGAAGTATGCCTACGATTTCGGCTCCGACTTTGGCGTGCATCCTGACCAGGAAAAACTCATCGTCGGTGAGAGGGCCGGGCTTGTTCAAAATGCGCTCCGGCACAACAATCTTGCCTACATCGTGTACGCGGGCAGCATACACCAGGTTGGTCATTTCATCAGGCGACAGCCGAAGTGCACGCGCCATAATCTCCGTATAGCGAGCCACTAAGTCACCGTGGCCGGCGGTACGCAGCTCGCGTGATTCGGCGGCACGGCTGAGAACCTCGATCGACTCCTTCAACAACTGCAGGTTGCAGTTATCCTCGCCGCCGCAAAGCTTTTGCAGCGTAAGGGTCAATTCCTCGAGGTGCTCAGGGCCATTATGATCGCGCTGCAAGAAACCCTCAATGTAGGCGGAGATTTGCAGGCGCTGTCGGGCAGAGTCCTCGCCCTCGGCGAACTCCTCGGCAGTTGATACCAGGTTCCCGCCTGAGCGTTTGGAGACATACATGCCGGCGTCAGCGACGCGGATAATATCCTCGATGGAGAATCCGTGGGTGGGAAAGGTCGCCACTCCAAAACTCCCGGTGATCTTATGCTCGTTGAGCATGGGATCGGTGGCAATCCACTGTCGCAAGCGCTCGGCTAGTACTTGCGCCTGGTCGCGGCCGGTCTCCGGCATAAGCACAATGAATTCGTCGCCGCCGTAGCGCGCCACCACGTTTGACTGGCGAGACTTCTGCTCCAGCAGCCGGCCGACGCGAGCCAGAACAAGGTCACCTTCGAAATGACCCAGAGTGTCGTTGACCTCTTTGAACTTGTCCAAGTCGATCAGCACGACCGAAAATGGACGTCCCGAACGCGAAGCACGCTTCCACTCTGCCGACAGCGCCTCCCAGAAGAAGCGCCGCGTCTTGATTCCAGTTAAGCCATCCGTGATCGATTGTTGCTGCAGTTTCTGGAAAACGAAGGCGTTGTGCAAGGCAGTGGCCAGAAGGTCGGCAAGCGTGTTGAGGATGAGAACGTCTTGTGGGGAGAAAGCGCTCTCATTTCGGCTTTCGATGTTCAGCGCGCCTAGCAGCATTTCGCCGTACGTAATCGGAATGCAGAGAACGGCACGAGACTCTTGGAGAATGCCGCCCAGTTGGCCTTCTGCCGCATTCTGCACCAACGCGCGTTCCCCGGTACGCGCGACGCGCCCGAGAATTCCCACCCCCAGCGGAATCCGTGTGCCCACGGCGTGCGCGGTGGCCCCAGCTTCGGCCTTGATCTCGATTTCCTTGGTTCCGTAATCCAATAGACCAATGCCGATATGGTCGAAGCTGAAATTCTTTTGGATTTCTCCCACAATTTGACCCAGCATGTGCATCGGATCGTCGCTGGAGATGGCCATGCGCGAAATGTTGTTGAGGAAAGCCAACTGCTTCGACCGGCGTTTTTCTTCAGCGAATAGGCGGGCATTCTCCACCGCCACCGAGACTTGTCCGGCGGCGGTGAGCAGCACATCGAGGTCGCGCTGTTCGAAGACATTTTCGCGTTCCAAGCTCATAGCGGCCATTAAACCCGCCGGTTTGTTCTCCAAAAAAACCGGCACCGCACACATACATTTGGCGGCATGTTCCGGAACATAAGCAACCCCCAACCGCGCCCGCGTTTTTTCCAAATCGGAGCGGATTAGAAGTGGCTGTCCGGTGCGAATCACGTACTCGGTGAAGGCATTTTCCAGCTTGCGACGCCGCTTTGGAAGAACCCGATTTCCCACCACCTCGAGCTCGAAGCGGATTTCGTCTCCCTCCTGGAACGCGATGTAAAAGTTGCTGGTATCGAAAATCTGCCCGAGCTCGGCATGAATGGTGCGCAGCACCTCGTCTTGATTCAGCCGCGAACTTATGGCCTGGCCGATCTGCGTCAGCAGTGCGTACTCTTTGGTCCGACGATGGGCATCGTGCGTAACTAAGTAGTTTTCCAGCGTGAGCCCCAGCTGCAAGGCCAGTCCGATCATCAAATGCGGGCCGGAAGAGCCGAAGGCCTTGCGCTCAGCATGGGGAAACAGGATTACGCCAAAATTATTCTCGCGCGTCTGTAAACTCACCACAGTCAGGTTGCGGATTTCCACTTCCGCCAGCACCCTCTTAAACTCTGCGAACGCCCCCCTGGACCCCACCGGCAAGGGCTCTGTCATCTCTGCCACGTTGTTGATCGTAAGCAGCCCGCCTTGGCGGTAGGCTAGATCAGATATGTACTCTCCGGCCCCACTTTTCTCCAGAGCTTCGAGGAACTCCGGAGAGAAACCATGCTGGACCGACGGCAAGAGTCCGCGCCAGCGGTCAGCGATGCAGATTGCGGCCCGCCGCATCGGCAGCGCTCGCGTCAGCCGGTCGAGCGCGGACTGCATGCTCGGCACGAGGTCACCCGCTGAGAACAGCTGGCGCGGGTCCACCCCGAGCGTGGAAAGAGCGAGAGTGCTCTCCTGCACCGCATTGCGCTCCATCTCAAACAACACCATGACCATGGCGATGCCGAGCAGCATTTGCGGCGCCGGTCCAAATAAACGGCTGGCGCTCCCGAACGCCTCTACCCAAGGGTTGCGAAGCTGTCCCACCGCCATGAGTGCTCCCCACAGCGCCAGAGAAACGGCCAGTACCTGGAACGCCAGCGACCCGCGTTTGTGTCCGTTGATGTAAAAAACCGCGGAACAATACAACAGCACGGCTGCCAAGCCTACTCCCAGCCGGATAGCCGGCATTGCGTTCGGTTGAAACACGCCGCCGACCATGTGCCCGCGAAGATTCAGCCAAGCCAAGACGATTCCTGCCACAGCCAGTGCGGCGTCGTACCAGCGAAACCGAGTTGGCCCGCGCATCAGTCGCGTCGAGACAAAAATGCACAACGCCATGGCCACTAGAAATAGCGAACTGGCGAAGGCGGCTGCGGCAGACGCACGATAAAAGGAAAACGCATCCAGCACATAATGCAAGGAATACGCAGCCCACGCCATCTGCCAGGCGCGGAAGTAAGGTTGGCGGCTCTGTTCGTGGAGGTAAGTAAAAACCAGGAAGAGCAGTACCGAGACGACGCCCGGAATGATGACGACACTAGTGGCCACACTGTTCATGGTGATTAAACCGGACAAAAACACGCCGGACACTTTTGCGCAGAACATAGCGAAGGTCGACGAATATTCATGTTTTCACAGTGCGCTGGCGAACACAATAAGATTTAGGTACAGTGGCCTAGCCCGTAGAGTCCTTGGAATCAGGTGTCTACATGCCCCTTTGGGCGAAAATCACCTTCGGCTGTGGCAACCCCCGGGCTACCTATGTCGTACAATGCTGCTGTCATGATTGCCAAAGATTTGCTGGAAATTCTGGTTTGCCCCGCGTGCAAGAAAGAACTGGAGCATCGTGAGAACCCAGAGAGCCTGAAGTGCGTGCAGTGTCACCGCGTCTATCCCGTACGCGACGATATCCCCATCATGCTGGTGGATGAGGCGACGATCGAAGCGCCCTAACGGCGTGCGGGATGGCGTCGGGTCTCCCCCCAAGCGCTGGGATGTCTCGCGTTGCCACATCGTGTCCTCGTGTCGTCACATCGTGTCGTAGTATCGTCACAACGTCTCAGTACAGTTCGCTTGTTGGACCAGTTCGTTTTGCTTGCCTTTACCCCTCGACCTCCCGCCCGGACGTCTATTTCACCTTGAAGTGAACCGGGTAGGCAACTTGGATAGGCTCGGGTTGGCTGCTACGGGTCCCACTGTAGGTGCCGGGCATTCCCTGGCTTGGCTAAAAGCCGCTTCAAAACCGTCCCGCCCATAACGACACTTAGTGTCAATCTTTGAGACGCCGAAAAGGCACCGCCGAGACCTTCGCCGAGGCCGCGAGCACGCCGGGCTACCGGCAACTTACATTATTCACAGGGGTTTACGGACCTAAACCCACTAGTTTCCCGTATAGGAACACTGGGACCATGTGCGGCAATCGGATTGCATGCAACTTCCATAGCCGCCGATGAGTCTAATGGGCTATGGAGTATAGGTCGGAGTCGGAGGTGATGACGGCCATGATGAATGACAAAGACAGATTTACGGTGACAGAACTAACGGCGCTACGGAGCGACTTGCTGCAGAGCGGCATGATGGATTCTCGGGAGGCGGCCGAGCTCCTGCAAGTGTTTCTGATGGGGCGGGGGTACGGGGTTTCGCAGGCTGCGGCTTTGGATGCGGCCGGCCGGGTTGAAATGGCCGGATGCGCTCTGCCGGTCCTGCAGCACGAACTGGAGAATCTGGCAATGGTGATGTAAGGATTTCACGCCGCACGGGCTGGGTGCCCCCGGCATAGCAGCGGTTTATAGACTTAGAAAAAAACACAGAAGGCTTCGAACCGCTGGCCTCGGAACACCGGCTTGGTGAGCCGAGGGCAAAGTAAACAAGATCCTGGGGCTGGGCGACGAACCAAGTTGCCCGTACCAGTTCCACGGGAAAGAAAGCCGGGCAAACCAGCCCGGCTTTGTGGTTTTTTGGCCTGGCCATTTTCCGTCTGTTTCCGGCTTTTCGCTGCTGGCCTGTTTTTCTTATTCCGCGCATGGCCCACTTCTCGTAGGCTCCGATGTTTATTTGTCCGTTTGCATTGACGCGCGAATTCCCCGCAATAGTCCAGTAGCCCCACAACCGATGAGCCCAGATTCGCGCCCGCGTTCATCGCCGGAGCGCTGGACAACACGTCTGGAGCCACGGATCTGATCTTGCGCCGAAAAAATAATTAGCAGAACATCATCAATGCGGAGGCGGTACAGCGGCACCGAGCACAACAGATGTAACTACCATGTTATCTATATCTTGCCAACATGCCAACACCATGATTCCGGTGATTCAGGGGGAAGAGGGGCGCACTCCACACCGTGAAAATTCCATTTTGAAACCGCGCTCTCAGCAGATTGTCGCGGGACTATTTTAGGCAGAAATCCACAGGCAGAATCCTTGGCTCAGGTTGCGAGGTGCTGTGAGGTTGCCCCAAGCTCGCGAGGCTCTACTCGTAGCGGAGGCTTTCCACGGGATCGAGTTGGGCGGCGCGGGTGGCGGGAACCGTCCCGAAGATAATTCCTACCAACGACGATACGACGATGGCAATGATGGCGGAGAAGCCAGAGACCGGGATACGGTACTCGGTAAGGAAACGCACTGAAAACGGAAGGGCGAGGCCAATCACGATGCCAACAACCCCTCCGATGAGGGAGATGAGGATAGCCTCCGCCAGAAATTGAAAACGAATTTCGCGGTTGGTGGCGCCAATGGCTTTGCGGATGCCGATCTCGCGTATGCGTGAGGTCACGGTAGCCAGCATGATGTTCATGATGCCGATTCCACTTACCAGCAGTACTACCATGGCGACCAGCAAAAGCACCCAGGTCAATGCGGTCGCGGTTTTGTCGGCCACGGCGAGAAGCTCGGTAAGATTCTCCACGGTGTATACGGACTCGGATCGGTGACGCGACTGCAGTACGCGCTTGATCTGGTTGGTGGCTAAGGGCACCATGGCCGGATCCTGCATCGAAAAATACATCAGCTTCACGCTGGGAGTTTCGGTGAAGTAGCGGCTCACGCTGAACGGAATCAGCATGGTGTTGCCGACCACCTCCGATTGACCGAAGGTATCGACGCGCTCCTTGAACGTCCCAATGATGGTAAAGGGCAGGCCGTTCAACTTGATCACCTTGCCGACCGTGGCCTGCTGAGAACCGTAAATCTCGAGCGCCATCTTCTCGGTGATGACACCGACTTTGTTGTGAGCCTGGGAGTCCTCGAGGTCGAAGAAGCGTCCCGCAAGAACGACCAGGTTGCGGACGCGCAGGTACTCGGGATACACGCCAAGGATGGCGATGTCACGTTCCCGGCCATTGCCCACGGATATTCGCTCGTTGAGGCTGACGACAGGAGAGGCAGCAGTCACACCGGGCACTTCCCCCTGCACAGCCTGTAAGTCTTCGATGGTCATGGGATCCGGCGTGGTACTGCTGATGCGCTGCGCGCCACCCTGATATTGGGCATAAATCAGGTTGGCGCCGATGGCCTGAATCTGGTTGAGCACATATTGCCGGCCGGTCATGCCGATGGTGACCACCAGAATCAAAGACGCGGTGCCGATCACCATACCCAGTGCGGTCAGAGTAAAGCGCACCTTGTTACTGCAGAAAGTGTCGAAGGAAAAACTGAGAATCTCGCCGAAGGCCATTCGAGGCCGAAGTCGGTCGGGCATGAGGGCAGCAGCCATTTCAGTTAGATGCTACGTACAGCGAGAAAGAGGCGCAAGTGCCAAGTGCAAGGAGCGGTGACCACCGAATGACAGGAAAAGCAGACCAGAAGCGGCCTTTTGTGGCAAAGTAGAGAGTCGCAACTCCTGCGATTGGTTTCAAAAATCACTGTAGGCTTCGGCAGCACGTTCGTTAGCGGCTGAAGCTCAGGGTCGATTCTTCGATTGGAGTGGATGGTCTCTCCCAAAACCGTGTCCGAACACAACGCGACTGAGCCTATCGTGGCGACCAACGTCCGAAGTTCACTGTTTTGGATGGTGGTTGTGGCGCTGGCTTTGCGGTTGGCAGTTGTGGCATTTCTTTATCCCGAGAGACTGAACCCCGAGCGCGATCATTGGCGCTTTGCGGGGGAGAGCGGGAGAATTGCTCGATCGATCGTGCAGGGAAATGGGTTCAGCAGCCCGCTCCATGCGCCGAGTGGCCCTACGGCGTGGATGACACCGGTCTATCCCGCACTTCTGGCAGGAGTGTTCCGGCTTTTCGGAATTTCCACGAAAGCTTCTGCCCTGGTCATAGGGTGCTTAACCGTTTTGGGGACCAGACTAGGAGTCCGGAGTTGGGTGGACCGTGTGGTGTTTCTCGGCACGTGCGAGACTGCGTTGACGCCGAACCAGCCTGAGTGAACATCATTTGGTAACAGCTGATAAGCAAGAAGTTGATTTATGATTGATTGTCTGTGTGTATTATTACTGACAGATGAATGTCTTCGAACCCACGGGACCGACCGCCGCCCGGCTCCGCGGCCGCAAACAACAACTCCTTACCCGTCTTCGCGTTCCCTCCGAAGCTCTTCCCGGCTCCCTCGCGTTGACCCATCGGCGCTGCGGCAAACCCTCTTGTCATTGTGCCGGCAGCGAAGGCCATCCTCTTTGGTCTCTCACTTTCATGGCGGGTGGGAAAAAACGTGTCGAGCACATCCCCGCCGACTGGGTCGAGGCGGTTCGTCCGCGGGTCGAGGCTGGACGCAGTTTCAAACAGGCCATCGCCGACTTATTCGTCACCAACGTAGAGTTGCTCGTCCACAGTCGTAAGCAGCGCCGCCGTCCGGCAGCTCGGGGACGGAAAGGCAAGCGGTCCTAGAGGAATGTCATGGCCCCACACCGTCAACCTCGCACCGCCCCAGCGCACCTGGCGCCGCCGGCACCCGCGCGGCCTGTGCTCTCGGATCGGCCCTCGCAGTTCCTTCTGCTGGAGCGTGAAGTAGAGGACGAATTTCGCCCGCAGATGTTGTAGGCCCTGCAACGCAAGGTCAACGCCGTGGCGGATTCGTCGCAGGCGGTCGCGCCCGATTGTGCTCGCTGCGGCCGACCGATGGGCTGCCACGACACGCGGCCCGTTTCCTGGCTGGCGCGCTGCGGACGACTGCACGTGCCCGTGTCGCGCTATCGTTGCCCCACCTGCCAACAGGAGTGCCGCCCACTGCTGGATCAGTTGGGGGTCGAACAGGGCGCATCAGTGGATCGCTGGCCCGTATTCTGGTGTTGCTTGCCGTGGTCGCGCCCTATCCGCTGGCCGCGCGCTTAGCTTGGTTGCTCCTGGGAGTCAAGATCAGTCCCATGGGCATCTGGCGAGTGGCCCAGCGGTTGGGCGAGGCGGCAGCGCGCTATAGCGACGATTTGAGCCGCTACCACGGCGATAGCCGCAGTGCAGACGCACTCGCGCCCCTGGCACCCACGACGGTGGTGGTGGGCGTTGATGGCTGCGCATTAGGCATGCAAGTTCGCCAACAACGGCGGCGGCGCAAAGTCGGCGAACCCGGGCTGCCTCCCTTGCCCGTGGTCGAGGAAGGTCAGTTTCGCGAGGTGAAGACGGGTGTGCTGCTGTTGCCCGACGAGCGGGTGGAAAGCTCGCCGGGACGCCGCTCGCTGGTGCGGCGGATCTTGGTAAGTTGCCTGGGGGACGCCGACGCGATCTACAGTCAACGCGCCTCGATGTTTGCACGCCGTTGCGAAATTCTTGACTTTTGGCATGCCCTAGAGCACGCCTGGGAGTTGGCCCGTCTCCACTATGGAGAAGGCTCCAAGCAGGCTGACCTCTGGGTTCACCAGATCGCCGAAGACTTGCGTGCCGGAAAGGTGCACCAAGTCATCGCACGATTCGAGCGCTTGCGCCCGAAGACACCCGAAGTACAGAAATGTCTGCACTCGCTCATCAGCTACTACCGCAGCAATGCCGCACGCATGCGCTACGACGAATACTTACGCCTGGGATACGGAATCGGCAGTGGGGCGGTCGAAAGTGCCCACAAACAGCTGGTGCATGCGCGATTGCGCCAAGCCGGAATGCGCTGGAGTGAAGTCGGGGCTCGCCGACTCCTGGCTCTGCGCTTACTTCTGTTGAACGAACACTGGGCGCGGCTGGACCAACTCCGCATGATTTCTCTCTCCGCTGACGGCCGCTCGATTCGCGGTTGACCTGTAGGAAACGATGCGCCATGCTGAGCCCATGGTGCGCCGCTCCGCACTTGCCATTCACGTCTGGAAGCCGCCCGGCTCGACCTGCTGGCTTTATTCCGCGCCTTGGATCGGATGGACTTATCAGCTGCAGAGATTCCGCAGCGACTGATCCACCAACTGTTTGAACTGGACGCCGATTATGTGGAAGCCCTCTGGGCGCTCGACCAACCTCCCGGCGGTCTAGATCTCCGCGCCATGCTGCGCGACACCTTGGCAGCGCTGGAACAACTGCCTGACGCCCTGGTCCGGTTCCGCAAGACCCTTCCCCAACGCGCCCACTCCACGCTCCCGGTCTTGGAACTGTCTGTCCGCAAGACTCTCGATCCTCTCGAGGCCTACAACAGGGTTCCAGGCAGAGATCCCCACAACTGTTAAGCACCCCTGGTCATGCTCTCGCTTGACAGTTTGTTTTCAGCGTTGACCTGCATACCGGTATTTTTCATCGCGCGAAGAAGCTTTGGCGAGCGAACCGCAGTTTGGGCGGGGCGGGCATGGGCATTTTTTCCTTATGCAATCTATTTCTCAGCGGATTTCATCTGGGCGACTACCCTCACCACATTAATACTAAGCCTGCTGTCTCTGACCGCTCTGCACCTCGAGGATTGCTCACAAATGTCGCGCTGGGCCGGTTTCGGGGCGCTGACTGGCGTGGGCGCACTCACGGACCCGATTGTCCTGTCAGTAGCACCTCTGCTGGCGGGGTGCATGTGCTATCGCTTGGCGCGGAAAAGACAGCGCTGGTTTCTGCCGGCCACGGGGGCGGCGCTGGTGTTCGTGATCGTGGTGACGCCTTGGTTCCTGCGGAATTATCGTGCGTTTCACACCGTTCTTCCGTTCCGCGATAATCTTGGACTCGAGTTGTATGTCGGTAACAATGGAAATACCTGGCATTTCGCGCCAAGTGGGTTTCATCCCTCGGACACGGAAGGCGAGTGGAATGAGTATGCCCAGATGGGCGAACTGGCTTACATGCAGCACAAGCGGGAGCAAGCGATGAGGTTCATTGAAAGCCATCCCGGCGAATTCGCTGTGCTTTCACTGCGGCGTGCGCTGTACATGTGGACGAATTTCTGGAGCTTCGACCGGCAATATCTCGAAGCGGAGCCGCTTGATCCGGCCAATGTGTTTCTGTGTACGGTGTTGACTGTCCTGACGCTGGTGGGCCTACGGGGGGCGTTCCAGAAAGGTGTCGAGATCGGTATGCCTTACGCGATAACCATCTTCTTTTTTCCCGTGGTCTATTACCTAACCCATCCGGAGGACTATTATCGACGGCCCATTGATCCGATTTTTGTGGTGCTGGCCGTGTATGCACTAACATCCTGGATAGGGAATCGCGCAAGACCGGCGCCGAGCCAAGTTCAGGCTCGATCCGTCCTTAGCTCAACTGACCCCATGACATTGAGACAGCCGGCCAGCTGCAACGAGTGAGCGATATCGGATTTGAAAGATACAAGACGGGGATTGGGCTGTTCGTGCTGACCAGCGGGGCACTTCTGGTGCATGGATACCATCCTTTCGCGGAAGATGCGGAAATCTATCTTCCCGGGGTGGAAAAGATTCTGCACCCGGAACTGTTTCCGGTGGGACAAGAGTTCTTTGCTTCGCACGCGAGCCTCACCTTATTCCCTAATCTGGTCGCGTTTTCGCTGCGCCTCACACACTCGCCATTTGAAGCCGGGCTCTTTCTCTGGCATCTCGCTTCCGTCTTTCTGCTGCTGCTCGCCTGCTGGGAGCTGAGCGGAAAATGTTTCCCGAGTTTTCGGGCACGCTGGTGCGGTGTGGCATTGGTGGCTGCGCTTCTGACGATTCCGGTGGCAGGGACCGCGCTCTATGTCATGGATCAGTATTTGAATCCGCGGAATCTGGCGGCGTTCGCGGGGGTTTTCGCGGTCGTCCGAGTGCTGGAGAAAAAGTTCCTCCGGGCTCTGGCGTCCCTAATATTTGCCGGTCTCGTTCATCCTTTGATGGCGGCATTTGCATGTTCTTACTGTGCTTTGCTGCTGGTCATGGAGAAGTTCGAAAAAAAACGGGCGGCGGCGGAATCTCAGGCGGTCCGCCCAGCAACGCTTGTCGTCTGCCTGCTGCCATTTGGAATTTCGCTTGCTCCTCAGACTTCGCAGGCTTATCACGAGGCGGCGCTGCGTCACGGCTTCCACTATATCCAGCGCTGGCAGTGGTATGAGTGGCTGGGCATTCTCGCGCCCCTA
>WNFD01015429.1_pt1 | contig 14438 bp, 10 predicted proteins | sample 5400491 | NCBI WGS metagenome assembly WNFD01 (sample SAMN13153343, study PRJNA577476) | soil metagenome | isolation source: 120 cm saprolite under Douglas fir tree site 2 hole 2 replicate 2 | place: USA:California | collected 2015-04-18
CTGGCCGTCGAGGATGGCAAAATCGCTGCGCTCGGCGATATTTCGGGCATCGCGCGCCGGGAACTCAACGCCGGCGGCTCGGTTTTAGCTCCCGGCTTTATCGATATTCATACCCACTACGACGCTCAGGTTTCATGGGATCCCCTTCTGACCTGCTCGTCGTGGCATGGCATCACCAGTGTGTTGATGGGTAATTGCGGGGTCGGCGTGGCGCCGGTGCGTGCGCACGAACGGTCGACGATGGCGTGGGACCTCGTCAATGTCGAAGCCCTGCCCCATGAAGTTCTGATGAACGGGGTGTCCTGGGAATGGGAAAGTTTTCCCGAGTATATGCGCTCGGTGGAACGGCGCGGCGTCGCTCTCAACACGAGTTTTCTGGTGCCGCTCTCCGCACTTCGTTTCTATGTGCTCGGCGACGAGGCCGCACAACGCGCGGCGACGGCTGAAGAGACGGCGGAGATGGCGTCGCTCTTCCGCGACGCGATGCTCGCCGGCGCATACGGCTTTTCGCTGAGCCTCGCACCGCAACATATCGGCTTTCAGGGACGGCCATTAGCGAGCCGAATGGTGAGCCGCGAGGAACTGGCTGCGCTCTGCCGTGTAATGCGTGAGCTTGATCGCGGCGTGATTGAAATACTGCCGAGCCGCGGCGCGAATGCGACCCCATCAGATAACGGCTTCGAGCTGTTGGTCCTTCTCGCCGAGCAAAGCAATCGGCCGGTGACTTTCCTGGCGATCCTTGATTTGCCGGGAACCTCGTTCCAAGCACATGAGGATACCATCGAGCGGCTGAAACCACTGCTCGCGCGCGGGCTCAAGATTCTGCCGCAGGTAACGCCGCGGCCAATTCAGCAATACTACACATTGCGCGAGCCTTTCATATTTGCGGCGCTCGACTCGTGGAAGGGTGTGTTTAATCGCACTGCCGAGGAACAGGCCAGGCTCTTCCGCTCGGCCGACTTCCGCCAGAGCTTCAAAAACGAACTCAAGGAGCGCGTCCATAAAGCCGTGTTCCGCGGCCGATGGGACCGCGTCCACGTGGTGAAGGCTGCGCAGGAGGAGAACAAGCGCTTCCTCAACCGCAGTATTGCGGAGGTCGCCGAGGTGCTCCATAAGGATCCCGAGGACGCGATCCTGGACCTCGCGCTCAGCGAAAATCTCGAGCTGGGCATTACGCTTTCCGTCATCAACGTCAATAAAGACGTGGTGCGCCAAATCCTGCAGCTACCCAATACGCTGGTCGGCCTGTCGGACGCCGGGGCTCACGTCGCGCAGCATTGTGACGCCGGACTGCCGTCGTATCTGCTCTCGGAATGGGTACGGGAACGCAATACGCTCAGCCTCGCAGAAGGCGTGCGCCGGCTGACTTCCGAACCGGCAGACTTCCTGAGCTTGAGCGGCAAGGGACGTCTGAAACCGGGCAATGACGCCGACCTGGTGGTGTTTGACCCCGGGCGGATTCGGCCACTGCCTCCCGAGTGGTGCAATGATTTGCCGGGCGGACAACCGCGCCTAATCGAACGTTCCGAGGGAATCGAATACACGATCGTCAACGGCCACATGCTCTTCGCGGGCGATGAATACCAGGGCGGAATGCCGGGCCGAGTGCTTCGCAGCGGAACAGGGTTCGCGCCCGTTCGATAGGGTTGAGGTCTCCCCGATGTGCAGCCAGCTACTGGTGCCGGCGACTTAATCCCTCCCCCTGACCAGGGAAGAGGAGAGCCTGCCCTGAGGAGCGCGAGCGACGAATGGGTCAGGAGGGGGTTGGTGTGCAGTTCAAGCGCCTAGCTCGACTGAGGCAAGATCGTTCGCGCCGTCTCCGAGAAAGCGCGACAACGGAGCGCGGCGCATGCTAGGTCGGTGAAAAGAATGAACGGTGCGGAAAGCCTGATCAGGACGGCGCTGGGCGCCGGAGTCGAAGTCTGTTTCGCCAATCCCGGCACGACTGAGATGGCACTAGTGGCGGCCTTGGATGCAGTCGAAGGGATGCGCGCGGTGCTCGGCCTTTTCGAAGGCGTATGCACCGGTGCAGCCGACGGCTATGCGCGGATGGCGGACAAACCCGCGCTGACGCTGACCCATCTGGGGCCCGGCTTCGCCAACGGGATTGCAAATCTGCACAACGCGCGGCGCGCACGTTCGCCGATAGTCAATGTGGTCGGCGATCAGGCGACGTGGCATCTGGCTGCTGACGCACCGCTTACCTCGGATATCGTGTCGCTGGCCCGCCCGGTCTCAGCCTGGGTGCGCGAGGTCAAATCGGCCGCCTCCGTTGCTGCTGACACGGCGGAGGCGATTGCCGCATCGGGACGGGCGCCGGGCCACGTTTCCACCCTGATCGTGCCGTCGGATTGCCTATGGAGTCCGGCGAGCGGGACGGCAAACCCGCTCCCGGTGCCGGCGCCGTTGCGCGTCACCGATGATATGATTCGGCGCTCAGCCGCAACCCTGCAAAAGCATCGCACTAAGGCCGTGATGTTTCTCGGTGCCCAGGCGATGCGCGCTCGCGGGCTGGCTGCTGCCGGCCGAATCGCAGGCAAGACCGGATGCCGACTGGTGTGTGAAACCTTCCCTTCGCGTATCGAGCGTGGAGCAGGGAGGCCGGCGGTGGAAAAGCTGCCATACTTCCCGGAGCAGGCGCTCGAATTGCTATCGAAATATGAGGCGCTCGTCCTCGCAGGCGCTCTACCCCCGGTCGCCTTCTTCGGTTATCCGAACCTGCCAAGTTCTTTGATTCCGGAGGGCTGTAGCAGCGCGACCTTGGCAACCCCCGAGCAGGACACAATCGCAGCGCTCGAAGCTTTGGCCGATGAAGTCGGCGCGCCGGCGGAGGCGGTCTCAAACGGTAAGTTAAATCGCCCGCCGCGCCCGGCCGGCAAACTGGACTCGGCGACGGTTGGTGCTGCGATCGCTGCGCTGATGCCCGAAAATTGCATCCTAATGGACGAAGCAGCGACCACTGGACTGCCCTTTTTTGCGGCTTCCACGGGTGCCCCGCCGCATACTTATCTGGCTCTTACCGGCGGCGCTATCGGGCAAGGCCTGCCATGCGCGACGGGTGCGGCAATCGCTTGCCCGGAGCGCAAGGTAATCGCGTTTCAGGCTGATGGCAGCGGTATGTACACCGTGCAGGCGCTGTGGACGCAGGCGCGCGAGGGGCTCAACGTAACCACGCTCGTGTGCAATAACCGCCGCTACCGGATCCTTCAAGTTGAGTTGGCCCGCGCTGGCGTGACGGAACCGGGGCGTAAAGCGCGTTCGCTGACCAGCCTCGCCAATCCGGAAATCGAATGGGTCAGGATTGCGGCGGGAATGGGCATTCCCGCAGTGCGCGTTGAAACCGCCGAAGCTTTATGCACGCAATTGGAGCGCGCATTGGCCGAGCCCGGCCCGAATCTAATCGAAATGTTGATCTGATTAGTGGAATGTGCGTTCTCCAGGTCCATTAGCATGTTCCGATGGAGTGAAAACCAATGGCTGGTTGTCTCGACGGTATCAGGGTAGTTGACCTGGGGCGCTATCAGGCGGGCCCACGCTGTTCGTTGATCCTGGGGGATTTGGGCGCGGAGGTCATCAAAGTCGAAGCAGCGCCCGACGGTGACGAGTCGCGCCGGCTGGGGATGGTGTACTGGTCGCAATACAACCGCGGCAAGAAAAGCATCACGCTCAATCTGCGCAGTGAGCAGGGCAAAACGATTCTGAGGGAACTCGTGCCCAAGTCCGATATGGTGCTGCAGAATTTCAGCCCGGGCGTGATGGATGAGATGGGCTTTGGTTACGAGACCCTTAAGGAGCTCAATCCGGGGATTATCCTGATCAACGTCTCCGGCTTCGGCCAGTATGGCCCTTATCGTGACCGGCGCGCATTCGATCCAATCGGCCAGGCGATGGGCGGTGTGATGTTCGACACCGGCTCCGAGGATGAACCGCCAGTGCGCTGCGGACCGCCGATAATAGATCGGATTACCGCGCTGCACGCGACCATCGGTGCGCTCGCCGCGTTGCATCGCCGCGATATGACCGGGATTGGACAAGCGCTCGACGTGTGTCTGCTCGATTCCGCTTTCACACTGACGGAAATTCCGATTGCGCAGTATCTGACTACCGGCCGCGAACCACAACGCAACGGCAATCGCTCCGGGGCATTGTCGCCCGCGAATACCTATCGTGCCAGAGACGGATGGATTTATATCATCGCGGTGCAGCAGAGAATGTGGGAGCGATTCTGCCGCGCAACCGGACGTGAGGAGTTGGCCAACGATCCGCGTGCCTCAAGCGTGCAGTCCCGCGCCTCGAACACTGACTGGGTTGACGATCAGGTCGCATCGTGGGTCAAGGACCGGACTGTAGCAGAGGTCGTCGAGCGATTGGCGCCAGCCGGCGTCCCCGTCGCACCGGTGCAAACCATCGCGCAAGCGGCCCATGACCCCCATTTATGGGAACGACAGATGTTAGTGGAGACCGACGATCGAAAAGGCGGCAAGACCTATGTCGCCGGCCTCACCGTAAAATTCTCCGACACACCCGGCGCAGTCGGCCGCATTCCGACCCCAGGCGAGCACAACGAGGAAATCTATTGCGGACTGTTGGGCCATAATCGGCCGGAACTTGAGAGCTGGAGAGCCGAGGGTGTGATTTGAACAAACTTCATGAGAAACACCATTTAGTTCTATCCCTCTCAAAATGTCAGATAAATTTTCTTTGAAAGCGTGTCCCAGATCTGCCCTGCTGTTTTGCGGGAGAGGGTTAGGGTGAGGGTTCCGGTTCCGGGTGCTCGCGGATTCAGTTGAGTCCTTGGACGACAACGGCTCCGTGCATGTTTGGTCAGAAGAACCGCGGTCTATGCCGAAGCAATTGCAGTTCCCGAAATACGAAGAGATCGAGGAAGCATTGTTCCAAGAGCTGCGGCGCCGAGGTGGATCTGCATCACCATCGGATCACGATGGCCGCGATCGCACCGTCTATGAAGCGGTTTCAACCGCAAGGACGGCGGTGGTGAGCGCTTGCGGATTGGTTCCGACTATCCCAGGAAGCTCGCGACGCTGTCATCTATGAAAAGGGAGTTCCACGGAGCAAGTGGGACAACATGGTGCGCTGGGCCGCTCGAAAGCTCAAGGATCATGCAAAGCTCGTCCGGGGGCTTCACGGGATTTGAAAGATCAAGGAGGCGGCCCGCTGATTCTATTCTGGAGTTCAAGCTTTTGGGAGCCGCTCGGATGGATAGCGCAGTCTTTGGGGCCAGGCGCTCAACAACCTCGAGACGAAGGGGAACGAGCGGCCTGACACTGGATCATAGTGCAACAGATGACTTGCCTCGTTGCCCGCATTGTCCGCGCCACCAAAGAAAAGATCCTGCACCCTCACCCTGACCCTCTCCCGCAACTGAGCGGGCGAGGGGCAGAACCGTCGTCAAGCGTCGCTGCCGACCCGACAGCCTCCTCTGACCAGAGAAGCTTGCTCAGGTCAGATGCGTTTTAAAAAAATTGACCATCTTCGGCCACAGCTCGAAGGCGGCTTTTTCGCGGTAGCGCTCCGGCCGCACGTCGGCAAAGAACGCGTGTCCGGCATTTGCGAACGTTTCCATCGTGACCAGCCCGAGCTTGCCCTCGCGCTCGAGGCGCGCGCGCAATTCAGCCGCGTGCGCCGGCGATGGGTTTTCATCGTCGGCGCCGAACACTCCATAAACCGGTCGCTTTAGATTCTTGACCAGGTCGACCACCGGCACCGGGTGCTGCGGCATTTTCGGTGAATCGGAGCTTATACCACCGCCCCAGCAATCGACCGTCGCATCAATTTTATCGCTGCTGCAAGCAAGCAGCAGGGCCGAACGCCCGCCCATGCAAAAGCCCACAGTGCCGACCTTTCCGCTGCTGTAAGGCAGACCGCGCAACAGAGCGGCGGCGTTCTCCAGGTCGCGCACGGTCAGCCGATCATCGAGTTGGGCCGCCCGCGGGCGAACGTCCTCTAGCGTTTCGCCGGTGCCCAGGTCGATACGCGCGAAACAATCCGGCACCAACGTCACAAAACCCACATTCGCCAGGCGCCGCGCCACGTCGCGCGCATGGTCGCTTACCCCGAAGATGTCGTGGATAAGAATGACTCCCGGATAGCGCCCACTTTCGCGCGGCCGTGCCAGGTAAGCGGGAATCCTGGTACCCTCGCTGCGAAAACTCACCTCCTGGGTTGCCAGAAGTTCCGGCTGTTCGACCTGACCTGCTACTGCCATGGGAATACCTCCTCGGCGTTCGCGAGGGCCGTTTTGCCCTGATTGCAAGTTGGCATTTCTCTTTACTTCATTACTTCGGTGTCACAGAACCCTCACCCTTACCCTCTCCCGCAACTGAGCGGGCGAGGGTCCCTGAAGAGCGGCGAGGCAATAGTCAATTTATCATTAGAAGATTGCCAGCGGGTTTACGGGAGAAGCAGTCCCTCGTTTTAGCACCAGCGGGCCCATCACAAACTGGAATTCGTAACGGCCAAGACGCTCAGCCGTGACCGCGAGCGCATCGAGATCTGCATTATCGATGAGATGGATTCCCATGATAGGCAGGGTGCCGACATGAATTGGGCGGCTCAGCCCCTCGTACCCGCTGGGGACAACATCGCTGGCGCTGTCGGAGCCCAGCACCGCGATTTTGCGATCGTAAAGCCATTGCAGACAAGAAGCGTCGAGTCCGGGCATCGCCTGCATCGTAACCCACGGGCCCACTGTTTTGCGCCGCCGCGCGCGGCCGTTGCGGATTAACAGGATGTCGCCTTCCTCGACTCGCACGCCATGCTCTTTTTCCGCCGCGTCGAGGTCCTCCGGAAAGATACGGTCGCCCGGCTCGAGCCATTGCACATTTTTGATTTTCGGAATATCGAGCAACACGCCACGGCTGACAATGCCGTCGCCGGCGATATCGATGGCGCATTTGCGCGCACCATGCGAACCCACCTCGGTCGCATCAAAGCCGTTGTACATTTTGCCCCGCCAGAACACATGGCAGAGCGCATCGAGATGGGTCACAGCGTGTCCATGAGGCGAGATGGCGAAATAGTCGGCCGTATAGGGCATCAGGCGGACCTCGTTCGCGTCATAGCCGGTCTGATGCATCAGGTGGGTGACGGGCGTGGGATTGTCCGGCGCCGGCTCGGTTGCCAATGGTAACGCCAGCGAGACGACGGTGCCACTGCGTACCAGACGAGCTGCTGCGATGCGCTTCTGCTCAGTGATAAAGTTGAGCGCGCCGCGCTCGTCCTCTTTGCCCCAACGCCCCCAATTGGAGAGTTTTTCATAAAGACTGAGCACTTCGTCACGCGTAAGTCTCGGCGGCATAGTTGAAAGCATCCTTTGGGCAGTTTTATTGACGTTGGTTGCTACCGCGCAAACAAAAAGTCAAACAGGCAACCCCCACCTAACCTCCCCCTGGTCAGGGGGAGGGATTCAGAAAATCCGCAATGCGCAGATTCTGCTTTTGGCGACCATCATTCGCAACGCTGCCTCTGCTTATTAGTGGCAGAGGCATCTTCTCAGCGAAAGAGTGCGTCGCACATGTGTGTGCTACTCAGCCACCGGCCGGCGATAGATCCCAATCCCTCCCCCTGACCAGGGGGATGTTAGGTGGGGGTTGCCCGAGATCGCCACGCATTTATTCCTGTGGGGCTATTTTGCTGCTCTCACGAAATTAGGCCGACGCTTGTCCTTCAGCGCGGTGAGCGCTTCCTGATGATCTTTGGCCATGAGACTCACTGCTTCGTACGCCAGCCCCGCGTCCATAATTAAGTTGGCCTGTTGCTTAAGCCATTTGTTGACGGCGAGCTTGCTCCATCGGATTGCCCAAGTCGGCCCATCGGCCAGCCGCTGTGCGAGCTCTCTGGCTTTGGGCAACACCTGCGCAGGCGGAACCGCATAATTTACCAGGCCGATCCGAGCCGCATCGGCGCCGGTTATACTGTCGCCGAGCATCAGGAATTCTTTTGCGCGATTGGGACCGATCAAGAGTGGCCAGATTACCGCACCGCCGTCGCCGGCAACCGCGCCCAATGCGACGTGAGTGTCGGCCAGTTTGGCAGTCTCTGAAATCACTGTAATGTCGCACAGGAGGGCGACGTTAGCGGCAAAGCCGAGCGCATCGCCGTTGATCGCGGCGACGATCGGCTGCTCGACGTCGAGCAGATTTTCGATCACCCGGCGTCCATCGGACATAAAAATGCGCCGGCCGCCGCGCCCTTTGGGCTTGGTGGGACGCACCCGGCTGAGGACGTCGCCCCCAGCCGAAAATGCATCGCCGGCGCCGGTCAACAGGATTACGTTAACGTCCTGGTCCTCGGCCAGGTCGAGCCAAATCTGTTCAATTTCGTGATGCATCGCGGCGGTTACCGCGTTGCGCACATCAGGGCGGTTGAGCGTGACGGTGGCGACCCGCTGTGCAACCTCCACCTTCAGGAATTCGTATGCGCTATAGTCCATGGCCATTTGCTCCAGACCTCCATGCTGTCGCTGGTAACTCGGACCTTAGCTACCACCAGCGAGACGAAAGCACCAACCCCGCCATCAACCACGATCACAACTACAGGCGGGCCTCACATAAGGACGAAGCTTAGTCGGCGCGTCGTGGCTCCTCCGATGCTGTTGCAGCCCTCGATGGCGTGCCAGCTTTAGGGGTCACAATTACGCGAGCACGGAGAGTGCGATGTCGGCGGCTTTGGGCAACGCGATTGGAATGAAAAACTCTCGCGCGTAGAGGTAATCTTCCCCGGACTCATCAATTACACGGATAAGACCGTGCTTCCCCGCCTCCGCATCCGGAAGCGCGTTGTAGATCTTGCGAACTTCCAGCGATGCTGGATAGCCCTCATTCTTAATGCACAGCAGATAGCGCCGTGGCGGCGGTGCTTTCCCCTTCTCCTCAGAGGAGAGCTTTGATTTTGTATTCTTTCGGACCGATGCCATGAGCCTCGTACCAATGGATCTCAGCGATGCGTACCGCTCCGTCAGCTAACCGGATCATAGCGATTCCCTTCCGCTTTCTCCATCGCCCTTCTCCATACTGCTTTCTGAGCCTCACGAGATCACGGATTACGCGGCCTGTCGCAACCGTCTCTGTTCCTACGATGCCCGCCAAATAATCTCGAAGGTCATTCGGTGAACATAGGCCGAGCCGGCTAGCGGGTATCGAAAGGGCGGCTCGAGAGCCGCCCCTACAAGAACGCGCCCTGTTTGCGCGGAATGCCTGCTCAGGCGGTGTGTTCGAGCACGTACTGACCGATGCGGTCAATTGCCTGCTGACCCTCGGGCAACAGCTTTGCGAATACGTGCCAGACGTGGATCATTTCATCCCATACTTCGAGGTCGGCCTTCACTCCCGCCGCCTTGGCCTTTTCGGCGACCCGGGTCGAATCGTCGAGCAAGGTCTCCGTCCCACCGACCTGGATGAGCAGCGGCGGCAGTCCGCGATAATCCGCATGAAGTGGTGAGGCCAGCGGATTTTTCGGATCGGCGCTGCCAACGTACGCCTTCGCCATATTAAGGAGGCCGCCGTTACTACCGGATGGAGCGACCATCGGATCCTTGGCGGCATTGGTCTTCATCGATGCGCCAGTCCCTTCCATATCGGTCCATGGTGAAATCGGCACCGCGCAGGCCGGCATTGCAACGTTCGCGTCTCTGAGCGCAACCAACGCCGCCAACACTAATCCACCGCCCGCCGAGTCGCCGGAGATGACGATCTTGTCCGGCTTATAGCCTTGAGCGAGCAGCCAGCGATATGCGGCTGTTGCATCATCGACGGCGGCTGGGAATGGATGCTCCGGGGCTAAGCGATAATCCAGCGCCAACGCCTTGGCCTGCGATGCCCGCGCAATCCGCGCAACCATCGCGCGATGGGTATTGATTGAGCCCATCACGTAGCCGCCGCCGTGGAGATATAGAATCACCCGCTGGGCGGCAGCGTTCGGCGGCACAATCCATTCGGCTTTGACGCCACCGGCCTCAACCGGTTCGCACTTTACGTCACTAGCTACCCGTTCGGCCACTTTCTCCATTCCGGCTCGCATTTTCTCAACGGTAGGCTTGCCGCCGCCACCCCCGCCAACTGGCTGGGACTTGATGATCTCCAAAACCTTCTTGAGTTGCTCGCTAGCCATAGTTCCTCCGGCGCTATTGATTTCATAAGGCAGGCATCTCTGCGTCTGTCGGAAATCTCCTCTCGCACATCACTCCTCTTCCCTCACTCCTCTCCTCGCGCCTTGCCCTATGCATAACGAGTCGCTATCACACTTGGGCCGAGACTCAAAAGCCTGGCGGGCGAAATTGTGGCATTGGGAGGACCGATCATGAACACGGTCAAAACGGGAGGCGTTCAGATGGTGCCGGTAGACGACCGGTTTCAAGTCTGGACCAAGCGCATCGGCGGGGGCCCGACAACGATGCTGACCCTGCATGGCGGGCCTGGCTGCACCCACGAATACTTCGAGTGCTTCGAGGATTTTCTCCCGCCAGAGGGGGTTCAGCTCATATATTATGATCAACTCGGTTCGGCCTACTCCGATCAGCCCGATGATCCGGCCCTCTGGACGGTGGAACGCTTTCGTGAAGAGGTGGAACAGGTCAGGTCGGCACTCGGCTTGGAGAAGTTTTATCTATATGGCCATTCCTGGGGCGGCATGCTCGCCATCGAATATGCGTTGAACTACCAAAGTCATCTCAAGGGCCTGATCATTTCGAATATGACCGCCAGCATTGCGTCGTACGTCGCGTATATTAACAAGCTCCGCCGCCAACTCTCAGCCGAGTCGATCGGTATTCTGGAGCGATTCGAAGCGAGCGGAGAATATACCGCACCGGAATATGAGAAGGTCATGTTCGGCGAAATTTACTCCACCCACCTGTGCCGCGTGACTCCATGGCCGGAACCAATGGTCCGGATGTTCCTGCATATGAACCAGAAGGTCTATAACACGATGCAGGGTCCCAACGAGTTCGTGATCACTGGTACATTCAGGGACTGGGATCGATGGAGCGAGCTCAAGAATATCAACGTTCCGACCCTGCTATCAGTCGGCCGTTTCGACACTATGAGCGTGGCTGATATCGAAAGGATGGGCAACCTGATTCCCAACGCACGGGTCGCGATTTGCGAGCAGGGCAGCCACTGCTCGATGTACGATGATCAGGAGCACTATTTTGCTGATTTGATTCGCTTCATCCGAGATGTCGAAGCGGGATCGTTCGCTGGTTGAGACTGCTCTGTCATTCTCGCACCAACTAGGCGGAGTGCAACGGAGCCGAGCTAACGAGTCTGCGAGGTGCGTCTCAAAAAAAAGCTGCCGCGCGCGTAGAATCCCCGGGTCTCCTCGCGCGCGAGACACGTGCGGGAATGACCGAAACCGCAGCCAACGGGAGTGACCTTCCCACAGGAGTTAAATCCATGCGCTTTGGGCTGACAACCGATTTTCGCAATCCGCCCGGGTCCGGCAAGAGTTCCACCCAGGTTTATTCGGAAATAATCGACACGATGGTATGGGCCGAATCACTCGGTTTCGACGGCGCATACATCTTCGAACATCATTTCACCGACGATGATTATGTTTCCTCTCCATTGATCGCTGCTACCGCGATCGCAGCACGAACCACGCGAATGCGGGTCGGGCCGGATATCGCCATCCTGCCGCTCTACGATCCGGTCAGAGTCGCCGAAGACGGGGCGGTGCTCGACGTCATCTCCAACGGCCGCCTGGACTTCGGCGTCGGGCTCGGCTACCGGCCCGAGGAATATGCCGGGCACGGGATCGACATCAACCGCAAGGGCTCGCGCGCCAACGAGGCGCTGCAAATTATCCGGCGCCTGTGGCAAGGCGACACCGTCAGCTTTAATGGCAAGCACTTCCATCTCGAGGGTGCTCGACTTTCGCCGCGGCCGGTCCAGAAGCCAAATCCACCCATTTGGGTAGGCGGATTCAGCAAGGCGGCGGCAAGGCGCGCAGCCCGCTACGGAGACGGCTATGTGGGCCCATCGAGCAAGGCAATGTACGACATGTACCTTGCGGCACTGCGCGGAGAAGGCAGGAACCCTGAGTCGGGCCGCATGATGGGCGGCGACCTTTGGCTCATCGTGTCGGAAGATCCTGACCGGACTTTCGCCACTTACGCGCCCCATCTGATGTACTGGTTCAACTCGTATTCGAAATGGTTCGAGGGAACCGACACGCAGCCCTGGCCGCCGATCAATGACGCCGAGGAACTCCGGTCAAGGCATCTGGTGAATGTAGTAACGCCTGACGCGGCGATAGCAATGATCAAGCAGCGCATCAGCGAGGTACCAGTGGAGATGTACACGATGATGCTATCGCCGCCCGGCATAGCGATGAGCGCGGTCACGGAAACCATCGAATTATTTGCCAAAAAAGTCATGCCGCATTTCCGATAGGGCTCGGCATTTCTGATAGGGCTCGGCACTGCGGCACTGTCCGGATGCTGCAAGGAGGGGTCGGGAGTTGACAAGAGGCGATTGGGTGAGGAGCCACAATTCAGTTGCGGAAGAGTGACTGAATGTCGCGATGACCATGCAGCACCCGGGCTACTTCGATGCCTCTGCTATGTTCGCGATAAAAAATCACGTAGCTGCCGACGGCGAAGCTCCGGATTGGTGGATCGAGCTCCGGTCGCTCTCGACCCGCTTTGGGCGTAGTGGCCAGCAACTGACACTTTTCGTGAATTTGTTCGAGAAGTGATCGGCGGCGTCGGCATTGTCCTGCGAGACGAAAACCCAGATGTCCGTAAGGTCGGTTTCGGCGAGCTCCGAAAGGACGACCTCTCACCGCGCGCGATCGTTGCGCTGCGCTCCGGCGGCTCGTTTTCGTCCCTGACTCTTGATGCGTGCCAGAGTTTGGTCATCGAACGGCTGGTGGCGTCCACGGTCGAGTTGTTCAAGTCCGACGCGGACGTCGTGACGAAGCTGGGTTAGGTGATCGCGCTCCTCCAATAGCCTGAGCGCCTCGCGGATCACTTCGATGGAGGAGGCGTAGCGCCCCGAGGCGACTCGCTCGGCAATGATTTTTTCAAGCTCGGGGGTAAGAGAGAAATTCATCAGTGCAATTTCGTCCATCTCGTGCGAGTATGATATCAGGGCTAATTGTTGACACCAACTGCGATGTAGTGGCGCGTGTTCCTTTGAATACCGGAGCGTTCTCAGATCCTGTGCACCCAGCAAGATCGAGCGCGACGACACACCTCTTGGTGCCGGCCACGCTCTCTCACGACTGACTAACCCTACGAAAGGTGGCACAGGTTTTAGCCTGCCGCCGAATGATGCCAGCGATCGGTCGCGCGGGCAGCTCAGACCGATCAAGCGCGGATGGTAGCCTGGGGAGCAATAAACGCGACCGCGCACCTTTAGTGCGCGGTCGCGGCCTTCGTCGAGCTATTGAGCCTTACTGAGTGAGAGTGCCTTAATCCGTGATCTTCTCAGGCATGGCCATGGCGCAACAGCTTGCCCGGAGTGGCGCCTGTGCATTTGCCTTCGGCGAAGGTCTCCTCACCGTTAACGATAATCGAGCGATAGCCCTTGGCGTGCTGCACCCGGCGCCATTCGCCCCCCGGGAAATCGTGAACGATCTCGCCTACCCAATCCGGCTCAAGATCAAGTGCCTTCAGATCGTACACAACCACGTCGGCTGCTAAGCCCTCGCGCAGCATCCCGCGGTCGCGGAACCCTGCCGCATGAGCCGGCAGCGCCGACATCCGATAGTGAGCCTCTTCCAGCGTGATGCGCTGCTCCTCACGTACCAGCCACTTCAGAAAATCGGTAGTGAATGCGCCGCCGGTGAAGAACTTGGTATGCGCGCCACCGTCCGACACGCCCGGGAAAGTGTACGGCGACGCGTTAAAGATCTCGGCCATGAATTCGGCGTTGAACCCCTTGTTAGGCCCCAGGAACTCCGCCTTCAAGTTGGTCGCGATCGAAAGGTCGAGCATCACATCGACGGGATGCCGGTTCTCTTCCATTCCGATCTGGCCGAGTGATTTGCCGAGATATTTTTCGAGCTCTTCGTGATTATCAACCCACTGCACGATGAGGTTTCGCGGATTGCCGCCGACCCCGGCTTGCAGCGACCGAATTCTCGCGTCGGCTTCGTCAGTCGCGCGGATTACGGCCTTGCGCATCTCCGGATCCTTCATTTTCGCGAGCTTCTCCTCGACGGTACCGATAGTGAGAGCCCGCCACGCCGGAACCATGTCGTAGAGGTTCCAGTTCTCGAGCGTAAAGGCGAAGCCGCTCCGCACCGAGGCTCCCTGGCCGAAGATCGGGAGACCTTCCGCACGGCAGCTATCGATCCAGCGCAGGATGCGCCGATGGATTTCAGCGTTCTTGCGCGTCGGCACGACCGCTTGGAACAGGATTGGCCGCATAGCGACAGCGGCCAAGCTCTTCACAAATGCCAGGTCCGCGGCGTTA
>WNFD01004224.1_pt1 | contig 14431 bp, 5 predicted proteins | sample 5400491 | NCBI WGS metagenome assembly WNFD01 (sample SAMN13153343, study PRJNA577476) | soil metagenome | isolation source: 120 cm saprolite under Douglas fir tree site 2 hole 2 replicate 2 | place: USA:California | collected 2015-04-18
GCTATTTGGAAAACTTGTTCTAATTGGCAAAAGACAGATGGACTCTAACAGTCGCTGTGTGGGAACGCTCATTCGTACCACCTTTCCCTATCGCCGCCGATCCGGTGCATCTCGCCGTGGGTGAAGAGAAGCGCGTTTGGCGGTACTGATCTGCTCAGTGCTATTTCAGGGTTATTAAGGTGGCCACTATGTAAGTATCACCCTCCCCGCCGGCGAAGTCACCGTTTTCCGCGACCTGGACTTTCTCGCCACTGGCAAAGCTTGCGAGCCAGTGGGTCGTGAGCGCAAAAGGAAGCTATGCTCGCCCGAAACAGATGCGCCACTTTGGTGAGCGGAGGGATTTTCCCTAAAAATAACTTGGCCATACTTTTGGCTGATTCGCACTCAGTATTCGGCGCTCTACGATGGGCCACTCAGGAACAAAGTTATTCAGGAGATTATCCCCATGAACCGCGAATGGACAATGTTTTCTCTGCTGTTCGTCGCCTCCTGTGCGCTTATATGCCCTGCGTCAGCGCAGACCACAGGCAGCATTCTAGGAACTATCACCGATAGCTCGGGCGCTTTCGTGGCGGGTGCCAAAATCACTGCACGGTCCAACCAGCAGGGATTGACGCGAGCGTCCGTAACCAACAGCAGCGGTTCGTATCTACTTCCAGCGATCCCCCTCGGCACCTACACAGTGACGATCGAAGCCTCCGGGTTCGAACGATATGTTAACGACGCGGTGACGGTTGACGCCGACCAAAGTGTCCGAGTGGATGCATCCCTGCACTCTGGCCGCGTCAATGAACAGATTATAGTCAGCTCCGCGCCTCCGCAGGTCGATACGCACTCTGACACCATCAGCGCGGTGATTCCACAGGTGTTGGTAAACGACTTGCCGACGAGCACAGGGCAGCCGCTGGACTTTCTCTCGGTATTGCCAGGCGTGTCGGATGTGAGCACTCGCGCGGCATTCGCGCCGGATCGCAATGGGCCTACGTTCAATGTGTCAGGATCGCGCAGCTCGGATAACTTGTTGCTGCTGGACGGTCTAATGCACACGAACTTCTTCCGCAACACAGGGCAGAACTACCCGCCACCGGACTTCCTGTCGCAGATCGAGGCGCTGATTGGGAACTACGGCGCACAGTACGGCCACAATACCGGCGGCATCGTCAATATCCTTACGAAGTCCGGAGCGGACCAGATCCACGGGGCGCTTTGGGAGTACAACCAGAACACCGCGTTCAACGCCTCGAACTACTACACGCAGCGAACCAATCAGTCGCACATTAATCGCTTCGGCGCGACTCTCGGTGGGCCGATCCTGCGCAATCGGCTGTTCTATTTCGCGGGCTACGAAGGATATCGCCAGAGCAACGTGGATACGGCGACGTCCGCACTTCCTCCGACCGCTGCTGAGCGAGGCCTGAACGGCGCAGCCGGTAACTTCTCGGCTGATGCGGGGACGGCGAACAAGTCTGCCAGCAGCTATCTGCAGAATCCAAATTACGCGAAGGGAACGTACTACACCACGATTTCGAAGCTGCTGTCGCCAACATGCGCAGCGGCGTTGGGAACGGGCCAGTATATTGCCAACGCGCAGATCCCGAACGTCTGCGTGAATCCGGTGATTCAGAACTTTAACGCAAAGTATGTGCCGCTGCCGAATGGGCCGAACAACACGCTGATCCAGAACTACTACAGCCCGCTGGACAACGACACGGCGGAAGGGCGCCTGGACTGGCACTTCGGCAAGCACACGATTGACGGGCGCTACATCATCATCAACTCGTTCCAGAACAGCCACACGACCTCGACGAACGCGATCCCGCAGTATGAGGTGCTGAACCAGAATGCGCGCACACAGACTATCAGTGTGAACGACACCTGGGTAATCTTGCCTTCGGTGTTGAACGTGGTTCGCCTCGGGTACAACCGGTTCTACGGCACATCCGAGCCTACTGATCCAACGAGCCTTAACTCGCTCGGTTCGAACTTCCCTGTCCTGGGCAAGCCGGTTTTGCCGGCGTTCACAGTGAACTCGCGCGTGGTACTGTCATCGAACTCGACGGACGAGCAGAAGAATGTCGACGGAGCCATCGACCTCGTTGACAATGTGAGCCTGGTGAGAGGAAACCACAATATCCAGGCAGGCGCGGAGTATCTGCGGCTGCAATACATGAACCGCTCGTATTTCTACACAATGGGCCAGTTCACCTTTACCGGTACGTATACAGGTGATGCGATGGCCGATTATATTTTTGGTTTTGTGAACAACGCGACCGCCGAGAGTCCGCAGATTGAGCAAACAGGCATCCAGAACAACATGTACTTGTGGTTCCAGGATGACTGGAGGTTGACGCCGCGACTCACGCTGAACCTCGGCCTTCGCTATGAACTGCCGTTCCCGTGGTACCAGCCCCAGAACTGGTGGGCAACCTTCCGACCGGGGCAGCAGTCAGTGAAGATTCCGACCGCACCGGTCGGCTTGGTATTCCCGGGTGACCCAGGTATCCCACGGGGTGAGGTGCCGACGCCCAGATACGATGTTGCGCCACGCATCGGCTTTGCACTCGATGTCTTCGGCAATGGCAGGACTGCTCTGCGCGGCGGGTTCGGCATCTTCTATAACCAGCTCAGCGCAAACATTATCCAGAACAATACGCAGCCTTATGTCTACCAGTTCTCGCCGAACGTAACGCCGGCGAGCATCTCTGATCCGTACGCCAGCGGCCCTTCCTTCCCTATGACCGTGGACCTCTCGCATCCGACCTTCAAGACGCCGTTCACGCTGACCTATCCGGACCCGAACTTGAAGACCCCGTATGTGGAGTCGGCCAACCTGGGCGTGCAGCAGCAACTCACGCAGAACCTTGCCATGCAGGTGATGTACGTGGGCAAGTTCGGCCGGCATCAACTGCTGGATTACAACACGAACCCCGCACTGTGGGCCACCGGTGCGAGCACTTCCAGTTCGAGCTACCAGCAGCGTCGAGTCTATTCGAACTTCGGCAATATCGCAGACATGGCGAGCATCGGCATGTCGAGCTACAACTCATTGCAGGTCTCGCTGACGAAGCGACTGGGCTCGTGGGTGAGCGCGATGGGCGCTTACACTTACTCGCGGTCTATCGATCAGTTCTCGTCGAATACGACCGACACGTCAACAGTGCCAAATGTGTTCAGCACGCCGACGGTGCCCGCAGTCGGCTCACCGCTGAATTTCAACCTTAGCTCCGAGGTTGGGCCGTCGGACTTCAACGCGACGCATATTGCCAGCATCGGCTACAGTGTGAATCTTCCGAAGATGGAGCGCTACAACCGTATGGTGAGGACGATGGCGGGCGGCTGGATTCTAAGCGGCCGCTTCGGATATCGCAGCGGCGAGCCGGTGAACATCCTCTCGAAGACCGACTGGGCCGATACAAATACGCCGAATCAACGGCCTCTCGTGTGGCACAACTGGAATCTACCGGCGGATCGTCATCGCATTAACAAGCTGGCTCTAACGACTAACCCGGCTACAGGGCTGGCGAACACGTGGTTCGACACCACGGCGTTCTGCGGCAACGATAATCCATCATGTAGCAGCAACAGTTCGTTCGGGCATGATTATCCTTCGCCGGGGACGTTTGGTACGTTGGGGCGCAATGCGATCATTGGCCCGGCGAGCATCAGCAACAATATGTCGCTGGCAAAGACGTTCCCAATTCCCGGGCGCGAAGGCATGGAGTTCCGTTTCCGCTGCGATGCGTTCGGCGTGTTCAATACACCGAACCTCGGTACTCCCTCAAATCAGATCGGATCGAGTCTGGGGCAGATCACCAGCACGAGCGGACAGAGGTTCCTCCAATTGTCTGGACATATACAGTTCTAACCTCGCAACCGCTCGGAATATTCGAGTCGCAAGGGGAATATTCCAGGTGGACCTTTTGCTTGCTGTTTCACATGTGCCAGCGGCCATGCGAATCGTGACAGTCGGTACTCTTCCATTGTTTTGCTCAGGATTGATTCATGGGATTTCTAAGAGCGATCTTCTACGTAACATCACTCGGTCTCGCTTTATCCTTTTCCATTGTGCGGGCTGACGCTGCGGACCACGTTCCATCTTCGAACGAAATGCGAGTGGTACGAGGCCTCGACCGCGACTGGACATTTCAATACTTTCCGCAGCAGACGCCGGACAAACGCTGGGCGGAGGCGAATGCGGACGACTCAAAGTGGTCCGCCGTAGCGCTGCCGCATACCTGGAGCACCTATGAGACAACGGGCGATCTGCATCCATTTATTGAGCGCGCGACCGAGCGCGAGGATTCCTACTGGTGGTACGGGTGGGGCTGGTATCGCAAGCACTTCTCGATTGCGAAGCGGTACGAACAGAGACTTGTGTTTCTTGAGTTTGATGGCGTACAGAAGGTCTCATTCATTTACGTGAACGGGCATCTCGCGGGGGAGCACAAGGGCGGCTACACGAGCTTTTCATTGGACGTGACGAAGTGGGTCCGCTTCGGCGAGGACAACGTGATCGCTGTGCAGGTCTCTAACCGGCGCGATGACGACCTGGGACATGTTCCTCCGATGACGGCCGGGAACTTCGACGTGTACGGCGGAATCTACCGCAGCGTGCGGCTTGTGCTGACGAACAAGGTGCACGTGCCGTTCCAGGGCTCGGCGGACAGCGAAGGCGGCAGCTTCATTCAGACACCGCATGTCTCGGCTGAGTCGGCTACAGCGCACGATACGACGTGGGTGCGGAATGCTAGCGAAGGGCAAGTGGAGGTTGAGGTTGTTTCGCGCATTCTGGGCACTGACGCCAAGGTCTTAGCAACGCAAACGACGCAGGCGACAATTGCGCCGGGCGAGTTGAAGCCAATCGTGCAGGACTTCGCGCCGGTGCTGAAGCCGCATCTGTGGTCGCCATCGTCGCCGTATCTATATCGCATAGTGACGGACGTGCGCGAGCATGGCACGGTGATCGACGAGTACGAATCAACGTTTGGGTTCCGCTTCTTCTACTGGAACAAGGCGGAGAAGCGGCTGTATCTCAATGGCGCCCCCATCCAGTTGATCGGGACGAACCGGCACCAGGATTTTCCATGGCTGGGCGATGCAATGCCGGGGTGGATCCAGATCCGGGACCTGGTGGACATGCGCTACAACATGGGCTTTAACTTCCAGCGCACGGCGCACTACCCGCAGGACCCGGCAGTGTACGACTTCTGTGATCGCAACGGCATCATCGTTGCGGAGGAGAGCCCGAATATCAAGGACATCGAATTTGGCCGCGATGTGCAGTTGCAGACAATCAAAGAGATGATACGCCGCGATAGGAATCATCCATCGATCTTCTTCTGGAGCATGGGTAACGAGACGGACCATCCGGCAGACTCGGCGTGGGCGTGGACGGAGGACAAGAGCAGGATCATCAATCTGCGGCGCGGCACCAGCGGCGGCAAGTACGTAATGACCACCGAGGACGACCTCGCGCTGGAGCAGACACTGCGGTGTACGATCCGGGGCTGGTACAACGACGACGCTCACACCTTTTACCCCGACACGGGTGAACCAGCGAGCGGTCAGGTTGCAGGAACGGAAGAGTGGCAGCACACAATGGATGCGCAATATCTGGAGAAGAAGCGCGGGGCGAACATTGTGGTGTTTCTGTACGCGGACCATGGCGCGGACCGGATCTACAAGAACGCGCCGCTGCACAACATTAACCCCAAGGGTTGGGTGGATGATTTTCGTTTTCCGAAGTATGTTTATTACCTGTGGCAGGCGAACTTCACGCAGAAGCCGATGGTTTTTATCCATCCGTGGCCTTGGCAACAGCGGTATGTTGGCAAGCGGGAGACGATCACGGTGGACTCGAACGGCGCCTCGGTGGAGCTGTTCGTAGACGGCAGGAGCCAGGGTACGCAGAGACCAAGTGAGGCGGGCGCGCACGTCGTCGAGTTTAAGGACGTTGAGGTGACGAAGGGGACGATCCGTGCGATCGCACGCAAGGGCGTGCAGACTGTGGAGGACACCATCGAGATGCCGGGCGTTCCCGTGAAGCTGCAGTTGACTGTACAGGCAGAGCATCTAGTGGCAGACCGCAGCGGGCTGGCGTTGCTGCAGGTGAATGCGCTTGACAATAAGGGAGAGGCAGTTCCCTACATCCATCCGGAGATCGACTGGAACATCTCGGGCCAAGGCAAGCTCGTCGGGCCGGCGAAGTACACGACCGACACGGACAAGAACGGCGCTGAGGGAGGCACGATGTACATCGTGCTGCCGACCGCAAACATCGTGCGTACGACTGACAAGCCTGGAGACATCAAGGTGACAGTGAATTCTCCAGGACTGGAATCCGCGGAGGTGACGTTGCACTCGACGCCAGCGGTGGAACCTGAGGACGGCATTGTTCAGCCGGAGTTGAGCGATGCTGGCAGGGTGATGGCGATGCGGGATATGTCGGTTGTATCGACCACGCCGGGGGTGCCGCCGCGGATCTTCGAGCTGATTGGACAGGACTATAAACTGCCGGCGAGCTCGGCTGCGGAGGCGCGAGCGTCGATGGAGGAGTTCCTGCACGAGCACAACCCAAAGCTGACGAAGGGCGCTGCGGCATATGAGGACGCGCTGGCGAAGCTCAGCGGGCTTCTTGCGGAGAACCACGGTAACCTCATAGCGGACTGGTACAACTTCACGGCAAATCAGTATGAGGATGTGGCTGCCCTTGATGTGGCGATAGAGCGAAGTAAGTTGCCGCTGGAAACGCAGAATGAGCTAGAGAAGGACTACGCGGACCGGATCATCCTCAAGGGCGAAGCGATCGACACAAGGCAGGAGGCGAAGCGGCTCGCGGCGTTTCTGGATGCGGCGCGTGTAGTGAGTACGTCGGGCACGGCCGTGGAGCATACCTCGGCAGCTACGGTTGGTGAGTTGTTGGCACAGGCATATCCTCAGTGGAGTGCGCTGGATGCCCAGAAAAAGCAGCGGTTCATCGATCTGCTGTATCACTTCAACCCTACGCTGCGCGATACAAGTGCGCCGTCGTTGCAGGCGCCATTGCCCGAGGGACCTATCGTGCTGCCGCGCCAGTTACAGTAGCAGCGGTTTGGCAGGGCCGATTGCTGCGCGGAGACAATATTTTTTTCGGAATCTTTTTTAGCGGACTAGAGCATTTGCCTGGAGGATATCCGGTGGGAGGTGCGACCCGCTACCCCGTCAAAATTGTGCAAAGTCTTCGATTCAGAGACTTTAGGCTTGGACTTGGTGCGACTGACCAGTGAGGATAGCGATCAGGGGCGGTCCCGTGGATACCTTTTGTCAAGTTTGGGAGAAATTTCGGCGAGGACAAACAGACCGTATTTGCCCCAGAGCTCCGATGCCGGTTCTGTCGCCGTGCTCTGTCATAGGTGGACGAGGCCGCGTTGAAGGGCTGAGACCACCGCTTGCGTGCGGTCGGTGACGCCCATGCGCATGAAGATGACGCGGAAGTGACACTTCACTGTGGCTTCCGCGATGCCGAGTTGAATGGCGATCTCTTTATTGCTTTTGCCTTGCACAAGGAGTTGGAGAACTTCGCTTTCGCGTGGGGAGAGGCTTGCGTCGGGGGTGCGGGACTCGAGCGCGCGGGCGACGGGCGGCGGAAGATAACGGCCGCCGGCGTGGACTCGCTTGAGCGCGTGAATGAGCGTTTCGTGCGGCATGCCTTTGATAATGTAACCCTGCGCGCCGCTCTCGAGCGCCTGGTGGATGTCTTCGTCCCCCTCGTAAGTAGTGAGAACCACGAAACGCGCGTCGGCATGCCTGGCGCGGATCTGGCGGATGGCCGCGACGCCACTGGAGCCGGGCAGGCGGAGGTCCATTAGCGTGATATCGGGTCGATGCTCGTTGTGGCGAGCCACAGCTTCCTCGGCTGTGCCGGCCTGCGCGACGACTTCCATGTCGGAACGCGTATTGATGATGGCCGCGATACCAACGCGCATAAGCGGGTGATCGTCGACAATCATGACGGATATCTTGCGGGCGGGCATGTGTGTGGCTTGATTCATGAATTCAGGTTCCTGAATGGAGTTCCGTTCTTCGATCGCTTGTTGCGAGGTATGTGTACGGTGACGCGGGTGCCGACGGAGAGAGTGCTCTTGAGCTCGAGCGTGCCACCGAGTTTAGCGACGCGCTCACGCATGCCCACGAGGCCGAAATGCATTCCGTCGGAGGAGACGGAGTCGGGCTCGAAGCCGCAGCCATCATCGTCCACGGCAAGGGCGAGGTCGTCTTCGCGAAATCCGAGCTGCATGCGCACGAGCGACGGGTCGCCGTGGTTGGCGGCGTTCTGCACAGCCTCGCGCGCGATCATGACGAGCTCATGCGCGATGGGGCGGTTGACTAGGAAGGGCTCGCCTTCGATGGTGCAGTCGATTGGGATGGCGAGGTCGCGACTGAGTTGTCGACGCATGCGGTCCATCAGCTCGGTAAGATCCTCGGGCGTCTCGCGTTCGTGACGGAGCGCCCAGACGGCCTCGCGGGCTTCGTTGATGGTTATGCGGATCTGCTCGCGGGCGGATTCGACGAGGCTGTGCTTGAGCACGACTTCTTCGGCATCGAGGCTGGAGACGGCCTCGAGCACGGCGGAGACTCCGGTGCAACCCTGCAGAATGGTGTCGTGGACTTCGCGCGCAAGGCGGTTGCGCTCTTCAAGCACTGCCTGGAAGTGGCGGCGGATGCGCGCGAGGCGTGCCCGATGGAGAGCGAGGATGACGGCTGCGATGGCGAACGCGCAGAGCAGGATGAACCACCAGGTGCGGTAGAAGTATGGGCGCTTGGTGATGGGCAGGGAGACGATGGTGACCGCATCGGGACGGCTGAGGTCGTAGGCGGCCACGCGGAACATGTAGCGGCCGGGCGGGACGTTTGTGTAGTCGGCAACATGTCGCGTGCCGGCGTCATTCCAGTTGTTGTCAAGTCCCTGGAGTTGGTACTTGAAGCGCATTGCCTCCTGCGGCCGCATCATAACGGAGGCGTAGCCGATCTCGAGGCGGGCGTCACCCGGTGCAAGTGTGATCTGGTTACGCGCGGGAATCTCGCGGCCATCAGCGCGGACGGAGTTAATGATGAGGGGGGCGGCGCGGCTCGAGAGGGCATCGGACTGCGCAATATGGATGAGGCCGCGGTTCGAGGGGTACCAGACGTCGCCGTTATGGGAGAGGACCCCGGCGCTTTGCATGCCACCGAATATCTGCACGGCTTCGGTGTCGCCGGAGGTGCTGTAGAAGCTGAGCGACAGGTGCTGGGTGCGGCCATTAGCGAAGTCGTCAAGTTCGTGGCGGTTAAGCACCGAAATCCCATTCGGCCCGCTCATCCAGAAGCGACCTGAACGGTCTTCCTGGATGTCGTAGATGCTGTGGCTGGCGAGGCCGTCGGCGACACGGTAGTGCGTGAGGCGGCCGTCGCGAAAGCGGAATAGGCCGTTGTTGCGTGTGCCGATCCAGAGGCCACCCTCGGTGTCCTGGTGGAGCGCCCAGACCTTGTCCTGACGCAGAGCCTGCACGGCGGAATCGTTAAGGAACACCCCGTTGTGCAGATGGCTGAGGCCAAGCTCGGTGCCGATCCATAGATCACCAGTGTGGCCGAGCGACATGGCGCGGATGCTTTGATAAGCGAGACCGTCTTTCATCTGATCGTTGCTGAAGGCGCGGCCGTTGAAGTGACTAACGCCTTCATCGGTGCCGATCCAGAGCGTGCCGTCCGGCGCCTGGAGCAGGGCGCGGATGAAGTTGTTCACGAGGCCGTCGCGCGTAGTGTACTGGTGGACGGTGCTGCCGGCCATGTGGAAGATGCCACTGCCGTCCGTGCCGAACCACATGGAGCCGTCGCGGTCCTGGAAAACCTGGCGCACTCGGATGTTAGCGAGGAGCGGCGCGCGGTAGAGTTCGGGCGTGGCGTTGCGGAGCCGGTAGAGTTGGGTGCCCGCGACCCAGAGTGAGCCCTCGCGGTCCTGATATACGGTGCCGAAGTCGGACTCGCTGGCGTGCTGGAGCGGGACGATGGTGAGGGGCGTGCGGCTGAGGCGAAGCATGCCGGTTTCGGTGCCAAGCCAGACATTCTGCTCGGAGTCTTCGAAGACGGTGAGGACGGTGTCGGAAGAGATGATGGCGGAATTGGAGAGGCGATTCTGCGCATCGAGGCGGTACGCGATGGTGCCCTGACCAAGGGTGCTGACCCAAAACTGACCGTCAGAGGTTCGGCGCAGGCCGCGGGTCGTGCCGTGAACATTAGGCACGGCGGTGAATTGATCTTCATCCGGCAGCATACGGAAAAGCCCTGAGACGGTGCCGACCCAAATAACGCCGGAGTCGGTTTCGGCGATGGCCTTGACGCGGTTGCGCGCGGAGTCGCCCGGGAGTTGATAGAAACGGAGCGCGCCGTTCTGCATAACGGCGAGGCGCGAGCCTCCGAGCCAGAGGCGGCCGCGGGTGTCTTGGCAGATAGCATTGACAGCGAAGGGTGGAACCTGCGCGTTGGCGTCGAGACGCTGGAGGCGATCGGGGTGCGCTGCGCTGAGGCGGAAGACCCCGTTGTTGGTACCGGCCCAGACGTCGCCGGCGGCGTCTTGCGCAAGTGTGCGGACAAACATGTCGGTGAGACCCTGAGCCTTGCCGAATGCGGAGAATACACCTTCCGCATAGTGGAGGAGACCACTCCCTTCAGTGCCGATCCACAGGCTGCCATCGCTTGCGGCGAGGAGGCAGAAAACGCTGTTCTCGTGAAAAGCTGGTGTGTTCTCGCGATCGAAGACGGTGAAGTGGGATCCGTCAAAGCGAGCGAGGCCGCCGGTGGTGCCGATCCATAGATAGTGGTCGGGGGTTTGCGCGAAGGCCTGCACAGTCTGTTCGGGGAGGCCGCTGGATATGCCGTACATGCGGCGGACATAGCCCTGCAGGCCGCGCTCCCGCAACGGGGCGGCAGCGAAGGATGCTGTGGTGGACAGAAGGAGCAGGATGGGCAGGAGCCGCTTCATGCGCGTGAGTCTACGAGAGATCGTGACCTGCAAGTATACAAAGCACAGCTGCACCGCGGAAAATAATGTGAGCAGGTATGCGCACGGCACTACTACTTTTGGCTGATGCGCGTGATTCGGTGCGGTTCCTATGATGGTTGAACCCCTGTGCTCAGCCGTTATGCCGGAGAAGAAGATGCGTGTTCGAAGTGCGATAGCCGTTACGGCCCTGCTGTGGTGCGGCGTACAGCTCCGCGGGCAGAAGATGCCGGAAGAGCAGCTTGCGAAATGGCGGAGCGAGATAATCCAGACACTGGATGTCGCGCATCCGTTGCCGGAGTTGAAGGTGGAGAGGTTTGGGAGCTTCTCGCCGGAGCCGGGTGTGGTGGCTGAGGAGGTGACCTATGGGACGGAGTTCTCGATGCGGATTCCGGCGGTGGTTTATAGGCCGGAGCATCACGCAAAGCGCATGCCGGCGATGGTGGTGGTGAATGGGCATGGCGGCGATAAATATAGCTGGTACTCGTTCTACACGGGGATTCTGTATGCTCGCGCGGGTGCGGTAGTGGTTACGTATGACCCAATAGGAGAAGGCGAGCGCAACGATGACCACAAGTCGGGCACGCGCGAGCATGACAAGATCGTGGATGTGCCGGGGTATCCGCAGCACCTGAGCGGGTTGATGATCACAGATGTGATGCAGGCAGTGTCGTATCTGCGACAGCGGGAAGATGTGGACCCGGCGCGGATCGCGATTCTCGGATACTCAATGGGGTCGTTCGTGTCGGCGATTACAGGCGCCGTGGATACGCGGATCCGCGTGGTAGTGTTATCGGGCGGTGGCGATCTCGATGGGCCGGGCGGGTACTGGGACCGCAGCAGTAAGCTGATGTGCCAAGCGGAACCGTGGAAGTCGTTGCTGGTGCTGGGGGACAGACCCGCCGTGATCTATGCACTCAATCAGCAGCGGGGGACGACGTTCCTCATCAATGGCGCGGTTGACACGCTGGTGGATATACCGAATCATCTGGAGCCATACTTCGCGGACCTGCGGAAGAGGGTGGAGGCAATTACCGGGGCGCAGAAGAATATCTTCGAGACATATTTTGTGCCGAACGTGAGCCATCGGCCAAACTGGGTGACCCGTCCGGCGGCGCTGTGGCTGAAGGAGAACCTCGGGCTGCCGAACTGGACAAAGCAGCAGATCGAGGCGATGTCGGAGACGCACATCAGCGAGTGGGCGAAGCAGAACAGTGTGACGATGGACAAGGGTTACATCCAGGAGGATCGCGAGGGCGGCGTGATGGCGCTGGGCAAGGGTGTGCCGAATTTGACGCGCGCGGAGCTGACGGTGGTTCCTGATGGCGAGTGGCAGAAAGATAAGGACTGGTATGTTTACTCGGCGTGGGTCCATCGGACTATGGAATTGCTGAAGGCTCAGGAATTGCTGAAGGGATCTGCGCCGGATTTGGCGAAAGCGAATTGAGAGGGCTGATTTTGAGACGAGATCGGGTTTGGGCTTCGCTAGGGCTAATGTTAACAGCGGGTTGGTGTGGGTGGGCGCAGGACACGAGGCATGTGGTGGAGCCGAGGATTCCTGCCGCGTGCGCTACGATCGCGGCGCGGCTGGATTATCACGGCGACCGGCTGGTGCAGGCGGATGCGGCTCCAGAGACCGAGGCTATTCAGAAGGCGATCAACCACTGCAGCACGGGGCACGCGGTGGAGTTAAAGGCTGCTGGTGGACACAATGCAGTGCTGACGGGGCCACTGACGCTGCGTCCCAATGTCGTGCTGGTGATAGACAAGGGCGTGCATCTGGTCGCGTCGAATGATCCGAAAGACTATGACAAAACGGCAGGGTCGTGCGGGCTGTCGAATAAGAGCGGCGGTGGATGCAAGCCGTTGATCTCGGCGGTGAGGGCGGACCATTCAGGCGTGATGGGTGAGGGGATCATTGAGGGGCGCGGCGATCAGAAACTGAAGGGGATTCCCCTGCCATGGTGGGAGATGCACGATCAACTGCGTGGGAATGTGCCGCACAATATTCCCTGGCTGATCGGGACGGAAGCGGCGAACGATTTCACGCTGTATGGGATCGCGATGCGCAATGCACCTAACTTCAATGTGTTTCTGGCAGGCGGGGATGGGATTACGGTGTGGGGCGTGAAGATCGATGCGCCGTGGAACTCACCGAACACGGATGGGATCGATCCGTCGGGCTGCACGAACGTGACGATCACACGAAGTTACATACGCAACGGCGATGACAATGTTGCGATCAAAGCTCCGAAAGGGAAACCCGCCGAGCACATTACCGTGTCACACGACCACTTCTATGAAGGGCATGGGGTGTCGATCGGCAGTGGGACGGAGGGCGGAGTGACTGCGGTGCGGTTCATCGACATCACCATCGATCATCAGAAAGCAGGGATTCACATCAAATCAAACCCGGGGCGTGGCGGACATGTGCACGATGTTGTCTACGACGATGTGTGCGTGCGTAACAGCACTACGCCTATCGATGTGGAGACAACGTATATCGACGCGAATGCACCACGCGAAGGCTGGATCAACGGCACGGCGTTCCCGCTGTATACGGACATTATGCTGCACAACGTGCAGACGGAGGGCGGTTCGCGGTTGCGGCTCATGGGCGTCGATGCACTGCATACAACAGAGATAGAATTTGATGGCGTGCATGTGGCGGGTATCGAGACAATGAAGCAGCAGGTGTCGAATACACGGATTACGCTGGGCCCAGGACCGAGCAACTGGGTCCCGCAAGGCGACGATGTGCGGTTTACAGGTACTTCGGGCAGCCGAGAACTACCGGACTGCACGAGCAGATTTGTGGAATTCCCCGCCCCCGATGAGCGGTAGCGAAGACCGTACCGCTAGTCAGTAACGATGCATGGCGTACGCTCGGAAACTGAAGGATACTGAACTGTAAATGGCTCTACTTTGCCGCCTCACGCGGACCACCCATCCATCATTCGTGTGGCTCAGTCAATCGCTTCTACCGAGTTCAGGATCAAACCTTCGAGGTCGCGCGACCAATACACGACCATCGTGGGGTCGAAAACAGCCCAAACTGTCCTAAGCAGTCCTAAATCGAGGAGTCTATAACGCTAATTGCATCAAACATATCCGCTGATTCCAGACCACTTAGTTCGGTTGCTAGGCGGCCCTGAAAAGGCCGGCGTCGGCGGTTCGATCCCGTCTCTGGCCACCATTTAGAATCAATAACTTACAAGGATCTACCCGAAAGGCCTCCGACATGCGGAGGCTTTCTTATTGCTCACAACCTATTTATTTTCAGGTATTTGCCAATAAGAGTGGCGATGGCCGCAAAAAGGCTGGCGTCGCTCATTGTGACGTCGTAAGTTGCTTATTTCAAGTCGCTAAGGGAGGACCGTCGATCCGCTGTGAAAAGCGGGAACAATACTAGAGCCC
>WNFD01004360.1_pt1 | contig 14431 bp, 8 predicted proteins | sample 5400491 | NCBI WGS metagenome assembly WNFD01 (sample SAMN13153343, study PRJNA577476) | soil metagenome | isolation source: 120 cm saprolite under Douglas fir tree site 2 hole 2 replicate 2 | place: USA:California | collected 2015-04-18
CGGACGCGTTCGGCCTGCGCCCATAGCCGCGCCACCGGGTCGTGAACGGTCCCATCGACCAGCACGGCATTGATCACCACGCCGTGGCGAGGATCGTGCCCGCAAGCATCGGCGAACGCAACCAGTCGGGACACCGCCTCGGGCCGCTCTCGGCCGGTGAGCTTCGCCCAGCGATCGAGCAAGAACGCCCATTCGTAGTGGTGGCCGGGCTCGCAGATGCGCCCCTCGACGCCTGGCATCGGCGACCAGTCGGCGTCGAAGAACTCGCGCAACGCACCCGAGGCCGGATCGATGAATTTCTGCAGGCAGAGCAGGGCGATTCCGTCCGCCATCCGGCGCCAGGCCGGATTGTCGTCGATCGCGATCCAGGCGAGCGCGGCCTCGAGGAGGTGCATGTGCGGGTTCGCGCATTGCGGCAGGCGGCCATCCTCCCGAAAACCGCCGAGCGGATGGGCGTTCGCTCGCTCGAGCGTCGTGCGCAGCGCCACGGCGCGGCCGCGCCAGCCGGCCGCTTCGCCGAACGCACGCTGACCGCTCGCATAGGCGAGCAGGGCGAAGGCCTGGTTGTAGAGATCGAAGCTCGGATCGCCGATCCCGCCGTCGAGCTCGACGACGGACGCGATCGTCGCGTCGGCGGCGACGAAATGCCGAAGAAAATAATCGAGCGCGTGCTGCGCCGCCTCGCGCCAGGGCCCGTTCCAGCCGAGCCGGCCGGCCTCGCAGTACGCGAACGCCATGCGCGCGATCGAGCGCGCGCGGCGCGGCCGCGGCATCGGGCGGCCGTCGAGGTCGATCGCCTCGTGGAACCCGCCATGAACGCGGTCCGCGCCCACGTCCCACCACAGCGGAAGCGCGTCCATGAACAGCCAGCGCCGAAGCGCCGTCGCTTCGCTCACGACGTCGCGCGCCTGCTCGGTCGCCGAAGCGCCGCGGCAAAGGTTGGTCCGCGTCGGAAGATCATGCGGAAGCGCCGGGTTCATCATGCTCTGGTTACCGGAAGGGGCGCGTTGCGAGAAGGCGCTTCTCGCGGGAAAGCGCTTGCATTTTCCGCTTTATACTGCACCAAACATGGTCGGCCGAGCGCAAACGGCGGCACGGCGCGTGGACGACGATATCGCCTGGAAGGAAGGCACCTTGCGCGAGCCTGTTCTCGTCACCGGCGCGGCCGGGTTCATCGGCATGCATGTCGCGCGACGGCTGTTGGTGGATGGGCGCGACGTGGTGGGAGTGGACAACCTCAACGCCTACTACGATCCGCGCCTCAAAGCCGCCCGCATCTCCGAGCTCGAAGCCTTCGCCAATTTCCGATTCGAGAAGGCGGATATCGCCGACCGCAAGGCGATCTCGGAATTGTTCGCGGCCCACCGCTTTCCCCACGTCGTGCACCTCGCCGCGCAAGCCGGCGTGCGCCATTCCCTGATCGATCCCCATGCCTATGCCGATGCCAATCTCACGGGCTTCCTCAACGTGCTCGAGGGCTGCCGGCATACGCAATGCCGGCATTTGGTTTACGCCTCGTCGTCCTCGGTCTACGGCGCCAATACCCGCGTGCCGTTTCGCGCTTCCGACAATGTCGATCATCCCCTGAGCCTCTACGGCGCGACCAAGAAAGCGAACGAGCTGATGGCGCATGCGTATGCGCATCTGTTCGCGCTGCCGGCGACCGGATTGCGGTTCTTCACCGTCTACGGACCGTGGGGACGGCCGGACATGGCGATGTGGCTGTTCGCCGACGCGATCATCGCCGGGCGGCCGATCAAGCTGTTCAACGAGGGCCGGATGCGGCGGGACTTCACCTATATCGACGACGCGGTCGAGGCGGTGGTGCGGCTGGTGCCGCGGCCGCCGGCGCCCGATCCGGCCTGGTCCGGGGAGGCGCCGGACCCAGCCACGAGCCGGGCGCCCTGGCACGTCTACAACATCGGCAACAGCCAGCCGGTCGAGGTGAGCGAGGTCGTGCGACTGATCGAGGCGGCCATCGGCAAGCCGGCGGCGCGGAAACTCTGGCCGATGCAGCCGGGCGACGTGCCGGAAACCTGCGCCGACGTCGCCGATCTCGAGCGCGCCGTCGGATTTCGTCCCAAAACACCGATCGGGGAGGGGATCGGCCGCTTCATCGATTGGTTCGTGCGGTTTCACCGAAAATGATGATTCAGAACCGTTTGAAATGACCCTGCCGGAGTTGTAACTCTTTGATTTAAAACGTGTCCGGCGACCAGAACGAAGTCGTCGCCACGAGCCTTCGGGCGTGCTAGGACGGGTCGGTTCACGGGCCCGAGAGGGGGGTTCATCGATCATGGTGCAATCCGCGAGAGACGACGCGGACCGGCTGTTGCGCGTTGGTGTGGTGGGCGTTGGCGTCATGGGGAGCAATCATGCGCGCGTCTTCGCCGACCTTCCCGGCGTGAAGCTCGTCGGCGTCGCGGATCCTGACGACAGGCAACGTGAATTCGTTTGCGACGCGCTCGGCTGCGCCGCCTTCACCGAGGTCGAGGCGCTGCTGGCGCAGGGCGTCGACGCCGTCACCATCGCAGCCCCGACCCATCTGCACCGCGAGCTGGCGCTCGCCTGCATCCGCCGCGGCGTGCATGTGCTGGTCGAGAAACCGATCGCGCCGTCGGTGGAAGAGGGCCGTGCGATCATCGCCGCGGCGCGCCGGGCCGGCGTCGCCCTGATGGTCGGTCATGTCGAGCGCTTCAATCCGACGGTCGAGGCGATCAAGGACGCGATCCGCGATGAGGATATCCTGTCGATCGCCATCACCCGCGTCGGTCCGTTCCCCCCACGCATGTCGAACGTCGGCGTGGTCATCGACCTGGCGGTGCACGACATCGATCTCATCCGCTGGTTCACGGAATCCGAGATCGCCGAGGTGCAGCCGCAGCTGTCGAGCGCGGTGGCCGAGCGCGAGGACATCGCGCTGCTGCAGTTCCGCACCGCTTCGGGCGTGCTCGCCCACATCAACACGAATTGGCTCACGCCGTTCAAGGCGCGCAACGTCACCATCGCGACCCGGAACAAATACATCATGGGCGACCTGCTGACGCGCCAGGTCACCGAATGCTTCGGCTTCCAGCCGGACGGCAGCTATTCGATGCGGCATCTCTCGGTCGGTCACGCCGAGCCGTTGCGCGCGGAATTGCAGGCCTTCGTCTCGGCCATCCGCGACGGCAAGGAGCCCGCGGTGACCGGCGAGGAGGGCGTGGCGAGCCTCGAGATCGCGATCCGCTGCCTCGAGAGTCGCGCGATGCCGAGCGAGGCCCGCCGCCGGGCGGGACCGCGGCGGCTCACCGGCTGACGCGGACCCTTTCGCCGCCGCCTCGACCTCGTGACCACGATGAATCAGCGCGCCCGCCTCGATCCTGCGCCCATCCCGTTCATCGACGTTGCCGCGCAGCGTCGGCGTCTCGGGCGGACGATCGACGATGCGATCGCGCGTGTTCTCGGTCACTGCCAGTTCATTCTGGGTCCGGAGGTCCGCGCGCTCGAGGCCGAGCTCGCCGCGTTCTGCGGCGCGCGCCACGCCGTGAGCTGCGCCAGCGGCACCGATGCCCTGGTCATGGTGCTGATGGCCAAGGGGATCGGGCCGGGCGACGCCGTGGTATGCCCGAGCTTCACCTTCACCGCGACCGCGGAAGTGGCGGTGCTGGTCGGCGCAACGCCGGTGTTCGCAGACGTCGAGGAAGCGAGCTTCAACCTCGATCCCGAAAGTATGCGCAGGGCATGCGCGACCGCCCGCGAGCTCGGGCTTCGTCCCAAGGCGGTAATCCCGGTCGACCTGTTCGGACAGCCCGCCGACTACGACCGCATCCTGCCGGTTGCCGAGGCGGAAGGCCTGTTCGTGCTCGACGATGCCGCCCAGGCCTTCGGCGCGACCTACAAGAACCGCCGCCTCGGCGCGCTCGCGCCGGCAACGGCGACCAGCTTCTTTCCCGCGAAACCGCTCGGCTGCTACGGCGACGGCGGAGCCGTCCTCACCGACGACGACGAGCTCGCGCAAACCATGCGCAGCATCCGGGTGCACGGCGAAGGCCGCGACAAGTACGACTGCGTGCGCATCGGCCTCAACGGGCGGCTCGATACGATCCAGGCCGCGGTTTTAATCGAGAAGCTGAAGATCTTCCCCGAGGAGATGGTCGCGCGCGAGCGCATTGCGCGCCGCTACGCCGCCGGCCTCGCCGACGTCGCGGCCGTCCCGAGGCTTGCTCCGGGCTCGACCTCGGTGTGGGCGCAGTATACGCTCCGCCTCAAGCCCGGTCGGCGCGACAGGCTCGCGGTTGCGCTCAAGAGCCAAGGCATCCCGACCGCGATCTACTATCCGATGCCGCTGCATCGCCAGCAATGCTACCAGCATTTCCCGATCGCCGAGGGCGGTGCGCCGGTGGGCGAACGGCTCGCCGAGGAGGTGATCAGCCTCCCCATGCACGCCTATCTCGACGAGGCGACCCAGGACCGGATCATCGCCGCGGTGCGCCGCGCGCTGGGCGGTTGAAGGCTTTCGGAACGCCCTCTGCTCCTCGTCATCCGCGAGACACGCCCGCGCGGGGAGCGGATGGCCCGGCTTGCTCGGCGCAACGCGGTGTTTTTCCACGACGCGAGGCGCACCGGATGCCCGCTTTCGCAGGCATGACGATTCCTCAAACGGGCGGGCTCGCGAAGTGATCGGACGCATCTTCACCGTCGGCGGCTTGACGTTGCTGTCGCGCCTTACCGGCTTCGCGCGCGACATCATGCTGGCCGCCGTGCTCGGCGCCGGGCCGATCGCGGATGCGTTCTTCGTCGCCTTGCGGCTGCCCAACCATTTCCGCGCGATCTTCGCCGAAGGAGCCTTCAACGCCGCCTTCGTGCCGGCCTATGCGCGCATTCGCAAGCAGGGCGGCGTCGATCCGGCGAGGCTCTTTGCCGACCGCGTGTTCACGCTGCTGTTCGCGAGCCAGCTCGCGCTGCTTGCGCTTGCCCTCGTCTTCACGCCGGCGGTGATCTCGCTGCTGGCGCCGGGCTTCGCCGGCGACCCCGCCCGTTTCGCGCTGGCGGTCGAGCTCACGCGCATCACCTTTCCCTATCTTCTGCTGGTTTCACTGGTCACGCTCTACGGCGGCATCCTCAACGCGCTCGCGCGTTTCGCGGCCGCCGCGGCGGCGCCGATTCTGCTCAATCTGTCGATGATGGCGACGCTCGCCGTCGCGGTCGCCTTTCCGACGCCGGGTCATGCCGCCGCCTGGGGCGTGTTCATCGCCGGCCTGCTCGAAGTGCTGTTGGTCGGCGGCGACGCGTTGCGCAATCGCGTGATGACGGTCTTCCGGCGGCCCCGATGGGACGAGGACGTCAAGCGTTTCTTCAAAGCGCTCGTCCCCGCAACCATCGGCTCGGCCGGCGTGCAGATCGCGCTGTTCGCCGATACCATCATCGCAAGCTTCCTGTCCGCCGGCGCGCTGTCGGCGCTTTACTACGCCGACCGGCTCAACCAGCTGCCGATCGGCGTGATCGGCATCGCCGTCGGCACCGTGCTGCTGCCGGAAATGGCGGGCCGGATCGCGGCCGGCGACGAAGCGGGCGCGCGGCACGCGCAGAATCGAGCGATCGAGCTTACGCTGCTCCTGTCGATTCCTTGCGTGGTCGCGTTCCTGGCGATCCCCGACCTCATCATGCGGGCCTTGTTCGTGCGCGGCGCCTTCACCGCCGCCGACGCGACGGCCGCGGGGCGGACCTTGGCCGCGTACGCGCTCGGCCTGCTGCCGTTCGTGCTGATCCGCAGTGTGACCGCGACGTTCCTCGCCCGCGGCGACACCGCGACCCCGGTCAAGGCGTCGCTGATCGCGGTGGCGGTCAACGTGGCCTGCAAGATCGCGTTGATGGGATCGCTGGCACAGGTGGGGCTGGCGCTCGCGACCTCGATCGGCGCCTGGCTCAATCTCGTTTTGGTCGCATGGTTCGCGGCGCGTCGCGGTCACCTCGCGCTCGATCCCGGCGTGCGCGGCGCGGCGGCGAAGCTTGCCGCTTGCGGGATCGCGCTCGCGGCCGTGCTCTGGCTGGCGCCCGCACCGATAGCCGGATTATTCGCCGGCTGGACCTCGCTGCGCGACGAAAGCACGCTCGCGCTGCTCGCCGCGATCGGCAGCGTCGTCTATCTCGGGGGCGTTTTTGCCTTGTTCGGCCGGCAATGGCTGGCGGCGCTGCGGGCGCGCCGAGCCGCGAACGCGCCGCCTCCGGAGCCGCCGTCGCTCGAATGATCAGCCGCGATGCGTCCGCTCGCCCGGCACCAGCGCGAGCACGCGCCGGCTGCCGTTGTGCAAGATCTCGATCTCGACGCTGCGGCCGATCTTGTCGCCGGCGAGGAGGCGAATGAGATCGTCGGCGCCGGTGACGGCAGCGCCGTCGAGCGCCAGCATGATGTCGCCGGCGGCGAGGCCGGCACGGTCGGCGGGGCTGCCGGGCTCGACCGACGCGATCATTACCGCGCTTTCCTGCGCGAGGCCGGCCGCGTGGCGGCGGCGGCGCGAAAGCGTGAATTGCTGGGCGGCGACGCCGATATAGGCCCGCCGAACGCGGCCGTGCCGCACCAGCTCGCCGAGCACGAAATTGGCGGTGTTGGCCGCGACCGCGAAACAAATGCCTTGCGCGCCCACGATGATGGCGGTGTTGATGCCGATCACCTCGCCGCGCGAGGAGACGAGCGGGCCGCCGGAATTACCGGGATTAAGCGCGGCGTCGGTCTGGATCACGTCGTCGATGAGCCGGCCGGAGCGCGCGCGCAACGACCGGCCGAGCGCGGAGACCACGCCGGTGGTCACCGTCGATTCGAAGCCGAGCGGATTGCCGATCGCGATCACGAGCTGGCCGCGCTTGAGCAGCTTGGAATTGCCGAGCGCCGCGGCGGGCAGCGTCACCGGCGCATCGATTCGTACCAGGGCGAGGTCGGTGTCCGGATCGTCGCCGACTACGCGCGCGGCCAATCTGCGTCCGTCGATCGTGGTGACGTCGACGCGCGCGGCGCCGCCGACCACGTGGCTATTGGTGAGCACGAGCCCGTCCGGGGCCAGGATCACGCCGGAGCCGGTGCCGCCATGCCGGCGCTCGCCGCCCGCCGTCACGTCGAGCCGCGCCACGGTCGGGCCGACGCGGTCCACCACGTCGATCACGGCACGGGAATAGGCGTCGAGCAGCGCCTGGTCCTCGGGCGGAATCGGCGGCGGAGCGGCGATATCGGACGTGGGTCGGTCGAGCATGGGCAGGTGCCGGGGCGCGCGCGGTGACGCCTGCGTCACCATGCGCAAGGGATTGATGGACTTGAGGTTCGTTCACAGATATGGGGTGCGCTTCGCCGGCTCGAAAGGGCCCCGCCGCCGTTCAACAGGATGCGGCCCGATCAGCGAGGACCGACCCCGCCGCGATATTGCCGACTTCCTCATGATCTTGTCCCGCAACGCCATGCCGAAACCCGTCCAAGCCGCGGCCGCCATCCTGCTCGCCCTTGCCCCCGTCCTGGCAGGCTGCGGCGAGGGGCAAAGACAGCAGGCGGCGGCGCCGCCGCCGAAGGTGACGGTGGCCAAGCCGGTCAAGCGCATCATCGTCGACCAGGACGAATATGTCGGCCGTTTCGTGCCGGTGCACGTGGTCGACATGCGTGCGCGCGTTTCGGGCTACCTGGAGAAGGTCCATTTCCAGGACGGCCAGATCGTGAAACAGGGCGATCTCCTGTTCACGATCGACAGGCGACCATTCCAAAACACGCTCGACCAGGCCCGCGCCAACCTGGAAACCGCCCGGTCCAACGTCGTCTTCACCCAGTCCGACCTTGCGCGCGGGCAGCAGCTGCTGCGCGAGCGCACCATCAGCGAGCAGGTGTTCGAGCAGCGCGCGCAGGCGTCTCGCAATGCCCAGTCCGCGGTCGCCGCCAGCGAGGCGATGGTGCGCCAAGCCGAGCTCGACGTGGAATTCACCGAGCTTCGTGCTCCGATCGCCGGGCAGATCGGCGACCGTCGTGCAACGCCCGGCAACCTGGTGGTCGGCGGCGCCACCGCCGGCGGCAACACTACGCTGCTCGCCACCATCGTCTCGATCGATCCGATCAGATTCGAATTCACGTTCGATGAAGCCTCGCTGCTGCGCTACGCGCGGCTGGCGCGGGACGGCGGCACCGAAGTGACCGGTCGGGGAAATACCGCCGTCCGGTTGAAGCTCATCGACGAGCCTGACTTCTCCCATGTCGGCCGGATGGATTTCGTCGACAACGTGATCGACCACGCCACCGGCACCATTCGTGGACGGGCGGAATTCGCCAATGCCGACGGCCTGTTCACGCCCGGCATGTTCGCGCGCGTGCAGGTCCCCGGCTCGGCGCCGTACGAGGCGCTGCTGCTGCCCGACGCCGCCGTCGGTACCGAGCAGGCGCGCAAATTCGTCCTCGTGGTCAACGCCGACGACGTCGTGACGCAGAAATACGTGACGCTCGGCGACATGGTCGACGGCCTGCGGGTGATCAAAACGGGGCTCTCCGGGGACGACCGCGTCATCGTCAATGGGCTGATGCAGGCACGCCCGGGCGGCAAGGTCGCCCCGCAGGAAGAGGGCGTGCCGCAAGCCAGCGCCCCGCAGACCAAGACCGACTGATTGGCCGGCGCGATGGCCAGCATCGATCGGCCCCACCACGAGGAGCGTCGGCGGGAGGCTTCTCGAAGCACGGAGTGGCTTGCGTCATTCGGGGTAGGCGCAGTGCGACCGAGGTTGCGCGCCCCGCGCAGGCTTGCTTGCGCACGCGGTGCGGGCGGCGGCTAGGGCTCGTTCGATGCGCATCTCGCATTTCTTCATCGATCGCCCGATCTTCGCCGCCGTGGTCTCGATCGTATTCGTGATCCTCGGCGGCGTCGCCTATTTTCGCCTGCCGGTCGCCCAATATCCCGAGATCGCGCCGCCGATCATCAACATCACCGGACAATATCCCGGCGCCAGCGCGGAGGTCGTCGCCGCGACCGTGGTTGCGCCGATCGAGGAGCAGATCAACGGCGTCGAGAACATGCTCTATGTCGGCTCGAACTCGACCGCGGACGGCCGGTTCACCATCTCGGTGACCTTCGATCTCGGCACCAACCTCGACATCGCGCAGGTGCAGGTCCAGAATCGCGTCGGCATCGCACAGCCGCGCCTGCCCGCCGACGTGCGCAATATCGGCGTCACCGTCACCAAGAGCTCGCCCGACCTGATGATGGTCGTGCACCTCTTTTCGCCGGACAAATCGCGCGACACGCTCTTCATCTCCAATTACGCGACGCTCGAGATCAAGGACGCGCTCACCCGCGTCGACGGCGTCGGCTCGATCACCGTGTTCGGCAGTCGCGATTATTCGATGCGCATCTGGCTCGACCCGCACCGTCTGCAGTCGCTCGGGCTGACCGCGGGCGACGTGACGCTGGCGCTGCAGGGACAGAACGTGCAGGTGGCGGGCGGCGTGCTCGATCAGCCGCCGATCGCTCGGCCGGGCGCGTTCCAGATCGCCGTGAAGACGCTCGGGCGCCTCGCCGATCCCAGCGAATTCGCCAATATTATCGTCAAGCAGACGCCGAGCGCGGTGGTGCGTCTCAGGGACGTCGCCAAGGCGGAGCTGGCGGCGCTCGATTATTCGTCGAACTCGTATCTCAATGTCGAGCCCGCCGTCGCGCTGGCGGTGTTCCAGCGTCCCGGCTCGAACGCGCTGTCGACCGCGCAGACGATCCGCGCGACCATGCAGCAGCTTTCCCGGCGCTTCCCGCCCGGGATCCAATACACCATCATCTACGACCCGACCCAGTTCATCCGGCAATCGGTCGACGAGGTCGAGAAGACGATCGGCGAAGCGATCCTGCTGGTCGTGCTGGTCGTCGTCCTGTTCCTGCAGACGTGGCGGGCGGCGATCATCCCGCTGATCGCCATCCCGGTCTCGCTGATCGGCACCTTCTTCTTCATGGCGCTGTTCGGCTTCACGCTCAATAATCTGTCGCTGTTCGGGCTGGTGCTCGCGGTCGGCATCGTGGTCGACGACGCCATCGTCGTGGTGGAGAACGTCGAGCGCAACATTGCCGGCGGTTTGTCGCCGCGCGCCGCCGCCATCAAGAGCATGGACGAGGTCGGCGCAGCGTTGATCGCGATCGCGCTCGTGCTCTGCGCGGTGTTCGTGCCGGCCGGCTTCATCACCGGAATCTCCGGCCAGTTCTACCGGCAATTCGCCCTCACCATCGCCGGCGCGACGATCATTTCGCTGCTGGTGTCGCTCACGCTTTCGCCGGCGCTTTGCGCGCTGCTGCTCGCGCCGCACGCGCACCGCCCGCCGCGCCTGTGGGAGCGTCCGCTGCGGGGCTTGTTCGGCGTCTTCAACCGCTGCTTCGATGCGCTCGCGCGCGGCTACGGCTGGCTGTCGACGCGGGTGGTGCGTTTTGCCGCGCTCGTGCTCGCGGTCTATGCCGGCATTCTCGTCTTCGGCCTCAACGAATTCCGCAAGACCCCGGTGGGGTTCATCCCGGCGCTCGACCGCGGCTACCTGATCATCGTCATCCAGCTTCCTGCCGGCGCCTCCCTCTCCCGCACCGACGAGGTCAATCGGCGCGCCGTCGAGACCGCGCTCAACGTGCCGGGGGTGGCGTCCGCGGTCAACGTCGTCGGCTTCTCCGGGGCGACCTTCACGGTCGCCCCCAACGCCGGCGCGATCTTCGCCGTGCTCGCGCCGTTCGACGAGCGCGCCAAGGACCCGCGCAAGTCGGCGGGCGTCATCACCGGCGAATTGTTCCGGCGGCTGTCCGCGATCCAGGAGGCGTCGATCTTCGTGGTGCCGCCGCCGCCGGTGCAGGGCATCGGCAATGCCGGCGGCTTTCGCATGATGGTCGAGGACCGCGCCGGGCGCGGGCCGGAAGCGCTGCAGGCCGCGGTCGGCGCGATGATGGCGCGGGCCGCGCAGATGCCGGAGGTGACCCAGGTATTTTCCCTGTTCGAGACCTCGACGCCGCAGCTCTACCTCGACATCGACCGCACCAAGGCGCAGATGCTGGGGGTGAGCATACCCGACGTATTCGCCGCGCTGCAGATCTACATCGGGTCGTCCTACGTCAACGATTTCAACCTGTTCGGGCGCACCTTCCGTGTGACCGCGCAGGCCGACAGCCCGTACCGCATCGACGCCAAGGACGTGCTCGGCATCCGCGTGCGCAATTCGAGCGGCGGCATCGTGCCGCTCGGTTCCTTTACCACCGTGCGGGACACCGCCGGCCCCTATCGCGTCCCGCGCTACAATCTCTATCCGGCGGCCGAGCTCGACGGCGCGGCGGCGCCCGGCTACTCGCAGAGCCAGGCGATCGCGGCCATGGAAAAGCTCGCGAACGAAGTTCTGCCCGAAGGTTTCGGGTACGAGTGGACGACGCTCGCGTTCCAGCAGCTGCGCGCCGGCAGCACCGCCATGTTCGCTTTCGTGCTGGCGGTGGTGTTCGTATTCCTGGTGCTGGCGGCACAGTTCGAGAGCCTCACCCTGCCACTGGCGGTGATTCTGATCGTGCCGATGTGCCTGGTCGCCTCGATCGTCGGCGTGGTGCTGCGCGGGCAGGACAACAACATTCTCACCCAGGTCGGTTTCGTGGTCCTCATCGGGCTCGCCGCGAAGAATGCCATTCTCATCATCGAATTCGCCAAGCAGCTCGAAGACCGCGGTCGCGACCGCTGGGCGGCGGCTGTGGAGGCGGCGCGCCTGCGGCTGCGCCCGATCCTGATGACCTCGTTTGCGTTCGTCTTCGGCGTGATGCCGCTGGTCTGGACGGTGGGGGCGGGCGCCGAGCTGCGCCAGACCCTCGGCACGGCGGTGTTTTCCGGGATGATCGGCGTGACCCTGTTCGGGCTGATCTTCACGCCGGCCTTCTACGTGGTCTGCCGCCGGATCGCGCAATCGACCGGCCGACGCGGGCCGGCGCCGGCGACCCCGCCCGCGCCGGCGGAATAGGCGACCGCATGCCGCCGACCAAATTCGGCTTCGGTCAAGCGGCGAGGCGGAAAGAGGACGCCGCGCTCCTTCGCGGCGCCGGTCGCTACGTGGCCGATCATTCGCCCGACGGCGTGCTCGCCGCCGTGGTTCTGCGCTCGCCGCATGCGCACGCGCGCTTTCGCATCACCGATGTCGCCAAGGCCGCCGCCATGCCAGGCGTCGCGCTGGTGCTCACCGGCGCGGATACCGCCGAGCTCGGCGAGCTTCCGTGCCAGGGCGGCGTCCCCGAAGCCGAACTCGCCGTTCCCCCTTATCCGGTGCTCGCGCGCGACGAGGTCAAGCACGTCGGCGACGCGGTGGCCTTCGTGGTTGCCGAGACCCTCGAGCGCGCGCGGGATGCGGCGGAAGCGATCGCCATCGAGTGGCAGCCGCTGCCGCACGTGATCGGGGCGGCGGCCGCGCTGCAAAGCGACGCGCCGCCGGTATGGCCCGCGATCAAGGCGGCGCGCGGCAATCTCGCGTTCGAGACCACGCTCGGCGACGCCGAGGCTACCCGACGGGCCTTTGCCCGGGCGGCGCGCACGGCGTCACTGACGCTCGTCAACCAGCGGCTGGTGACGAATTATCTCGATACCCGCGGCGTGGTCGCCGAATATGATGCGCGCGCCGACCGTGTCACGCTGACGCTGAGCAGCCAGGGCAGCCACAGCATTCGCGACGTGCTGTGCGCCGACGTGCTGGGCATCGCGCCGGACAAGCTGCGGGTGGTGACGCCCGACGTGGGCGGCGGCTTCGGCACCAAGCTCTTTCCCTACCGCGAATATGCGCTCGCCGCCTTCGCGGCGCGGCGTCTCGATCGTCCGGTCAAGTGGATCGCGGATCGCAGCGAGCATTTTCTCGGCGATGCCCAGGGCCGCGACAACGTCACGACCGCGAAGCTCGCGCTCGACGAGGACGGACGGTTTCTTGCGCTCGATATCGATCTCGTCGCCGACATGGGCGCCTATCTCTCCTGCTACGCGCCGTTCATTCCGTTCATCGGTGCCGGCATGTCGCCCGGCGTCTACGACATTCCCGCCTGTCACGTGCGCGTGCGCGGCGCCTTCACCAATACCGTGCCGGTCGATGCCTATCGCGGCGCCGGCCGCCCGGAAGCGGCCTACGTGATCGAGCGCCTGGTCGACCTCGCCGCCCGCGAGATCGGCACTGCCCCCGACGCGCTGCGGCGGAAGAACTTCATCAAGGTCATGCCGTACACCACCGCGACCGGCAAGACCTACGATTCCGGCGACTTCGCCGGCCACCTCGCGCGGGCGCAGGCGATGTCCGACTGGGACGGCTTCGAACGGCGGCTGGCGCGGTCGCGCAAGGCCGGGCGGCTGCGCGGCATCGGGGTCGCGACCTACGTCGAGGCCTGCGGCAACAACGGCCCCGATACGGCGCGGATTCGGCTCGAGGAGGACGGCGGCGTCACGGTCTTCACCGGGACGCAGTCGACCGGGCAGGGCCACGCCACCGCCTATGCCCAGATCGTCGCCGATGAGCTCGGGCTCGCTCCTGAGCGCGTGCGCGTGATCCAAGGCGACACCGACCTGATCGCGACCGGGACCGGGACCGGCGGCTCGAGCTCGATCCCGTGCGGCGGGGCGTCGCTCGCAGCGGCAACCAGGAAGCTCGCCGCCATGCTCAAGGACGTCGCCGCCGACGCGCTCGAGGCAGCCGTGGGCGATCTCGAAATCGCCGACGGCGCGGTTGGCGTCGCCGGCACCGACCGGGTGATCCCGTTCGCCGATCTCGCCCGCCGCGCCGCGGCGCGGGGGCGCGCGCTCGCGGCCGAGGACGCCTTCGCGCCGGAGGCGGCGACCTACCCCAACGGCACCCATCTCGCCGAGGTCGAGATCGATCCCGACACCGGCGCCGTGCGCATCCTGAGCTACCTGGTCGTGGACGATTTCGGCGCGACGCTCAATCCGCTGTTGCTGGCCGGCCAGGTCCACGGCGGGACGGTGCAAGGCATCGGGCAGGCGCTGATGGAGAACGCGGTTTACGACGTCGGCTCCGGCCAGCTCGTGAGCGCCTCGCTGATGGACTACGCGCTGCCGCGCGCTGCCGACGTCCCCGCGCTTACCTTCGAAACCCGCAACGTGCCCTGTCGGACCAATCCGCTGGGGGTGAAAGGGGCGGGCGAGGCCGGCGCGATCGGGTCCTGCCCGGCGGTCATGAACGCGGTCGCGGACGCGCTGTGGCGGGCCTACCGCATCCGTCACGTCGAGCGTTCGTTCCCGTCCGGAATAACCAAGCCGTTACCGTTGTTTACACGGTTGCCCACCCGGCCGCGCCATCCGTCGCGGAATCGAATCCAAGAGAGGGAGCCCTAAAGATGATCCGTACCATGCTCATCATGGCAGCCGTTTCGGTCGGAGTGACCGTCGCGATTGCCCAGTCCGATCCGCTCTCGCAACGCAAGTCGCTGATGAAGGGGAATCTTCAACATCT
>WNFD01015547.1_pt1 | contig 14431 bp, 10 predicted proteins | sample 5400491 | NCBI WGS metagenome assembly WNFD01 (sample SAMN13153343, study PRJNA577476) | soil metagenome | isolation source: 120 cm saprolite under Douglas fir tree site 2 hole 2 replicate 2 | place: USA:California | collected 2015-04-18
TCGGCATCCTCGAAGCTCAGGTCCAATTCCTTTTGCAGCGCGTCGGTGTACTGGTTGCCGCCCACGCTGACGTCGCGCGTAAACAGCGGAATTCCTCCGCGCACGATATTAATGTTCATGACGCTGGCGCCGATGTTCAGCAGCGCCACGGTCTGCCCGGCGTCGGGGTCGTAGTTCACTTCAAAGCAGTTCTGCAAGGCAAACGCATCGATGTCCACCACCACCGGCGTCTTACCCGCCTGGGCCAGGACGTTGGTGTGGTTCAGAATCTTGTCTTTCTTCACCGCCACGAGCAGCACGTCCATCTGCGAGTCCATCGACTCCAGCAGTTGATAACTTAAATTCACGTCGGCAATATCAAACGGGATGTGCTGGCTGGCTTCTGAGGGAATGCGATCGTAAAGCTCATCCTCCGTCATCAACGGCAGCGGGACGCGCTTTACGATCACGGAATGTCCGGAAACCGAGGTCGCCACGTTCTTCGTCTTAATCCGCTGCGCATCGAAAATTTTGCTGATCGCGTTGGCCACCTGCGGCGCGTCCATGATCGCGCCATCCACCACCGTGTCCTGCGCCAAATGCTCGGTCCCAAAGCTCACCAGCTCATATCCACCCTTGGTGGATTTCAGCTCCACGGCCTTGATCGAACTGGACCCGATGTCCAGCCCAACCAACTGCCGGCTCTTTCCACCGAATAACGACATAACGCGGCCTCTTTCTCCAACCCCCGCAAAACTACCGGCGCCTCTGCACCTGGCTCATCTTGCGTTCCATCCAGCGATCCAGGATGGTTTTCCTCAGTTTCCAACGATTGCCGAGTTTAAATGCGGGAATCTCGCCTTCCGTGATGTAACGATACAACGTATCCGGGGAGATTCCCAGATACTGCGACGCTTGCCGCACATTCATCACTTCGCGCGATTCATTCACGAGGACACTACCCCTGGCGCATTAAAGACCCCCCGGCGCATCAAAGACAACGCCGCTAAACCCAACCCCTGGTGCACCCCAGTTGACGCTGCAGAACCTTGGGGCACTCCCCGTGACTCGGTTATGACACCGCGCCACACCGAGCGTCAAGGGATTCTAGGCCGCAGTTGTTCTAAGAATAGGGGGTTATTTCAGGCAATCAATGGGTATTCTGGGGTAGTAATCCCAGTACTTGAGTACCGCTCCTCTAGAACCACTATTACTTGTGCTTCCGCCCGTTTTTCGGCTGCCCGCGCGTACGGTATCCCTTTGTGCTCATTCCCGCAACCTGCTTAGAATCCTGCGCTTCAGCGACACCTAAAGAGCTAGCGTTTTCCAGATTGCGTCGATCTTCGCCTTGGTCAGCTCGTCCATCCGAATCTCATCCGGCCACGGGCGCGTAAATCCCTCCGACGCCCACTTGCGCGTCGCGTCTATCCCCATCTTCGACCCGTAATCCTGCATCCGCGCCGCGTGATCCAGCGTATCCATCGGACCAAACACAAACTGCACGTCGCGCTCCGGGTCCAGCGCGCACAGCGCCTTCCACACCACCTCGCCGTAATTGTGAATGTCCACGTCGTGGTCCACCACCACAATCACCTTCGTGAACATCGCCTGCCCCAGCGACCAAATTGCACTCATAATCTTTCGCGCGTGCCCGGGATATGACTTCCGGATCGCCACAATCATCAAATTGTGAAAAATCCCCTCCGCCGGCATGGCCACATCCACAATCTCTGGATACTGCATCTTCATCACCGGCAAGAACACCCGCTCTACTGCGTAGCCCATGTAAAAATCTTCCTGCGGCGGCGGCCCCACCACCGTCGTCAGATAAATCGGCTCTTTCTTGTGCGTCACGCACTCCACATGAAACACCGGGAACTCCCCTTCCAGCGAATAAAACCCGGTGTGATCCCCGAACGGCCCCTCCGTCCGCATCTCGTTCAAATTCACATAGCCTTCGAGCACGATCTCCGCGTTCGCCGGCACCTCCAGATCATTTGTCTCGCACGGAACCATCTCCACCGGCTCGCGCCGCAAGAATCCCGCGAACATCATCTCGTCCAAGTCCGGCGGAATCGGCAGCATCCCCGCCAGCGCCGTGGCCGGATCGGCGCCGATCGCCACCGCCACCGGTATCCGCCCCTCCGGATTCGCCGCCCGCGCCCGCCGAAAATGCTCCGCGCCGTGTTTTTGGGTCTGCCAGTGCATCCCGGTGGTCCGCTCGTCGTACACCTGCATGCGATACATCCCCACGTTGCGCTTCCCCGTTTCCGGATTGCGCGTAAACACCAGTGGAAACGTAATGAATCTCCCGCCATCCTGTGGCCAGCATTTCAAAATCGGAAAATCAAACAAATTCACATCATTGCCGTGGCGCCGCACTTCCTTGCAATCCCCGGTCTTCACCGTCTTCGGAAAAAATGACCCCAGCTCCGCCAGCTTTGGCAGCATCTTGATCTTGTCAAACAATCCCTGCGGTGACTGCATATCCAGGAATCCCCGAATCCTCCCCGCCACTTCATCCAACTCCCCCACCTCAAACGCCAGACACATCCGCCGCACGCTCCCAAACGCATTCACCAACAGCGGCACCCGCGAGCCTCTCGGCTTTTCAAACAGCAGCGCCGGGCCCCCGCTCTCCCGTGGCACAGCCATTTCTGGCTGTGCGCCTTGTCCCGACGCTCGCGCCGTTGCATGTCTTCTCGCGCGCCCCACCCGCTGCACAATCTCCGTAATCTCCAAAACCGGATCCACTTCCGTCCGCACGCGCGTCAGCTCCCCTTCCCTCTCCAGCTTCCGCACAAACTCCCGCAAATCCCGATACGCCACACTTCCTCCAATCAACCCAAACCGCAAACTCTAGCACGAACCACACCGCCGGGGCGCAAGCCGCTGCGCTTCTCCGCCTCTGTGTCCTCTGTGCCCTCTGTGGTGAAATCCTCCTTCCGGTCACAACCGGACGACCTAACGACCCCGCAAGCTGCCGCATCAAACGCCTGCTACTCCAAAAAGGAAAATCACCAAATGCCGAAAATGAAAATAGCCGCGGTCCCCAAGCCCGGCGCTGACTTCGAGCTCCAGGAACGCGAAATCCCCCAGCCTGGCCCCGGCCAAGTCCGCATTCGCGTGCAAGCCTGCGGCATCTGCTTCAGTGACAGTTTGGTCAAAGACGGGCACTGGCCCGGCTTGTCCTATCCCCGCTCTCCCGGCCATGAAGTTGCCGGCGTCATCGCCGAGGTCGGCCCCGGCGTCACCAACTGGAAGCAAGGTCAGCGCGTCGGTATCGGCTGGCACGGCGGACAAGACAACACTTGCCTCTACTGCCGGCGCGGCGATTTTGCAAACTGTGCGCGGCAAAAAATCACCGGTTTCAATTTTGACGGCGGCTACGCCGAGCACATGATCGCTCCCATCGAAGCCCTCGCGCAGATGCCCGATTCCCTCGACGCCGCCGAAGCCGCGCCGCTCCTCTGTGCCGGAATCACCACCTACAATTCACTGCGCCTTAACGGCGCCATGCCCGGCGATCTCGTAGCTGTTCAGGGAATCGGCGGCCTCGGCCATCTCGGCGTTCAGTTCGCCAGCAAATTCGGCTATCGCGTCGTCGCCATCAGCCGCGGCAAAGAAAGCGAGCCGCTTGCCAGGAAACTCGGCGCCAGCATTTACATTGACAGCGCCGCAGTCAACGCCGCTGGGGAATTGCAAAAACTCGGCGGCGCGCAAATCATCCTCGCCACTGCTCCTAGCGGCAAGGCCATGACCGACTTGCTCCCCGGCCTCGCTCCACGAGGTACGCTGCTGGTTCTCGGCGCGGGCGCCGATCCCATCCAGGTCTCAACCGGGCTAATCATCCAAGGCAGCAAACGCATTCAAGGCTGGGCTTCCGGCATCCCCACCGACTCCGAAGACACGCTGCGCTTCGCTGAGCAGACCGGTGTCCGCCCCATGGTCGAAAAATTCCCGCTCGATCGCGTCAACGAAGCCTATACCCGCATGATGAGCGGCAAAGCCCAATTCCGCGTCGTCCTAACGATGTAAGGGAATCTTCGTAGGGGCGCAGCACTGCTGCGCCCCATCTACCGAAACCTGAGCCAACGTAATCTTTACGTTGCGATATACAGTTGCCGCATCAATTGCGCTTTAGCTTGTCATGAGTCGACGAAGGGTGCCTGAGGAAAAGTCTTACAGACCGTCCCTACTTCTTGAACAGCGCGTCGATCGCCGCTTGCGCGACGGCTTCATCGATTTCCGACTTCGCACCGCTCGCGGCAATGCCTCCGAGAATCCGCCCATCGGCGATAATCGGCAGTCCGCCCTGGTTCGGGAAAAAGTTCGGGAACGCCAGCGCCTCGACGCTGCCCTTTTTCACTGCGTCGGCGCCATCCTTTGACGCGCTTTTGTACAGCGCCGCGTGCCGCGCTTTCTTCTGCGCGAACTCGATGGTGTTGATGGACGCAGTGTCGCCCTTCTGCAGAAAAAGCAAATTCCCGCTGTCGTCCACAATGCAGATGGTCACATCGACGCTGCGCTTCTTCGCTTCCGCTTCCGCGGCCGCCACCATGGTCTTGATCGCGGCCAGGTCCAAATATTTTTTCGTCGGCAAATCGTTTGAGGGCATAGCACCCGCCAGACTCAGCAACACAGAAAGTAAGGTGAACATGCGCGCGATGCTATCAATTGCACCCGCGTTTTTCCATGCGAAGATGTAGGAGAGTGGTGCGCTGATGCGCCGGGCGGATACCAATTCCCCAAAAGTTTCCGTCAAATTTGCCGCTTTGTGTTTTGGTGAAGGACGACTTACGGACAAGCCGTCCAACAGGGTCTGGTACAACAAGGAAGGGCGGAAACCCAAGGCTCCAAGCGGATCACAATTAGGCCGATGGCCGCAACAGGAACGATGCAAAACCAAGAGCTGAGGACGTAGAGCCGTAAGCCACTTGTCCAGCGGAATAGGTGAATCTTCAAAAATCGTTCCCACCTTGACGGAGAATTGCTTGTAACACTCTTTGCACTTCCAACGGCGCTGAGTCTCCAGATAGTAGTGCTCCATATGCCCACTCGCAGCGGCAAGCTGGGGCCATTGATTTTCTGCCGTGGCGACCCTGGCGCCATTGGCAGGTAGGTTCATTCGCCACAGCAAATCCTGAAACCGTCGATCAGAGCGCAGCGAATCGAAAGAGCGCTCAAGAAATCTTCCTGCGCCACGCAGCCGCTAACATTATTGTGCCAGGCCAATTCGGCGCAGCAGGTCCTGAAAGCGCCGATCGGCGCGCAGCCCGTCAAACACTGGATCCACCTTCAAGATATTCAAAAAGTCGGATCGTTCCTGATAGGCTTTTTCGAGCCATTCCATCGTCTGATCATTCTCACCAAGGCCCGCGTACACCAATGCAAAGCAAATTGCCGGAACACGCTTCTGTTTTGACAGGGCCGTAAGTTCATCGATGGTGCGAATTGCCCCCGAGCGGTCCCCCGCCCGCGCCAGCGCGTTTCCAATGGACGCGGTCGCCAGCGCCGTATTGCCCAGCGATTTTGAAGAGCTCTCGAATTCATGAATGGCTTCGCGGTACAGTCCCTTAGCCGCGTACGCCCTTCCGAGACGCATATGCGCGATGGGGAAATTAGGATCCATTTCCAGAGTCTTCTTTGAACCTTCGATTGCTTTGTCGAATTCGCGAGCAAAATAATGAACCCTTGCGACATTCTCATTGTCCATGAGTGATAGCGGATCTAGCGCCAGCGCTATCTTGGCTTCAGATAAAGATTCGTTCCGCCGTCCCAAATCGCTCAAAAAATCCGAGTACCAGCGGTGCGCCGTCTCATAGTTCGGGTTGAGAGCAATGGCCCGCTTGAATTCCTGCTCGGCCGCGGTCCAGTTCCAATCGTAACGATACGTCACGAACCCCAGGGACGCATGGGCTTCGGCGAGCCCGTCGTCGAGGCTAAGAGCTCTTTTCGCTGCCACGCGAGCCTTCTCCATTCCTTCTGCTGCGGTCAACATGTCAAACGCTGCGGTCCCGAGTAGGCTATAGGTGTCCGCAAGGCCGGCTTGCGTCGGTGCATAACCGGGATCTTTTTCGGCGGCCCGCTGGAAATAATCGAGCGCCTTTCTCAAACTCTCAGGATCTCTTTTGTTCCAGAAGTAGCGCCCTTTCAGATAGAGTTCGTATACGTCACTGTTTATTGTCGGGGCGCTCGCCAGCCGCGAGTTCTCTGCCGGAAGCAACCTAACTTTTATTTCCTTTGTGATCGAGACCGCCACCTCGTCCTGCAGTGCTAGAACGTCGCGCAAGGGGCGTTCATAAGTCTCGGCCCAAATGTGGCGATCCTTCGGCCCCTCAATGAGCTGCACTCTTATGCGCACGCGATCACCAAACCGCTGCACTGTCCCTTCAACGACCGCATCAACGTTGAGTTCCCGGGCGATCTGCGGCATCGATTTGCGCTTGCCCTTGTACTGCATCACTGAGTTCCGCGAAATCACTCGCAGCGAGTGAATCTTGGCCAAATCCGTGATCAGTTCGTCAGTCATTCCGTCGGCAAAGTATTCCTGTTCCGGGTCGCGCGACAGATTCTCCAGCGGTAGTACCGCCAAGGATTGAATATGCGGGTTTATAGCCAGCATGCGCCCGCGCAATCTATCGAGATTCAATCCCAGCAACGCGATAATCAACGCGGCCAGCGGAAGCGCCAGCATTGACCGTCGGCTCTTCCACCAAGGGGCAGCGGTAACCGCCGGCTCGGCTTCCGCGACCCGATCAGTCGCCGGTGCACCAGCCGCAACTCTCCTTGCTTCGCCGATGAACCGGTAACCCGCCTTGGACACCGTTTCTATGTATCGCCCTTCCCCGTTTTTGTCGTGGAGCGCCCGCCGGATCGCCGAGATGTTCTGCGCCAGGTTCACTTCCTCAACGAACGTCCCCGGCCACAGCCGTTTCATCAATTCGTCCTTGGTCAGCAGTCGGCCGCTGTTCTCCACTAGCAGAACTAACGTCTCGAAAGCCTTCGGTGCCAGCGGCACAGGTTGATTATCTCGAAGCAGCAGGCGTTCAGCGGGGTCCAGCCGGAAGGAGCCAAACTCGTACAAGTGCTTTGCTTCCAACATCTGCAAGCCTTCAAGAAATCCCTAAGATTTCTTCAACTTTTCCCAAAGACATTTCGGAGGGCTTGCGCCTAGCGTGCGGGACCTAGTCGGCTGGGCGCGTCGCCGAGAAAACGCTCCAGAAAGGGGCCCGGAAACACCGTCAAAGTGGCCTCATGGTAGCAGAACGCACCTCGGGCGGCAACCACCGCCGCGCCCAGCCAGCTTTCGCTTTCTTCGTAGCGCTGGTGTTTGCCTTGGTCTCGCACGCGCAAGCACCTACTTCCAGAGTGATTCATTACGACAACGTGCAGACGGACGTTCTTAGCACACCGGGCCAACCGTTCCGGTTGCAGCTTTTTGACATACCCACCGGCGGCACCCCAAGGTACTGCGAGGATCAGCCACTCGATACCGATGCAGCCGGGCTGATTAGCTTCGACTTTGGCGCGGGAACGCCCTCCGCACCGCCGTGCCCATCTTCGCCACCAGGTTTGAATCCCAATGATTTTACCTCTGGGGAATCGCGCTATCTGGATGTGGTGGATCCATCCACCGGTACCTCGCATTTGACCGCGCGAGTGCCAGTGAAGGCCGTGGGCTTCGCTGTGAATCCGGGGCCTCAAGGGCCGCAGGGAATCCAAGGTCCTCCGGGGCAGCAAGGACCTCCGGGAGAGGTACAGACGGTGAGTGCGGGCGATGCTTCTATCGCGGTGGGCGGCACCGCCGCTGACCGTTTGGTTTCGATTGCGCCCAATGGCGTCACCAACACCCACGTGGCTAACGGCGCGCTAAATCCATCCAAGATTGCTGGCACAGCCGCCACTTTGGGACCAAATAATTTCGTTGGTGCTCAGAATGTCAGCGGCGGCACGGTCACGGCCAGCAATTCCAACGGCGTGGCGTTGGATGGCGTCGGCTCAATAGTCGGCGTCCGGGGTTCTGCCGGCGCGAATGGATTCGGGATTGTCGGCAGTGCTCCGGCGAATGGGACAGCCGGGCAGTTCAATGGTTCGGTGAATGTCACCGGGCCTCTCTCGGCCGGCAGCATTACGACCAGCGGGAGCGTCACCGCGGCCTCGTTTTCCGGACCCATCAGTGCGACCAGCCTGAACTGCACGGGATGCGTGGGTGACACTCAGTTAGGAGTGAATTACGCCGGAAGCGCCTCGCATGGTGGCCCGGCCACGAACTCGTTGGCTCTGGGAGGCGTTGCTCCGAGCGGCTATGCACCCGCTTTCGGCTCTCTGAACTATGTAGCCAAAAGCGGCGACTCGATGAGCGGCCCGCTCAGTGCTACCGCTCTTACCACCAGCGGCTCTTTGCGAGTTGAAGGAGGTGTTTCAGTCGGTGGAGTGGGCACGGTGGCAGTCGATGCGAATGGTGTCGTGGGAGGACGTCTGTCGATACTGTCCAATGGCAATGTGGGTATTGGAAAGGCGTCGCCAGCCCGCAGACTCGACGTGGTCGGTGACGCCTCGGTTTCTGGAACGCTGTCGGCGGGAACGCTCTTGGGTGCGGGCTTGAGTGGCATGAATGAGTTCACGAACGACCAAAATATTCCATCAGCGATTTACGCCTGGACGGCTCCCCCCGGCGTAACCCACGTGATGGTTGACATGTGGTCGGGGGGCCAGGGAGGAGGTTCAATCGCAGCCGGCGGCGGCAGGGGTGGAACCTATAGCCGTAGCGTCGTTGGGGTGGTTCCTGGCACAGCCTACACCATAGTCGTGGGCGGGGGTGGTCTAGGCAGTGCCCAGTTTGGTGGGGACCTGGGCTTCACCAGCAGCATGAGCTTAGGGGGCGTAACACTGATCAACGCCGTGAGTTTCCGCCTGGGATCTAATCCGTCTATCGCAGCAATAAGCCGCGGGGGCTACGGTCTTTTTACTCTTAGCTTCAGCGGCAACCCCGCTTTTGGCGCAACCTTCTGCCTAGGCCCCCTGGGTGACACGACCGGCAGGGGCGGGGATATTAATGTGACGGGCAACGCCGGCTACGTATTGCTCACCTGGTGAGCGGAAATGGAGAGAACTGTGCCTGTTCCTGGTCGTAAATACGAGTTATTGGCCGGTGACCCACTCAAGCCCTCTGTTGCCTTGAGTGGGTCACTCTCGCGCAAACTCAGCTCCGGTGCGCTGCTGGGCAACTTTAGTGTCGGTATCCATCCCCTGCGAATTGCCGTTTGACGGGGCCAACATCTGGGTGGCCAACATTTCCCGTCGGCTCCGACCCCCAGGGAGTGGCCTTTGACGGGGCGGCAGAATCTAGAAAAAGCCAACAAGCGGGACTACGGCAAGGGCAAAGTATTACGTTTTTATGGCGTTCCGCCCCCTGCCGAAGATCAGCAAGGAGCGGTTGTCTCTAAGTGAATGATAGAGAAGGAATAGGTGGTGCGCCCGGGGGGACTCGAACTCCCGACCTTCTGGTTCGTAGCCAGACGCTCTATCCAACTGAGCTACGGGCGCGCCGTGTGCCGCGAGGAAAATAGTTTACCCCAGGTTATTCCGTCCGTCCAACAGCGATGTAACCGACGGGCGGGTCAGGATGTGATGTTTTTCGTCTATTCGACCTCGCTAACTACCCCGTAGGACAGCCTCGAAGGCCAGCGCAGGAATAGGTCTACCCTGATTCGCAGGCGCTTGTACCGCATTTCCACGCACCTTTCCGCGAAACGCCCTATGTGATACAAGTTGGGCCATGCCTGCCCTGCTGTGCGTCAAGGAAAACGAGAAGGCCGTTTCGCTCTGGTGGAAAATTTCCCCGAAGGAAGCCGGAGCCTTGCTCTTCCGCTATAAGCCCCAGTTTTCACAGACGCGGTGGACCTTAAAAGGTCCGCCTCGCCGTCTCCCTGCAGGATTTGTCGACTGTGACCGCTATGCAATTCATCTTGAATCCAAGCTGGGAAACTTCGCCGCCGGCTACTATCTTTTCGGAAATGACCAGCCCACTCCAACAGACCTCAACGCGCTGACCGGAAACTAGCCCCTGTCCCCGCCAAATCGTCGTTCCCGGCAGGGTCTGCGCGCTAGCGAATCGTGGCGGGCGTTTTTTCCTAAGCCCCGTAGGTGCGGCACAATTTAGCCCAGGCCGTCAGGCCTGGGTAAACGCACGCAACGTAAATTCCGGAGCGCCATAGGTGCGACACACTTCTCTTAGCCTTGCCTCCCCCTCAGACACCACATCATACGAATGTATAATTGCAGCGCCCTATCCCCGATGTTACTTTGCCCGTGCGAAATGGATGGTCACGTTGAAAAGGGAGCAGGTCATGAACAGTCAACAAGCGTGCGAACCAGCAGCCAAGGTCGAAGTGACAGGTCGGCCCATGTGGCAGGTCAGCCTAAGGGCATCGGTCCAGCGTGGACAGAAGAGACTTAAAGCGAGGTTGCGTGCGCGTGTTCTAAAGCAGTGCCCGCCGGGCCAACCACAAGTGCTCCGGCAGGTGGCGCAGCCGTAGCCGCTAAGACCGACTTAGGTGTCGCGCCCTCGTGCTGACTGACCACCAGGACCTCGCCCTCGTCATTTGTGACCACGCCTCCCGCGCTATGCGTCTTCTTCAAGCCTAATACAGCAGCAGTATCCCTCGCGAACGACGATCAATGTGGCAAGCAGATTTGAAAGGATTTCGCGTGGCGCATCCCTTCGCGCCTTGTCGAAGAGTGCCGTTTTGAATTTTCCTTCCACGTCATTCATACCATTGCACTTACAGTTTACTATTGATAAACGTCCAGATCTGTGGTACCGTTGCGCGTGTTATCTCGAACAAACCCGCCACCAAGCAGCACCCCTAACTCGTTTAGATTCCGCACTTCCGTGAAACCTCGCATTTTGCACTATTTTGGTGCAAATAAGCCCTTTAGAATCCGCACTTACAGACACACTTCTTGTAACGCCTTTAGATTCCGCACTTACAAGAAACACCGGGGGTGGGGGTGTCTCCGCTTTCTCGGCGCCTCTGTGTCTCCGTCTCTCTGCTTGCCCCGACCTTGTTGGGGTGGCAAATCCCATGTTCTCAGCAGCTTGCAGCCTCTTGCTTGTCTCTTTGTGTTCTTTTCCGCGCTCCTTTCCTTTGTTTTCAATAGCTTGCAGCCTCTTTTGCAAAAACACCCGGGGTGGGGGGTACTCCAACACTTCCGCGCCAAGCTTCGCTTCCGCGGGCTGTGCGGTGCTCGGATTCCAAACCCTTCAACGTATCGGCGGCCAAGTCTTCGTCAGCGGGCCATGGGAATCGTGGACGGGTTGCGCTTCCGGCGCGGCGACGTTGGCAGGCCCATCGCGCAGCACTTCTCGAATTTTTTTCGCCAGGGCTCTAGGGCGATATGGCTTCTGTATGAATGCAACCTTGGAATCCAGTATTCCCTGGCGAGCGATAGCGTCGTCGGTATATCCGGAAGTGAAGACTACTTTTGTCCCGGGACGGTGGAGTGTCAACTGCTCGGCTAATTCCGGACCGCTCATTTCCGGCATCACCACATCGGTCAGCAAAACATGAATGGTCCCATCGAATTCCTTGGCGCGTTGCAGAGCGTCTTTGCCGGAAACTGCCTCGAGAACCGTGTAGCCGACGCTTTCCAGGTACTCGCGTGCCATGGCACGAAGGGGATCGGAGTCTTCGGCCAAGAGGATGATCTCGCTGCCATTGCAGATCTCCTCTTCATCTTCTCGTTTGGGCGACTGCGCCGACTGCCCGACGCGCGGCAGATAAACTTTGAAGACGCTTCCCTGCCCGATTTCGCTGTATACCCAGATATAGCCGCCACGTTGCTTTACAATTCCATAGACCGTGGCCAGGCCTAAGCCGGTGCCCTTACCAAGTTCCTTGGTGGTGAAAAACGGATCAAAAATTCGCGATTGCGTCTCGCGATCCATTCCGCAGCCGGTATCCGTGACCGCCAGCATCACATAGCGGCCCGGAACAGTGGCCGGATGCTGTTCCCGATAGCCCTCGTCGATCTCGACGTTGCGCGCTTCGATCGTGAGGCGTCCGCCCTTGGGCATGGAATCCCGGGCGTTCACCGCCAGGTTCAGGAGGATCTGCTCAATTTGTCCGGGGTCGGCTTTGATAGCGCCAAGGGAAGAATCGAGCGAGATTTGGAGCTCGATATTCTCGCCGATAAGGCGACGCAGCAGGGTTTCTGTTTTCTCGAGCGTATCTTTGAGATCGAGGACCCGAGGTTGAACCAATTGTTGGCGGCCGAAAGCGAGGAGTTGGCGGGTCAAGTCTGCTGCCGACAGGCCAGCCTTCCTGATCATTTCGAGTTTCTGGATGGCGGGGTGACCCGGTGGAAGGGAGTCAAGGGCGACGTCAGAGTTCCCCAGGATCACGGTCAGCAGATTGTTGAAGTCGTGGGCCACGCCGCCAGCGAGCCGGCCGATGGCGTCCATTCGCTGCGACAGCCGGAGTTGCTCCTCCATCTTCTTTCGAGCGGTGACGTCCACAATCGTGCTAGAAATGAGCACGCCTTCTTTGGTGGCCAGCGGCCCCAAGCCGACTTCTATGGGAAACTCGGTCCCATCCTTGCGCCGGGCAAACAACTCCATGCCGCTGCCCATCGAGCGCCTGCGGGGATCTTGAGCATACTGGGAGCGATGGCCCTCGTGGGCGTGCTGGAGGCGCCGGGGTACGAGAATCTCAATCATCTGACCGACCAGTTCTTCGCGCTCGTACCCAAACAGGCGAAGAGCTTCAGCATTCACGTCCTCGATCCGGCCCGCACCATCGGAGATGACGATGCCGGCAGGCGACGTTTCCAGAAGCATGCGGAAACGATGTTCCGCGCGCTTGCGCTCTTCGATCTCAAGTTCGAGATCTTTGGCGTGCTCCTGAACTGTGCGAAAACGTTGGTCGCTTTCGTAGCTGGTGATGGTTTGCGAACCCAATGCGCGAAGCATGCGCTCGTCTTCTTCGCTAAACGCCCTGGGAAGCCGATTTTTCGGTGACCATCATCCAGCCATAAGCGTGATCGTCGGATTCCAGCGGCACGGCCAAAATACTGCACACCTTCGGGTGAAGAGGTGGAAGAAGCAAAGCGAGCGATTCTTCGGGGGGATTGAAAATGCGCCGCGGCTGGCGTGCCGCAAGAAGCTCGCGCAGGAGTGGGGGAGCGAAGGAGCTTTGCCGTAATTGAGCGGCAGTCGTTTCGTCGAAGCCGCTGAGCGCGAGAGTTTGCGTCTCCAGGCTATCGGATTTTCCAAGAATTCCGGCGGCGGCGAAGTTTGCATCGGTCAATTTGCGGGCCGCGGCCATTGCTATTTCGAGGAGTTGGCCGGTCTGATGAGCGTGAGCAAGCACGATGCCGACGTCGACCAACGACGCGAGTTGGACGCTGGCGTCGAGCTTCTTGCCCTTCTCAAAATAGGCGTTGAGCAGGAGAGGAATTGGATCGCGCTTTGCGGGTGGAGAAAGCGCCGTGGGCGTCTGCAGATGATCGGACGTCAGAGCTTCCTGAATCGTCGCCAGCGCTTGTTGCGGATCGAAGGGCTTCGGTATGAAGCGAGAGACGCCGCAGGCAGACCCGAGCGCGCGTGCTTCTTCATCCAATAAGTTGACGCTGTGGAAGATCACCGGAGTGTGTCGATGCTGAGGAAGTTTTCTGAGATGTTGAACGAATTCGTACCCGTTGATGGTGGGCATGACGATGTCGCAGATTACGACATTGGGATTTTCACCTTGCGCGATTGACAAACCTTCCTTTCCGTCGCGGGCCTCGAGCACGCAATAGCCATGCTGAGCCAGCAAGGAAGCGTATAGCCGCCGGCTGGTGGCATCGTCATCGACGATCAGAATCTTCGGCATAGTTGGGCGCGCGCTCTTGTTGGGACGGGATTCGTCACAGAATCAGCCGCATAGAGAATAGATTTAACTTTCAGGAATGGGATGAAGCCAGCGGCGCCGCAACAGTTCCCAAGAGGCGCCTGCCTAATTCGATCGAACCAGGTTCGGCTCGAGTCGCCGAAGACTCCTTACATTGATACTCGCAGAAGCCGTCTGCGACAAGGACTCGGCTGGAGCTGGTGTCGTATGAGTTTAGGCTTGCGCGGAAGGCGTCGACTCATTTTCTTGCAATGGACGCCAGGCGCCAACAGTCGCGGGCAATTGCCCAATCTTCCTGGGCGCGCACGATTAAAACGCGGACGCCTGAATCGGACGGAGAGATTTCCTGGTCAGCGGGAGACTGCGTATTTTTTGCGGGGTCGAGTTTGAGGCCGAGAAACCCGAAATTGGCGCAAGCGGCTGCGCGCACATCAGGTGAATTTTCCCCGATGCCCGCGGTAAAGACCAGCGCATCGATTCCGCCGAGCGCGGCAATCATCGCGCCGATAGCAGTTTGAAGGCGATGCACGAAGATTTCAAAAGCCAGCTTAGCG
>WNFD01047977.1_pt1 | contig 14427 bp, 16 predicted proteins | sample 5400491 | NCBI WGS metagenome assembly WNFD01 (sample SAMN13153343, study PRJNA577476) | soil metagenome | isolation source: 120 cm saprolite under Douglas fir tree site 2 hole 2 replicate 2 | place: USA:California | collected 2015-04-18
ATGCTGTCTAGTAGAAACAGCAAAATATGTCTGAGCCTCGGCGATCTCTTTCTTGCGTGGATCACCGTTCTGCGCTATCAGGTAACATGCGAAGCGGCTGAGTAAATAATCTTGAACAGGACGTTGAGCGCCTTTGCCGGTATTTATCATTTTACCCGCTTGGAGAAAATGACTATCAACGGGCTGTGCGCTATTCTTACACGCCTCCTCCGCTCTCACTATGGCGTTCTTGAAATTTTCCCACTTGGTATAGCCAAGTATCTTCATCAAGTCGCGAGCGCTCCAATACTCGGCCCCACGGGAATTAGTCTGCTTGATCGATTCGAGGTTAGGTGATTGTTCTTGCATTATGCTCCTCTTTCACCTATTCTTCACTGTAAATCAGCACGATAATCTGATTAATTACGTCACCAATATTGAAATTCGGTGCATCGGGGTTATATCGAACAAATGCGCAGCTCAGTCTCTGTTCAATATAGTTTTGCCGCTTGCGCTCAACTTCTTGAGTGTATTTACGATGTCCCTCCTCGTCACATTCCACGGCAGTTCTGTAGTCTGGAAAGTAGAGATCAACATAATATGGTGCTACTTTGTATTGCTGGATTGTTCTTAGATGCTGGAAGGCTCTTCTAATTTGTCCAATGGTTTTTTGCTCCTTGGTGATGTCTATATCTTTAGGAATCGAGATGCCTACAGTTTTTGCCACGCCGTAATAGTCTATGTTTCTATCGAGTGAGCTCAGGGTAAGATATGCTAATGCTTGTAGCGTTTCAGGTTTTTTCATGTCGCTGCAAATAAGTACGAGGTGCAGTCCATAACGTGTCAGGTGGTAATCCCTAATCTTTCTCTTCGCACCAAACCCCAGGGAGGCGACTTTGTTTGTAACAGAGAAATGTTCAGATACGTCCAGTTGGGTTAATGTACAAACGGCCATGGCACGTTGGATGACCACTTCGAAGTTTTGCCACTTGTCATAGCCCAGGAGAGGAACGAGGTTACGGGCACTCCAGTATTCGATCCCATCGGGATTGATTTGCTTGATCGACTCGAAATCAGGTAATTGAGCTTCCATATACAATCTCTTTTCCTTTATCTCCCTCACTCGTTACAGGTGGGAGCATCTAACAGATGCCCCCACTAGTTCTATACTCTATTAGCTTACCGAAAGCGGAAATGCTTGCCTGCTTATCCAACCTGCGATTATGCCCGCATCTCTTCTGAGCAATTCCTCAGATAACCAGCCCTCTTGTGCTATCTCGCAAAGATTACGGATAAGCTCTACAATGGTGTTTTTGTTGGGCTGAAGGTGTAGCGGGAATCCCCGAATATCGCGTCCCGTCCCGCCCATCCTTCACGATAGCCTCGCGCAAACTCGGCACTACACATGACAATAGCTGTCTGCACTGCTTGCTTTTATAGGAACACTGAGCCTGATAACCAACCTACAAGAAAGCCTATGATTAATTTCAGGCGCACCTCCTATCTGATATCTTATAGTATTTCGGATCATCAAAAGAATATTAAGGAAATTATAGAGCATTTAATAGTCTTTTGCCAACTTATTTAGTATCTTATATGATTATATGGAGGTTGTTGACAGTACGGCGAACATCCTCTATACTGAATGCCACAATGAACGTAGGAGCAAAGCCGATGCAACCAGACAAGATGCTAACTGTTGACGAAGTTGCAGACCAATTGCGTGTACACCCACGAACTGTAAGACAGTGGATAGCGAGGGGGGAGCTAATCGCTTTCGATACAGGCAGAGGTTATCGTATAAAACAATCTGATCTAGATGAGTTTATCCGTAGCAGGCAGAACCGACCTCACGGTGACGACGATTAGCTGCTCGCTGTATGAGCACTCGAAGATTGTATTAAAGATCAGGAGGCGAAATTATGGAATATTGGTTCGATAATGACACAAATAGAGAATATGTTCAACATTTACGTACCCTTTTGGCCGAGGACGATACACCTGTATTCATTTTCCTTGGAGCCGGTCTTTCGTTTGGCGTAGATCGCGGAAAAGTAATGTTTGAACGTGACGAATTCGAGGATAATAGACGCTTTCCCTCATGGCCGCAACTCATCAAACGTATGCAGAAGTTTCTACTGTCTGACCCTGTGCTCGAATCTTTCAAAGACTCGGTAGATCGATTCTTTGAAAAGGAGAGTGCATTGGATTGTGCAGAGTTGTTTCGGAATTATACCCAGGGACCAAACTATTGGGACTTCTTACGATGCCAGTTTGGATCCAAGTCAGATGATGTGCACCGCCTAACACGCTCACACTCTGCACTTACAAGTCTACCCATTAAACTGATATTCACCACTAATTATGATGAATTGATAGAGACTGCTTACCTTGCAAAAGGTAAGCAAATTCGTGTCAGTTCATCCTCTCATGACTTTATGGATCATAGGGCGGACCAAAATTCTCACCATCTTATTAAACTCCACGGTACTATCGCTCACCTCGACACTATTGTTTTAACTCGATCAGATTATGCCAAGTCACGCCACGAGCGGTCGGAAATGTTTAGATACCTAATAGATCAGTTTGAGTACGCATCTTTTCTTTTTGTTGGATTTAGTTTGCTCGACCCTAATTTCAACATTCTGTTTGATGAAGCACATTACGCTCGCGGTGGGAAAAATCCTGTCAGCTACGTTGTGCAAGCCCGCAAAGACCCGATCCGTGAGGCATATTTGAGATCACTGGGAGTTAATCCAATCACCTTAGATTATTGGGAACAACTACCCGTGTTCCTATCAGCAATACATCCAGAGTCTGATTTAGCATCATTACCCATGCAGTGAGTTCTCTCACAGCGTTGAGATAATTGGCTAGATACAGGCCACCGCAAGTGCGAGGCCAAAAAGTGTATAAGCACACACACAAGGAAGTACGAGATTGCAACTGATTGAGACCGTGTTGAGTAGCCCGATATGGAATGGTATCAATGGCATCACAGCTATTCTGTCGTTCATAGCTGCGATCATCATTTATTGGCTGTCCCGTCACTCTCAACCCAGAGAGCATTATCCTCGAAAAAAATTCCCACATACGTTTACGCAACGTTGCGCAACAGCGTCTCTCTTTTTGAGAAAATTTATATTTTCACACCTTTTCACACGCACCAGTCACAGCAAAACACTCCTTTACGCTCGAAACAGGCTCTATGAGATGCCACAATCGCATGCTATAATGAAATCATGTCAATGCAGCCGATATTAAAATCTGATACAACCAAATTAAAGAAAACCGATCTGCTCGGCCTTACCCTGCCCGAGATGCAGCAGTGGCTTGTGGAACGCGGGGAAGCGCCTTTTCGTGCAAAGCAGATCTATAACTGGCTCTACCAACACCTTGTTGCCGATTTCCGGGCGATGACCAATCTTCCGCAGGCGCTGCGCGACAGGTTAGAGCAGGAGGCCAGCATCGGGCCGATGGTCGCGCGCAGCGAATTGCACTCCAAGGACGACCGGACGCGCAAAGTCCTGTTGGCGCACGCGCGACAGTCTGCGTGTCCACCCAGGCCGGCTGCGCTTTTGGATGTACGTTCTGTGCAACGGGCCAGATGGGCTTTGATCGTCACCTGAGCGCTGGAGAGATCGTGGCCCAGGTACTGCTCTTCGCCCGTGAATTGCGGGCCGCGCCGTGGAGCGCGAGAGGGCTTCCCGGCAGCACGCCCATTGATCATATTACAAATATAGTCTTAATGGGTATGGGCGAGCCACTGCATAATTATAACAATGTGTTACAGGCGCTGCGTATCCTCAACAGCCCGGACGGCTTTACCCTGGGCGCGCGGCATATGACCGTTTCAACCGTGGGACTGGTGCCGGCTATTCGCAAGCTCAGCGAGGAGCCGCTGCAGGTAAACCTGGCGATCTCTTTGCATGCCGCAACCGATGAACTGCGCAGCCAGACTATGCCGGTCAACAGGAAGTATCCTTTAAAAGAGCTGCTCGCAGCCTGCCAGGATTATATCGCTGCTACAGGGCGGCAGGTAACGTTTGAGTACGTGCTGCTTGCAGGAGTGAACGATACACCGGAACATGCCCACCAACTCGGTGAGTTGCTCGCGCCTCTCAAACAGTTTGCCCATGTCAATTGTATTCCGGTTAACGCCACCTCTGCCGATTACCGGCCACCCGGCGGCGAGGCCATTCGCGCCTTCCGCAACATCCTCTTCGAGCACGGGGTGAGCAACAGTGTGCGTGCAGAGCGAGGGGACGATATCGCCGCGGCATGCGGGCAATTAAGAACCCGCTTCGAGAGGAATCGCAAGCAAGAATAAGACCACATCGCACGTGATGTGGCCCTGCATTGTTTCTGATCTCCGCAGATGATTTATTTCGCCTTCGGCAACTTGCTCATGGTTCTCAGGCAGCGGGTGCAGATATTGACCGTGCGCATAACGCCGTTGATTTCAATGCGGCGGCGCTGGACATTCAACACGAAGCGGCGGCGTGTGCGCTTTTGCGAGAAAGGCACATTGTTGCCATGCATGGGCTTGCGTTCGCATATTTCACAACGACCAGACATATGGATCATCCTCTCTTTTTTTTATTACGAGCCTGGCTCTAAGGTTCCACCAAAAGGCGGGGGAAGCGGGGGCGATGCTACGCGAGCGTCCCTTGATAATCAAGCGTGCCTTTGGTATACTGTTTTCAATCTCAGATGAGAAGCCATCTTGGTGGCAATTTTATGAAGCACCTGATTTCAATCTCAGTTTCAATCTCAGATGAGTTTATAAAGAACCTGAACACGCCATGCGAGTATATCACGATATGGCTTGTTTTGGCAAGAGCGATGAAGAGAAGAAGCCATGCATATGCCAAAAACGCCTGCTATCCAACCACAACGTGGATCGCGTCCCCTTGGCAAGATAGAAGTGCTGCCCAATGCCATTCATACTATTGCTGTCCAGGCCACCAGTGAGTGCTACGGCGTCGTTGGCATCACTTCTCCGCGCTTACATAATGGGGGGGCCGTGTTCCTGCCCCCGGAACATTTCAACCAGGGTGTGCAGGTGCGCATTGTCAATGACCAGATCATTGTCGAAGTCTATGTTGCCCTGGAATATGGGCTGCGTATATCGGAAATAGCTCACAATATTATGAGCGGCGTCAAATTTTCCATTGAAAAGATGCTTGGCGTGCCTGTGGCGCAGGTCAATGTGAATGTTCAAGGACTCAGCCACAGTTCAAATAAATGACAGAACGCGGAAGCCCTTTTGATGGGGACTACGCACGGGAGCCACTAACTATGCAGGAACAGACATCGTACACGCCGGCACGAACACAACGCCCCCGGCGTATTAGCGTCTTCGATGGACAGGACCTCAAGAAGGCCCTCATAGCAGGCGCGGCATGGTTAGAAGTAAACCGCGAAGCCATTAATGACCTCAATGTCTTTCCTGAACCTGACGGAGATACCGGTTCCAATATGTATGCCACGATGCAGGCTGCCATTCGAGAGATCGTCGATAGCGATGATACTTCGGCGGCTGCTATCGCGGCCAGGGTAGCGCATGGCGCGCTGCTCGGCGCGCGCGGGAATTCTGGCGTCATCCTCTCAGAAATTTTACGCGGATTGGCGCAGGGACTCGACAAGAAACAGACAATTTCGGCCTCTGATCTCGCCCTGGCGCTGCAAGAGGCTCAGCGTCTCGCCTATCGCCCCGTGCTCAAACCCGTAGAGGGAACCATCCTGACCGTGGTGCGCGAAACCGCCGAAGCAGCGCAGGTGAGCGCCCAGCGCGGTGATGACCTCGTAACACTGGTGCAAGAGGTTGTTATGGCGGCACGGCAATCTGTAGCTCGCACTCCCGATCTGCTTCCCGCGCTCAAACAGGCTGGTGTGGTCGATGCTGGCGGCCAGGGCCTGTGCATGATTCTGGAGGGAATCTGGCATTATGTGCGGGGCGAGGTTGGAGCGGCTGGGGTCGCGGCAAGCCCTGCGCATATGATGTCGCCTGAGATGAGGGTCAAGAAGGGGCGCGTGACGATTGAGGAAGAGTTTGGATACGAAGTGGTGTTCCTGCTGCGCGGCGAAAAACTTGATGTCGAGAAGATTCGCCAGACCATTACCGACATGGGAGGGGTATCCACTGTCGTGGCCGGTGACGAATCGAGGAAGCTGCTCAAAGTTCATACGCATACCGAGCGGCCCGGCGCAATCCTGGATTATGGTGTGAGCCTCGGAAGCCTGCTGGATATCAATATCGAGAATTTACAGGAGCAGGTTCTCACCTACGCGGCTGAGAGCGAAGCCGAGCATGCTGCTGAACAGGCGCAGCAGGCGACACAGCAGATCGCCACTGTGGCCGTGGTAGCAGGCCCTGGATTTGAGAAGGTCTTCCGCAGTATCGGGCTTACCGCTATTGTCCCTGGAGGGCAGACGATGAACCCCAGCGTCGAGGAACTGCTCAAGGCGGTCGAGGCGGTGGGTCCAGCGCAGGTGATTCTACTGCCAAACAACAGCAACGTGGTGTTGAGCGCGCGCCAGGTAGTGGGCTTGACCAGTAAAACCGTCTACATTGTTCCAACCGAAACTATGCCCCAGGGTATTGCTGCGCTGCTCGGATTTAACTTCGAGGCCGACTTCGAGTCGAATTGCAAAGCCATGACTGAGGCTGCCACAAGCATCCAGACGGCAGAAATCACCACCGCTGTGCGCACTGCACAGGTAGGCGGTGTGCGTGTGCGCGAGGGTGATTATATCGGCCTGGTGAATGGAGACCTGGCCATTGCAGGGCAAGATATAGAGTATGTGATCCGCGAGACTCTGCAACGTATGCATATCGAACGCTATGAAATTGTCACACTCTATTTTGGCGAGGATGTGACTCGGCAGCAAGCGGAAGAGATCGCTAAGCGCTTAAAGGAAAAATACTCGCATCTTGAGATCGAGGTGGTAGATGGAGGCCAACCCCTCTACGCCTACATTCTTTCAGCGGAATAAACTACTACTATTCAGGAGGTGGAATCATGGCTGTTCGCATCGTTACTGACAGCACCGCAGACATTCCACGAGATCAGGCCGGGGCTGCCGGCATTACCGTTGTGCCGCTCACCGTTTTTTTCGGTGACGAAGCTTACCTTGATGGTGTAGACCTGGATAATGCTGGTTTCTACCAAAAGCTTTCGACAAGCAAGACGTTACCGCGCACCTCACAACCATCCCCAGCAGCTTTCCAGCAGGCTTACACGCGTCTTATCGACGAGGGAGCTGACGCCATCCTCTCAATCCATCTTTCTGATATCATCGACTCGCAAACTATAAGCGTGGGTATGTCGTGGGCAATTTTGCTGGCTGCACGAGAGGCGCGTGAGGGTGTGGGCCTGGCGGAGATGAAAGCGCATGTGCTCGACCGGCTCGCGCGTACGCGCATCCTTGCTGTGCTGGATACGCTGGAGTATGTAAAACGCGGAGGGCGCATTGGGGGTGCGAGGGCTTTCCTTGGAAATATGCTCAGCGTCAAACCGATCATCTCGTTGAAGGATGGTGAGGTGGTCCCGGTTGAACAACCTCGCACACGCAGCAAAGCTTACGCGCGGGTTGCCCAGCTGGTGCAAGAAATGGGCAAGGTAGAACACGTCTCTCTTGCCGAGTCGGACGACGAGGTTGGTCAACAGCTCGCGCAGGTAATCAAAACTGTCTATGCGGGTGAGCTTCCTGTCTATCGCCTTGGCGCTGTACTGGGGACGCACACGGGACCCGGCACAGCTGCTGTTGCCGTCGTCTCCACGAAGCAGGACTGACATAGGGTGCTCTGGAAAAGAAAAGAGGTTCGCAGTGTGGCATGAAGTTGTAGCATGTGACATGAGCAGCCCCCCGATTTAGCCATTGACGATTCAGTATGTGTCAAGTTACAATACAAGTACGGGGTATGGAAGTCAGAAAGGCTTCTATCCCAGCGAAACTAGACGCCGGCGCTGAATGTATCTTTAGTAGAGGTGCCTGCCAGGTACCAAGGTCTGTTTGTCTCGTAGTTCGTTTTTTGTAATGGCCGTTGTTCGTTAGAAACTATCTTTAGGGATACCCCTGGTGGGTATCCGCGGTTAGCCATCTTTTCGAGCGTGCCGGGATTTACCCGGCAGTGGGCTATGACTACGAAGGAGGAACGACTGTGGGAATGTTACGGGTGATGTCACGGCGTGGTGACGACCGTGTCACCTGGGATGAGCAGAAGGTGCTGGAGGGAGACCCCGAAGCAGCCGCTGCAATCCGCGAAGCGGAACGCATCTTTTCGCAGGAACGCGCCAAGGGTGCGACTGCTTTCCGCTTGGATCCTGGGAAACCGGCACAGCGCATCGAGGAATTTGACCAAACAGCCGAGCAGATTGTCCTTGTCCCGCGAGTCGTTGGTGGATGATCTTGATCACTCAGCAGGTGCTTACCACCCTGGGTTGGATTGTCTTAGCACTGGCGATTTCTCCAATGGTATGGTTGATCTTTCAGCCATATTTCAAAAGTTTGTCGCCTGCTGAACGAAGGGCCAATGGGCTTCTGCACGATGTACTCACACCTGAGCAATGCCGTCAACTCGTGTGGCGTGGTTACCTTGAAGTCCCAAGTCCTTCAACCGCCCAGCGTGTTTATCGTGTGCCCCGCGCCAGAGGTTATGTTCAGGTCATCGAGAATGGTCGAGCGGTGATGCGCTTGTGCGTGCAACCAGTGGAATGCTTGCCTGATGCTGATGTTGTCGTGCTCCATAAGCTGATGATCGAAGCGAACGAGGAGCATTACCTGCAGAAGGCAAACAAGTATCTTTGCACAGAGTAACGGGAAGCGAGCAGGGTACCTGATCTCTTTACGGGACCAGGTGCCCTGCTCATTTTTCTTGACAGAAGTCCGAGCGGGGAAGCCCCGCGCATGCATGCGGGGGTTCATGACTCATCCTCTTCTGTATCATCTTCCTGCTCCTCCAGCACCTGCACGAGCTCGCGATGACCATTCTGTTTGATACATGCGTGGGGTCCCTCGTCGAGCGGTGTTCCACAGAGTGGGCAGACTGGTCTTCCACTGGTGACCAGCACGGTGATCATTCTGCTGAGTTCCTGTGCCTGCTGCAAGGTGAAGCGGAAGGAGAGCGTGTTCTCTTCGCGGAGTATAACCTGGGGGTCCTGCCCGCGCTCTATAATTACCTCGAGTGGGACGCTAAACAGCACCAGCAGATTGCGTCTCTCGTCATAACTGATGCGCAATTGCCCAACCTGGAACTCAAAGCTGGGCTTTTGCGGAAAGCTGGCTGGGGCTTGCTCCGGAACCTGCTGGGGACCAGTTTGAGCCTCGACGCGCAGAATGCTGCCTTCGGAGAGCTGCGCCAGTACGCGGTCGAGCGCCAATGACAGATTAAAGAGTTGCTCTTTCTCCATCCATATGGCGACTGAGATATTGCGCACCAGGGCAAACAGGCGAAAACGACGTTGACCGGGCTGGCCAATTGCTTCAGCACCAAGTATTTCCACGGAACCCAGGTCTGTAATCATGGAAAAACCTCCATCCCTGCCAGGTGAGGGGGTGAAACAGCCTACTTGGTTCTACACTACTAATATCCTCGCGCTGGATCATACCGGTTCTGCAGCGGCTGACCAGCACGATAGCGCCGCAGGTTTTCAGCAAACAATGCAGCGAGACGAGCCTCGTAATGAACACTGTTTCCAGAAATATGCGGCGTCAAAATCACATTCGGCATCGAGTACAGAGGACTTTGAGGAGGCAGCGGCTCCTCTTCTGCCACATCCAGTCCCGCGCCTGCGATCCATCCCTCATGCAGCGCACGCACAAGCGCCTGCTCATCGATGACTCGTCCGCGAGCAACATTGACAAGATAGGCGTTGCGCCGCATAGCCCGTAATTCGGGTTCGCCAATCAGCTTCTCGGTTTCTCGCGTCAAGGGCACCGAGATTACTACGTAGTCGCTCGAGCCTAACAGCTCGCGCAACTTATCTACGGGAAAGGATTGATCCACATCAGGGTCCTGGTATGCTTCATCACGTATTGAGCGGCTTGTGGCCAGCACACGCATGCCGAAAGCATGGCCAAGTTGTGCAATGCGCCGGCCAATATGGCCAAGCCCGATGATGCCAAGGGTCTGGCCCATCAATTCACGCCCTCCGAGATTATACCAGGTGGCGCTGCGTGCCCAAACATGCCCATCCTGGAGGTGTACCATCTGTGGCCAGTTCCAGTTGAACATCAGCATGCTGCCGAAAACGTACTCGCTGATATTTATCGCGTGAATACCCGCTGCTGTGGTCACAACCACGCCGCTATCCGCGCCAAGTATGCCAGTGGGCGCAAGTGAATCGATACCCGCGCCCGGAAATTGGAGCCAGCGCAAATTGGGCGCTAGCGTACGCCAGTTGACAGGGAGTGTATAACTACACAATATTTCTGTCCCGGGCAAGCAGGTGGAAAGTTCATCCGAAGTGGTCACAACTACCGACTCGGTAGCACCGGCCTCCCTGAGAAGCTGCTGCGACGCGGCAGAGAATGGAAATGTACTCACGACGTTCAGGCTGGTAGACACTATCACAAACTGCCTTTCAAATGTAGTTAAGTAGTACTCGATCTTATTCCGACCGGCAACGTACCTTGAAATGGGTCTTGCTTGTAACGGTTCCCCGAACCGTTCTTGACGCGACTGCGTCGGTTCTTACCCGTCTCGGCAACGCTGCTGCGCAGCTAGTGCTGCGCACTCAGCCGAGACGAGCAGCAGTGGTAGTAGTAGTAGTCTATACGATGTAAAGCGTTGTGACAAGGGTCTATTCACCACGAAAAAATATGAAATTACGTCTCTTTTCATCGTCGTTCAATCACTTCCTCTGCCGATTTTTTCAACTCTTCTTCATACAGTTTCGACCAGGTGTGACCAAAGTACTGTAAGGTTATTACTTTAGGAGAGAAAAGTAGCCCACTTAATCAGTTCTTCATCTACATAGAGTATGGTGAATAGGAATCCTGTCGGTTATCTTCGTTGAGCTGACAGGCAATATGTATGTAGTAATAGAGACATCAAATTCAACACTAGTTTGGGGGATTGGATGCAAGAGACTCGACATCCAACTTTGTCGATACAGTCTCGTCTGAAACGGGTCAAACTGGTGCGCATGACACCCGAACGTGTGCCTGCACCGGAGAACGAAAGCAGTGTGACACTGCCATTACCAGTGCAACAAAAACCAGCCTGGCACACTTTTTTAGGTACTCCTTTGGTCAAAGGAGCGCTTGGTCTGCTCATCGGCATCGGTTTACTGGTGGCTGTCTCTCGTTTTGTTGACTTCTCCACAACCATTCATCTCATGCAACAGCGCCTGACGACGCCCCAGGGAGTCCTGTTAGCGCTCTTAGCAAGTCTGGCCCTCGTGCTGGCATTTTCCATTCGCGCTCTGCGCTGGAAGGTCCTCTTAAATCCCGTTGGGAAGGTTCGGTCCCTCACCGTTCTGCAACTCTTCCTCATCGGCGTCTTCCTCAATTTCCTGTTGCCCATCCGTGCTGGCGAACTGGCAAAGAGTCTGGTACTCAAACGCAAGACAGGTATTCCCCTCAGTCAATCGCTGCCCACGATCACCATGGACAAGGCTTTTGATTTGTTGCCCGCACTTTTCGTGATTGCGGTTGTCCCGCTCGTGGGTGCGCACCTGGATATCAAGCTCTGGTCGGTGTTGGTGCTCGCCAATGGATGCCTGCTTGGTCTGTTCCTCTTTGTCATCCTCGCTGCCTGGAAACGTCCTCTCGCTCTTGGCCTTCTCCAACGAGTGACGGGGATGCTTCCCAGGGCCCTTGGGAGCAAAATCGAGGGCTTTCTCACTGGCTTTGTCGATGCCCTGCTGCTGAGTGCGAAAAATCCCAGAGTGCTGCTCTCGGCAGTCCTGCTCACCGGTGTTGCTGTGATCTGTGATGGTCTGTACAATTACTTCGCTTTCTGGACGATTGGGTACCACATTACCTTTGGGGAGGCCCTTGTTGGGTATCTGCTGTTCAACCTGTTCTACCTCCTGCCCAGTCCACCAGGACAGGTCGGCAGTAATGAAGTCGTAGCTCTGCTGATTTTCACCGGACTGCTGCATCTTGCACGCGAGAAGGTGATCGCGATGGCCGTGTTCTTCCATCCCTGGTCGGGTCTGCTCATGTGCGTGATGGGGATGGCATGTCTGAGTTCCTTGGGAGTCACCTTCTCCCAGACGCTGAACCTCCAGACGGCAAACCACAGCAGTAAGCACCGCAAACCGCCCTATCGACAACAGTGACCAGGGAGTTTCCTGGTTGTAGAAAGGACAAAACGATGTCATCGCAGGCTGAACAGCTAACGCCCAGCACACAGAACACGGAAATACCAGAGCAGCAGCGACAGGAAGCCGAGCGAAAGAAGCTTGACATTCAGGAATTCATCTCTTCGGGGTTGACAAGACTCTGCTTACGCATGGGAGAGCATATGAACCCCTCACACCTTGTTAAACTGAACCATGCCATCAACTCCCTTGAAGTGGGACATTGGATGAAGGAGAACGGCTACAGCTTTCGCAACGCACCTCGCTTTCGAGACCGATATGACCTGTATACCGCGCTTGCACGTAAGATCGAGCAGGAGGTCGTTCTTTATCTCGAATTTGGTGTCTGGCAAGGAGCATCGCTGCGCACGTGGAGTAACTTGTTGCGAAACCCCCTCTCTTCACTTCACGGTTTCGACAGCTTTGAAGGCTTGCCTGAAGCCTGGGACAGATTTCCCAAGGGGACGTTTGATGTCAAAGGGGTGCTGCCGCAGTTCGACGATCCCCGCATTATCCTTCACCAGGGCTGGTTTCATGAAACGCTTCCCGAGTTTGTGTTGCCCGCGCATGAGCGTCTTTTGCTCAACCTGGACGCTGACCTTTATTCGTCAACCAAGTATGTGCTCGAGACATTACGGGAAGTCATTTGCCCAGGCACGATCATTCTCTTCGATGAATTCCATGACCGTCAGCATGAAGTCAAAGCGTTCAGCGAGTTTATGGAAACCCATCGCATGAAATTTCGTTTCCTCGGCGCTGCCGTGTACTGCGGATTACATACCGCCTTTGAGCGGATCAAGTAGCTGGAGCGGGGAGAGAGACGATGCGGGAGCCCGTCTGTCCAAATGATCTTTGGACTGCACCCCTGAGACCGGTTCATGCACATTACCGGGTTAATTGTTCATGTGCATGAACCGGTCCCCAGGCTCACCTTCACGTATGCAAGGCAGCCGCAGCCATGATACCATTGTTCCTCTAACCTGATACTGTCGTGCCTTGTAGGAAGCGTGCTGTTTTGTTATGCTCTAACAACTCTCACCCGGTTGACAATTGTCCTAAAGAAAATCAATTTAGTAGCAGATATGTAGAGCTGTGCGTTTGAAGAAATAGATGCCTGAAAGCATCAGCTCATTCGCTTATTCCGGGCCAGCAAGATGTTGCCCCTACGCAGGGAGTTGGGAAGTATGCCGATCAATAATGACCTGAACCCAGGAGCCGCAGCAACTCCTGACAAATACTACAAGCAGCAGGCGGAACCGACGCCGGGCTGGAGAGAACTTGTAGGAGGAGGAGGGACACCGCCCCGCAGGAGGTCGAAAGGGAAAGGACGTCTCTATACTATTTTGAGCACGCTTTTGCTCGTGATGATTATTCTTGCCGCAGTGCGTGTGACGAGCGTCGCAAGCGGGAACACCGACGAGTTGGTACTAAAGGTTGGCAGTCAACAGCAGGCTCTCATCGACCTGCGCCAGGGCCTGCCAATCAGCCCCTATCTTTTCGGCGTCAATGCGTTTCCGGAGGAGCAGACCAGGGACGCGCTCAATATCTATTCAGGGTTCATGTCCTATGGCCAACAGGTCGTAAGTGGCTTGAAGGACGCGGGTATCAAGCTCCTGCGCTTTCCCGGTGGGAGCTGGGGCGAGGATAAGCCGCTCCAGAATCATGTTCTCTCTTATGAGCAACTCTACGACTTCAGCACGTTGCTCTCCCAGACTGGAGCCGAGGGCATGGTACAGGCGCGCCTCTCGTGTCCCCTCGACAATTTGAATTCGGGTCTGAAAAACTGCCTGGAACAGCGAGCCAACCTGGCCGGGAGCTGGGTGGACTTCATGAGCAACCCGAAGAGCAGACTGCGCAACCGTATACCGTGAATGACTACGTCAAGGATTTCATAGCCTATTCAATTGCCATGCATCAAAACAACCCGACTATCGAGGTCTTTGGCCCAGAGCTGAGCCAGTTCTACGGCGTTGGCGTAGGTCCAAAGGACAAACCAGGAACGCTCTGGATGGAAGGGTTCCTGAAAGGGGTGGCCGATTACGAAAAGGCTACTAATTTTTGTAAAGTTCATGGTTATTGCCTGCTCGACGGGGTCTCATTCCATTTTTATCCGTTCACCGATGCCAGCATCAAT
>WNFD01011449.1_pt1 | contig 14426 bp, 15 predicted proteins | sample 5400491 | NCBI WGS metagenome assembly WNFD01 (sample SAMN13153343, study PRJNA577476) | soil metagenome | isolation source: 120 cm saprolite under Douglas fir tree site 2 hole 2 replicate 2 | place: USA:California | collected 2015-04-18
CCCCGATCGTGCGCAACCGCGCCGGACGCGGCGCGGCCCGGGGCATGGAGCTCACCGAGACCGGCCACCTGCTGCTCGAGCGGCTGCGCGCATTGCGGGATCGGATCGACGACGCCCTCGGCCCGACCGGGCCGACCCCGGCCGAGGTGGCCGCCCGCGGGCGGGACGGTCGGCGCGCATCCCGCGCCCGCCCGGCGCCCGCCGGACGAAAGGCCAAGCCCCGTCGCGCGTGATCAGGCGGTAGACGGCGCGTCAGTTGCCGACGTGCGTCAGCCCTGCCGGCGCTGCTGGATGACGCTCAGCGCCCAGTTCACCAGGAAGGTGATCAGGAGCAGGATCACCGAGAGCGCGATGGCGACGTCGAAGTTGCCCTTGCCGGTCTCGAGCACGGTGGCGGTGGTGAGCACGCGGGTGGATCCCTTGATGTTGCCGCCCAGCATCATCGACGCGCCCACCTCGGAGATCACGCCGCCGAAGCCCGCCATCACCGCGGCCAGCATCGGCAGCCGCGCCTCCTTGAGCAGCACCCAGATCATCTGCGGGCGCGAGGCGCCGAGCCCCAGCAGCTGGAGGCGGAAGGCTTCCGGCACCTGCTGCACCGCGGCCAGGGTGAGCCCGGTCACGATCGGCGCCGCGATCACGAGCTGGCCGGTCACCATCGCGGTGGGCGTGTAGAGCAGCTCGAGGAAGCCGAGTGCGCCGTTTCGCCACAGGAGGATCGTGACGAAGAGGCCGACCACCACCGGGGGCAGGCCCATGCCGGTGTTCACGAGGCTCACCACGAAGGCGCGGCCGGGAAAGCGGGAGAGCGCCAGCAGCGCGCCCACCGGGATGCCCACGAGCAGCGAGAGCAGGGTGGCGGTGGCGGAGACCCGGATGGAGAGCCACGTGATCTGCCAGACCTCCGGATCCCCGGTGACGAGGAGGCGGAGCGCTTCGAGGATGCCCTGCCCGAAGAGGCCCACGGCGCGGCGGGCCCCGCCCTAGAGGTCCTCGTCCTTCTTGCCGGCCACCGGCACGAAGAGCGGCTGGCCGTACCTGTCCACCCCGAACGCCTTGATCACCGCCTGGGTCTCGGGCGCCAGCAGGAACTCGGCGAAGGCCTTGCCGCCGGCCACGTTCACCCGCGGGCCGTTGGCCGGGTTCACCTCCATCACCGAGTAGATGTTCAGCAGCGGACGGTCCTTCTCGACGAGGATCGGCAGGTCCACCCGCTTGGCGAACGCGAGATATGTCCCGCGATCGGTCAGGGTGTAGGCGCGGCGGTCGTTGGCAATGCCGAGGGTCTGCCCCATGCCCTGCCCGGACTCGATGTACCAGGTGCCCCGGGGCTCGATGCCGGCCTGCTTCCACAGGCCCTGCTCCAGCACGTGGGTGCCGGACTTGTCGCCGCGGGAGACGAAGCGCGACTGGCTCTCCGCGATGCGCTTGAGCGCGTCGACCGCGCTCGGCAGGGCCTTGATCCTCGCGGGATCCTCGGCGGGGCCGATGAGCACGAAGTCGTTGTACATGACCAGGCGCCGGTTGCTCATCTTGCCGTCCTCGACGTACTTCCTCTCCACCCCCGGGGCGTGGGCCAGGGTGACGTCCGCCTCGCCGCGGGCGGCGAGAGCGAGCGCCTGACCGGTGCCGACCGAGATGGTCTTCACGGTGAGCCCGGTCTTCCTCTCGAACATCGGCACCAGCACGTCGAGCAGACCCGAGTCCTGGGTGCTCGTGGTGGTGGAGAGGATGACGACGTTCGACCGGGTCTCGGCGTGGCCACCCGCCCCGAGCAGCAGAGCGCCGGCGAGCAGCCAAACGATCGCGAAGAATCGAGACATTATGCCAGCGGCAGCATACAGGCTCGACAGAGCATAGTCAACGCCGGACAGACTCGCCTCCGGCGCCCCGCGACTCGGTGTATCATGGCGAGCGCGCGCCAGATCCCACGGAGAACACATGCGACGATTCGATCTCGTTCTGCCGAACACCCTCGAAGACTGCCTCAAGATCCTCGCCGAGCGAGGAGCGCAGGCCAAGCTGGTCGCGGGAGGCACCGACCTCCTGCCCCAGATGAAGAACGGCGTGCTCAAGCCTGCCGTCGTGGTGGACCTCTCCGGGATCGCCCGGGTCCGCCAGGTCGGCAACGGCAACGGCCTCCGGATCGGCGCCGCGGCCACCGCGCGCGAGCTCGAGCTGAGCCCGGCCTTGCGCGGGGCCTATCTGGCCATCGCGGAGAGCGCGGCCATGGTCGGCTCGCTGCAGATCCGCAACCTCGCCACCGTGGGCGGTAACCTCTGCAACGCGGCGCCGTCGGCCGACATGGCGCCGCCGCTGGTGGCGCTGGAGGCCCAGGCGGTCATCGCGGGGCCGAAGGGCGAGCGGCGCGTGCCGATGGCCGACTTCTTCACCGGGGTCCGCCAGACGGTGCTGGCGCCGAACGAGATGCTGATCGAGCTGGTGGTGCCCCCGCCGGGGGCCCACAGCGGCGGCCAGTACCTTCGGCACACGCCACGGCGCGAGCTCGATATCGCGGTGGTAGGGGTGGCTTCTCAGCTGACCACGGCCGACGGCCGATGCACCAAGGCGCGCATCGCGCTCGCCTCGGTGGCGCCGACGCCGGTCCGCGCCATCGCGGCCGAGCGGTCGCTCGAGGGCCAGGCGGTGACGCCGGAGGCCATCGAGCGCGCGGCCACCCTCGCGATCGAGGCGGCCAGGCCCATCGACGACCAGCGCGGCTCCATCGAGTTCCGCAAGCACCTGGTCCGCGTCCTCACCCGTCGCACGCTCACGACCGCGCTCCTGCGCGCGAACGCCTGATCCGGAGGCAGATTCCAGTGGCCAAACAGATCCTCAGCTGCAACGTCAACGGCGAGCCGGTGGAGGTGCTCGTCCAGCCGTACGTCACCCTCCTCGACGCCCTGCGCGAGGACATGGGCCTCACCGGTCCCAAGGAAGGCTGCGGCACCGGCGACTGCGGCGCCTGCACCGTCCACGTCGACGGGAAAGTCGTGGCGAGCTGCCTGATGCTGGCCATGCAGGCCCGCGGCCGGAAGATCCGCACCATCGAGGGGCTCGCCGCCGCCGACTCCACCCTGCACCCGCTGCAGGACGCCTTCGTCCGTCTCGGGGTCCCGCAGTGCGGCTTCTGCATCCCGGGGGTGCTGATGGCGGCCGCGGCCCTGCTCGAGGAGAACCCGCGGCCCTCGGAGGAGGAGATCCGCTACGGCATCGCGGGCAATCTCTGCCGCTGCACCGGCTACACCAAGATGGTGACCGCGATCAGCGAGGCGGCCGGCACCCTCGCCTCGCAGAGGAGCGCCCGATGAGCACGATGAAGACCACGCGCGACGTCAAGGGAGTGGGAGTCTCGATTCCGCGGCCGGACGGCCCGGAGAAGGTCACGGGTCGCGTGCAGTACGTGGCCGACATCCAGCCCAAGGGCCTGCTCCACGCCAAGCTGCTGCGCAGCCCGCACGCGCACGCGAAGATCGTCTCGATCGACGTGAGCGCGGCGAAGGCCCTGCCCGGGGTCCGCGCGGTGCTGACCGCCAAGGACATCCCGCACCTGAAGAAGAAGGCGCCGACGCGCGCCCACGCGGTCCTCGCCATCGACCGCGCGGTGTTCATGGGCCAGCCGGTGGCCGCGGTGGCCGCCGACGAGCTGTCGATCGCGGAGGAGGCCCTCGACCTCATCAAGGTCGAGTACCAGGTGCTGGCCGCCTCGATCGATCCGCTGAAGGCGATGCTGCCCGGCGCGCCCCCGGTGGCCGACGCGGGCACCGAGGCCGACACCAGCGAGGCCCTCGCCCACTCCGCGGTGGCCATCGCCAAGAGCGAGGCGCCCGCCAAGGCGGTGAACATCTCCCAGCAGGCGCGCCTGCAGCGCGGCGACCCGGCCAAGGGCTTCGCCGAGTCCGATCACGTGCTCGAGAAGACCTACCGGGTCCCGATGGTGCACCAGGGCTATCTCGAGGCGCACGCGGTCCTGGCGGAGTGGGATCGCAACGGGCTGCTCACGCTCTGGGCCAGCACCCAGGGCTCGTTCAACACGCGCTCCGAGGTGGCCGACGTGCTCGGCATCCCCGAGAACCGGATCCGGGTCATCCCGGTGGAGTGCGGCGGCGGCTTCGGGGGCAAGATCCGCGCGCTCTGCGAGCCCATCACCGCGGTGCTCGCGCAGGTGACCAAGCGGCCGGTGCGCTACGTCATGACCCGGCGAGAAGAGCTGCAGGCGGGCATGCCCGCCCCCCAGGTCATCATCAAGCTCAAGACCGGAGTCAAGCGCGACGGCACCCTCATGGCCCTCGACGCGGAGACCGTCATCGACTCCGGCGCCTTCTCCGGGGCGGTGCTGGCGGTGAGCGCGGTCTTCCTCGGCAGCATGTACAAGTGGCCGGCCTTCGACATCCGCGGCTTCGAGGTGCTGACCCACAAGCCGAGCGTGGCCGCGTATCGCGCGCCGGTGGCGCCCCAGACCATCTTCGCGATCGAGTCGCACATGGAGCAGATCGCCCGCGACCTCGATCTCGATTCGGTCGAGTTCCGGATGCGCCACCTGATCCAGGAAGGCGATCCGATGGTCAACGGGCAGCCCTGGCAGTCCAACGGGGCCAAGCAAGTCCTGAGTCGCATCGCGGAACATCCACACTGGAAGACCCGCAAGCAGTGGGTGGCCGCCGCGGACAAGAACGGCAAGCTTCGCGGGGTGGGCCTGGCCCTCGGCGGCTGGCTCGGCGGCCTCCAGCCCACCGGGGCCACGGTGCGCCTGAATCCGGACGGCTCGCTCGCGGTGCTCACCGGCCAGGTGGACATCGCGGGCACCAACATCTCGCTGGCCCAGATCGCGGCGTCCGCCTACGGGGTGGACACCGACCTGGTGCGCATCACCACCGGCGACACCGACGTGGCCCCGATGACCGGGCTGAGCGCGGGCAGCAAGACCATCTACACCGTCGGCGCGGCGGTGCTGCAGGCGGCGGAAGACGCCCGGCGGCAGACGTTCGAGATCGCGGCCGCGGAGCTCGAGGCTTCGGTCCACGACCTCGAGCTGGTGGACGGCAAGGTCACGGTGCGCGGCATGCCGGACAAGGGCATCACGCTGGCCACCATCGGCAAGAAGGGCAACCTCTACATGTCGAAGACGCCGCCGGTGCTCGGCAAGGCGAACCCCGCGTTCACCCAGCAGGCCCCCGCCTTCGCGGCCCAGCTGGCGCGGCTCGAGGTGGATGCGGACACCGGCGAGGTGACGATCCAGGACTTCGTGATCGTCCAGGACGTCGGGAAGGCCATCAACCCGCTCGGGGTTGAAGGCCAGATGCAGGGCGGCGCGGTGCAGAGCCTCGGCATCGCGCTCACCGAGGGGCTCATCTTCGACGACAGCGGGCGGCTCACCAACCCGAGCCTGCTCGACTATCGCAAGCTCACCGCGGCCGATCTGCCGAACCTCGAGACCATCATCGTCGAGGTGCCCTCGCCGGCCGGCCCCTTCGGCGCCCGCGGGGTGGGCGAGCCGCCGATCATCCCGGCGCCCGCCGCGATCGCCAACGCGATCCAGAACGCGACCGGCGCGCGCCTGACCGAGCTGCCGATGAGCCCGGAGCGCATCGCGCTGGCCCTGGTCAACGGCAAGCACTAGCGGGAGGCGGACATGAAGGCGGGCGAGATCTTCGTCGGAGGGAAGTGGCAGGCCACGCGGTCGGGCGAGACGTACCAGCCGATCAACCCGGCCAACGAGGAGCCGATCGGGGTGGTCGGCAAGGGCGACGAGGGCGACATCGACCTGGCGGTGACCGCCGCCCGCAAGGCGTTCGACGAAGGGCCGTGGCCGAAGATGTCCCCGCACGAGCGCGGCCGCATCGTCTGGCGCCTGGGCGACCTGATCCAGCAGAACCTCGACGAGATGGCCCGGCTCGAGAGCCTCTGCACCGGCAAGACCATGTTCGACTCGGGCAAGGTCGAGATCCCGTTCGCGGCGGAGGTCTTCCGCTACTACGCGGGCTGGGCCAGGCCATCGTGCCCTGGAACTTCCCCTTCCTGCTCTCGTCCTGGAAGATCGCTCCCGCGCTCGCCGCCGGCAACACGATGGTGATCAAGCCCGCGTCGCAGACCCCGCTCACTGCCCTGCGCTTCGCCGAGATCTGCCAGGAGGCGGGGGTGCCGGAGGGCGTGTTCAACGTGGTCACCGGGCCGGGAGGCAAGGTCGGCATGGCCCTGGTGCGGGACCCGCGGGTCGACAAGATCGCCTTCACCGGATCGACCGACGTCGGCAAGCAGATCATGCGCGAGGCGGCGGGCACGCTCAAGCGCCTCTCGCTCGAGCTGGGCGGCAAATCGCCCAACATCGTGTTCGCCGACGCGGACATGGACGCGGCGGTGCGCGGGGCGCTCACCGGCATCTTCTACAACAAGGGCGAGGTGTGCGCGGCCGGCTCGCGGCTCTTCCTGGAAGATTCCATCCACGACCAGTTCATGTCCAAGCTCACCGACCGGGTCAAGAGCCTGAAGGTCGGCGACCCGATGGACAAGGCCACCCGCATGGGCCCGGTGGTGTCGAAGGGTCAGATGGAGACCGTGCTGTCCTACATCGAGTCCGGCAAGCAGGAGGGCGCGCGGGTGGTGGCGGGCGGCGGCCGCGCCGACGTCGGCACCGGCAAGGGCTACTTCATCCAGCCCACCATCTTCGACGGCGTCACCAACGAGATGAAGATCGCCCGCGAGGAGATCTTCGGCCCGGTGCTCTCGGTGATCCCCTTCCGCTCCGTCGAGGAGGGCATCGCCCAGGGTAACCACACGTCCTACGGCCTGGCCGCCGCGGTCTGGACCCGCGACGTCTCCAAGGCGCTCAAGGCGGCGAAGGCGATCCGGGCGGGCACGGTGTGGGTCAACGCCTACAACCTCTTCGACGCGGCGCTGCCCTTCGGCGGCTTCAAGGAATCGGGCTTCGGCCGCGAGATGGGGTCGGTAGGCCTCGACAGCTACACCGAGGTCAAGACCGTCTGGGTCGACCTGTCGTAGCCGCGCAACCGCGGACGGGCCATGCGCTCGCCGTCCGCTCCTAGCATCCGGCACGACCTGGTCCTGGTGGGTGGCGGCCACGCCCACATCCAGGTGCTCAAGCGCTGGGCCATGGCTCCGGTCCCCGGGGCGCGCCTCACGCTCGTGGTGGATCGGCCCATTGCGGTCTACTCCGGCATGGTGCCGGGCTTCGTGGCCGGGCAGTACTCCCGGGACGCCCTCGAGATCGACGTGCGCCCGCTGGCCCTGCGGGCGGGGGCGCGCTGCATCGTGGCAGCGGCCACCGGCGTCGACCCGACCGGGCGCCGGCTCCTGCTCAACGGCCGGCCGCCCATCGTCTACGACACCGTGTCGTTCGACGTGGGCTCGACGGTCGCGGGGCTCGAGGTCCCGGGCGCGCGCGAGCACGCGCTCCCCACCCGCCCCATCGGCGAGTTCGTCCGCCGGGTGGGCGAGGTGCTGGCCGCCGCGCGAGGGCGCGAGTCCTTTCGCGTGGCGGTGGTCGGCGCCGGCACGGGCGGCGTGGAGGTCGCGTTCGCGCTCACCGCGCGGCTCCGGCGCGAGCCCGGCCGCCGCGTCGAGGTGCTCCTGCTCGAGGCCGGGCCGCGCGTCCTCCCGGGCTACGCGGCCGCCGCGGCCCGTCGGGTCCAGGCCGCGGCGGCCGCGCGCGGCATCACGATCCGCGGTGGCGCCACGGTGGCGCGCGTGGACGCCGGCGCGGTGCATCTCGTCGGCGGCGAGCGCATCGCGGCCGACGCCACCGTGTGGGTGACCGGCGCCGCCGCGCTGCCGATCTTCTCGGGATCGGGCCTCGAGACGGATGAGCGCGGGTTCGTCAGGATCCGGCCCACCCTCCAGTGCCTGGGCCACGACGACGTCTTCGCGGTCGGGGACTGCGCGGCCTGGACGGCGGGCCCACCATTGGCCAAGGCCGGCGTCTACGCCGTGCGCCAGGGTCCCGTCCTCGCCCACAACCTGACGGCGCGCGCCCGCGGCGGGCGCCTCCGCGCGTATCGCCCGCAGCGTGACTTCCTCTCGCTGCTCAACCTGGGCGACGGCCGCGCGATCGGCACCAAGTGGGGTGCGGCGGCCGAAGCAACCGCGCTCTTCTCGTTGAAAGACTGGATCGACCGCCGCTTCGTCCGCCGCTTCCAGGTCCTCGGGCCCGACGACGCGGTGACTCCCGACTTCGCCGCGTCCCCGATGCCGGGAGGCGAGATGCTCTGCGGCGGCTGCGCGGCCAAGGTGGGCGAGTCCGCGCTGATCCGCGCGCTCGAGCGGCTCGCGCCCGCGAGCCACCCGTCGGTGATTCTCGGTCTCACCCAGCCCGACGACGCGGCCGCGATCGAGACCGAGCGCGGCGAGATCGTGGCCGCCACTGTCGACTCCTTCCGCGCCTTCGCCGACGACCCCTACCTGGTCGGGCGCGTGGCCGCGGTCAACGCGATCAGCGACCTGTGGGCCAAGGGCGTGGCGCCGCGCTTCGCGCTGGCCCAGGTCACGGTGCCCGACGACGAGCCCGCGCGCGCCGAGGAGACGCTCTACCAGGTGATGGCCGGCGCACGCGCCGGCCTGGATGCGGACGCGGTCACCCTGGTCGGCGGCCACACCACGACCGGGCCCGAGCTGGTGGTGGGCTTCGCGGTCTGGGGCCTGGCCGGCTCCGCGGACGCCCTGATCCGCATCGGGGGCCTCGCCCCGGGCGACCACCTCGTGCTGACCAAGGCGCTCGGCACCGGCGTGCTCCTGCAGGCCGACATGCGGGGCATGGCGCGCGGCGAATGGATCGGGGCGTGCTGCGCCTCGATGCTCCGCTCCAACGGCCCCGCCGCGCGGGCGGCCGGCCTCTTGCGTCCCTCGGCGGCCACCGACGTCACCGGCTTCGGCCTGGCCGGCCACCTCGGGTCGATGCTGCGCGCCAGCAAGGCCTCCGCGGTGCTCGACCTCGCCGCGCTGCCGGCGCTCCCCGGCGCACTCTCGCTGCTCCGCCGTGGGGTGCGGAGCACCGCGCATCCCGAGAACGCCAAGGCCCGCCGCGCGATGTGGGTGGACGAGGCGGCCGCGCGGCGGCCCGCGCTCGACCTGCTCTTCGATCCGCAGACGTCGGGTGGGCTCCTGCTCGGCATCCCCGCCGAGCGCGCCGAGGCGCTGCTCCAGGCGCTGCGCGCGGCCGGCGACCCGGCCGCCGCGGTCATCGGGGTGGTGGGGGCACCGCGCGCCGACGGCGCGCTGATCGAGGTCGTGGCGAAGGGCTGAGGGGCGCCGCGCGACGCACCGGGCTTAGCTCGACCACGAGCCCGTCGCCCCAGCCGTACTTGGCCTCCGAGCGGCGGCGCACCGCGCCGACCAGGTGCCGCTCCGCGCGCTGATCGACCACGCGGGCGCGCGCGCGGAAGCTCCGGGTGCCGACGCGCACGCGGACCGCCGGCTGCGCGACGAGATTCTGGACCCACTGGGACCTTCGCCCGTGCTCGGCGACCAGGTGGTAGCAGCCCTCGTGGCGGGTGAACCAGATCTCGATCCGGCGCGGGCGCCCGCTGCGCCGGCCGATGGTCGTCAGGTAGAGGTACTTCGGCTCGACGCTCACGCGCCGAAGGCGCGGTCGAACTGCCGGCGGGCCGCCTCGTCGAGGCCGCTCCGGAACTTCTGGTAGCGCTCGAGGAAGCGCTTCCCGGCCCTGGTGAGGCGCATGCCGCTGTCGGGCCCGCCCCCCGGCACCCGCTCCACGAACTTGAAGCCGGCCGCCGTCTCCAGGTCGCGCAGGTAGCCCCACGCGTTGCGATAGGACATCTCCAGCTCCTGGGCCGCCTTCTTGAGCGAGCCGCGCGCGTCGATCAGCTCGAGCAGGCGGGCGCGCCCGTCCCCGAACTTGAGGTCCTCACCGAACGTGACCCACACCCGCAGCTTCGGCTTCATCTGAGCCAAATCTTACTCAAGCGGAACACCGCTGAACAGCCGTACCATCGGCCAATGCTTTCCAGCCTCACGCGGCCACCGCCCCGACGGGCGCGCATCGCCCGCGGAAACGCGGATTTACGTGAGCTCCCTTCCCGGCCGGGCGGCGCCCGGCCCGCTGTGGTACGCTAACCGCCGCTCGCTGATTCGCGGGCGAGCCGAGGCACGTTCCACAACCATTCTTCGAGGAGGAGATCCATGCCGATCAAGGTCGGTGACCGTCTGCCGGACGGCACGCTCACGGAATTCATCGAGCAGGAGACCCCGGGCTGCACCGTCGGCCCCAACGCGTTCCAGGTGTCGGACCTGACCAAGGGCAAGAAGATCGTGGTGTTCGGTCTGCCCGGCGCCTTCACCCCCACCTGCTCGGCCAAGCACGTGCCCAGCTACGTGGCCAACTTCGACAAGCTCAAGGGCAAGGGCGTCGACGAGGTGTGGTGCGTCTCGGTCAACGACGCCTTCGTCATGGGCGCGTGGGCCAAGGACCAGAAGAGCACCGGCAAGGTGCGCATGATGGCCGACGGCAGCGCCGCGCTCACCAAGGCCCTCGGCCTCGAGATGGACCTCACCGCCCGCGGCATGGGGGTGCGCTCCCAGCGCTACTCGATGCTGGTGGACAACGGAGTGGTGAAGTCGCTGAACGTCGAGGCGCCCGGCAAGTTCGAGGTGAGCGACGCCGACACGATGCTGAAGCAGGTCTAGCCGGACCCGCGACGTGGCGGACGTCCAGGACGTCCTCATCGTGGGTGGCGGAGCCGCCGGCTACACCGCCGGCATCTTCGCCGCCCGCGATCGCTGCCGGGCCCTCTTGCTCGAGAAATTCTCGGCGGGGGGCCAGGTGCTCAACTGCGAGCACATCACGAACTTCCCCGGCTTCCCCCAAGGGGTCGCCGGCTACACCCTGGGCCCGCTCCTCCAGGAGCAGGCGACCGCGGCCGAGCTCGAGGTCGCGATGAACGAGGTCACCGCGGTCCGCCGCGACGGCGACCTCCTGCTGGTCGAGACCGACGGCGGCGTCCACGCCACCCGCACCCTGATCGTCGCGAGCGGCTCGCGCTTCACCACCCTTGGGGTGCCGGGCGAGGAGGAGTTCGTGGGGCGCGGTATCTCCCACTGCGCGGCGTGCGACGGCTCGTTCTTCATGCAGAAGCCGGTGATCGTGGTGGGCGGCGGCGACGCGGCGGTCGACGAGGCGCTGCACCTCACCCAGTACGCCGCCTCGGTGACGGTGCTGCATCGCCGCGACACCCTGCGGGCCTGCGCGAGCCTCCAGGAGCGGGGGCGCAGCGAGCGCAAGATCTCGTTCCGGTGGAACACCGCGCTGCGCGCGATCGAGGGCGCCGACGGCGTCGAGCGGGTGCAGGTCGAGGACGTCGTCACCGGAAAGACCGCCGCGATGCCGGCCAGCGGCGTGTTCATCTACGCGGGACTCACGCCCAATACCGAGCTCCTGGGCGGCCTCGTGCCGCTCGACGCCCGCGGGCAGATCGTGACCGACCTGCGCATGCGCACCCGCGTCCCCGGCGTCCTCGCCGCGGGCGACGTGCGCGCGGAGTCCGCGCGGCAGCTCGTGACCTCCGCGGGCGACGGGGCCACCGCGGCGCTGGCCGCGATCCAGTACCTGCGCGACGGCCGCTGGCCGGCCTAGTGTCCGACCCGCCGCCCCGCGCCGTCGCCGAATGGGACGCGGACGACATGGGATGCGGCGAGCTCGTCCTCGAACTTCGCTTCCGCCTTGACACCCTCAAGCCCGGGCAGATCATGAAACTGACCGCCCGCGATCCCGGCGCGCCGGCCGACATCCCGGCTTGGTGCCGGATGACCGGAAACCCGCTGGTCGGTGGACACCCTCCGGTCTACCTGATCCAGCGCAAGGAGGACTGAGCGATGGCCGGCAAATTCTGTGTCAACCTCACCTGCGCCAAGGACAACCCCGACAAGGCCACCGTGGCGTTCGTCATCGCCAATGCGGCCGTCGGCTCCGGCAAGGAGACCCTGGTCTTTCTCAGCGTCGAGGCGGTGCGGCTCGCCCAGAAGGGCTACGCGGACGACATTCGCGAAGAGGGCTTCGCTCCACTCAAGGAGCTGATGGAGAACTTCGTGAAAGCAGGCGGGGCGATCCTGGTCTGCTCGCCGTGCTTCAAGAAGCGGAAGCTCGACGAAGGTGGCCTCGTGGCAGGCGCGGCCATCGGCGGCGGCGCCAAGCTCGTCGAATTTCTCTCCGACGGCAGCCCCTGCGTGAGCTACTGAGGGGTCAGCACGCGGCCGGCCGGCACCGCGTGGTACCGCGGGCCGTCGACCACGACCTGGCCGTTGACGATCACGTAGGGAATGCCCACCGGGTGGCGGTGCGGATCCGGGAACGTGGCGTCGTCGCGCACGGTGGCCGGATCGAACAGCGCGAGATCGGCGGCGCGGCCGCCCTGCACGAGCCCCCGGCCCTTGAGGCCGAGCTTGGTCGCGGCCATGCCGGTCATCTTGTGTACCGCGGTCTCCCAGGAGAAGAGCCGCTTCTCGCGGCAGTAGACCCCGAGCACGCGCGGGAACGTCCCGTAGCTGCGCGGGTGGGGCTTGCCGGGATGCGGCCCTGGCCCGGCGTGCAGCGACAGCGAGTCCGAGCCCACCATGGTGTGGGCGTAGCCGAGCGCGGTCCCCACGTTGTCCTCGCTCTGGGAGAACACCACCATCGACACGCCGGCGCGCTCCTCCATCACCAGGTCCATCATGGCCTGCGCCGGCTCCTTGCCGGTGCGCCGGGCCAGCTCCGCGAGGTGGATGCCGGCCAGCTCCGGCTTCGAGCAGGTGGCGATCATGATCTCGTCCCAGCCCATGCCACCCGAGCCGGTGCGCCAGCGCTCGCCGTCCACCAGGCAGTCGGCGATCGCGCGCTGCCGCGCCTTCGGATCGGTGAGGCGCTCGAGCAGCTTGGAGATGCCGCCGTCGTGCATCCACGCGGGCAGCAGGTTGTCCATCTTGGTGCTGCCCGCCGGATACGGGTAGACGTCGCCGGTCACGTCCACCCCGCGGGCGCGGGCGCTGTCGATCATGCGCAGGACGCGGTCCATCTTGCCCCAGTTCTCGCGGCCGGAGGCCTTGACGTGGGCGATCTGCACCGGCACCCCGCCCTGCTCGCCGATGCTGATGGCCTCCTCCGCGGCCTGCTCCAGCGTGGCCGCCTCGCCGCGGATGTGGGAGAAGTAGAGCCCGCGCCGGCTCGCCATGCTGCGGGCGAGCGAGACCAGCTCTTCCGTGTTGCCGTAGACGCTGGGGGCGTAGACGAGCCCGGTGGAGAAGCCGAAGGCCCCCGCGTCGAGCGCCTCCGCGAGCAGGCGCTCCATGCCCTTCTGCTCGTCGGGAGTGGCCGGGCGCGCCGCGGGGCCGACCGCGGCCAGGCGCAGCGCGCCGTGCCCCACGAACTGCACGATGTTCACCGACGGCCCGAGCGAGCGCACGTGATCGAGGTACTCGCCGAAGGTGTTCCAGGTGATCGGAATCTTGCCGCCGATGCCGCCGGCCCACTCCTGCACCAGGTCCGCCCGGCCCGGCGCCACCGGGGCCGGCGAGAAGCTGCACATGCCGACCACCTCGGTGGTCACGCCCTGGCGCACCTTGGACTCGGCCGACGGGCACTTGTCGTAGACCAGGTCCGAGTGCGAGTGGATGTCGATGAAGCCGGGCGCGACCATCAAGCCCTTGGCGTCGATCACCCGCGCCGCCTCGCCGGCCAGGCCCGGGCCCACGGCGGCGATGCGGTCGCCCTCCACCGCCACGTCGGCCGCGCGCGCGGGAGCGCCGCTGCCGTCCACCACGGTGCCGTTCCGGATCAGGAGCGACCAGGCCATGGCGCTTACTGGGCGGCCTCGAGGATCTTCACCGACTTCATCTTGTCGCCCACCTTGATCTTGTCCACCACCTCCATGCCCGAGGTGACCCGGCCGAAGACGGTGTACTGGTTGTCGAGGAAGTGCGCGGGGGCCAGCGTGATGTAGAACTGGCTGCCCGCCGAGTTGGGGGCCTGGGTGCGGGCCATCGCCACCATGCCGCGGACGTGCTTCTGCTTGTTGAACTCGTCCTTGATGGTGTAGCCGGGGCCGCCGGTCCCGTTGCCCTTGGGATCGCCGCCCTGCACGACGAAGTTGGGTTCGACCCGGTGGAAGGTGACCCCGTCGTAGAAGCCCTTCTTGGCCAGCGTCACGAAATTCTCCACCGTCTTGGGCGCGTCTTCCGGGAAGAACTCGATGTTGATCTCGCCGCCCTTCTCCATGGTGATGACCGCGGTCTGTTTCACCTTCTTCCCTCCCTTGGGCGCTTCTTGGGGTGCTGGGGGTGCCGGTTGCGTGGGCTGCTGTGCGTCGACCGGCGTGACCGGACCGGGGACGGGCAGCAGGAACGCGGCGAGTAGCGCGACGAGCGCGATGGTGGCCATGCGAGCCTTCACCGATGAGTCCTCCTTGACGTGGGAAACCGGGGTG
>WNFD01008523.1_pt1 | contig 14416 bp, 9 predicted proteins | sample 5400491 | NCBI WGS metagenome assembly WNFD01 (sample SAMN13153343, study PRJNA577476) | soil metagenome | isolation source: 120 cm saprolite under Douglas fir tree site 2 hole 2 replicate 2 | place: USA:California | collected 2015-04-18
CGGTGCGCAGCGCATTGCATGGCATGCTAAAAGCGGTTGGGCTGCCGGCGCTCGCGTTTGGGTCGGCGGAAGAATTTCTTAAGTCCGGCCAACAGCACCACGCAGCATGTCTGATCACCGATATCCGCATGCCGGGAATCTCCGGCCTGGAATTGCAGGCCAAACTAAACGCTGAGCATTGCAGGATTCCGACCATCTTCATCACGGCACACGGCGACGCACAAATGCGGATGCAGGCGTTAAGAGCAGGTGCAGTGGAGTTTCTGGCAAAACCGTTTAACGATGAAGCCCTGCTCGAGACTGTTCGAGCGGCTCTGGAGAGTTGAGCCCGATAAGGAGCATGCACCCTGCGTCAGGAGGTTCACTGTGGGAGCTTTCGCAAATATCGGGAGTAGTGATCAAGTTTCTTCTCAGCGTAGATTCGAGCAACTCATAGGCAATAGCTCTGCTCTGGAGGCGGTGCTCGAACAGGTCGAGCGGGTCGCGCCTATGGACTCCACCGTTCTTATCCAGGGAGAAACCGGTACCGGCAAGGAACTGATCGCTCGCGCGATTCACAACATCAGCTCGCGGTGCGGACGCCCGTTCCTGAAGCTCAATTGCGCGGCCATTCCGTTGGATCTGTTGGAAAGCGAGCTCTTTGGCCATGAGAGAGGCGCCTTCACCGGAGCCATCGCGCAAAGGATCGGCCGTTTCGAACTGGCTGACAAAGGCACACTCTTTCTCGACGAGGTCGGCGATATTCCGTTGGCGCTGCAGCCGAAACTGCTGCGAGTACTGCAGGAACAAGAGTTCGAGCGCCTGGGCAGCACTCGGACTCACCAAGTGGACGTTCGGCTGGTGGCGGCAACTAACCGCGATCTGACGGAGATGGTGAAGCGGGGCGAATTTCGCAGCGACCTCTACTACCGTCTGAATGTGTTTCCGATCCTGCTGCCACCATTGCGGGCGCGCCGCGAAGACATTCCGGTCCTGGTGACGCATTTTGCCGAGATTTTTGGCCGTCGGGTGGGTAGGCAAATCGAACACATCCCCCCGGAAACAATGTCTGCGCTCAGCTCATATCAGTGGCCGGGAAATATCCGCGAGCTGCAGAACCTGATCGAACGTGCTGTGATCCTCTCAAACTATGGGGTACTTCCCAATCCTTTACCGGCGGCAGGGTCTCAGGGTGTCATCATCCCTCCGACCGCAACGACTCTGAGGAACTCCGAACGCGCTCTGATCATGCACACGCTTGAAGCCGTTGGTTGGGTGATCGGCGGCCCGAAAGGCGCAGCCGCCAAACTCGGCTTGAAGCGCACTACTCTAATCTGCAAGATGCAGAAGCTGGGGATCTTCCGGCCTTGCCTCCAAAGCAGCCAAGATGTGATTGGGCCTGCACCGCAGGAGCCGGACTCGCTACCCCATAATAGTTAGCGCGACGTTCGCAATTGTATAGCTGAGAGAACATGTGGGGTGCTTAGGCTTGCGGCTGTTGCTGACGCCATGTCCGCAGCAGCAGTTCAATGAGACGATCGACCGGCGCTCGGAGAAGCCGAGCCGTGGAGTTGCGTGTTTGGACTGCCATACGAGTGGCGGAACAAACGGTGCGTTCCACCTGGCAGGCGATATCCCGCCGCAGGAGTTCCACTATCGCATCGAGAACCGGCTCTGCGCGGTGTGAATATTCAACGGTCATACCCCGACAGTCTGGGTTATGCAGTACAAAGCCGGCTATGTATTTTTTGGCCACTGCGGGACGGCGTCTGTCAGTCTCGAGTAAGTATCAGTCGAAATGCGGTCGCCGCTGTCGCATAGCCGACACTCAGGAGTGCAATAGCTCTGCCCACTAGAATCCTAGGGGGCAAATCCAACCCGTGAAAGATATGGAAAAGACCAGTTAGGTCAATTTGTGTAGCTGACTAAGAAACGCATCAAGAATGGCATTATAGATGCTCATAAAGGGAAGACGCATGCGTAAGCAATGCGAATGAAATCGAGGAGATCTTATGAAGAACGTAAGCAAACTAGTTGTAAGGATGGGATTGCTGTCCCTGTTGTCCGTGATGCCGCTCGCCGCACAGATCGATAACGGCGTGAATTTTACAACCTCATTTCCGTTTTACGCAGGCAACGCCAAGATGCCGGCGGGCTCCTACAAAATCACCCAGTCCGATATGGACGAGAGCATATTGCAGATCCAGAGTAAGGATGGCGTGCATTCGGCGTTGGTTGAGTTCATTCCCACGCATTCAGAGCAACCTCATCCCCACTCCGATGTCACCTTCCACAAATACGGAGACACCGAGTACCTAAACCGGATTTGGGTCCAAGGTCAAAACTATGGAATGAAGGTCGATCCTACTAAGGCCGAAACGAAAGCAGCCGCGAACGCTAACGTTGTGGAACATTCACTATCCGCCAGCCTACGGTAGCGAACACCGCTCTCCATAAGCTTCATCGAGGGGGGTGGCAGGTGCCCCGCTGTGCGGCTAGTCCAAATCTGTTTTGGATGATGCTGAGGGCTCGCGCACCTTAGATAGAGCAGGAGGCATCAGCCATTGCGAGATTCACCCGAATATGCAAATTGTGAGTCTCGTCCAAGGTGAGAGATAAATGACAGATGGATTCATTGACGAGTTGTTGCCTCGACATATAAATGTCGAACGTTCGACTCTCACCGTGCACTTACTATTGGCGTCATGATTCCCTTCTCAATCGACGCAGATCAAGATAGACACAATAAAATACGGCATTTGCGAGACGCCATGCATGCAGCCTTTGCTGCTCTTTTACGCTTCTGTCGTTTTGGCTTTGGGATTGCCTTACGACAGACCAGACAACCCTAAGTGTCTGATCGTTTCGGTCATCGACCGACCGATCCATCCTCAAAGCGAAGGGTTACGATGATGAGCGATCATATGTTCCTCCAAACTCCGGTCACTATATCGAGAACACAGCGGATACCGGCCTGGTCTTTCTGGAGACCTTCGCGTCGGATGAATTCCAGATGTCTCGCTGAACCAATGGTTGAGACGCGTGCTAAGCGAGATATTCAGGCACACTTGAACATCAACAAAAGCTACGGCCATGAGAATTCCCGCCGAGGCTCGAAGTTATCTAAGGTTTTCCTTGTCGAAACGAGTATCGGCTGCGCGCATGATCCAGGCGTTGCCCAGAGTGATGTATTGTCGATCACTGAAATCATTGGTCCCGATCAAACGGAATGTCCACTGCTTTACGAGATCGATACTAGCGATCCCGCATAAGCCTGCCAATTATCTCTTTGTATAGTGCTACTGTAACCCGGCTACACGCGTCATCGTGAGCCTGAGATATGTGGTTCAGCGTGACGATTCGCACTCGTTTTCTCGTCTCTCTCCCTTTACCCATGGCCGACGCCCCAACAGAATCGTCGAGATCTCGACAGCACCTTGACTCATGGCATGTATCGTTTCAGCAACTTATAAATGGCATGCCGTTTGCATTGAGGTGCAGCAGAGGTAGGAATGCTGCCCACCTTCCGCAAAGCTAAGAGAACCATCCTCAGCCAGGTCCCAATCGTGCGCGCCTGGGATTGGAGCGTGCTGCCATGATGGCCCTTGTACGAATTGCGCTTAAGCGCCCTTATACCTTCGTGGTGATGTCTCTTCTGATCGCTGTACTAGGAATCGGTTCAATCTTCACGATGCCGACCGATATCTTCCCCCCGATCAATATTCCGGTTGTCAGTGTCATTTGGTCCTACAACGGAATTTCGCCGGACGACATGGCTAGCCGTATCGTGACAATTTCCGAGCGGGCCATGACCACGACCGTCAACGATATCGAGCATATCGAATCGCGGTCATATACCGGCGTAGCCGTCATTCGTGTCTATTTTCAGCCGACTGCCAATGTTGAAATGGGAATTGCCCAGGTTACTGCCGTAAGTCAAACCCTGCTTCGTCAGTTCCCCCCTGGCACCTTTCCTCCGCTGATTGTTAAGTACGACGCCTCGAGCGTGCCGATTCTGCAATTGGGACTCAGTAGTAATACATTGACCGAACAGCAACTGGCTGACTACGCACAGAATTTCGTCCGCGTTGACTTATCAAGCGTGGCGGGAGCGGCCGTGCCACTTCCTTATGGCGGCAAAACACGCTCCATCATGGTCGATTCAGATCCGCATGCAATGTACTCGTATCAAGTCTCTGCCTCGGACATTTCCAATGCCCTGACGAACCAGAGTCCTATTCTCCCGGCCGGCACCATCAAGATGGGGACCAGGGAGTATCTCGTCAAGACCAACAGCAGCCCGAATGCTATCCAGGAATTCAACATGATTCCTGTGAAGTCGGTGGACGGCGCCACGGTCTACATGAAGGATGTCGCGCATGTCCGAGACGGCTTCCAGGTCCAGACCAATATCGTTCGCCAGGACGGTCAACGAGGTGCTCTGCTTACGGTCCTCAAGAACGGCTCTACCTCTACCCTTTCCATCGTCAGCGAGGTGAGGAAGAGACTGCCGCTTATCCTTGCGGGACTGCCAAAGACGCTCCAAATCAAGCCGATCTTCGATCAGTCCATATTCGTACGAGCCGCGGTCAGTGATGTGGTCCGAGAGGGGACAATTGCCGCCGCCCTCACGGGTGTGATGATCCTCTTCTTTCTCGGCAGCGTTCGCAGCACCATGATCGTCTGTATTTCGATTCCCCTTTCCATCCTGAGTTCAATCATGATCCTCAACTCCTTGGGGGAAACGATCAATGTAATGACCCTTGGCGGACTCGCTTTGGCGGTCGGCATCCTCGTTGACGACGCCACGGTTGAGATAGAGAATACAAACCGCAATATCGCAATGAAGAAACCGATCGTGAAGGCGATTCTCGATGGCGCCTCCCAGATTGCGACGCCGACGCTCATCGCCACCCTATCCATCTGCATTGTCTTCATCCCGGTGTTCTTGCTCTCAGGGGCCGCCAAGTTCCTTTTCACACCCTTGGCGATGGCCGTTGTATTCGCGATGCTGACATCGTACTTCCTGACTCGCACACTGGTTCCAACACTGATGCACTATCTGATGAAGCCCGAGGTTCCTCGAATCGAACGGCCGGAGGACGCTCCCGCACTTCCAACCGACGGCAGGATATGGAAGATGCATAGGGCGTTCAACAGACGGTTCGAGAACTTTCGGGAGAAGTACCGGGAGTTGCTCGAGTGGATCATGCAGCATCGGGCTCCCTTCGCTGCCCTGTACGGAGCCGTCGTCCTCTCGTCATTGGCACTCGTCTTCATCGTCGGTCGCGACTTCTTTCCGTCCGTCGATGCCGGTCTGATACGGCTTCATGTCCGCGCACCGGCGGGTACAAGAATCGAGGAGGCTGAGGTCCTCTTCGGCAATGTTGAAAAGGAGATTCGGAAGATCATCCCTGCCAACAAGATGGATACGATCCTCGATAATATTGGCCTTCCTGCCAGCGGTATCAATCTGGCATTTAGCGATACTGCGACGGTCGGAGATGGAGATGGCGACATCCTTATCGCGATGAAGGAAGGTCAGCCCAGCTCGAGCTATGTGAAACCCATTCGGGAGATGATGCGCGAGAAGTTCCCAGATTGTGTCTCGTTCTTTCAGCCGGCCGACATGACGACGCAGATCCTCAATTTCGGCCTGGCGGCTCCGATCGACGTTCAGATCGGTGGACGGGACAACGACGGCGACTACAAGATCGCCCAGGCGATGCGGAACGAGATCTCGAAGATTCCTGGAACGACGGACGTCAACATCTTCCAGGAGCCAAACTACCCGGAGGTTGACGTCAACGTCGATCGCGTTAAGGCGGAACAAGCTGGACTCACCCAGCGAGACGTCATTGGCAGCATGTTGGTCTCGTTGAGCGCGAGCGGACAGCTTTCCCCGAATCAATGGGTCGACCCAATGAACGGGGTCAGCTATTCCATTCTGGTGCAAACGCCTCAGTACAAACTGGACTCGATGTCCGATCTCTTTCAGACTCCGATCACCTCTTCGGGAAATCCGTTGTACACCTCAGTCGCCTCGTCGGGAATACTGCAGGCTCCCGTCGGATCTTCGCTCGCCTATGGGAATCCAGGGGCCGTGAATAACCCTGGGGATTTGTTGGGTAATCTTGCGACCTTCAAACGTGGCGTCTCAATGGAAGCCATCGACCACTACTCCATACGTCCAGTGTTCGACATCCTCGTGAGTCCCGACAGGCGTGACCTTGGAGGCGTTGCAGGAGATGTTCAGAAGATCATCCGGAAGTACCAGTCTCAACTACCCGGCGGCTCGACCATCACCCTTCGCGGGCAAGTACAGACAATGAACGATTCCTTTCTTCGTCTCGGAATCGGCATCCTCTGTGCGATGCTTCTGGTGTATCTGCTGATGGCCGTCAACTTCCAGTCATGGATTGACCCGCTGATCGTGCTTTCGACGATTCCATCGGCACTCGCCGGGATCCTCTGGATTCTTTTCATAACGCGGACCACGCTGAACGTGCCGTCTCTGATGGGCACACTAATGACCATCGGAGTCGCAACCTCCAACGCGATTCTCGTCGTCACCTTCGCCAACGATGAGCAGACAGACGGAAAGAATTCCCTTGAAGCCGCTCTGTCTGCAGGCTATGTCCGGATGCGCCCAGTCATCATGACTGCCACCGCCATGATCCTGGGAATGCTCCCGATGGCCCTGGCGTTCGGGCAGGGCGGAGAGCAAAATGCGCCACTAGGACGCGCAGTCATCGGCGGGCTCTTGTTCGTCACCCTGTCGAACCTGCTCTTTATTCCTGTGATCTACAGCTACCTGCGGAAGACACCTCCCGTGAATCTGGACAAGTTGATCGAAGAAGAGGCACAAGGCGAGGCCTCGTAAGCACACAAAGTCTGTCGCAGTTTTACGAGCCGAATCGAATGCTGCCGGCTGAGGAAAATCCAATGACGCAAGAACACGAAGAACACAATAATTTCAGTTCAAACTCCACGGTTACGACAGAAGCGCCCCGAGCCGGCCGGCTGCGCAGGAACGTCATTCTCATCGTCGCGGTCCTTTGCGTCGTCGCGCTGATAGCGGTGGGCTTGATACCCCGCCTCTTTCTCAACAGAGATCTGAGGAAACAGGCTTCGGAGCAGGCTGCGACGGCGGCTAATGTTTTCGTGACTCCTGCGCAGGCATCGCCACCCTCCGTATCGGTTCAGCTGTCTGGAACCATGTCGCCAATTACGGAGGCCCCTATCGTCGCCCGGACCGACGGTTATCTGAAGAAGAGGCTTGTCGACATAGGTGACCACGTCCACACCGGTCAGATTCTGGGAGTTATCGACGCTCCCGACCTGGATCAGCAGGTTCAGCAGGCAAAGGCCCTCTACGAACAGAGCAAGTCCACCCTCGAACAAAGTCAGGCGGCACTCGATCAGGCAAAATCCAACGCCGGTATTGCGGGGATCACGGCGGAACGATGGGCAGCACTGGTCAAACGTGGTGCAGTGTCACGACAAGCGAATGACAACTATCAATTTGCCTACTCCTCCCAGGTTGCGGCTGTCGGTGTCGCTACGGCCAGCGTCGCAGCTGCCAATAACAGCGTCGGCGCCAATGCCGCGAACCTCGATCATTACCGACAGCTGCAAGGGTTCGAAGTGGTCCGGGCACCATTCGACGGCGTGATAACACAGCGTAACGTCGACGACGGCGCTCTTATCACGGCGACCAATACCCTCATGTTCCGAGTCGCAAAGAATGATGTACTTCGAACATTCATTGACATACCACAGATCAACGCGCCTTCGATCAAGGTTGGAGATACCGCGGATCTCACCTTTGTTCAGCATCCGAGTCAGGTCTTCCATGGCAAGGTCACCAGAACCGCGGATTCCCTCAACCTCAATACCCGCACCGTCCTGACTGAGGTGGATATCGACAACCACGACGGCTTACTTCTGCCCGGGATGTATGCGACGGTCACCTTCCATGTCCCTCGAACCGTGGCGGCAATATTGATTCCCAGCGAAGCTCTCGTTTTTAGGTCGAATGGCACGACAGTCGCTGTCGTAGATGATCACCACATCGTGAGCTTCCGCCGAGTCGTCGTTGGCCACGACTATGGCGCTTCGATCGAGATCGTCTCTGGTCTGCAGGCGGGAGAAGCTGTCGTTGTAAATCCAAACGACACAACTTTCGAGGGCGCACGGGTCAATCCCGTAACAGTAAAGCAGGCTGCTGGAAGTCTCTCCCCCGCCGCGCCGTCCGCGCCGGCAAGCTCGGACACCCAAAGCAAATCCCAGCAGAAATAGGCTCGACGCAGTCGGGAAGGAAGGGGAAGATGACACGTTTAGTGGATACAAGGGGACGAAGAAAGACGACCACGCACCAACGATGGGGTGTAGTTGCCGGAATGGTTCTCTCTCTTACATTGGCGTACACCTCCGTCGGATGGTCGCAGGCCCTACCGTCCGAGCCGAAAGCCGCCGTTAGTTCGTCCCCTCAGCTCGATTTCCGGCCAGCAGGCCGTGCCGGTTGGTTTCTCTCTGCCTACAGGGCCCCCATCGTACGGCCCTCCCGTAGCCAGAACTCAGACTTGGTCTCGACTCTCCTCCACGATGGAAAACTGTCCCTGACTCTGCGGGACGCCATCCAACTCGCCATCGAGAATAATTTTGATGTGGAACTTCAGCGATATGATCGCGGATTTGCGGCGACGGAGATCCTTCGTGCGAAGGGAGGTGGGCAGCTTCGTGGAGTGCCCACGACGATCGAGGAGCTGCCTTCAGGAGAAGGTGGCCCGGGGGAGCCTCTTCTAACGACAGTCGGCGGATATGCTCCCGTGCTGCAGTTACCCAGCAGCGCCGCGGATCTCGCGACGATCACGGGGACGCAGAACGATCTATCGATCCTGAGTCCGACGCCCTTCTCTTCTGGCCCCAGTGTCCCGCAGTTCGATCCTTCCGTCGCTGCGAATGTAGGCCTCACCCAGTTAGATTATCCCCAGTCGGATGCATTCGCGACCGGATCGAACTACTTCTCCAGTCATTCCCTATCGGCAGCGGTAGGCTACACCCAGGGATTTTCTACTGGCACACTGCTAACGGCGACGTTCACCAGCAATCGGGTGAACGAGGCTTCAACCCGCCTCAACCTCAATCCTTTTACCACCGGTACGCTGAACGTCACAATCACCCAGCCCCTGCTGCAAGGCTTTGGCATCCATGTCAACAGGCGCTTCATACACATTGCGAAAAACGAAGACAGCATTGCTAAAGAGGTCTTCACACAGCAACTGATCAGCACAATCTCTGACACCACTCGTCTATACTGGGATCTTGTCAGCCTGCAGCAAGACCTCCAGGTAAAGCGGGAGTCACTTGAAGCTGCCGAGCGCTTATACAAGGACACAAAGAATGAGGTCGATCTTGGGACTCAGGCTCCTGTGGACCTTACCTCTGCGCTCGCGCAGGTTGCCAGCAATCGGCAAGCTTATATCAATTCGGAGGGCATGGTTCTGCAGCAAGAGCTGCTTCTCAAAGAGGTTTTGACTCGTAAAGGAATCTCAGAGCCCGCGCTTGCAGCAGCTTCGATTATTGCTGTCACACCGATTGAATCGCCTAACTCGAACACAATCGAGCCCCTGGGAACACTCCTCGACGAGGCGATGAAGCAACGGCCTGACCTGGTACTCGCAGAAGAACAGGAGGACAGCACACGAGCTGTATTGAAAGGCTCGCATAACGCACTTCTACCCCAGCTCAACCTCGCAGCCTCCATGCAGAATAACGGAGGAGCTGGATTGGCGAGCGCGAATGTAGCGTCGGGTGCCGCCACCCCCCCGCCATCGAACCTCACGGGGGGATACGGCTCGATGCTCGGTCAGGTATTCAAACGAGATTATCCCGACTATTCGGTAGGCGCGCAATTGAACATCCCGATCCGTAACAGGATCGCCAAGGCAGATGCTGCACGGGATGAATTGCAGTACCGGCAGAGCGAGGTGCGCGTTCAGCAACTGCATAGTCAGGTTCGCCTCCAGGTTGGCAACGCATTTATTGCGGTCCAGCAGGCACAGGAGAGTTACAAAGCGGTTCGAAGCCGGTGTTGCCACGGCGTATGAGTTTCTCCAATTCCAAAGCAGCCTGGCAGAGGCGAAGTCCGCTGAGGTAACAGCGCTTGGAGTCTATGCCAAAGCGAAGACTGCGCTCCAAAGAGCGGTTGGTTCAACCTTGGCTGACAACAACGTGACCGTAGACGATGCATATTCCAATCGGTCGGCACAGGCCCGAACGCCAGCCCAACCTTAGAAGAAGCATCCATGAAACATCGCGAAGCTACGGACAGGCAACTCCTCCCGGTCCGTAACAACACCTCATATCAGGGCTCAAAACAACGGCTGCCAATTATCTCTTCATATAGGTTGGTGTATCAGATCCCGAGTTTGTTGGCCGATCCTGACAGGATCGGCGAATGATTCCGCCTGCATCCTTTTCAATATCCCTGCTTGGGGATCACTCTTCATCCCGGTGAGCAAGATCGAGAAATCCCTTAGTCTCGGTAAGACAGGGGAACGGCAAACTGTATAGTGCGCAGTAACCTTCCTCTCGACATACGATGTCGAAATTACGACCTCCTACGCGCTTTGCGATCTGAGTCAATGCCGACCTAGTCCGTACGGTAAGCCGGTGGCGAAGAGAGATGTGACCAATAGAACCCGCGAGTTAGCAATCGATACCGTATGACTTAATGTTCCATCTGCAGTTTGGCACAAAGGTTGCACTAAGAATGATTATGACAACGTTAAGGTGTCTGATCGTCGCGGCTATCGACCGACCGATCCATCCCATAGAACCAAAGGTACGATGATGAGCGATCATACAGACGAGACACTCCAACTGGAACACCCCACACGCCGCAGCTTTCTTGGATTGAGTTCGGTAGCGCTGGCCACAGCAGCATTCGCGGGCCTGACTGCTCATGCACAAGAGAAGACGAGCACACAGAAGGCTGAGCACGACCATTCTTCGAGCGACCCGGGGCAGGAGAACAAGGCTCTTCTGGCCCTGAATCCAAACTCCAATACTCCTCCGCCAACCGATCATGGCGACGTCGTGCCGATCTGGTATTCGTTCGACCTCGTCAAGAAGCGCGTCGAAGAGGGTGGCTGGACACACGAAGTGACTGAGCGTGTGCTCCCCTCCTCAAAAGACATCGCAGGCGTCAACATGCGCCTCACCGCTGGCAGCTATCGCGAGATGCACTGGCACACCGCGGACGAGTGGGCGTATGTTCTTTACGGCAAGGCTCGTGTCACCGTGATGCAGCCCGATGGCAACGTGTTCATCGGCGACGTGGAAGAGGGGGATCTCTGGATCTTCCCGGCTGGCCATCCACACTCTATCCAGGGTCTTGGTCCGGACGGAACTGAGTTTCTGCTCGTTTTCAACCAGGGTAGCTTCTCTGAAGATGGCACGATGCTTCTTTCAGAGTGGATCGCTCATACGCCGCCCGAGGTGCTGGCCAAGAATACAGGCTTGGATGCAAGCGTGTTTGCCAAAGCCCCGCAGGCTCCGCTCTACATCTTTCCCGGCAAGGAGCCAGCCTCTCTCGCTCAGGACAAGGCAGAGATCGGCGGAGAAAAGGTTGCTGCTCGTAGTCAATACACCTTCCGCCTGAAGGCTATGGAACCCACAAAGTCGAGTAAGGGCGGAGAAGTTCGCATCGTGGATTCCAAGAACTTTCCGGTCTCACAACATATAGCGGCTGCCTTGGTCACGGTCAAGCCGGGCGGCCTTCGTGAGCTCCACTGGCACCCTAATGCCTCGGAGTGGCAGTTCTATATCGCTGGCAAAGGCCGCATGACCGTATTTTCCCCGGTGGACAACGCTCGGACCATGGACTTCAACGCCAACGATGTAGGGTATGTTCCCAACAACGCTCCGCATTACATCGAAAACACGGGCGACACCGACCTCGTGTTTCTCGAAACCTTCGCAACGGACAAGTTCCTTGATGTGTCGCTGAACCAGTGGCTCAGGCGTGTTCCGAGCGAAATGCTCAAGGCACACCTGAACATCGACAAGGCCGAAGCCATGAAGATCCCGGCGGAGAAGCTGGCGGTTATCTAGGGCCTGCCTTCCACAACAGGACGAGCTGCATTGCTAAATCGAAGCATGCAGCTCGTTGAAATTGGCATCGGAAGCAAACCGCTTCAAGGAATGCTTCGCGAGACGATGGGCATTTGGCTCAGATGACAGACGCTGTAGGTCCGCATCACCTGCCGCGCTAAGCAATGTGTGAACGATTTAACGTCCTCCCATTGCTGGCTAACACTCGATGTGTTTGTAGAAACGCTTTCGCTGTTCAGGGTTCCGCTTTTCAATGATCACCCTTCGATAAGCGGCGGGATCGCCAGAGAGCTACTAATCCTTCATGAAGGGAGGGTGTGAGATATTGGTACTGCTGACACGGTGTTTTCGGAGGCTTCTAGTACTTATTTTCGTCGTGAGCTTTGTCGGAACCGCGCCATGCTTCGGCTCCGTTGCCCTCCTCATGGAAGAACCTTACGGCGAGCTCGGCTCCTTCGACCCCACAGGACATGCTGCCGTGTATCTGAATCACATCTGTGCGGCCTCACCTATCGAGCTGCGAATCTGCAAGAACGGAGAAGCAGGGGTCGTCATCAGCCGCTACCACAAGATTAATCGGGACGACTGGGTTGCTATTCCGCTTATTCCGTACCTCTACTCGGTCACAGATGCGGCCGAGGCCCCTGCTTCAGTGGACAAAGCCCGGGTAATCGAACTTCGTCGAGACTACTGGAAAGATCAGCTGACGTCACTGGCTCCTCCGGATAAAAATGGGGATGCTCCTCCAGGAGAGTGGGTACAGTTGGTTGGATCCTCGTACGACAGAACGATTCACGGCTTTCAGGTTGAAACTACTGCCGAACAGGACGAACGGCTCATAGCTTATTTCAACGATCGTCGCAATGTCGGGCACTTCAACCTCTTCTTCCACAACTGCGCAGATTTTTCACGAGTTGTCCTCGACATCTACTTTCCTCACGCCATTCATCGCAACTTCGTCGCGGATCTTGGAGTGATGACTCCGAAGCAAGCTGCGAGATCGTTGGTTAGATTCGGGAAGAAACATCCCGAGTTGCAGATGACTGCTTTCACCATCCCTCAGGTCCCAGGGAGTATCCCTCGCAGTCATTCCGTCGACGGGGTGGCGGAATCGCTCCTCAAGAGTAAGATATATATCCTTCCCCTGGTTGTATTGAGTCCAGAAGTTGCCGGGGCTGTCGCCGTCAGTTATTTGATCGAGGGACGGTTAAAGCTTCCAAAGAACACAGTGATTTTCGAACCAGGCAATGACGAACGTGTTGAACGCGCCTCTGCTACAGTAGCTCCGTTGGAGAATGTACCAGCTACTCAGGCGGCACCGCTGCCCCAACCTGCCATCGATAGGCATTGACCTTTGAGGAAGAGTCACGGGTCTTAGAGACAGGGGCAGGTGCTATGACCAATTTTTTAACTACCCCGGTGTACCGAGGGAATTCTTAGAAGCGAGTTTATGCCGCATTTTAGAATCATCTCTCCCGCTGGCACCGCTCTCTTGATGGCTGCCTTCGCTATCTTTGCCCACATGCAGTTCCGTGACCACCAAGCTCTTGGGCTTACATTTCGGTATACAGCAGCGAATATGCGACACACCTTTGACCTTCGTCAGGTCTACCTGAGGTTCCCAGGCCGCTCTTTGCTCGTTCAGTAGAACGCGAATTTGCCACACGCGGAAATGTGGCGGTCTATCCCAGATCCACGACGACAAATGTGATGTCGTCTGACTGACCTGGTCCGGTTTCGTCCGCCGACCACGCCAGCACGTCCTTCAACAACCCATCAGCGAACTGTTCCGCGGTATAGCTCTGTCGCGATGCGAACAACAACATGGGTAAGCTGAGATCTCCGAAACTTAAGCCAGCAGCATTCTCCGCTTCTGTAAGTCCGTCGGTATAGAGGAGAAGGCGATCCCCTTTCTCGAATTTGAACTCATTGACTGTGTAGATCTGTTCAGGGCGTACTCCAAGCAGCAATCCGGCGGCGTCTAAGCTCTCAAGCATTTGCGAACTTCGGTGCCAAAGCAACGGCGGAGGATGACCAGCGGCGCTATACCGGCCAACCCCTTGCTTTCGGTTCAGTGAAACGTAGACCGCAGTTGCGAATTGGCCCGGTACCTCCTGATATAGAGTGGTATTGAGATTGCCGATGATTTCATCTGGTCCGTCTCCTTTCTCCGCTCCGGCGAACACCGAAACCTTCACCATGGAAGCGACGAGCGCAGCGGGAACCCCATGCCCCATCACATCTGCCACGATGATTCCGATGGACTCTTCGAGAGTCCGCGCAAAACCGTAGAAGTCGCCCGCCACAGCAGTCATCG
>WNFD01009948.1_pt1 | contig 14416 bp, 12 predicted proteins | sample 5400491 | NCBI WGS metagenome assembly WNFD01 (sample SAMN13153343, study PRJNA577476) | soil metagenome | isolation source: 120 cm saprolite under Douglas fir tree site 2 hole 2 replicate 2 | place: USA:California | collected 2015-04-18
AAACCCATAGACCGACACATCCTGCCCCGACCGCACCACCGGCTTCCTTCTCACGGCTCTATCCGAACCGCTCCACCTCAACATCCTCAACCACTCCATCTCTTCGGAGCGGTTTCCGATAGAGTCCTAACGTTTTTCGTACACATTGCCCTCAGTTGAAGATATCGTGCTCGCCTTCTGGGTAATGAACCAGAGGTCAGCTCCCCTTGAAGTCAGTGGCTGCGGCCCCGGGTAACGCTCGACCGGCGCGGCAAAATGGTCTATCATGCGGTCGGGTAGACGCTTTGATCCCGACGCTGTGGCTTAGTGGTTAGTACGGCGGAGCGCGTAATGAATTCCTCATGGCTAAGGCTGGTTCTGGTAACAGGGCTTGCGTTGTCGATTCAGGCGCAAACCAATTCGAACCCGCCATCTACCAACACGATCTCCCCGCCGCCGGCACCTCTCAATCGTCCGCCTTCGCCTCCCGATGCGCCGCTCCCGGATTTGGATAGTCTGCCATCTCCGGCCGGCACGACGAAATCAAAGGTAAAACGAGCACTCGATCGGATCACTCCCCATTGCGCTGACGTGGTCTATCACTCGTGCTGGTCTTCGCCTGCGCAAGACCCGTCCGCCCGCTTGCCCGAAGCGGAGCGTGAAGCTCAAAGAAATCGCGATGCGGGTGAGATCTATTACAGGGACAAGAATTATAGAGGATCGGAATCGCGCTTTCGCGAGGCCTTGCGTTACGAACCAGCGGATCCCGTGGCAACTTTCGAGCTGGCCGAGTCTCTAGAGAAGCTTGGCAAAAGAGATGAGGCCAGGGACGTCTACCAGACCTATTTGAAAATTCTGCCGAACGGTCCGTCGGCCGCAGGCGCAAAGAAGGCTCTCAAACGTTTGCCGAGTCCATCAAGTTCCGAGCGATAGAAAAGAATGCTGGAAGCGTCATCGATCGATGCGCAATCGCATCTCCATGAACTGCCTGTAAAGTCGCCCTTATAATGGAAGAAGGGGGCAAGACCAAAAATTCATCCATTTCACCCTGCGGTTTCGCAGATAAGTCCCATGGATGGAAAATTTTGCGTCAATCATGTATCTGGAATCAATAGCTTGCAGGTCAAGTCCAGACGTAAGCTTATTGTTTGGAAGACTTTGGCAGAAAACAGGGAGGAGGGGAGGCATGGCAACTAAGCGCATCAAGATCATCGGCGGCGGCCTCGCCGGCCCCGAAGCGGCACTGCAAGCCGCAAAAAGAGGCTGCGAAGTCGACCTCTACGAGATGCGCCCCACGCGCTCCACCGAGGCCCACCAGACCAGCGACTTCGCCGAACTCGTCTGCTCCAACTCCCTCAAGTCCGAGTCCGAAAACACCGCCCCCTGGCTCCTCAAGCAGGAGATGCGCCGAGCAGGCAGCATTCTCCTCGCCGAAGCCGACGCTACCGCCGTCCCCGCTGGCCACGCGCTCGCCGTCGATCGCGTACGGTTCTCCAAACGCGTCGCAGCCCGCATCGCCGCCGAACCCCGGATCAAAGTCCATCGCGAAGAAGTCACGCAGCTCGACGAAGACGACCCCAACACCCTCACCATCCTCGCCAGCGGCCCGCTTACCAGTCCCGCGTTGGCCGCCGAGCTCCAGCGCCTCACCGGCTCCGACCACCTCGCCTTCTACGACTCCATCTCGCCCATCGTCGATGCCTCCACCATCGACATGGACAAGGTCTATTTCGCCGCCCGATACGACAAGGGCACCGCCGACTACATCAACTGCCCCTTCACCAAAGAAGAGTACGATCGCTTCCTCGACGCCCTCATCACCGCCGAAGCCGTCCCCGCCAAAGGATGGGAGCAAATCCCAACTGACAACGGACAACTGAGAACTGACAACTCGCCGCTCCAATACTTCGAAGGCTGCCTCCCCATCGAAGAGACCGCCCGCCGTGGCCGCGACACCCTGCGCTTCGGTCCGATGAAACCCGTCGGCCTCACCGACCCAAAGACCGGCCGCTGGCCGTACGCCGTCGTGCAACTCCGCCAGGAGAATCTCCGCGCCGACAGCTACAACCTCGTCGGCTTCCAAAACCACCTGAAGTACGGCGAACAAAACCGCGTCCTGAAACTCATCCCAGGGCTCGAAAACGCAACCTTCCTGCGCTACGGCCAGATCCATCGCAACACCTACATCCACGCCCCCTCGCTACTCACCGAAACCCTCCAGCTCAAGGCCCACCCGAGCATCATGATCGCCGGCCAGCTCTCCGGCGTCGAAGGCTACACCGAATCCATCGCCTCGGGCATGCTGGCCGGCATCTACGCCGCCTCCCTCGCGAACGGCAAAGCCCCCACACCCGCGCCACGCCTGAGCGCCAACGGCTCGCTCACCCACTACATCACCCACGCCGAAACAAAAAAATTCCAGCCCGCCAACATTACCTTCGACCTCCTCCCCCCGCTCGAAGAAGACCTCCGTAAAAAGATCCGCGACAAAAAAGAACGCCACCGCATTCAGTGCGAGCGCGCTCTCGCGGCGTGGACAAGTTGGTTGGACATATATAGCCCCGAAATAAATCTCTTGGACGGAAGGGAAACGTGCGGTACTCTCGCTCCCACGCCCCTATGAGACCACTCAGCGCAAGCGAATGCATCGCACCAGCCATCGAGCGGACCAAATCGCTCCTGTTCCGTCCATTCCAATGGCGCGCTTTTCTCAAGCTCACAGCCGTCGCCTTCTTCGCGGAGATTTGCGGCGGCGGTTTCAGTTTTAGCTCACCCGCGCAGCACGGCAAAATGCCTGGAGTTCCCCCTGCAGCGCAGGGAATGATTATCGCTCTTCTCGTCGCCGTCTCTGTCATCGTATTACTCCTCGGCCTCGTCTTGCTGTACTTCGGCTCTCGGCTCCAGCTCGTCCTCGTCGAGGTAGTCGCCACCCGTCAAACCACCATCGCACCGGTTTGGCGGAGATATAGCCGGCTTACCTGGCGTTGGGTCGGCCTCAAACTTCTCTTCTTCCTCGTCTTCGGACTTATCCTTCTTGCCGCGCTGGCCCCTGTCATGATCAGCATGTTCAGGAATCTGCCGTCTGGCGCCCAACCTCCGTCTGCTGCCTTCTTCTCGCATATAGTGCTCTTCCTCGGCGCAACGTTCATCGGCGTGATGGTCTTTCTTACGGCATATTTTCTCCTGCGCGATCTTGCACTCCCATTCCTTGCATTTGAAGATCTCCCTATTGCCCAGACACTCAGTCGTCTTCGCTCTGTGATTGTTGCCGCCCCAGGCGAAGTCGCCCTCTACCTCCTGCTTCGTTTCCTGCTTGGTCTGGTCGCAGCTATCGGCGCAGAAATTCTCATTCTGCTTATCCTTCTTGTCTCGCTGGTTCCGTTCGCGCTTATCGGCGTCGTGCTCTGGTTGTCGCTACATCATGCCGGTAGCATCGGCACGGCTGCCCTTATAGCCTCGGCGATTGTCGGCGGGCTTGTTCTCCTGCTATGGATGGCCTGCGTCTTTGTAAGTCTCCTGGGCACAGTATTTGTCTTTACCCAGTCGTACGCGCTTTATTTCCTCGGCGGGCGTTACCCTCTCCTCGGCAACTTCCTCGAACCGCCGCAGTTCCTGTACCCAACTCCTCGGCCATCGTCGCCGGTGCCGGATGGCGAAGGCGGTCCACCCCTACCCATTAATCCTTCACCCGCATAACCCATCCTCACCATCAAGCTGAAATCAACTTTTCCTTCACCCTGTTCTCAGGCGGCTTTGCACCACGCAGCCTGCGATTCATCGGTTCAGAGAAGTAACGTGCAACGACCGCACCCAACGGAGCCGTAAGCAACAGAATCCCCAAAAACCAGAGGCTCAGCGGCCCGCGCCTCAGCTTGATATAGAGCAGCGTCCCCCACACCACGACAAACTCGTGCGTCATATAAACCTCGTAGCTGTGCCGCCCGAACCACCGAATTGGTGCCGTCCACCAACTCCCCGCCTTCCCCCGCACCACCGATCCCAGCATCACCAGGCAAGCCCCCACCGCGAGCACCGTCCCATCTACCCCACTGCGCCCCACGTACCTCATCCAATGCCAAGGTGGCCACACCGCAATCAGCAGAATCATCGCAACGCCGACAACCTCGATCCCGATCAAACGCTTCGACCAGTTCTTCCTCCAACCCGCACCACGCCGCAGCAGACGATCCGTCACCAGCGCGCACAAACAGCCCAGCGCGATCCCATCCATGCCGCCGAGGTATGTCTTCTCCCGCCATATCGGATTCGTCGTCCACACCGTACGCGCAAACGGTCCCATCGCAGCAAACGCAAGCAGCAACGTCACAAACAGGAGCGTTCCGCGACGCAACCGAAGCAGCACGATGCAAATAAGCGGAAAGAAGAGATAAAACATCTCCTCCACGGAGAGCGACCACAGCACATCCCAGTTTGCCGCAAGATATCCATGCTTTGCTTCAAGCCAGTTCAGATGAAAGGTCAAGGCGGCAAACAACGCACGAGGCAGAGTTGTCACCTTCTCGGGTATCCGAAAGCCCTGGACGTGCCCGAGATGCAGCAAACTAAGCACTGCAAGCAGAAGCAGCAGCAACGGGGCGATGCGCGCGAAGCGGATGCGATAAAACTTCGCAGGCTGCATCTGTTCCAGCGAGCCGAAGCGCCGCAACGAGGTCAGCGTAATCAGAAATCCCGACACGGCGAAGAAGACCGTAACTCCGTTGTCCCCATTCCTGAGGAGAAAATAAGCAAGCCGTCCTTGCATCACCTGGTTCACGGGAGAGCCCGGAAAATGCATCCGTATCCACGTATGCAGCAACACCACAGACAGAATCGAAAACCCGCGCAGAACATCGACGCCATCAAATCGAGGCGTCACCGCCTGCTGTTCACCCCTCATCCCCATAAATGAGATCGTACCCGATCAGCAGAGACCGGACGCCCGGACTTATTCCTCCTTCTTCTTATTCCGCGCCTTGATCTTGAACCATATCGGACTCCCAATAAATCCGAAGTTCTCGCGAATCTGGTTCCCTAGAAATCGCTCAAACGAGAAGTGCATCTTGATGTCCTTATCGGTAAATAGCACAAACGTCGGCGGAGCGACAGCGGCCTGCGTCATGTAATAAATCCTCACGCGTTTGTTCATCGGCACTGAAGCCTTCTGGAAGTCCACCTTCTCCAGAAACCGATTCATCTGCCCGGTAGTCACGCGCTTCCGCCGCTCCCGCGCCACGAGCTCGACTTTTTTGAACACCTGCTCGATATTCTTTCCGTCGGCAGCCGAGATAAACAGCAGTGGCGCATAGTCCAGGTATTTCAACTTGTCGCGAACATCCTGCTCGTAGAGCTTCTGGTCAGCCGGCGGCTTGCCGTCAAACAACCTCATCCCATCCTTGCCGGTCCTAGTCATCAAATCCCATTTGTTCACGACGATAATCACCGAGCGCCCGCTCTCATGCGCATACCCGCCGATGTTGGCGTCCAGCGCAGCCACACCCTCCGTCGCATCGATCACCAGCAGAGAAACATCCGCAGCCTCCAGATGCTTCCGCGCCATGATCACCGACAGCTTCTCCGCCATCAGCTTCGTCTTGCCCTTTCTGCGGATGCCCGCCGTATCGACAAACCGGAAAGCATGTCCATCGCGCTCGACGACCTCATCCACCGCATCCCGCGTCGTCCCTGCAATCGGCGACACGATCGCCCGTTCCTTGCCAGTCAGCACATTCAACAGCGTGCTCTTGCCGACGTTCGGCCTGCCGATGATGGCAATCTTCGTTTCCCGGCTCTCGTACTCGCCATGCGACCGCAGCCGTCTCACCCGCCTTGCCGCTGGATCGATGGAGAAATCCGGCCCGCTCTCATCCTCCGCGGCCTCATCATTCTCCGTCAGCATCACCTCGGGCTCTTCGATCACCTCCTCCGCCTCCGGAAGCACATCGAACACCTCATCCAGCAGATCCCCGATGCCACTCCCATGCTCGGCCGAGATCGGCAGCACATTCCTGAACCCCAGCCGCCGAAAGTTCTCGGCGCCGGCATTCATCGCATCGGTGTCCATCTTGTTGACCGCCAGAAATACCGGCTTCCCACCGCGCAGTAACAGACGAGCGAGCTCCAGATCAGGCGAAGCCAATTCCGTCCGTCCATCGACAACCATCACGATCGCATTCGCCTCTTCGAGCGCCACCTGCGCCTGCCGGAAGATCTCCGCCGGAATCAGCGCCTCATCATCCGGCACCACGCCGCCCGTATCGACGATCCGCGCCTCCCGTCCCATCCACTCAATCTCGCCGTAGATGCGGTCGCGCGTAATCCCCGGCTCATCCCCAACGATCGACCGCCGCGATCCCGTCAGCCGGTTGAACAACGTGCTCTTACCCACATTCGGGCGCCCGCAAACTGCAATCAGCGGCAGCTCGCGCGCATCGCCGCTTCCGGTCTCGGTGACCATCTGCGAGGCCAGCAGTTCCACGTCGCGCCAGTCTTCCTCGTCAATCCGCTCGCGCCCGGCAACATTCTCCGACCGCGGCGTCTGCCGTCCCACAATCCCATCCGCCGGCCGCGCATAGCTGGGCCGAACCGTCGCAGCCGGTTTCTTCGGCGGAGCACCCGGACGAATCGCCTTCCGCTTCTCTCTCTCCGGCGACTGCTTCGTCACCCGCGAAGCTTTATCCGCCGCCGCCCGCTTGGTCGAAAGCACCTTCCGTTTTCGCGGATCAACCGCCCCGGTCGTCGGCGTGGCCTTGGGCGCGCGCCCCTTCTTGGGCCGCGTGCTCGCCTGCCGGTGCTTCTTGCCCAATCGCTTCTTCCCTTGCGCCATTTGCCTAACTGCCTTCCGACGCAACAGCGCCAACACTCATTATAGGGAGTTTGCCGGGTGCCCCATGTTCGCGCGGCATCATCGCGCTAACGTGGGGTTGGTCTCTTCCGGTCATTCTAAGCGTCACCTTCCAACTATTCCGAGCCCTCTACAAGCACACCCACTTGACAAAACTGCAGCCCAAGAACTGACCAATAACGGACGATCCTTACCAAACCGCTCCAGCCCGACCGCATGGCTCAGATCCAGGTCCAGTCTTAAAGTATCTACTTCGAATACTTTGCACCCTTTTACCGGGGGAGGGGGAGGGGCAGGGCTATCATAGGCTAGCCCGTCCCGATGTCCACCCCACTCCCCATCTCGATCACTCCCGCGCAGCCGCCCGCCCCGGATCGCCTGCCCTCGCTTCACGATTTCTTCGCCCCCGGAGGTATCCTCTCCCAGTCCTCCCTCAACTTCGAGCATCGCAGAGGCCAGTACGAGATGGCCCGCGCCATCGAATCCGCCTTCAAGGAAAAGCGCCACCTCATCGTCGAAGCCGGCACCGGCACCGGCAAGACCCTCGCCTATCTCCTGCCCGCCCTCCGCCTCGCGCGCGAGCGCCAGCAGCGCATCATCATCTCCACCGGCACCAAAAATCTGCAGGAGCAGCTCTTCTTCAAGGACGTCCCCTTCCTCGAATCAGTGCTGGGAGAAAAATACGGCCCGCTGAAGGTCTGCTACATGAAGGGCCGGGCGAACTATCTCTGCCGCCACAAGCTCTACGCCCTGCGCGACAACCCGCTCCTGCACGGCCTCGAAGAGATCGACCAGTTCCACCACATCGCACAGTGGGAGAAGACCACCGAGACCGGCGACCGTGCCGAGATCGACGCCCTCCCCGAGTCCTCGCCGCTCTGGCAAAAGCTCGACGCCCGCACCGAAGCCTGCCTCGGCCAGACCTGCCCCGACTGGGAGCGCTGCTTCGTCACCACGATGCGACGCAAAGCGCTCGAGTCCGACATCGTCATCGTCAACCACCATCTCTTCTTCGCCGACCTCAGCATCAAGCAGCAAGCCGCGAACGCCCCCGACGCCGGCATCCTGCCCGAAGCCGCCGCCGTCATCTTCGACGAGGCCCACGAGCTCGAAGAAGTCGCCTCCAACTACTTCGGCATCGGCCTCAGCAATCAGCGCATCGACGAACTCACCCGCGACGTCGACCTGATGCTGAAGGCAAAGAAAGCCAGCACGTCGGCGATCGAAAGCGCCTGCGCGATTCTCAAAGACCGCTCCCGCATGTTCTTCGCGATCCTGCCCACGGAGTCGACTGGAATGCCCGGAGGCCCCGGCCGCATGCCCTTCCACAACCGCGAGGCCTTCCTCGAAGAGAGCGGCGACTACTACACCGGCGTCCTCAACGCGCTCACCCGCCTCGAAGGCGAACTCGACCACCTGAAGAACGTCGAAGAGTCCCCAGGCCTGCGCAAACGCGCCGCCGACATCCGCGCCCACCTCGCGTTCCTCCTCGAATCCCCCGACCGCAACACTGTCTTCTGGATCGAGCGCCGAGCCGCCGGAGGAGTCCGCAACCTGGCTCGCGGCGCAGCCCACGCCGCCTTCCACACCCACCTGCAAGCTACTCCAATCGACGTCTCCGAGCTCCTCACCTCCACGCTCTTCGACAACTACAACTCCGTCATCCTCACGTCCGCCACCCTTACGGTCTCCGGAGGCTTCGACCACATTCGCCGCCGCCTCGGCCTCACGACAACGCGCGAACTAGTCGTCCCGTCGCACTTCAACTACGAAAAACAAGCCCTCCTCTACCTGCCGCCCAACATGCCCGACCCCCGCGAGCCAGACTTCCCGGAGAAAGCCGCCGAGCGCATTCGCCGCGTCCTAGAGATCACCAAGGGCCGCGCCTTCTGCCTCTTCACCAGCTACTCCCAGATGCGCAACACCCACGAGCGCCTCCTCGCCGAGCTTCCTTTCCCGCTCCTCCTCCACGGCACGGCTCCTCGCCACGTGCTGCTGCAGCAGTTCCGCGACACCCCCAATGCAGTCCTCTTCGGCACCTCGTCCTTCTGGCAGGGAGTCGACGTTCAAGGTGAGCAACTCAGCTGCGTCATCATCGATCGCCTCCCCTTCGCCGTCCCCAGCGACCCCGTAGTCGAAGCCCGCATGGAGGCCATCGAAGCTCTCGGCGGCAAACCCTTCTTCGACTACCAGGTTCCCAACGCGGTCATCACGCTCAAGCAGGGCTTCGGCCGTCTCATCCGCTCGCTCTCCGACCGCGGCGTCCTCATGCTCCTCGATCCACGCATCCAGCGCCAGCGCTACGGCCGCATCTTCCTCGAATCCCTGCCACCCTACCGCCTCACCCAGGACATCACCGACGTTGAGCAGTTCTTCGCGGAACCACTATCGGTCCTAAAATAGAACCATCCCCATGGGCCGCAACCTCTACATCCTCGCCGGCAGCCTCATCCTCTTCGCTCTGATCTCCTGCGGCATCGCCTACACCAATATTGCAAGGCAGCCTGGTTCGCCTGGAGACATCGCTCTTTGGCGTACCATGGGCCTCGGTTTCCTGGTCGTCGGTCTCCTCGTCGCCCTGGCCGGCATCTTGTCGTCGTTATTCGAGCAGGCCGAGCGTCGTGCCGAAGAAGCCCGCCGCGCCCGGCGCAAACGCTAAGAATCCGCATAAAACAGTACAATCAAGGTAAGGAACAAGCTGAAGCCCGCGTCCCCTCAGCTCCCATCCAAATCACAGACGCGGCAACCGAAGGGATTCCAGAGTCATGTTTGAAGTAACCGTAGAAGCCGGCTTCTCCTCCGGCCACTACCTCCGCAACTATCGTGGCAAGTGCGAGAATCCGCACGGCCACAACTACAAGGTCTTCATCACCCTTCAGGGCAAAGACCTCGACGAGGCTGGCCTCCTCCTCGACTTCAAGCTCCTCAAGCAGGTCATGCGCCCCGTCGTCGACTACCTCGACCACCAGATGATCAACGACCTCGAGCCATTCACCACGCTCAACCCCTCGGCCGAAAACCTCGCTCGCTACTTCTACGACAAGACCAAGCTGCAGCTCCACGAGATGACCGAAGGCCGGGTCACCGTAAAGGACTGCACCCTCTACGAAACCGACACGAGCTTCGCCCGCTACTACGAGTAGCTGTACTACCGTAGGCCTTTGCCAAACAAGGGATCGTCATTTCGACCAAACCCTGAGCGTAGTCAAAGGAATAGTGGAGAAATCCGCTTCTCTACCTCGAATCAGTCCCTCCTTCGCCGGCCTCCCCTGCATCTTCGTCCGCCTCGCCGGCTGCAACCTCCGCTGCGCCTGGTGCGACTCCGAATACACCTTCACCGGCGGCAAGCCCTTCACCCTCGATGAGATCGAGCAGCAGATCAAGGCCCTCGCCCCTTGCACCCTAGTCGAGTTCACCGGCGGCGAGCCCATGCTGCAAGCCAAAGAGCTCCTGCCATTGATGGACCGCCTGCTCGCACAAAACTTCACGCTGATGATTGAGACCAGCGGCGAGCGCCCGTTAGCCGATGTCCCCAAAGCCGTCCACAAGATCGTCGATGTCAAATGCCCCGGCGCAGGCGCGGCAGCTAACACCTTCCGCCTCGAAAACCTCGAAGCCCTCACGAAAAATGATGAAGTCAAATTCGTCGTCACCAATCGCGAAGACTACGACTTCTCCCGCGACTTCATCCGCGAGCACGCACTCCACGAGAAAGCAGGACAGATCCTCCTCAGCCCCGCCTTCGTCCAGATCCCCAGCCCGCAGCGCACCGCCGACAACATGGCCCTCGACCCCCGCAAGCTAGTCGAGTGGATGCTCGCCGACGGCCTACCAGCGCGCCTCTCCCTCCAGATCCACAAGTTCATCTGGGAGCCGATGAAGAAGGGCGTCTAGCGTCGGTTTTCAGATGGTGCACGGCGCTCTTGTCTTGATAAACTACGCGCCAATGTCCACCCTGGCCGAAGCCATCACGATCAAACGCGCCCGCCTTGAATCGGTCGACGTTGTACGCGGCGTCATCATGATCGTCATGGCGCTCGATCACACGCGGGACTTCTTCGGTACCCCCGGCTCGCCAACCAACCTCGCTACCGCGTCGATCGCTCTCTTCTTCACGCGCTGGATCACCAACATCTGTGCGCCGGTCTTCTTCCTGCTCACTGGCACCGGCGCCTTTCTCTCACTGCGCAAACGAACCAAGCCAGAGCTGTCGCGATTCCTCTTCACGCGCGGACTCTGGCTCATCTTTCTGGATCTCGTCCTCTTTCGCTGCCTGGCCGTTCAGTTCAACTTCGACTACCACACGACCGTCATCACCGTCCTATGGGCATTGGGCTGGGCGATGATCGTGCTTTCAGCACTCGTCCATCTCCCGCCTTCCGTAGTCGCGGCTTTCGGCATCGTCATGATCGCCACGCACAATCTCCTCGACTCCATCAAATTGGCCAACCCGCTCTGGTCCATCCTTCACTCTCCCAACGTCATTCTCGCGACTCCGGGACACATCGTCTTCCTCGCCTATCCGTTAATTCCCTGGGTCGGGGTCACCGCTGTGGGCTACGGCTTGGGCCAGATCTACGCGTGGGAGCCCGCTCGCCGCCGAACCTTTCTCCTGCGCCTCAGCATTGTCCTCACCATCGGCTTCGTCATACTGCGCGCAATCAACCTCTACGGCGACCCCTCCCGTTGGGCAACTCAGCGCACTCCCACGTACACCGTTCTCTCTTTCCTGAACACCACCAAGTACCCGCCGTCATTGCTCTTCCTGCTCATGACGCTCGGCCCCGCGCTGATCTTCCTGTGGGCGGTCGATACCCACACCCCGCGCCTCCTGCGCCCCGCGCTCCTCATCGGCAAGGTGCCGATGTTTTACTACCTGCTGCACTTTGCGCTCATCCACGTACTCGCCATCATCATCTGCTACGTACGCTACGGACACATCCACTGGATGTTCGAGTCACCCGACCTCGCCCACTTTCCCATCACTCAACCTCCCGGATGGGGACTAGCCCTGCCGCTCGTCTACCTCATCTGGGCCTTCGTCGTGCTCGCCATGTACCCACTCTGCCGCTGGTACGCCGCCCTGAAGCAACGCCGCAATGACCCATGGCTCAGCTACATCTGAGCGCGATCATCATCCGGTCACATCTGCGGTCTGCGCAATACGCTACCATTTCCTATGCGCTCACTTTTCACCCTGCTCCTGCTCGCAACAATCCCGTGTGTCCTCGCGCAGTCTCCGCAAAAGCCCACCGAGATCAAAGTAGTCGTCATCAACATGTTCGAGGTCGGTGCAGACACCGGCGACGTCCCCGGCGAGTACCAATACTGGGTCGAGCGCGAACACCTCGACACAGTCCTTCCATTCCCGCAGGGTTACCACGACCTCCGCTTGAACGAAAAAACCGGAGTCCTCGGCGTCCTCACCGGTGTGGGCACCTCCCGCGCTACCGCCACCATCATGGCTCTCGGCCTCGACTCGCGCTTTGACCTCACCCACGCGTATTTCCTCGTCGCAGGCATTGGTGGCATCGACCCGCAGATAGGCTCCCTCGCCTCCGCCGTCTGGTCCGACTACATCGTAGATGGCGATCTCGCCCACGAAATCGACGCCCGCGAAATTCCAAAAGACTGGAAGACCGGCTACGTCCCCCTCGGCAAATCCACGCCCTACGAACAACCCCGCGCCGCCCGCTTCGGCGACGACGGCAACGTCTACCACCTCAACGCCGCCCTCGTCGACTGGGCCTTCACGCTCACCAAAGACACGCCGCTGCCCGACACGCCGCAGATCAAAGAACGCCGTATGCAGTACGAAGACGCTGCCGCCCACCGGCCGCCCTTCGTTCTCCGCGGCGACAATCTCTCCGCCGCAACCTTCTGGCACGGCAAGCTCCTCAACCAATGGGCCCGCGACTGGGTCAAATACCAGACCGACGGCCACGGCACCTACGCCATCTGCGGCATGGAGGACACCGGCACCCTCCAGTCCCTCACCTGGCTCGCCAAGGCGAACAAGCTCGACATCAATCGCGTGCTCGTCCTCCGTACCGCATCGAACTTCGACCAGCAGCGCATCGGCGTCACCGCGGCTGAAAGCCTCTCCGAAACCAAGGTCCGCCAATACAGCGCCTACCTGCCCGCGCTCGACAACGCCTACCGCGTCGGCCACATCGTCGTCGACAACCTGGTCGCCAACTGGCCCCAAACCCGCGATCACATCCCCGTAAAATAGGGCGATAGACTCATGCTGCGGACTAAACGTTTGTCATTCTGACCCTGAGCTTGTCGAAGGGGAAGAACCCCGTATTTTGTCTTTGCCTGCATAGGCCACAGGAGCCGTACCTGAAGATCCTCATCCTCTCCCCGCACCGCGACGACGCAGCCTTCTCGCTCTCCATCGCCATCACCAACTGGCTAGAATCGCGCCACACCGTCACCATCCTCAACGTCTTCACCCGCAGCCGCTACGCCCCCTACTCCGACGCCGCCTTCGTCCACGAAAACGACCAGCTCTCCTACGTCTCCGCCATGCGCCTGCGCGAAGACGAACACTTCCTGCGTCGCATCACGGAAACCCTCCCGAGGGGCTTGAAGAGCAATCTCCACATGGTCGATCTCAACCTGAAGGACGCACCCATCCGCCTCCGCATCCCTCTTGAAGAGTTGAGCGACAATGCGGTAAATCCAGCAGATCCCGCCTTTGAGAAGATTCGCAAAGCCCTCACCAAACAATCCGAAGCCGCCGCGATGGAAGCCCTCGTCCTCCCCGCAGCGTTGGGCAAACACATAGACCACCTCACCGCCCGCGAAGCCGCGATGCCTCTCACCACAACCATCCCCGCAGCCTTCTACGAGGATCTCCCCTACGCGACGACTCACCCCAGTACCGCCACCGATCTTGAATCCCTGCGCGAGTCCGCCGAACAACGCAACGATCCTCTGAGCCCCGTGCTTTATCAGATCGAGTCGGGTGTCGAACGCAAACGCAAGCTGATCCTGGGTTATGCCTCGCAGATCGACGACGAGGCCGGCACCCTCATCAGCAACTTCGCCACACGCTACAACGGCGGCGAACGCCTTTGGGTCAACCAGTCATGGCTCGACGCCTTCGCTGCAACGTGACTGCCGAATCGACGAATAAATGTTCTAGCCCTGAGACAGCCTCTTGACCGCGTCATCAACCCGGACTTTGAACGAAAAATGTTTGGTCTGCGGATCCCGTTGAAGCAACCGATATTTTTCCAGCGCTTCGGTACGCTTGCCTGAAATCTCGAGCAGATTCGCATAGATGAAATCGCGGTTTAGCGATTGCGTCTTTTCCGTCTGGTCTTCATCCTGCGAATCGTCGAGCCACAGGTAAGTCTTCCACGCGTCGTCCTCGGGAACGGCGGAGAGAGACTCTGCAAGCTCCTTCGGATTCGTAACGACAGGGTCATAGCAGAAGCCCTTGATGCGGTGCTTCTCCCCAGCATCAAGGTCCTCGCCATTCTTCCTCATATCGTTGACTGCCTTCACCAGCTCCGCTCGCGCCCCCTGCACCTCGTCGTGGAGCAAGCCACCGACCTGCATCTCTCTCACAAGAGGACGCGCTTT
>WNFD01004238.1_pt1 | contig 14406 bp, 16 predicted proteins | sample 5400491 | NCBI WGS metagenome assembly WNFD01 (sample SAMN13153343, study PRJNA577476) | soil metagenome | isolation source: 120 cm saprolite under Douglas fir tree site 2 hole 2 replicate 2 | place: USA:California | collected 2015-04-18
TTCGTTCGCCGTTTTCAAAATAATCTTCGAATTCACGAATGGCGCGCCGCTTGAATCCCTTAACTCTCCTAACACGTGCATCTTCTCCTTGAGCTCGAAATTCGAGCGAATGATCTCTTCACCACACGAAGTCTGTTCGGGCCGTATTACTTTCTGAGCAAATGCGACACTCGCCAGCATCAACATCGTGGAGGCTATCTCCAATGCCACGCCAACCCGCGTTTGCTGGCTCGTCACGTTCTTCACCCTTTCCACTCCTCCATCATCTTCACGAACTCCTTAAACAGATAATGCGAATCATGCGGCCCCGGCGCGGCTTCCGGGTGATACTGCACGCTAAACAGCGGCAGGTTGCGATGCCGCAAGCCTTCCAATGTCGAGTCATTCAGATCGATATGCGTCAACTCGACCTCACTCATCGGCAGCGAATCCGGATCGACTGCAAAGTTGTGATTGTGGGCCGTGATCTCGATCTTCCCCGTCGCCAACTGCTTCACCGGATGATTCCCGCCGTGGTGTCCAAACTTCAGCTTGAAAGTCTTTCCGCCAAGCGCAATGCCAGTGAGTTGGTGTCCCAGACAAATTCCAAAGATCGGCTGCCGTCCCATCAGCCGACGAATCGCATCCACGGCATATGTACAAGGCTCTGGATCTCCGGGACCATTCGACAGAAACACACCATCCGGCTTCAAGGCCAGCACATCTTCCGAAGTGGTCTGCGCCGGTACTACAGTCACCCGACATCCTTCGCCGCGTAACTTACGCAGAATGTTTTGTTTAATGCCAAAATCGTAAGCCACCACATGAAAGCGCGCTGGCTCATCCTTCACGCCGACCTGCGCCACCGGTTCGTGCGAACGCTCACCTACTTCCCACACATACGGACCCTTGGTACTCACCACTTTCGCCAAGTCCGTCCCATCCATCTTCGGAATCGAATTCGCCTTGGCCACCAACTTCTCCGCGTCGCTCTCGATGGTCGAAACCACGCCGCGCATCACACCGTGGTCACGCAGATGCCGCACCAGCGCCCGCGTGTCGATATCCGAAAGCACCGGCACCTTGAACTGTTCCAGATATTCGTCGGTCACTTGCTGCGAGCGCCAGTTCGAACTCACCTTCGAGAACTCGCGGACGATCAGCCCTTCGATCCACGGACGCGTGGCTTCGTTATCTTCCTGGTTGGTACCGTAGTTGCCGATTTGGGGGTTGGTTAGGACAACAATCTGTCCTGAGTAGGAGGGATCGGTGAAGATTTCCTGGTAGCCGGTGATGGAAGTATTAAAAACGACCTCGCCGTAGCATTCGCCTTTGGCGCCGTAGCCTTTGCCTCGGAAGACTCGCCCGTCTTCCAGCGCAAGGATAGCTTGCATTCTCGCTCCGGGGGGATTGGATTTTAAGGATTTTATCAGGGATTGCTCTCGCGGCCAAGCATAGAACATAGGTTCTGCGAATAAAATTCTGAATGAGAAGAAATTTGCAACCATCTTCCAGAGACTTACTTCGATCTACGAAGATAAATGTCGACGAAGCGCTCCGCGCCAATCGCCCCCCTACCGTACTCTGCCCACCTTATCCATGGGCCAATAGCCAAAGACGGCCTTGCCGTAAATATAGCTCTGATTCACCGGACCGAAGTCCCGGCTGTCGTTCGACATCGAGCGATGATCGCCCAGAACGAAATAGCATTCCGCCGGCACGACCGTCTCCGGATAGGACCGCGAGTCGGCGTAAGCGGGTGGAACGTAGTCCTCATCCAACGCCTCGCCATTCACATAAACCTGCCCGCCGTCGATTCGGATGCGGTCCCCGGCAGCACCAACCACGCGCTTGATATAGCTCTTCGAGGGATCGCGGGGATAACGGAACACTACGATATCCCCGCGCGAAATCGGCTCCAGGCGGTACACGAATTTGTTGACGAAGATTCGCTCCTGATCTTCGAGTGACGGCATCATGCTCGTGCCCTCCACCTTCACCGGCTGGTAGATGAACACAATGATGAAAGCGGAGATTGCCAGCGAAACAAGCAGGTCGCGCAGCCATACCCCTAATGCCGGACGCAAGCGGACCCCGGATGTTACCTCAGAAGCTTCCGTCCGTGCCGGTAACGGCGCCTGTTTGTTCCCGGATTCTGATCCTGGTGAATCAGGCATGCGATTCCTATTGTATACAGATCGTGTAAGCTCGGCAGCGAGTTGTACCGGTTACCCCGGCCCTTTTTGGAGTGCTGGGGTAGTGCCGAAGAGCTCATGTGGGGACAGTCGCCCTCGGCTTTCCGTCGAGCGAAGCTCGAAGGGGGTTTTTCATCGCGCCCGGAGAAACTGAGCCACTTCCTGTGACTGCTTGGCAGTGGGCGGTTTTGACCGCCCACTACCGACTGGCTTTGATCCCTACCGCCGACGTCGAAAGCGAGTTAAAATAGCTAAATTCAGGAGATATTCATGACGCGCCTGCTACGGAACAAGTATGCCCACCGCGCCTTAACCGTAGTTTTTCTTGTAACGGTGACACTCACCATGTCGGCGCAATGGACCGCGCAGCAAGATGAAGGGGGCATTCCCGCCTACAACGCCGGTCCACCGCCAAAGGGCACGAAGCTGCCTGCCACTCTAACCAAGGCTGATCTTTGGGGAGCCGATGCGCAGTACCCATACCAGACGCATGCTTACGAACTCGCGTCGAAGATTCCAGCCATCCTGCACCAGCAGCCCTGCTATTGCTATTGCGACCGCATGGGCCATAACAGCCTGCATAGCTGCTTCGAGACCGCTCATGGTGCCCAATGCTCCACCTGCCTGAAGGAGCTGTACTACTCGTATCGGGAGAATAAAAAAGGCAAGACCGCCGCTCAGATTCGCGCCGGCATCATCAAGGGCGAGTGGAAACAGATCGACCTGCAATCGGCAGCCACTATCAACTAGGAACCTGGTACTTAACTGTCGATTACCAACCGAAAAACACTAATGTCGTGCCAGGACCGTTGATCGGCGTGGCTTGGTACTAGCAACCTCGGTACCACGCTCGGAATTGCCCTCCACCCGCCCTTTGAGTGATACTTGAGTATTAGCTCTTCGAGTTTCGAGAAACAAGGAGTCCCCCATTACGACGAGCACAGGAAAAATTCTTCACATGGCTCAAAAGGCTACCCCCAAGAAAGCATCCATTCCAGAGGATCCTCGGGTCGCGCAGGCGCTGCAGAATTACGAAGCCGGACTGCGGGCCCTCCAGGAGCACAAGTTCGAGAAGGCGAAACCCCTGTTCCAGAAGGTCTTGGCCGGCCCCAGCAAAGAGCTGACGGACCGGGCGGCTATCCATCTCAGCATCTGCAACCAGCACCTGGAGCGCTCGACCACCACACAGTTCAAGAGCGTGGAAGAGCACTATGACTATGCCGTCTCTCTCATGAACGTCGGAGACTACGTCACTGCCCGCGAGCACATCGAAAAACTGCTCAAGCAGGCGCCCAAGACGGATTTTGTCGTCTATGGTTTAGCCGCGCTCGATTGCCTTACCGGCCACGTGGAAGACTCACTCAAGCATCTGGAAGAGGCGCTTCGCCTGAATGCCAGCCTGCGCTACCAGGCGCGCAACGACTCCGACTTTCACAACCTGGCCGAGGATCCCCGCTTCACCGAGCTCTTGTACCCGGACCCGGCTGCGGACCTCTCCATGCCGCAAAGTTCTTTCCGGGAAGACGAATCTTTTTAATCGGTATACGAGATTCTCGGATGGAAACCAGAATCGCTGATCTGTTGTCCTCGGAAAAGATCGCGCGCGCGCGGGGCGTTCGTGTGGTCGCCATCGGCGGCGGCACCGGCCTTTCTACTCTGCTCAAAGGACTCAAGCGCTTCGCACTGACTCCCGCGGAAATGGCCGTAGCTCCTCCCGGTTCGCCCGTCATTCGTGACCTGTGCGCCGTGGTTACCGTCAGCGACGATGGCGGCTCCAGCGGACGCCTGCGCAAGGAACTCAACATGCTTCCTCCCGGCGATATCCGCAACTGTATTGTCGCCCTTAGCGAGGATGAAGCTTTACTCTCGCGGCTCTTTCGGCACCGCTTCGCGAAAGGCTCAGGTCTCGAGGGTCACAGCTTTGGCAATTTATTTCTGGCTGCTCTTACCGACATTACGCAGGACTTTTCTGAGGCAGTGCGCCTGTCTTCGGAAATTCTGGTCACGCGCGGTCACATTCACCCTGCGACTACCTCCAACATCGAACTCGAAGCGCTGATGGAGGATGGCACGCGCGTCCGCGGCGAAACCAAGATTACCGCCAGTAAGGTTCGCATCCAGGAACTCTTCCTCATTCCGCCCAATGTTGACCCTCTCCCGCAAACGCTCGACGCCATTGCCCGCGCCGATATCATCAGCATCGGTCCCGGCTCGCTGTTCACCAGCCTCATCCCCAACCTGCTGGTACATGGCATCTCGGATGCCATCGTAAACTCGCCTGCCACCAAGGTGTACATCTGCAATCTGATGACTCAGGCCAACGAAAGCCTGGGCCTTACGGCTGCCGACCACATCCGCGCTCTGAATCGCCATGCCCGACAACAGATCTTCAACTACGCTTTGATCAATCGAACTCCGATTTCTGACGACCTCAAGGCCAAATACGCCCTTGAGGGCGCATGCCAAATTGTTGCCGATCTCGATGCTATCGAAGCCCTGGGCGTAATCCCCGTTCTGGGAGATTATTTGGAAGAGGACGGGGTCGCCCGGCACAATACCGCTCGTGTCGCCAGCGATCTGGTCCAACTTGCCTCGGCAGTTGGCGCAGAGCGCAAGAACCAGTCCGCTGAGAAACTTTAATTCAGCAATTTCTCACTTCGTCCTTTCCCACTCCTCTTGCACTCGCTAGAATGTCCAAATATGAAAATGGCAGGCGTTACGATGTGGACGATCGCGGCCTTGCTGTCAATCTTCGCTCTCGTCGGCCAAGCGCCTGCCCAGCGCGACAAGAATGAAGAACCTACCGCAGTCTTGAGCTTTCTGATCCTCAAGGACGACAATGGCAAGCCGGTGCGTAACGCGGCAGTGATCATGCATCCCGTAAGCTCCCACGGCAAGCAAGAGCGGGGCGGACTCGAACTTAAGACAGATGCCGAGGGCAAGACCACCTTCGACGGCATTCCCTACGGCAAACTGCGCGTCCAAGTACTCGCTTCCGGATTCCAGACTTTCGGCGAAGACTACGACATCAACCAGGGAAGGATGGATTTCACCGTCAGGTTGAAGCGCCCGCAAGGCCAGTACTCGATTTACGACGAACATCCCAGTGATCCGAAAACTGACAAAAAGGATGAGAAGAAGGACGACAAGACACCACCCGCCAAGCCCCAATGATCCTGCGCTCGAACCACTATTGATTTGCTGCTGGATGCGAAGCCGGACTGCCGGGTAAAATCTTGCCCATGCCCTACCTTCTCAAAACTGAACCCTCCGTTTATTCCTTCGCCGACCTGCAGCGCGAAAAAACCACCATCTGGGACGGAGTCACTAATCCCGTAGCACTTAAGAACCTTCGCGGCATGAAATCGGGGGATCAACTTGTCATCTACCACACGGGGGACGAAAAGAGTGCCGTGGGCACGGCGACGGTAGTGTCAGTCGATGCGTCAGATGCAAGGAATCCGGCGGTGAAGATCAAAGTTGGAAAGCCAGTAGCGCGAGCCGTTACTTTGTCGGACGTAAAGGCGAATAAAATGTTCGCCGAATCTCCCCTGGTGCGGCAAGGGCGGCTCAGCGTAGTGCCGCTGACGGAGTCACAGTACAAAGTCCTGGCGGGCGAGTAGTCCGCATCGCCGCTACTCGCCCGCGGCTCTAGAATCACCCATCGCGGGCGCCTACTGCGGACCGTTCGGCTTGTCTGGAGTTTTCGGCACATTCTTATCCGCGTAATTCTTGTCTGCCAGAGGCTTATCGGCATAGTCCCTGCGCGGCGTATCGTATTTGTAATTTGCGGGTGCAGCCGTTTCCGAGTGCTCAATCGGTTTCATCGCGACCACCTGATAGTGGCGCATCTTGCGATCTCCGTCCGGCACACGCATATCAAACTTGTCCTTTGACACCTTGAACTCTCCCTCCTTGCCTATGGGAAGAATATTTGGATGTTTATGATCGAGCGGTCGCACGTGATATTCCATGTCATCGGTCCGCAGCAGATATTGGGGACAAAGTTTTTCGTCGGAATTCACGTGTGTGACTCCTACCGAGCCCCAAAGGCTTCCCAGGCCGGTCAGGCCGTGCTCCTTCGCGCCGCATGGGACCGCTTCCATTTTCTCGATCATGGCGCGGTTCGCATGTTTTTTCTTGTCCTTGGCAAATCCGGGCACTGCGAGCAGCAGCGCGAGCATGCTAATCAGTGGCATATTGCGGTTCATGTAAGCCTCCCTTAAAAAGTCTCCATTTCACCTTTACCTGCCGTTCCGAGTTCGGATAGAGATGAAGAAAGCGCGAGGGCAGGGCCGTTGCTAAGCAGCCCTGCCTCACGATTCTCCCAGACCGCTATTTAGGCTTGGATTCACCCGCCTTGGGCGTGGCGTGGCTATTGAGCTGTTGTGTTGACTGGAGAAACGTTTGCGGATTTTCTGTGAGCTGCTGGTGCACTTTGGGATTCGCCTTCAGATAGTCCCGTAGCGCGGGGTGGTTCTCCAGGTATTCCTGATTGTTGGCTAGCGATGGATTCTCTGAAAGATCGCCGGCGATGCCGCTGTGGCCTTGCATGAACTCGCCAAAGCTCGATCGTTCTTCACCGCTAACATCGCGGTCGCGACGCATAGTGACGTCTTCCCTCCGGTCAAAGCGTTGCTCCTGACGCATGAATGCATTAGGATTTTCTTTGTATTCCTCGCTCACTCCCGGATGTTCCGCCAGGAACTGCTGCAAGTCGGGGTGATTATCCACAAACTTCTTGTCGTTCACCAGCGACGGGTCCCGGCGCAATTGCTCGGCAATCTCCGGATGTGAGTCCATGAACCGGTCCATGTTCGCCAGTTCCCCGCGCGTTACATCGCGATCCCGCGCCTGATCTTCTCGCCGGTCAAAGCGCTGCTCCTGACGCATGAATCCGTTCGGGTTTTGACTCAACTCTTCGCGCACTTCCGGATGCTGCTGTAGATACTGCTGCAGGTCACCGTGTCTTTCAACATACTCCTGATTGTTTACCAGAGATGGATCCTTGCGAAGCTGTTCGGCAAGCTCTGGATGCGTGTCTAGAAAGTTGTCGAAGCCGGCAAGTTGTCGCCGAGTAGCGCTGTCGTCCCGGTCTTGTGCTGGCGGCGCCATAGTTTGCGTCTGCGACCGCGCGCTGGTCGGCGCGACTACGCAAACGAGACCTCCACACGTCAGCAAGATAAAGCCATAATGGGCAAGATAATTTCTGCGTTTCATACCGTTATGTACCTCCTGAATGACGAATGTGGCCTTTGGAGCGGGCCACAGGAAAAGAGGTGCAAGGTGGAGGCCAATACCGCGAAAATTTGCTTATCTCGTTGGGGGCAAGAGCCTTGCAGCGAGCCGAGAAAGGCCTAAAGAATTTTGTGGGGGATGCAAATTCGACACTAAGCGGGAAAATCGCTATACAGCCGAGACCTGAGATAGATTTCGCCAGGCAAAACCGAACCCAACCCCTTCGCAAAGAGAAGGCGAAGGGTGGCGGAACATGCCTCGTCGCCTTGGATTCAGCCCATCGAACCGAGGCGGTATTCCCAACCTATTGTGCTTTCGCGTCTCGCCGAATCAGCGCGTGATCGACAAAGAAGCCAAGTCCTATCGCCAGAGGAATCACCCCAAACGCAGCCGCAATCATCGCATCGGCTTCAACGCGTCCAATAAGAGTGAAAGTCACGATGTACCCCAGTGCGCCGGCCACCAGCAAAATTCCAGACCTCCTGGATCGTGCCGCCTCCGAGAGCTCCGGCTGCATCGGCACTTCCACGCCGCGGGCAATCGCTGCCAACCGCTCCTCGCTGCGCAGCTTGCGCACCCGAAAGAACGTGTACATCGCCGCCATCGGAATCCCAAACACCATAACCACCGCCGCCAGTCCCACAAAGTTGCCATCCATAAATGCCTCCCGGCTCGGGTGCCAAGTCTTGGCTCTGACGCCCTGACATCATTTACGAAGGTCGGCGAAAAAAGTTCCATGGATTCCCTCATTGTCTTAACATCAGTGCTATAGGTGCATTAAGGAGCTTTGCATGAGACTGGAATCGCTTCCCCGCATATCCGCGCGTTGGATCTTTTTCGCTTTTCTGGCTACAGCGCTCTTCGCTACCTTTTCAAAAGCGCAAGACACTCCCGAGGACCAGGAAAATCAGCAACCGCAGGATGCACACCCAGCGCGCCAAGAACAGGACTCCGCCCAGCAACCGGCATCCACGCAGAGACGAGATGCACAAGAAGAAGTCCAGGTCGACGACCGCAACCGCACCTTCGTCGTGCATCTACCGCAAGGCTACGATTCTCAGCGGCACTATCCCGTCGTAATTCTGCTGCATGGTTTCGAACAGGACGCCGCCGAAATGGCCCGGCTCACGCACTTCAACGAATTCGCCGACCGGGATAGCGTTATCGCCGTCTATCCGAATGCTGTCGCCGGCCGCTGGGTTGTCGGCGGCGGCGAGCCGCGTCCCTACCGCAGAGGTCCTTATCGTCGGCCCGGAGTTTGGGGACCTGGCTATCCCCCACGAGGGCCACGCCCCGAACCCGGCGATCGCCGCGAGGGCGCGGTTCGCAATCAGGACATGCAGTTTCTTCATCGCATGCTCGACCGGCTCACCACTCATTACGCTGTGGACACCCGCCGCATTTATGCTACGGGCCTTGGCGAGGGCGGCTTCGTGGCCCTGCGCATGGGCTGCAATATGGCGGACCGCATCGCTGCCATCGCGGTGGTGGCCGCTGCCATGCCCCGCACCCTCACCTGCGTCCCCTCGCGGCCGGTTCCCGCTCTGCTGATGAACGGCACCGACGACCCGATCGTTCACTACGATGGCGGCCGCTATAAAAACGGCATGTTGCACCTGCTTTCCGCCGAAGATAGCGCCAAGGAATGGGCTCGCTTAAACCACTGCTCGGACAAGCCCTCAGAGAGCAAGCTGCCCTCGCTGCAAAAAGGCGGAAAGGACACTAAGGTTTATTTGTTCGATGGCTGCCACGAAAATGCCCAGGTTGTGCTCTACGCCGTGAAAAACGGCGGCCATACCTGGCCCGGCGGCGAGCAGTACATGACCGAAAAAGAAGTCGGCAAAACCAGCAACGCCCTCAACGCCAACGAAACCATCTGGAGCTTCCTGGTTACCAAAAAAATTACCGGCGAAAGCGCGAAAGAACAACAATAAAAACCCCGTTCACACCAGGCGCGATTGCGCGTCCGGATAAAACTTGGCGATCATGCGCCCCGTCATCAGTCCGCCTTCGTACTCTGGAATGATCACCTCATCCGCGCCCGAATTGCGCATGGCCTGTGCGTAGCGTGACTGCCCTGCCCGCGTGATGATGCGCGCCTTAGGGTTGAGCGCCTTCGCGGTCACGGTGATGTACAGATTGTCCGCGTCATTATCGATCACGATGCACACCCCGCGCGCTCGCTCAATCCCCGCCGATTGCAGCACGTCGTGCCGCTTGGCATCGCCCTGGATGCTCAGGACTTTCTCCTTCAACAGCTCGCGGCACAATCCTTCGTTGGTCTCGATCAACACAAAAGGAATCTTCAGTCGATTCAGTTGGTCCACTACCGTCCGTCCCACCTGCCCGTAGCCGCAGATAATAAAGTGATCGCGCAATTTTTCGATGCTCACGTCATTCACCATGGTTCTCCAGGCCTCCACCCCTTGCCGCTTGAAAATCGTGACCGCCACGCGCTCCGCCACCCAGATCTGAAATCCAAACACGCCCGCGTACACAAAAATCGAGAACAGCTTGGTCGCATTGCGCACTCGTTTTGCATCGATTGCGTGCGGTTGAATCATCCAGAACAACGCATCCTGCCAGCTCAACCCTTCCAGCCTCCGGTACACCAGCACGCACATAAGGCTGAACCCGGCAAACATCACCAACGGCAGCCACAGCCGGCGCAGGAACAGCAGCAGGATTCGGAACATGAGGCAGAGATACTACAGCAAGTCGACCCCTGGAACAACGGGAATGCGGATTCCCGAAACCGATACCGCGAATCGTTTTCTTGCATTCAGAAAAAACCCACCCTCCGCAGGCGCACGCGGAGGATGGGCACTTGCGGTGCGAGAGTGAAATCAGTCGTCCCCGCCGCAATCGTCGCAGAAAGGCGGCGTCAGTCCGGTGTAGTCGCCCACGACTTTGGCATCGTAGGGCGCATTGAGCAGGTCGAACGTGTTGCCCGAGACGGCGATGGTCCCCTGGCTGAATACTATGTTTTGATTCGCATCGATTTCAATCACCTGCTGGTTGAACTGGTCACTGATAAGCGTGTTGCCATTCTTCAGGCGGACGGCGCGAGTCGGCAATGGTGCCGCGATGCTGCCCGAACGGGTGTTGGTGGAATAGGTGGAAACCACGTTGCCGGAAGCATCCACTTCGAGGATGCGGTTATTGTTTGAATCGGTGATGAGCGTATCGCCATTCCGCAAGCGGCTGGCAAAGGCCGCACCGCTAAGCTGCGTGCACGTGGCACAGCCATAGCTCCAGACAATGTTCTTGTGCCGGTCGACTTCGATCACACGGTTGTTATTTTCGTCGGCAATCAGGATGTGGCCGTTGGCCAGAAGTTCGGCGCTGTTGGGATTGTTGAGCTCATCAGGCCCATCTCCGCTAACGCCCGTCTGGCCGTATTGCCAAACGATTTTCTTGTTCAGCGTAACTTCAATGATGCGGGCGTTGGCCTGGTCGGTGATGAGTACATGTGTATTCGGTAGCCAGGTATTCTGCACCGGTGTATTAAGTTCGTCAGGACCAGAGCCGGTCACGCCCGCTTTACCGTACTGCCAGACAATCTGTCCCTGGGGATTAACCAACATCACTCGGTTGTCAGGGCACCCGTTGGGGCAGGTGGGTTCACTCCCCGCGGGCGCCCCTGTGCCGGCGATCAGCGTGAAGACACCCACCCGCTGGGCGTCATTCACTCCTACCACAGAATGGGGTCCAGCCACGCTCGACTGATTTCCGAAGTGCCACACGATCCGGTGATTGTTGGGATTCACTTCGATCACGCGATTGTTGAACTGGTCGGAAATCAGAATGTTGCCGGGCGTGTTAAAAGCATTCCCTTGGGCATAAGCGGTAAGGCTGGCAGCGGCGATCAGGACTACTACAGCGACACAAGACCTTATTTTTAATTGTTTCATGGGGATCCTCCTGAGAGTGCATGCTTTGGGTGAGGCTTGGAACGATTGCAGCATCACGACACCTACTGAAGTTAGTGTGGAATCACCCCATGAGGGGTTTGTCAAAGGATTGTCAGCGAATTGTCAAATCGATGTCACTTCCGGCGATTCGAGCCACAGGTTTCTCACTCAAATTTTACCCCCGTGTACCCCTGTGTCCCCTGTGTTAAAGATTTTGATTTTTTCGGGACTTTGTAGAATGAAGAGGGATCTCCCGGAATCAGCTCCGTCGGTCACCGAATCAACTGCCGCAGCTCCCGCCGCAGAATCTTACCCGAAGCCGTTTTGGGAACGACTTCAACAAAATGCACCTCGCGCGGCTGCTTGTAGCGTGTCAGCCGCTCGGCGACGAATGCGCACAACTCTTCTTCCATCTGCTTGCAGGTCGTAAATCCATCACGCAGGGCGATGAAGGCCACCGGAATCTCCCCCGCCGCCGCGTCGGGACGCCCCACCACTCCGCACTCCCGCACCGCCGGATGTTCCAGCAGCACCGCCTCCACCTCCGCCGGAGCCACAGGAAATCCTTTGTACTTGATCATTTCCTTGCGGCGGTCAACAACTCGATAAAAACCTTCACTGTCACGCGTCACAACGTCCCCCGACCAATACCATCCGTCACGCAACACAGCCGCAGTCGCGTCCGGCTCTTTCCAATAACCCTGCATGAACTGCGGACCGCGCATCACCAGTTCTCCCGGCTCGCCCTCTACAGCGTCCACCGCGCTCCCCGCCGAAGCCGCCAACTCTTGCCCCAGCACTTTGCACTCCGTTTGCGCCAGAGGATGCCCGATCGAATCGGGCCGGTAAAGTTCCGGTTCCAGATAGCCCGCATGCGTCACCGGCGACGCCTCCGTCATGCCATAACCCTGACGCACGAGGATGCCAGTCAACGCCGTGAATCTTCGCGGCAGATCGGGCGCCAGCGGCGCCGCCCCAGACTTCACCCACTGCACCGTGTGATTCTTCGGAAACTCGCCCGCCTCCGCCGCCAGGCAAAGCGCATTCATCGCCGGCGGCACCAGCGGCATCATGGTGATCGCTTCCTCGGTGATCAGCGACGCCAGTTGCGGGATATTAAACCGCGGCATCAACACCAGGGTCGCGCCCATCATCAGCGCCGGATTGAGCATCACGTTCAGCCCGTAGATGTGATACAGCGGCAGAAAGCAAAGAATATTGTCCGAGGTTCGAAACGTCACTGCGCCCGGCCCCAGCAACTGATAAACGTTCGCCACCAGATTGTGATGCGAAAGCATCACGCCCTTCGGCATCCCCGTCGTGCCGCTCGAATAAGGCAGCGCCCCCAAAGTCTTCTGCGACGACAGACCCGGCAAAGGCAGCAGCGTGGCGCTCACCGGCCTCACGAGATCAGAGAAATTCTCAGCGCCAGTTCCCCTCTCGCGCGTGCAATAAACGCGCCGCAGATTCGGCAGCCCCGAAAGATCAATCCCCTCAATGTTCGCTCGGTCTGTAATCAACACCGCCGCGCCCGAATTCCCTAACTGATGCCGCACCTCCCGCTCGCGATACATCGGATTCAGCAGCGTCGGAATGGCCCCCGCCAGCGTGGCCGCGTGATAAGCCGCGCAGAACTCCCAGGAATTACAAAGGAAAATGCCAACCACTTCTCCCGGCTTCAACCCGGCCGCAACCAAGCCACGCGCCAGCGCTTCCACCGTCTCTCCATATTCGGCATAGCTGAGCCGTCGCCGGCACGAAGCATCCACCAGCGCCGTCTTCTCGGCATGCCGTCGGCAAGACGCCAGAATCGCATCGTGTACGAAGACGTTGCTGGGATCGGCGTAGAGCTGGGTGCGCAACATTGCGGGGATGATTGTAGCGGATTGGCTTGGGATTCAGTTCTTGAAGAGTTGAGTCCGCCACAACGGCCAGCCGTATCTGGCGTATTCGCGATTTTTCAGCAGATACGCGCCTGGTGCAGCGACAACATCCGATTTTAGCCCCTGCTGCTCAATGAAATGGGCCAGGGCAGAGACAAGTTGCGCAACAGTTTTAGAGCTGTATAGGGCGAGCTCGGCATCAGGGTCAACGGTCGTGCAGATGTCAAGCTCCTCACATAATTCCTCTATCTGTTCGGTCAAATCATCTCCGACAAGGAACAAAGGCGGGCCGCTCAATTGGTCTTTTTTTTCCAGTCTCGGCATCCTACCCGTTGCAGTTAGGCTTCGAAGCATCTCGAATAGAACGTGAGCCGCGCGCTGCTCCGATTCATCCGCGAACAGAGCAGCGAAATCAGACGACGCTTGTTCGCAGCGCTCCATCAAGAATCGCTTCTCACGTCTGCGCGCGCGTAGAGCAAGCCACGCAATGAGCGGAACGACGCAGATGGTGACAAGTACGAAAAATTTGGCAATGTCGTACAGGTCACGGACGATTTGTTGCCGACCGCCGAAGCCAACCCACCAAGCAAAAGGAATCCCGAACCCGAACATCAATATGACGAGCAATGGGAAGATGTCATGCCTGTCGAGTCGCATAAACTTCGAATGCACACAAAGTGTGATAAAAAGGCCTCAGTTGGCCAGCTTCCGCAAGAACTCCCGCTCATCCATTCTGTACTTGAAAGCCTTGCGCCCGTCGATGAACACTACCGGAACTTCGTCGGTGAACTGCCGCCGCAGGTCGCTGTCGCTGTCGACATCCACTTCGCGCCAGGTGAATCCGCCGTAGTGCGAGAGCTTCGCAAGACTTTCCTTCACCACCTCACAGAGATGGCAACCCTTGCGCGAATAAACCACGACTTGGCGAGACTCCGGCACGGCGGAATTGTAGCCTTTCCTGCCGTCCCGATTCCACCGCGAAATGTTGATAAGCGAAAATCCGAATTCCCACCTTCGTGTGCCTCCGTGCCCTTAGTGGTTAATGATCTTCGGAGGTAGATAATCTTCGCAACTCCGCCCGAGATCCTCTTTCGGGGTAGAATTCCGCATGCACCCAGACCCCGCCAAACCCCTGCGCGGCAAAACCTGCCTCATCACCGGCGCCGCCCGCCGTCTCGGACGCGCCTCCGCCCTCGC
>WNFD01010444.1_pt1 | contig 14395 bp, 15 predicted proteins | sample 5400491 | NCBI WGS metagenome assembly WNFD01 (sample SAMN13153343, study PRJNA577476) | soil metagenome | isolation source: 120 cm saprolite under Douglas fir tree site 2 hole 2 replicate 2 | place: USA:California | collected 2015-04-18
GGCAATCGGTGACAGAGTGGCGGACATCACTCCCTGCCGATGCGTGGACACACGTGACGGTACGAGACGGGGAGAAAGGGCCGGTGGCGATCGAGATGGTCAAGCGCCGGGTGCAGAGGCGCCTGGAGCGCAAACGCACGGGACCCGAGGCATGGTTGGTGGTCACCCGGCATCCACTCACGGCCGACCGCCTCGTGGAGGCCCGCGCCTCTCGGGATGCCACGGAGCAGGACGCCCGGCACCGCTACCAGTATTCCCGCACACCGACGGAGGGGGCCAAGGTGGCATGGAAAGAGCCGTCGCTGGCAGCACTGGCGCGGGTCATCAAAGCCGGAACGTGCATGGAAGCCAGCTTCCCACGAGGCAAAAGTGCAGTGGGGATGGACGCATACCAGGTGCGCACCTGGGAAGGCTGGCATCACCACATGGCCTTGTCGTTGATGGCGGTGTGGTTCCTGATTGGTGCACCCCACCGGGGTCAGCAGGTGACCCCGGCTCTGACCCTGCCGCACGTGCGCTACGGGCTGAGCCTGCTGCTCCTGGAGGTGTTCTACACGCCCGGCGTGGGCGACATCTGCCGTCAAGTCCGGCGTCAATTACTGCGCAATGAGTTGGCCAGATTCTACCATCACCGCACCCGTAAGTGTCTACCACCGCGTAAGTTACGCCCAGAGATACAGTAGGTATATCAATGCGTTGAAGGAAATCTGACAAGATCCCATAACTGTCCGCTAATGCCTGAGGCACCGGGATGGACAGTTCAGCGGCAACGTCGCTCTAGGGTTATTGGGAGTGGGAGCCCGACGTGTCGAACTGCAAACCCGGTTCTTCATCCTCGGGAGGGTCCGACAGCACGCGGAGCCAGACCTCATGCCCCTGGTACACCCCTTCCAAAGAAACATGGGGGCCATCGTTATCGTAGGGTCCCAAACCATGCGCATACCAGTGAAGGTCCGTCACGCTTTCGAACGCGGCAAGGAGTTCATGCAGATCCAGAGAAAAACCAGTGAACACGATGGTGCCGTCGTCTTCGCCACCGATGAGCTCGACGGGGGTGGGATAGACCACCAGTTCACCCATGCCCTCGTCCTTCTCAAGGTACGCCCACTTCATGGGTCCCATCGGACTGTGGGCCTCGATGCAGCCCGCCACGATTTCTGCTAACGCTTCGATCCAGTCCGTCGAGCCCTCTACCATGCGGGTCTCCTTCTTCGTATGCTGATCAATCACAACGGGCCACGTGTTCAAAGGCCTTTGCGGTGCGGACAGTGCACGTTAGCGCACGGAAAAACCACTGAGACCTCAAGAGGTTCACCGGATTTGCTTCAACGCTCGATTCACCTCCTCCACGTCAAACGCTTCCGGATCGAAGGCGTCTTCAACCCACTCCAGATACTCGTCATGCTCAGGGTGATCCGGGTCGCCAATCGCTTCCAAAAAGGTCCTATAGCCCCAGACACCGCCTATATCTTCTGGCGGACAATGCCGCTTCCCCGTTAAGCAGTGCGGGTATCGCGACTTGGCCTCCGGCTCCAGGATCTTCTCCAAAAGAATCTCATGGTCCCATCCGTCGCCGACGTCATATTCGTAGAGGCATTTGTCTTTCACGTGACGCACGATCTCCTTGAGCCGGCTTCGTTTTTCGTTGACCATGTCGAAACCGTACTCTGGATCGGGTTCGTCCAACCCATCGCGATCTGGATGATCTGGTGGAGTGTGTAGAGGGTCGTGTCATCCTTGACTTGGATGCGTCTCCACATCGGGGGCTTGCTGTCTTTAAGCGTGATCTTGAGTTGGTAGATCATGGAAGTTGGGGTGGTTTTTTTGGCAGGCATGGTGATTCTCACATGCGGTCATCTACTGAGTTTATGCTTCAACCGCCCATCTCCGGTCGGATGTTCCAGTGGATGATGAGCGCCAAACGGATACCGAGATCAGCCCCTCCTATCGCGTCGGCTGGAGCGAGTGTTTTGCCAGAATGCCTTCACGAGAGTGGCTCGCCGGTCCATCGATTCCGATTGCTCCAGAATGGACATGCAGGACAAACCTGCCCCTCGGGATAGTCTTTGCCCTCCTCGTGCGGACAGCCCGTGATGCGGTCTGCCATCACCACCGACTTCGCAGCGTGCTCCTGGATAAAGGCGAGAATGGCGTCACCAATCGTTTGGCTATGCCGAATATCTTCCTCTTCGGACCACCAGCGCATCAGGGGCTCCGCGTCTGCTCCCTCATACGCGACAATCCCCACGGCAACCTTCGTCGCCTGTTGATCGGTCGGCCCGTAGAACATCATAGTGGCGATCGGATAACCGCAAAACCCTCTTCTAGCCCTCTTGTTTAGTGGTGACTGGCGTTTCATCCGCATAGCTTCCTCCACCTTACATAAGAGTGTGAGTTCGCATCTGTTGTTTTCGACCGTTGCGAACCCGCTCTCCTTTCCAACCCTCAATACTATATCATGTACTCGGGTCTCAACACGGCTTTTACGGGTGGCTCTTATTGGATTCCAGGGTCGTGGAATTTGAGGATGTCGTATACTGATGCCATCCCATTTCCCGATCCCGGACAGGAGGCCAACGGTGCAGATCAACATCAAGAATCTGATCGATGATGTACGGTGTTATCAGACAGTACGCGAATTACGCTGGCCAGACGGTATCGCCTGCCCCGCTTGTCAGTCGAAACACGTCATCAAGCGCGGCTGTGATGACACGGAACCCGCCCGCCAGCGCTACGAGTGTCACGACTGTGACACTCGCTTTGATGATCTGACCGGCACCATCTTTGCGGGGCATCATCAGCCGCTGAAAGTATGGATATTATGTCTGTATTTCATGGGACTGAATGTATCGAATGAGCAAATTGCTCAGGAATTGGCGGTCAATGGCAGTGATGCGCAGCAGATGACGGCACAGCTGCGAGAAGGGATCGTAAAAAAAGCCCACGGTGACCCTGTCAAACGAGGTGGAGTGCGACGAAGCCTATGTGATTGCTGGCCATAAAGGCCAACCTGAAGTGGTGCAGAGCCAGGGTCGACAAGGACGTCGACGCCGGCTCAAAGGCAAAGCTGGACGAGGGACCTTGGAGAAAGAGAGACCGCCAGTTTTTGGGATGATGCAGCGCGGTGGTCAAGTCGTGATCAATCTGCTGGCCAACGTGCAACAAAAGACCATCAAGCCCTTCATCAAAGACACCATCGTTCCCGGTACAATGGTTTATACGGATGAGTACAGCATTTATGCCCGCTTGTGTGCGTGGGGATACGACCATAAGAGCGTCAACCATGGGCGGGGCGAGTACGCCCGAGATGAAGATGGTGACGGGTTTTGTGAAGTGCATGTGAATACGATAGAGGGCTTTTGGTCGCTGTTGCGGAGTTGGCTTCGTCCGCATCGGGGCATTTCGCAAGAGCAACTCCCGCTCTACCTCGGGTTCTTCGAGTTTGTCCACAACGTCCGAAAGCGAGGCAAAGCGTTGCTGGGTGAGCTCATTGAGATCTTGGTCAGCTAAGACCCTGGAATCCAATAAGAGCCTTGTATGGTATGTAAGAGACTAATACCATCGGTTACATACAGCCGTCATCGCAACCATGAAGTTTTCACTAGCTGAACAGGTACCTCTAACACAGTAAAATCTTTCCCGGAAGTCGCCTTAGTTCCCAAGTGCCACGGGCGTAAGCCCGTGGGTATCTCCCGGCAGCTTGAAATTCAGACAATTGGAATCTGATGGGGCGAATGGGGAAGTGTAGCACTACCCACTTTTTAATTCTGCATGAGGATTCTCTCCTGAGATGCACCCGATATGGCCGGTTCGGCGACCACTACCCAAGATGCATCCTGGCAAGATCGGGGGTCATATCAGGATAATAGACATAGCCCTGCACATTCTCCCGCATCGTGATGGTGTCAAATTGGTTAAAGAGGGGGACCAGCCCGATCTCCCCATTGACAATTTCCTGAAACCGCCGCAGTTTCGCCTCGCGCTCTGGCGAGCCCACCGCCATCGTAATGGCTTCATTGCCGAGCGTCTGCGCCTCGGGATTGACATAGCTCCAGTAGTTGGTGAAGCTGTCCGGCAGCCAGTTAAAGTAGATGAAGTAGCCCGCATCCGGCACCCAAGGCCGCCAGTCATAGACCGCCATATCGACCTGCTTTTGGTTCAAGAGGGATCTTTTCTGGCCCATCAGCATTTTCTGGAGGGTGAGGGTGATGCCGAGTTGGGCCAGGGTCTCCTTGATCAGGACATTCGCTTCTTCATCAAACGGGTCGTTGGCATAGACGGGCAGGGTGACCGAGAAGCCGTCCGGCACCTGGGCCTGGGCCAATTCCTCCCGGGCTTTCTCTAGATTGGTTTCATACGGCCAGAAATCCCCTACATACCCACTGATATTCTTCGGCACACAGCTGCGCAACCGCTCTGACAGCCCCTGCGTGACGACCTGCATCAGCGTTTCGTATGGCATCGCCCACGCCATGGCACGGCGGAAGTGCATATTATTAAACGGGGCCTTGCGCCACGTCATCCCCAGAAACCATCCCCGGGCACTCGGGTACGAGGCCACCTTGACACCAGAGGCCTTGCGCAGGTCGGCAATGTCTTTGGGGGCAATGTACATGGCAAAATCCACATCCCCGCGCTCCAGGACAATGCGCCGGGTGGACGCATCCGGGACGACCTGGAGAATAATGCACTCGAGTTTGGAGGGCTGGAAAGCGTGGGGATTGGGTACCAGACTCATCATCGCGCCTTTTTGCCAGGTCTCAATGACAAACGGCCCGGATTCAATCGCCTTCGTCTCGGCCCACTTGGTCCCAAAGGGATCGTCGGCCGTGGCGTGCTTCAGGATCTCCTTGGCATGCACAATACTACTACTGCTCATCAGTGCGTTGCCGATGAGCCCCCAGGCCACGGGGCGATCGAGATGCAGGCGCACGGTCACGTCATCGATCACCTCGATCAGATCGGCACTGGGCAAGCCATTGACCCGGAGCTGGCCGGAACCCTTGGCCCCCAGGAACCAGGCATAGGAATCTTTGAGCGCCTGGGCGTTAATCGGATCCCCATTGGCAAACTTGGCGTTGTTCCGTAGAGTAAACTCGATCATCTGCCGATCCTCCGACACCTTGTAGGCGGTGGCGAGCACCATCTCCAGGGTGTCCGGATCATAGATGAGTGAGCCATCTGGACGTTGCTGCGTGCCCCAGATAATCGGGGTCGTGTAGATCAGCCGCCGGAGCACATTAAAGCTATCACCAACGCCAAAATCTGGCCGGAGCGACTCAAAATCGCGCTCAATGGCGACCCGCAAGATCTGTTTGCGCTTGGCAGCTTCTGCCAGGAGAGGCAGCAGATCGCCTGAAACCATCGCTCCTCCAATAACACCCAGGGTCTGGAACACGAAGCGTCGACGCGTGACTTCTGGTGGCATAGCTCCTCCTCTTCCAACCGCCCACGTCAGCATAAATCGCTACCCTCTCACCTCGTCCCCACTTGGCGACGGAGGTCTTCGATGCCGACGACCTCCTCTGCGCTCCACGTCTCATCTTATGGGACTGCTTGAGGTCCAATCAGAACTCCAGCAGATTATCGCGGAAGTGCGCGTGCGTGTAGGCCGTCCGGGCCAGGCCGCGCCGCTGCAGCGCCGGGATGAGCCCATCGGTGATCTCGATGATGTACTTCCGGGTCAGCCCCGTCTGCCCTGGGCGGGTGATGAGGAACCCGTCCCCCCCGACTGCCTCCATCACCTCCCCCATGCGCTCGGCGACCTGGTCAGGTGTGCCAACGAGTTCGATCGACCTATCGACCCGTTCGGCTACGAGCTGCCGCAAGGTCTTCCCGCTCCCCCATTGCGCGAACTTATCCAGCGAGCCACGCTCGCCGTTCGTCGTGATTGCAGGTAGTGGTTGGTCCAGATCGAAGACGGAAAAGTCGACTTCAGTAATGGAGGAAATGCCGATGAGGATCTGCTCGATGGAGTCCGGCGCCTCGATCATCGCCTGTCGCTTCTTGTAGGCCTCCTCTTCGGTGTCGCCGAGGATCGGCGACACGAGGAACAACACTTTACAGTCGTCGGGCTTCCGGCCGTGCACTGCCATCCGCGCCCGCACGTCATCACGGTAGGCCTTCATGCCCTCAATGCCGGTTGCCGTGGCGATGATCGAGTCGGCATACTTCGCCGCGAACTCCCGGCCGCGGGGGGAGCCACCGGCCTGCACGAACACAGGACGACCTTGTGGCGCACGCACCGTGTTCAGGGGTCCACGGCTCTTGTAGTAGCGCCCTTGGAAGTCGATGGTGTGCACTTTCGCGCCATCCGCGTAGACCCCGGTGTCGCGATCCAGCACCACGGCGTCGGGCTCCCACGAGTCCCACAATTGGCACACCAGGTCGACGTACTCGTCAGCGATATCGTAGCGCAGGTCGTGCTCGGTCAGCTTCTCCATGCCGAAGTTCTGCGCCGCACGGTCCTCGCCCGAGGTCACGATATTCCAGCCGAAGCGCCCCCGACACATATGGTCGAGCGTCGCACTCAGCCGCGCCAACAGGAACGGCGGATAGAAGCTCGTGGACATCGTACCCACGACACCGAGACGCGACGTCGCCTGCGCGATGAGTGGGACCAGCGGCATCGGGTCGTGCTTCGGGGCGAACACGGCATGCTTGAGCGAGGTCTCGAACGAGCCGCCGTAGGCATCAGACACCATACACGTGTCCTCGAGGATCATATAGTCGAAGCAGGCACGCTCGAGTGCCCCCGCCATGTCAACGTAGAAGCCCCCCGTCCAGTCTGGGCCGTTGTTGTCGGCCCACGGCTCGTTCCAGGCGTTGACGGTGAAGTTCACGAACCAACCCACGTGAAAGCGCTTCGGCTGGAACATCTCTCTCTCCTCTTCTTGCGGTTCGGCAGTGGATAGGCGGTGTGGCGGATCAGGGATGTGCGGGCGTGTCCCGCCTACGAGTGCAAGCCCTCCTCAAGTGCACATTGATGGTCATGACCTCGCTTTGAGGCGCGGGTTCAAGGCATCGTTGAGGCCGTCACCGACCAGATTTAACGCCAGCACAATCACGAAGATGGTGAGGCCGGGAAACAGCGCGGTCCACCACGCCATGCGCATGAATTGCAAGGCGTTGATTAACATCTGTCCCAGGGAGACCACATTGGGGTCCCCCACGCCGAGAAAGCTCAGCGAGGCTTCGGTGATGATGGCGCCAGCCGTCCTGAGTGAGAGCGTAGGGATGATGACCGGGAGCGCATTGGGGAGGATATGGCGCACCATGATCAGGACGTGGCTGGCGCCGACCGCCTTCGCCGCGAGGGCAAAGTCGCGCTCGCGCAATGACAGGAATTCGGCGCGGACCAATCTGGCGACCGGCGGCCAATTGGTGATCCCAATCAGCGCGATGAGTTTCCAGATGCTGCCGCCAAAGATCGCCACCACGATGAGGACTAAAAAGAAGGTGGGCAAGACCATAAATGCATCGGTGGCACGCATCAGGAGGTTGTCAAGCTGCGCCCCGAAGTACCCGGCAGGACCACCGATGCACACGCCCAGCACGACGGCGATGAGGGCGGCACACACGCCGACCAGCAGTGAGACGCGCAGCCCCCAGAGCACCGCGCTCAGGATGTCGCGCCCCAGGTGGTCGGTACCCATGAGGTGCAGGGACGACGGCGCACTCAGTGCGCTGTCCCCCAGCGAGAACGGATCAGAGGGCGCGAGCACAGGCGCCAGGCAGGCCACGCCTATCAGGAAGAGCACCACGATGAGCCCGACGACTCCCCCCTTATGCCTTGTATAGCAGCCCCACAAGGTTTCGTGCGGTCGTACGGAGGCGCGCCCGTCCTCACGCAGGTGTCCTGCCTCAGCGTGGGGGAGAGCGGCGGCGTGGAGCAACGAGGGGAGAGCGAAGGTCTCGTGCGGCTGTATGGAGGAACTGACATCCTCAGGCATGGGTGCCTCCTCAGCGTGGGGTGTAGCGGATGCGTGGATCAACGAGGGTATAGAGGACGTCGGTGACCAGGCTCATGCCAATCACGCATACGGACACCAGGAAAAACAGGCCCATGAGTAGCGCATAATCACGCTGCAGGAGCGCCTGGTACGTGAGGCCGCCCATCCCCGGCCAGGCAAAGATCGTCTCGGTGAGCACCGCCCCCGTGAACATGAAGCCGATCTGGATCCCCGCGATCGTGATCACCGGGAGCAGGGCGTTCCTGAGGGCATGCTTGTAATAGACCGCTGTCCCGGACAGCCCCTTGGCCCGAGCCGTGTTGATAAAGTCTTGGGCTAAGACCTCCAGCATACTGGCCCGGAGCAAACGCGCGTATACCGCCAGGTTATACGCCCCCAGGGTAATCGTCGGCAGCACCAGATGGCGCAAGACATCCAGGAGGGCAGCGAGGCCCGAGTCCTCGCTGCCCAGCGTCACCATGCCCATGGTCGGCAACCACCCCAGATGTAGCGAGAAGAGGAGGATGAGCAGGAGCCCGAGCCAGAACGTGGGCATGGAATAGCCACACAGCGAGAGGATGGTGACCCAATAATCGACGGGCGTCCGCGCCTTCACGGCTGACACCACCCCCCAGAGCCCCCCGAAGAGCACTGAGAACACGAACGCCGCACTCATCAGCACCACGGTGGCCGGGAGGCGTTCCAGGATCAACGTGAGCACCGGTGTGCGATTGATCACGGAAAACCCCAAATCACCCTGCAGCAGCTGACGCAGGTAGCGGAAAAACTGGATATATAACGGTTGGGTGAGTCCCATGTGCTCCCGCAGCTGCTGCATCTGTTCCGCCGACACCTCACCCAATGAGCCATACAGGTACGTGACCGGGTCGCCAGGGGCCGCATGGATGATCCAGAAGTTGATCGCCATGACAAAGCCGATCAGCGGTAGCGCTTGCAGCAAGCGCTTGACGATGTATAGGCTGAGCGTGTGCATGCCATCCTCCTGCCGTCCAGTGCCGGCAGCCTGCCGGCCTGCGAGTGGCAGCGGGCTGTCCCACTACTGCTGCCAGACCTTCTCGAGGAAGGTGATGGCACCCGACTGGGCCTCCTCGATAATGGCATCGACCCGCGGGTTGCTGTAGAAGAGATAGTTCTGGCCCCCTGGCTTGATCTGCGTGGAGTGATACCGTATCGTCTCAGTGCTCGGATCCGGCACAGTCTGCAGGCTGAAGATCGTAAAGACCCCATCGACATCTCGGGTATTGCGGATGGCCTGGATATAGCTGGCCCACTCCTGAATCACCACCTCCGCCGCGATGCCTACCGGCTTGAGCTGCTCCTTGAGGATCTCGGACAGGATGGCTCGCACCCCCGGGTTCCCATAGATGCGCGTCCGGAAGCGGATGCCACCTGCGCCTCTGGGGTAGCCGGCCTCATCCAGCAGTTGATTGGCCCTGGCCACATCGTATTCGTATTGCGGCACATTGGGGTTATGGCCCCATTGCAGTGCTGACGGCACTTCACTGTGCGTGATCTGGCCATAGCCGAACAGCAGCTTCTCGACGATGAATCGCTTGTTGATGGCGTGGGCCACTGCTTGCCTGGCCTTGAGATTATTGAAGGGCGGCCATTGCGGAAGAAGAGCCGTTGCGTGGAGACAACGTCAAAGACTTTCACCTCCAGGTGCTTACTCTGCTTGAGCCGATTGACGAGCTGATAGGGCGGGCCGCCGATCACGCCAGTAAACGGGAAATAGTCCACATCACCCTTTTCCAGGGCGGCGAAGGCCACGGTGGCGTCCGGGATCACCTTGACGATGATGCGGTCCAGATAGGGTCTCCCCTGGAAGTAATCCGGGTTGGCCTCGAAGATCATGTGGTCTCCCCGTACCCACTCCTTGAGCTTCCAGGGTCCTGAGCCGACCGGGCGGACGTTATACTGACTCTTCGCGAAGTCTTCCTTCTCCCAGATATGCCTGGGGATGATCCCGGCCCACAGGTGGGCGAGGAAGACCGGGTCCGGCTGTTTGAGCGTGATCACGACGGTCGACGGGCTGGGAGCCTGCACGTCTTGCACGGCCTGAAAGTTCAGATTGAAGCGTGAGGCGATCTGCGGGTCGAGGATCTTCTCGTAGGTGAACTGCACATCCCCGGCGGTCAGTGCCTTGCCGTCATGCCACTTGACGTCCTGGCGCAACTGGAAGGTGTAGGTCAAGCCGTCTTCGGAAATCTCCCAGGACGTGGCGACGCTCGGGACGATGTTCCCCTGCGCGTCATAATCGATGAGCCCATTAAACGACATGCGCTGGAATTGGAGCCAGCCCGGTGTTGCGACAGGGTTCATAAGGTCTGGATCTGTATGGACCATAACCAGGGTCCCGCCGTATTTCGGTTGCCCCCATCCAACGCTGGGGCTGCCAAAGGTAGCAAGCAGCCACAACGCCAGCGTGAGGCGCATCATCCACTGTCGCTTTGCTAAAGGCATGGGTCTTACCTCCTTGCGACACACCATCTGCCCAATCCTGCTTGGTGCGTACCTGCTCCGCCGTGGTATCTGCCTCGGGCACAGGAGGATGCCCACAGGAGATTCTCGACCCCCATGTGGCAGCACAACTGAATGCCCAGGACATCTTCCTCAGCTTTCAGGAAGATGTCCTGGCGGAAGAAAGCACTCGGGAGCGCGTCGTGCTTGAACCTCGCCTGCTGACTCCGACAACGCAGGGCGCGATCCAAGACCTTATGGTCCCTCTACTCCTGCAAGACATGTACCAGGCGCTTCTCTCCAACCTGTCTGAAGTTGCTATGGGTTTGTAATACAAGGGGCGATGGGAAGAGAGACCGATGGGGAAAAGGTCGGCCCCCTGCCGCGCTTTCCGACACGCATGTCTGCAAATGCGAGGCGAGAGACAAAGTTGTCTCGGCTGTCACGTGCGGCCTTCCGTGGGTTCGCTGAGCACAACGCCATCAAAGCTTGCAATCACGCCGACCCCCGGGCCAGAGAAGCTATACACCAGTTGGTACACGCGTCACAGCCCAGCGCCTGGCACGTGCCTTGCCGAAGAGACGTGGCGTGGGCGGACGTCGGCCTTGACAGGTGTGTGGTGCCCGGCACAGGGCTCTCCCGTGAGGTACGCCACGCGAGCGAGGACAGAAGGGAACTGGGGAATCAAATTGCTTCAGATACAACAAGAGGTTAGGACTATTTGCAAAACTCGCAACCACTTATCATAAAGAACGCTCATGGGCCATATTTACAGAGAACAAAATCAAAGGGATAGGTGCCACACGGAACTTTCTGTTCCGATGATACGCACGGGCCGAGACCCTCGGCGCGCCCTTCCACGACAAGCGCGTCTCCGTCGAGCACATCGTGCGTGTGATGACGTGCGTGGCTGAAGACGCGAGCATCCGAGGCACGGCGCTGGTGCGCGAGGTGGAGCCGAATACGGTGCTGCAGTAGTGGGTGGAGGCAACGGCGCAGCTCCCAGACTTTACGTGACACGTTCTGCCGGACGTGCACGTCCGGCAGGTGTAGCGCGATGCGTGGTTTGCCCTGCTCAGCGCGGTCAAGGTTAGCGTGAGTAGCGCAGCTGAGGCCAGCGAGCGCCTAGAACGTTCGCCCCGGGGGCTCTGGGTGGCGATGAATCACGAGCGCAACCTGCTACGGGCGATCGACGTCAGGGATCGCACCCTCGCCATGGCCCAACGCGTGGTCCACCACGTCGCGCAGGTCTTGGCCCCCGACTGTGCCCTACTGTTGCTCACCGAGGGTTTGGCGCGTATATGACGGCCTTGCTGACCCCCTATGGGGCCTGGGTGCAGCCGCCACGCCACCAGGACAAAGGGCCAGCGCCCAAGCCGCACTGGATGCCGCTGCCACAGCTGCTCTACGTCCAGACGGTCAAGACCGTGCGGCGCCGGCGCCTGGTCCGCGTGAGACACCGCGTGGTGTTCGGCACTCTGGCGGCCATTGAACACGTGCTGGCGCCACTGGGCTGGCAGAGCAATACTGCCTTCGACGAGCGGATCAACCTTGACATCTGTCTGCCTATCGCCGCCGTGAGACAGCAGGTCACCACACGGTACACAGGGGAAGACTGCGTGCGTCAGCAGCTGGCTCTGTATCACGTCTACCATAATATCTGTTTGCCCCATGCCAGCGTACGCCAGGCGCTACCGCTTCCGGAGCCAATGCATGGAACGGGGACGGCCACACGATGGTGTCCCCAGACACGGACCATGGCGGCAGGACTGACCAAGTCTGGACGACACGCGAGGTGCTGTTGTATCGGGTACCGCCGTGGCCGCAGCCAGCAGACGTGTGAGCAAGCCGTGGTGGTGGGGAGCGGCACAGAGAGGAGGCCGGAGGTGGCAACATGTACCTGCACGGCTTGCGGTAAAGGCGTCAGCACGGTTCAGGGGGCCACCGTGATGCCATGATGGCCCTCTGATCGACGCTTTTTTGCCCCTGTGACAGTCGAGGGGTAAGCCTGTGGTATGTCTCCGCAGGGTGTCGGTACATGGCCTAGTGGAGGGATACTGCTGCGTTTGCGACAAGTTTGTTGCTCTGCTATTAGAGCAGGACAATGTTGTACAAAATGTCTTTCTTTCTTATTGTGTAAACATGACAAAATATCTCAATTTTTCAAAGGAATACAAGACTTTTGAACAACTAGGAAAGATGCTGGTATGACTCTTGCTATGGCATAGGTGGTCTAGCACAGAGAGATCTCCCTCCTGGGGGAACGTCATGCGGATACTAGAGATGTGTGCCTGTGCCCGGCTTCAATGAGGGTGAGTCATGCCACACGACGTGACGCGTCGACGATTCCTGTTCCAGACTCTGGGTGTGATCGGGGGGGCGACGGTCTCAGGGCCTCTCCTGCCGCTGCTCGCCGAGGCAGCTAAGCGCAAACAGGTCCTGCGCGTGGCCATTGAGCGAGATTTCGAGACACTCCGCCCGGAACTGTCGGCTGGTGATACCAATTGGATGCTGCGGCGGCTGATTTACACAACCCCGATCCTCTGGGGCATGCAACAACGCCCGGATGGCTCGCTCATCTATACTATGGACAGTATTGAGATGGTCCTCGCCACGGCCTACAAGGTCTCTGAGGACCGGCAACTCATCGAGTTTACCTTTCATCCCAACGCCAAATTTGCCAACGGAGAGCCCATCAACGCCCAGGCGCTCAAGGAGTCGTATGCCTGGTTCCTGGGCGCCAAGGGTTCCGGCCAGCTCCGCGTCAATGGCTTGCCCAGTGAAGATCGTATCGAGGTAGTCGATGACGTGACGGTGCGCCTGCATCTCGATCGCCCTGTGGCCTGGGGCCTCATCGGCAACGCGCTTTTGAGCAGTAGCAGTATTGTCCATGCCAAAGAGATCTTGAAGCACGCCACGGCAGACGATCCCTATGGGACCAAATGGTTAGAGACCAAGACGATCGAATCCGGACCATTTATCATCGAGACCTGGCAGAAAGGGTCGATGATGAGTCTCGTCCCGAACCCACACGCGTTCCAACCCGCCACCCTCGAACGGATTATCTTGCAGATTATCCCTGATGCCTCCACTCGGCGTATTGTCCTGGAACGCGGGGACGTCGATTTTGCCGTGCAAATTGCCACCAAGGATATCCCGGATTTACGCAAGGTCTCTGGCGTCAAAGTGCTCTCGTACCCGAGCGCCCGTGGGTGGTGATTAGGGATGACCTGGAACAAGGCCCCATTCAACAATATCCACTTCCGGCGCGCCATGGCGTGGGCCATGCCCTACGAAACGCTGCTGCAAGTCGTACCCAGGGGCTGGCCGAGCGCTCCCGGAGTTGTGTCCCGAACAATATCAGTGGCTATGTGGGAGACCTCTGGCCCTATGAAACCAACCTGACGAAAGCCCGCGAGGAGCTCGCGCAAGCGCAGGTACCAGAGGATTTTACCGTGACCGTGCCGGTCTATGCGGGCGATCTTTTCGACGAGGAAACCACCGTCCTGATGAAAGAGCATCTGGGCCAACTCGGCATCAAGCGCAACATCCAGAAAATGCCCATCAGCCAGAAAAGGACGCTGATGACCAAGAAACAGGTCGATATGGCGGTCTATGACTGGCGGCCCTGGGTGCCCGATGCCGGCTACTTCATCTACTGGAAGCGGCTCCCGGACAGCTTCACGAACTACGGGAACTATGTCAATCCCGAGGCCCAGGCGCTCGGCAATGAGGCCATTACCATGGCCATTGGCTCACCGGAACGCCAGGCCAAACTGCGGCGGTTTCAGGAAATCGTCAATGGCGATATCGGCCTGGTGCCCCTCTTTACGCAATTTGACAACCTCGCTATGCGAGAACACGTCCAGGGCCATGTCTATTACCCTGATGCGATTCCGGTGCTCGCCAAGTTGAGCCTGGGGTAGGGCAGGGGAGGAGGCGATATGCCAACAGCAGTAACA
>WNFD01004242.1_pt1 | contig 14393 bp, 10 predicted proteins | sample 5400491 | NCBI WGS metagenome assembly WNFD01 (sample SAMN13153343, study PRJNA577476) | soil metagenome | isolation source: 120 cm saprolite under Douglas fir tree site 2 hole 2 replicate 2 | place: USA:California | collected 2015-04-18
CGCGGGTTCGGGGTCCCCACGTGAGCTAAACTGCAAGGCGCGCTTTCTGCGTTACCGGCTAACTCGCCGGAAAGAGGCGTGTGCCCGTCCACCGCGACCACCAAGGCACACTACGCGGGGTGAAACTTGCGTTTCACCCCGGTTCGAAAATACAGAAATCATTCAGATTTTTAGACCAGGGCGTTCGTCGCTCCATCTCCACGCCACACCTAAAAATCCTTTTCCCAAAATGATTTTTAGCCGCTTTCCCCTCTGCGGTAGCAGGGGAAATCGTGGCGTTCCGACTCCGCGACTTCGGATGCTGTGTGTTCCTGTCTTTGACAGGAACCTGGACTTTCTACATAGGCCTCTTTTTTGTCATCCCTACCGGAGCCGCATTCTTGGCGGCGAAGCGGAGGGATCAACCGGAGCGATTTCTCCTGGCCTCGTTTCAGCCAAATCGCTTCGGGATCTACCTCCCAGCGAGCATGGCAGCCAGTTCAAATAGGTTTTTTCCAGCCTCGTACATCGTGCCCTCAATCGCTTCGCGTTGATTCCTCGGCTTCGCTCCTAAGGAGATAACCGCCACATTCGCCGACTGTTCGCTCTCGAGGGGGAGTCGCGGCGGTTATCTCCTGGCGTGCCGTGCCGCGGCCTCGCCGCGTAACCTGCTCGGAATGACCCAGCAGCCGAGCGCGCCACAAAGAATCAACCCCCATCGCTCGAAATGTAGAAACTCGAGGTTCCGGTCTTTGACAGGAACCCTCCGCTCACCTGCCTGCTGCTTTGGCTGGCGCCTTGTCACCAGTGCAGTTCGCTCCGGGCAGCCTCTGAAGTCCCGGAGCACGCCCCTCGGAAGGCGCGCCTGCTCGCGAGGCCGAGCAGGCGCGCGGCGGCTCGCGACGATGCGGTTGTCCCTACTCTCACAGCCTCACATGGCGGTCGTTAATATCACTAGGATCAGATTGGGTATCAACTTCGGGCTAGTCTGTATCTCAGCCATTCGAGCGACTTTTCCCGCCGGAGTTTCCAGACCCTGTAGGAGCTGTGGGTCCCGGAGCAGTAGTCGGTCGCGGCGTGGTAGGCCTCGGGTTGTTCCCTCCCTTTTCGACTCCTTCGTCTATGCGTACACCGCGTACAACCGACCTGGCGGGAGTAGCTGCTGTCGGCCGGGAGTTCTCCTCCCGCATAGTGGCTATTCTCTTGTATCGCTTTGAGTGCTGACTTTTTCGCGCGTTTCAATGGTCAACTCGTCCTTGGGACGGTTAATTAACACCAACGGCGTGGCATACAGGAACGTTGTGGTCGAGCTTTGATATACTTTGACCTCCCTGAGGAGCAGCTCATTCCATCCCTCAAACGCGAGATCATCACCTTGGTGTCCGCATGAGTGAGCGCTACGAGCATTTCACGAAACGCGGTTGCGAGCGGCGGTTGAAATTCTAACTGACACCACAGTTTCGAAGAGGGGAAAAAACATGGCAGTGCAGGTTCTCGAACCCGCGACTCGGGCTTGTAAGACTGCTCGGCCTAAGCTGCGGGTCAAGGAAAATGCACTTATTTCCCAGAGTATCTGGTCATCCCACCTCACCCCCGAGGCCACTGAAAATTGACTTCCAACCAGCACCAAAACCGGCATCGGGCTAATGGCTTCGGTTTGATTCAGAGTGTGCTCTCACGGAAGGCGATTACTCAATGCGCGCAAGATCCAGCCCCTCGACTCGTTCGAAGTGACGCAGGTTGCGCGTTAACAGGGTGCCGCTGACATGGAGCACGATACCCGCGATCAGACTATCAGCCATTCCAATCCCGATGCCCTTTCGTTCGAGGGCTCGGCGAACGGCGGCGGCACGATTAGCAGCGGAGACATCGAGCGACACGATCTTCATGGAATCAAGCAATTCGCCAACGATCTGGGTCTCACGCGCGCCCCTGGCTCCGGAAAGCATTTCGAACCGGGTGATCACGGTCGTCCACAGGTTGCCGCTTTCAAGTTCGCGCGCCACTCGCTCGGCAGCCGGCTCCCGCCCTGCCAGAAAATCGATCAGAACGTCGGTATCCGCGAGAGTCATCGCCAAGAGGCGCGGATTCGGGTCGTTTCTGTCTCAAGCCGTTCCGCTTGCTGTGGTGACAGACTGCCGCGAAGCTTCAGCGCCTTTCGCCGATCCGCTTCTGCGCGGTCCAGCGCCTCCAAATATTGCTCAATTGCTTCGAATACGATGCGGGAGAATCCCTTCTCTCTCCTGCGCGCGGCCAACTCGACGAGCCTGGCCCGATGCTCGTCAGCAATTTCAACGGTAGTTCTCATCACCTCTTCAGTATACGCCATGCATGTGCATGTGAAGAAGGGTGCATTTGCGAACTCTGATCAGCGATGTTCCTCGCGACCCTCGCGAGCCATCGGCCAACTGTCGTCGGTTGGAGAGTATCAAAACGGGGTCTGTAGCATTGTCGCATCGGCAGCGATCAGGTTGGTCAGTGACAGCGGTCTTCGCCAACCTGCACCAAAACTGGCACCAGACGATCCGGCGAAAATCAATAATTGCGTAAGTACCAGATTTTTTTGGTGGGCGGTGCAGGTTTCGAACCTGCGACCCCCGGCTTGTAAGGCCGATGCTCTACCGCTGAGCTAACCGCCCACTACGTCGTAGGTAGCATAGGCCTGGGCTAACCCGAAACTGATCAGCACCCTCAGCCCCCTACCATCTCCCCCCGACAAAGCGGGCGAGGGGCCATATTCGGCGGAGCGTGCCAAGTCGACTCAGCTTAGCAGGCGAGAGGCGTGTAACCGGGATTTATGAGACTAACGCTTCGCGCTTAGTCGGAGGGCGTTGGAGAGCTGGGTTGTGGGGTGGTTTCTGACGTGTTGAGCGAATCCTTCAACTGCTTGCCCGGTTTGAATTTGGCGGAACGGCTGGCAGAGATTTCGATTGACTCGCCGGTCTTGGGATTACGTCCGGTGCGCGCCTGCCGCGCGGAGACGGAAAACGTCCCGAAGCCGGAAATGTTGACGCGCTCGCCCTGCTTGAGCGCGTTGATGATGTCGTCGAGAACGATATTAACCGCCCTCTCAGCTTCCCCCTTTCCCATGCCCAGCTTGTTAGACAAGCCTTCGATTAAATCGGCTTTGGTCATAATTCGCTTTCGGCGACCTCCCGCTTGCTAGTAAATGACGCAAAGGGCGGGCCGTCAAGACGACGGTCCGCCCATCACTGTTGAAATACGCACTAGCTGCTCACGAAAGGTTGGTTCTCGATACCCTGGCAGCTTCGTCATCATCGTCGACGATTATCGGTTTGTCGTCGTCCGAGCTGAACAACGGCGCATCCTCGGCTTTCCTGGGCTTGAGGAAGGCCTCAGGATCGTCAAGGACCAGCGCTCGCTTCAGCACTTCGTCCATGTGCTCGACCTTGAACAGCGCGAGCCCCTTGAGTATCTGCGAGGGAATCTCTTCGATGTCCTTTTCGTTTTCTTTCGGCAGTAGAACCGTCTTTATTCCGCCACGGTGCGCAGCCAGTACCTTTTCCTTCAGTCCGCCAATCGGCAGCACCCGTCCGCGCAAGGTTATTTCGCCGGTCATCGCGAGGTCGTTCTTGACGCGCACTCGGCATAATGCCGACACCAACGCGGTCGCCAGCGTGATTCCGGCTGATGGGCCATCCTTCGGAATGGCGCCTTCGGGAATATGAATATGGATGTCGATCTTCTGGTAAAAGTCCGGCGCCAGCCCTAGTTGCTCCGAACGCGAGCGCACGTACGACAGGGCCGCGTGCGCGCTCTCCTGCATCACTTCGCCGAGCTGGCCAGTGATCGTCAGCTTACCGCGCCCGGGGACGATGGTGACCTCGACGCCGAGGAGCTCACCGCCCAGTTCAGTCCACGCCAAGCCGGTGGCGACACCGACCTGCGGCTCGGTTTCAGCGATTCCGTAACGGAATTTGGGCGCTCCCAGGTATTTGGCGATACTGGAGGCCGAAATCCGGACATGCGAGTTACGGTCGGTCTTCACCACCTCCACCGCAACTTTGCGGCAGATCGAGGCGATCTCGCGCTCGACGTTACGGACGCCGGCCTCGCGCGTGTAATGGCGGATGATGGCGAGGATGGCCTTGTCGGAGAATTCGATATTCTCCTCTTTCAGGCCGTTCGCTTCGCGCTGCTTCTTGACCAGGAACTTCTTGGCGATTTGGAGCTTCTCAGTCTCCATGTAACCCGGGAGGCGGATAACCTCCATGCGGTCCTGCAACGGCCGTGGAATCCGTTCGAGGGTGTTGGCGGTCGTGATGAACATCACTTTGGAAAGATCGTAGTCGCAATCCAGGTAATGGTCGTTAAAGGTGCAGTTTTGTTCGGGATCGAGTACTTCGAGCAGAGCCGACGATGGGTCACCACGGAAATCGGTTGACATCTTGTCGACTTCGTCAAACAGCATCACCGGGTTTCCGGAGCTGGCTTTACGCATACTCTGAATCACTTTGCCCGGCAGTGCGCCGATATAGGTCCGCCGATGGCCACGGATTTCGGCCTCGTCACGCACGCCGCCCAAAGACACCCGGACGAATTTGCGGCCGGTAGCCCGCGCCACCGACTTGCCGAGCGAGGTTTTACCCACACCCGGAGGGCCTACCAGGCAGAGAATTGGACCCTTGAGCTGGCCCACGAGGGTTTGCACTGCCAGATATTCGAGGATGCGCTGTTTGACCTTATCGAGCCCGTAATGGTCCTCCTCCAGGATGCGCTCGGCTTCCTGGATATCGAGCTTGTCCTCGGTGTATTCGAACCATGGCAGGGCGAGGAACCAGTCCAGGTAATTGCGGACGACCGTCGCCTCGGCCGACATCGGCGACATCATCTTGAGTTTCTTGATTTCGCGCTCGCATTTTTCGCGAGCTTCGGCCGGCATCTTCTTCTGCCTGAGCTTGTCTTCCAATTCCTGGATCTCGTTCTTGAATTCGTCTTTTTCGCCCAGTTCCTTTTGGATCGCCCGCATCTGCTCGTTGAGGTAGTACTCCTTCTGGGTCTTCTCCATCTGCTTTTTGACCCGCGAGCGGATGCGTTTTTCGACTTCGAGGATTTCCAATTCCGACCGCATATAGCCGAGGATTCGCTCGAGCCGCTCGGCCGGATTGGTGCATTCAAGCAGCGACTGCTTGTCCTCAAGTTTGATGCCGAGATGGCCGACGAGCTTATCCGAGAGATAGGCGGGATCGTCGACCGCGGCGATTGAAGTCACCATCTCGGGCGGAATTTTTTTGTTCAGCCGGACGTAGTTATCGAAGGTGGTGTTGACCGAGCGCATCAGCGCCTCGACCTCGGTGGTCCGCTCACACCCTTCTTCGATTTCTTCCGCCTCGACCTGGAAGTAATCATCCTGGCTCACGTAGCGCACGACGCGCGCGCGCTTTTTGCCTTCGAGCAAGGCCTTGACCGTGCCGTCAGGCAGGCGCAGAAGTTGCACCACAACGCCGAGCGTGCCGACGCTGTAAATATCGTCTGGTCCGGGGTCCGAGACGCGGGCATCCTTCTGTGCGGCGAGCAGGATAGGTTTTTTGCTGGTTTCGGCTGCCTCCAATGCCTTTATCGACTTCTGCCGTCCCACGAATATCGGATAGACCTCATGCGGGAAAACGATTAATTCGCGCAAGGGTAAAAGCGGAACAGCTTCGTGTGAGGTGTCGCGATTGTCTTTCTTATCATTGCGGAAAAGCATTTCCGTGAATCCGGTCTCCTGCTGCCTAAGCGGTTTCAGCGGTCTTCTGATAGACCAACAGGGGTTGTTCCTTCTGGGTGACAACCTCTTCTGAGATCATTACCTCCTTGATATTGGGTTGAGACGGAATCTCATACATCAAGTCCACCATGATGGTTTCCATTATAGCACGGAGTCCGCGTGCACCGGACTTGCGCTTGAGCGCCTCGCGCGCGATCGCCCGCAATGCGCCCGGGGTAAATTTCAGGTGGACATTCTCCATATCGAAGAGTTTCTGATACTGCCGCACCAGTGCATTTTTTGGCTCGGTCAGAATGCGAACGAGCGCCTCCTCGTCAAGTTCGCCGAGCGTGGCGATTACCGGCAAACGCCCGACGAATTCCGGAATCAGCCCAAATTTAAGCAAATCCTCCGGCTGGACTTCATTGAGCAGCTCCGACACGCTGCGCGGGTCGCGATGCGCCAGGTCGGCGCGAAAGCCCATCGTCTTGCCCGCGATACGGCGGCGCACCAGCTCGTCCAATCCGACAAAGGCACCGCCGCAGATGAATAAGATGTTGGTGGTGTCGACCTGCAGAAATTCCTGCTGCGGATGCTTGCGGCCGCCTTTAGGCGGCACGCTCGCCATCGTCCCCTCGATGATCTTGAGCAACGCCTGCTGCACACCTTCGCCGGAGACATCGCGCGTGATCGAGGGATTGTCGCCCTTGCGCGCGATCTTGTCGATTTCGTCGATATAGACGATGCCGCGCTGGCAACGCTCGATGTCATAATCGGCGTTTTGCAGCAGTGACAGTATGATATTCTCGACGTCCTCGCCTACGTAGCCCGCTTCGGTCAGCGAGGTTGCATCCGCAATCGTGAACGGCACCTGAAGGAAACGCGCGAGCGTCTGTGCCAGCAGAGTCTTGCCGACACCGGTGGGTCCGATCAGCAGAATGTTGGATTTCTGTAGTTCGACGTCGCCGGTCACCATCTGCGAGTCGATGCGCTTGTAATGATTGTGGACGGCGACCGACAGGATTTTTTTGGCGCGCTCCTGGCCGATGACGTACTGGTCCAGCACACGCTTGATCTCGGCTGGCTTGGGCACCGCCGAACTCTGGCTGAAGGCTTCCTCGTTGTCGTTTTCCTCGGCAATTATGTCATTGCATAAATCGATGCATTCGTCGCAGATGTAAACGGTTGGGCCGGCGATCAGCTTGCGTACCTCATCCTGGCTCTTGCCGCAAAACGAGCATACCAAGTTGCCTGCGCGGTCATCATGCTTGGCCATTACTGCCTCCCACTGTTCACCTGGAGGGGCCTCCGGCTTACGATTACCTCATCGATCAGCCCGTATTCAACCGCTTGGTGGGCGCTCAGGAACAGGTCGCGGTCCGTATCCTTTTCGACTCGGCGCAAATTCTGTCCGCTGTGGTGCACGACAATATCGTTGATCAACTCGCGCATCCGCAAAATCTCGCGCGCCTGAATCTCCAGATCGACTGCCTGCCCCTGCACGCCGCCGAGCGGCTGATGCATCATGATGCGGGAATGCGGTAACGCGTATCGCCGTCCCTTGGCGCCCGCCAGTAGCAGGATTGCGGACATGCTTGCCGCCTGACCCAGACAGAGCGTCGACACCGGCGGCTTGACGAATTGCATCGTATCGTAGATCGCCAACCCGGCCGTCACCGAACCGCCTGGTGAGTTGATGTAAAAATTAATTTCTTTCTCCGGATCCTCCGACTCGAGGAACAGCAACTGTGCAGTCACCAGATTGGCTACGTCATCGGAGATTGGGTAGCCCAGGAAAACGATCCGATCCCTAAGCAACCGCGAGTAAATATCATACGAACGCTCGCCGCGACCCGTCTGCTCGATGACAATCGGCACCAGGTTACTCATAAGCCCCCGAGGCAGTGCACCAGTCGCAACAGAATGACCTGTCTGCAGTATAGCTTAACCTGTTTGCAACGCGCGTGAAACTCCAACGGGCTCGCCGGCGTCCACAAATCTCGCCGGCATCGTGCGCCATGATTTGCCGCTGCTTCGATTTGCGCTGAGCACCGCTCTCGCGCGACCCGCCGAGGGAGGAGAAAGAGGATAGCGAGCAAACCGGGTACGCGCGAGCGTTGCGGCGTCTCTCGCTTTTCACTCTTCGGTCCTCGAGACGCTCTCCGGGGCATCCGTGCTGCTCGGGGTTTCCTCGCCGGCTTGCGCCCGGCTGAGCAAACGGTCGAGCGTCTTTTCGCGCCGCATCACCTGAGCTAGTGCGTCGCGGTTTTCCTGATGGGAATAGAAATCGGCCAATCGCTCGCGCTGAGGTCCACCGCCCTGAGTCACCAGAGTTGCGATTCGCTCCGCTACCTCATCCGCAGTGACTTCGAGATTTTCCTGATCGGCGATGGCATCGACGATGAGTGCGCTGCGGGCACGCTTCTCGGCCCTTGCCTTCAAGTCTTCCTGCTCCTGCCGCGCCCTCTCCAGCGCCGCGTCTCGCGCCATTCCAAGGGCCTCGAGCGCGGCGGCGGTCTCCAACTCGAGATTGCGCTGCTCGCGGGCAACGAGCGATTCGGGCACCTCGATTGGATTACGTTCGATGATCAAGTCGATCAGTCCTTGCCGCACGCGGGCATCGGCCTCCTCGCCGGCACGTCGCTCCAGTTCGCGCCGCATTTCGACCCGCAGTTCGGCGAGACTCTGATACTCACCCTGGTCTTTGGCGAACTCGTCATCGAGTTGGGGGATGACGCGTTGGTAAATATCGCTGGCCTTAATACGCCACTCGACGGTTTTTCCCGCGAGATCGCGCTCATAGTAGTCGGCCGGGTAAGAGCGGTTTTTGCGGACCTCGATGCCGGTTTCAGTGCCGGCCAGCATTTCGTCCAAGCCGTGGCGTAGCTCCTCGCCCGAGACGCGAACGACCCGCTCCTCGAACTTACTGTTAGTCAGGGGCTTGTCGCCCTCGAAGGCTTCGAATGACGCCAGCACAAAATCGCCTGGTTGGACGATACGCCGCTCGACCTTATGCAAGGTCCCGTTACGTTCACGCAGCCGTTCGAGCGCTTGCTCGACTTGCTCTTCAGTGACCTCGATGGTGGCCTTGGGAACCTTGAGGTCCTTATAATCTTTGACCGCGATCTGCGGCTTCAGATCAAAGGTGGCGGTGAAGCGTACCTGGGGCTTTTTCAGATCGCTTTCTTCGGTGACGACTTCAGGTTCAACGACGGGTTTGAGATCGTTTTCCTCCAGCGCCTTCTCGGTGTACTCCTTCTGAAGCTTCTGAATGACATCGCCGCGCACCTGGTCGCCAAAAAAACGCTCGAGCAAATTGCGCGGCGCCCGCCCGGGACGAAAGCCTTTGAGCTGGACCGAGCGCTTCAGTTGGTTGTAGGTGCGATCGAGCTCGCGCTTTATCTCGGCGGGCTCGAGCTCGATGGTGATCTTGCGCCGTAACGCGGATGGGGTCTCGATGTTGACGTTCATGGCTGGTCACCCAAGTAAACACATGCCCCACCGGGCAATCAACAACCTTTGTCGATCAAATTCCGCAAACACGATGCCGCCAACTACAGACGTTAGCACGGCATGACTGACCCGCACGAGATTACCTGGCGCGCCAAGTATGCCCACTCCGCTCCTTCGCCACGAGGTTATCACTCACCAGCACACGGCTGACAAAATGCGCATCTGCCGGTTTTGCTTGAAACTCACACTCGGCAGAGAAACGGCTTTCAACGGCAATGGGACGAGCCGGCACCAACCACACTGGACATCATTCAAGGGAAAACTTAAACTGCGCAAGGGAAAACTTAAACTGCGCGAGATGGCTTGAGTTTCTGAATGTGAATCGTTCCGTGCTAGGGCATCGACGTGGCGACAGGCGGGCGCCTGCCATCGCGTTTGCCGGCAGCCAATCCCATGGAGATGGAAGTTAGATGAGCGAAGCAAAAATCGTTTTGCCGCCCCTCACCAGCTTGCAGGAGATCATCCTTTGGGCGGTCCTCGCCTCCGCTTTGATCTCGCTGCTCTTTGGCTTATGGCTGGTGCGCATCGTGCTCACCGCGGACCCGGGCGCGAAATCGATGACCGACGTTGCCGATGCCGTGTTCGAGGGCTCGATGGCTTATCTGCGGCGTCAGGTCAAGACGATGATCTTCTTCGTCATCGCCATCGCTATCGCGCTGTTCCTGATGTACCACAGTCTCTATCCCGACCGCCTCGATCTCTCCATTGGCATCGCAGTGGCGTTCATTCTGGGCGTGAGTGCGTCGTATGGTGCCGGCTTCGTTGGGATGTGGCTGGCGGTCAAGGGCAACGTCCGCAGCGCCAATGCCGCCTTGACCAGCTTCAAAAATGCGATGGAACTGGCATTCAAGGCCGGCGGCGTGTCGGGCATGTTCACGGTGGGCCTGGGACTGCTCGGCGCGACGATCATTTTCCTCATCTTCCAACAAGACGCGATGAAAGTCCTGGTCGGCTTCGGCTTTGGCGGTTCGCTGGCGGCGCTGTTCATGCGTGTCGGTGGTGGAATCTTTACCAAGGCCGCCGATGTCGGCGGTGACCTGGTCGGCAAGATCGAAGCCGGAATCCCTGAAGACGACCCGCGCAATGCTGCGACAATCGCGGACAATGTGGGCGACAATGTCGGTGATTGTGCTGGAATGGCGGCCGACATCTTCGAGTCTTATGAAGTGACGCTGGTGGCCGCAATTATTCTGGCCGCATACGCGGTTGGGGAAAAGGATTTCCAGGCGCTGTATGGTGGTCTGGCGGGTGCCGGCGCATTCGCGATGAAGCTGATCATCTTTGCGCTGATGCTACGTGCGGTCGGGGTGTTCTCGTCGATCATCGGCATTCTGGCGGTCCGCCTGCCCGCCGGCAGTACGATGCGCGACCCGATGCGTCCGATCAATATCGGCTACATGACCTCGGCGATTGCCTCGATTGTGGGCTTCTTTATCGTCAACTACTTTTACATGACCGATCCACGCACCGGGCAGCCCGACTGGCGTTTTGCGATCACGGCAACGCTCGGCATCGCGCTCGCGGTTGTCACCCTTTGGCTGACGAACTATTTCACCCATCCCGATCGTGGACCGGTTACCGAGACCGCACAGGCAGCGCGCACCGGCCCGGCGACCCTTATCCTCTCCGGGCTGGGCGAAGGTTTGGAATCATCGGTTTGGGCGCTCATGATGATCGCAGCCGCAATCATTGGTGCGATGATCATCTTCCGCGATTCCGAGGCGCTGCAATTCTATGGGATAGCGCTCACCGGTCTCGGCCTGTTGACCACCACCGGCTTCATCCTCGCCATGGACACCTACGGGCCCATCACCGATAACGCGCACGGCATTTTCGAGATGGCCGGAATCCATCAGGAAGAGGCTTCCAGGACGCTGTCGTGGATGGATGCAATCGGCAACACCACCAAGGCGCTGACCAAGGGTCTCGCGATTGCGACCGCGGTTATCGCGGCGGTTTCGCTATTCCGGTCGTTTATCGACGAGGCGCATCTTGGCGCACTCGGCGTGCAGCTTAATGCACCAACCGTATTTGTCGGTCTGCTGATCGGCGGTGCCGTCCCATTTCTGTTTAGCTCGTTTGCGATTAAGGCGGTCGGCCGCGCAGCCTACCAGGTGGTATTCGAAGTACGCCGACAGTTCCGCGAGCACCCCGGAATCATGGAAGGCAAGGAATTGCCCGACTACGGTACTTGCGTCGACATCGTAACGGCCACCGCGCAAAAGGAGCTCCTGAGTCCGGCGATTCTGGCGGTATTCGCGCCACTGATGGTGGGCTTCGGCCTTGGGGCGGGCGCGCTGGGAGGTTTCCTCGGCGGAACGATTCTGACTGGTCAGTTACTGGCCGTGTTCATGGCGAACTCAGGTGCTAACTGGGACAACGCCAAGAAAAAAGTTGAGGACGGTTACCTCGGCGGCAAAGGTACCGACGTCCACAAGGCGACCGTGGTGGGCGACACCGTGGGCGATCCATTCAAGGACACCGCGGGTCCCGCGCTCAATCCGATGATCAAGGTTATGAACCTCGTCGCTATTCTCGCCGCGCCCTTCACGACGGTGTCAATCAGCAGCCTCTCGGCGACGCGGATTTGGGTCACCGTACTTTCGATAGCGACGCTTGCGATCGCGGTCGCGCTGTCGAAGCGGGGCTCGATTGCCGCAGAGCAGCCGGCCACCGGCACTGCCAAGGCCGCCGCTTGAAACAGAAACGAGCGCGCAACGAGAGGCAGGAGCACTCGCGCCGCTCCTCTTTATCTTGGTTCGCGACCAGCTCTTTCAGGGAAGCGTCCCAGGAGTTGTGAAGACTGCGGATACACTGTCGGGATCGAGCAGACCATCTGAATTGGCGAGGAGCTTCTCTCAATCTCATTTCTGTCTCATTGGTTTTCGCTCTGAACTCTTGCCGTATTGCTGCCCAATGCGCAAAATCGACTCTAGAGACGTTGCTCCCTTCCTTTGCCGCCCACTCCCCATGGGAGAGGGCGTCGGTGAGGGTTGCGTTAGCCTTCCGGAGGTGCCCGGCGATGCCAATTTATGAGTACGAATGCGCCAAGTGCCGCCGCAAAAGTAGCGTACTTACTATGCGCATCAGCGAGAAGGTCGACCCTGTGTGCAGCCATTGCGGCAGTACCGAAATGAACCGCTTGATGTCGCGCTTCGCCATGCCACGCTCCGAGGACGCGCGGATGGATTCGCTCGCCGATCCCTCCAAGCTCGGCGATCTCGATGAAAATGATCCGAAGAGCGTCGCGCGCATGATGCGCCGGATGGGTAGCGAGATGGGCGAGGAATTCGCCGGGCCCGAGTTTGACGAAGCCATTGAGGAACTAGAGAACGGTGGTGACCTGGGCGGTGATGATGACCTCGGTGGCAGCAGTGACGATGATTTCTAAACCGCCTAACGATGAGATTGAAACGGCTACGCCGGTGTCGCGTTGATGCGCTAGCAGGGTGCGGAAAAACCAATTTCTTTATGAAAAACCTTTCCGCAGCCTGCCACGGTTGCGGCCCGACATGAGTCGCTACGGACGGCCGATTTGCCCGACCAGAGTCAACTTCGCGAATCTGTTGGTGAACTCGCCCGCAACGCGGTCGAGGTAATCTCCACCGCCGAACTGGCCGCCAAGCTGGCCGAAGGACGTCCGCTCCGAATCAAGCTCGGAATGGATCCGACCGCTCCTGACCTCCATCTCGGCCACACCATTACACTCAAGAAGCTGCGCGAGTTCCAGCGGCGCGGTCATACGGTCATCTTCCTGGTGGGCGATTTTACCGCGATGATTGGCGATCCAACGGGCCGCTCAGAGACCCGTAAACCGCTCTCGCCGGAACAGATACGGCTCAACGCCGAAACCTATCAGCAGCAAGTTTCAAAGGTCCTTGATCTGTCAAAGACCGAAATTCGCTTCAACAGCGAATGGATGAATCAGGTCGACACTCGCAAGCTGATCGAGATAGCGGCCAAGCTGAGCGTCGCGCGAATGCTGGAGCGCGACGATTTCGAAAAACGCCTCGCTCAGCAGGAACCGCTGTTCCTCCATGAACTGCTTTATCCGCTGGTGCAGGGCTACGACTCGGTCGCGCTTCAGGCTGACGTTGAGCTTGGCGGCACTGACCAAAAATTCAATATGTTGGTCGCCCGCGACTTGCAACGCGCTTACCAGCAATCGCCCCAGGTCGTGATGACGATGCCGTTGCTCGAAGGTCTCGACGGTGTGCGCAAAATGTCCAAATCGTACGGCAACTACGTTGGGGTGAGCGAGCGGGCCGAGGACATGTTCGGCAAGATCATGTCGATTCCTGATAAGCTGATGCCGCGCTATTACGAATTGCTGACAGATGCCGCACCCGGCGAAATCACTGCGATCAAGTCCGGCCTAGTTCATCCGATGGAAGCCAAGAAGCGGCTGGCGGGATTAATTGTCCGCGAGTACCACAATCCGGCCGCGGCCGATGCCGCCTCGCGTTATTTCGAAAGCAAATTCCAGCGTCGCGAAGTGCCCGACGACATTCCCGTGTTCAGGCTGGGCCAGTCTTTGTGGGTCTGCGAGTTGATGAAGCAGTTGCGTTTCGCTTCGTCCACCAGCGAGGCCAGGCGATTGTTGGGCCAGGGTGCCGTGCGGGTCGATGGCCACACGGTGAATGACGTGAATTTTCAGTTCGTTCCCGGACAGCACAAAATCCTGGAAGTCGGCAAACGCCGCGTCGCGCGAATCGAGAGTTAGGCCTGCTGCAAGCTCGGTGCTCGGGACTGGGGTGGTAGAGGCTTCGGCCGGTGGTCCGCAGTTTCTACATTTCGGGCTGGCGCAGCTAAAGATAACGCTGTCCTCGGCCCGAAAGATTAGTGGGACAGGCGTCTCTGCCTGTCGAAGATGTGCGAGCGTCTTTTGCTCGCGCTGCATCTGACGGGCGATGAACGACTTCCAGCAATGCAGAATCGCTTTGAGCTCGCGGCCCGCAAACGGCGTGAGAAGCGCGTGAGTCTGATCATCCATCACGACATAGGCGGCGAGTTGATAGCGCTGCCCGTCGAAGCTCTTCATCGCCGCCACCACCACCACCGCGCGCTCGCTGGCGTCAAGCTCCCCCCTTCCTCGACCGAGCCGCCAGGGTAACAAAATAGGTGACCTGGTCTTGCCTCCGGTGAGGAAGCTTTCTCCGCTAACAAAATTCCATGATTTATTTGCGGTGGC
>WNFD01004245.1_pt1 | contig 14391 bp, 13 predicted proteins | sample 5400491 | NCBI WGS metagenome assembly WNFD01 (sample SAMN13153343, study PRJNA577476) | soil metagenome | isolation source: 120 cm saprolite under Douglas fir tree site 2 hole 2 replicate 2 | place: USA:California | collected 2015-04-18
CCGAAGGTCGCCTCGGCCTGGCGTACCTGCTGCTCCCCCTGCTCGAACTGGTACCAGTTCTGCAGGCGGAAGACCGGCTGGGAGAAGGTGAGCGTGTAGCTGTCGACCTCCGGCCGGCGCAGGAAGTTCAGGTTGGGCGCAGTGGCGGGATCGCGCGATTCCGAATCGATGCGCGACCTGGTGACGCTGCCCGTCAGGCCGAGGGTGGGCAGCAGGAGCGAGCGGCCCTGCGGCAGCTTCTCGCGTCCGGCCTGGAGCGCATAGCGCGCGCCGGAATAGACCGCGTCGTAGCGCTGCGCGTCGCGGTAGACCTGAACCAGGTCCTCCGCGGTTACGTCGAACGAAGCTGCGACAAGACTAATAAACAGGAACGGCCGGATCAACGGTCCTCGCCCAAGCATCTACGCCCCCCACGAGATTATGGACGCGTGAAAACCCCTGTTTTTCGAGGAACATCCCCACTTGCATGCTGCGCCCGCCGTGGTGGCAGATCACCACCACGTCGTGATCGGGCTCGAGCTCGGCGAGCCGGCCTGGCACTTGCTGCATCGGCACGTGCGTCGAGCCCTCGATGCGGGCGGCCTGGAACTCCCACGGCTCGCGCACGTCGAGCAGAATCGGCTTGGCGCGACCTTTGTCGGCGAGCCACGCGGACAGGTCCGCCGGCGTGATCTGCTGCATCGCGCTCAGAAGCGGAACCGCGACGGCTGCTCGGCATTGACGAGCGGCGCGATCACGGTTTCGAACAGGTCGGTGCTGTGATAGGCGCCGGGCGCGGTGCACACGACCAGCCGGGCGTTCATCGCCGGCGCTTCTCCCGTGACCGCGAACAGGCGCCCGCCGACGACGAGCTGCTCGAGGAAGGCGCGCGGCAGCAGCGGCGAGGAGCCGGTGAGAACGATCACTTCGTAAGGAGCGTGCCGGCTCCAGCCGCGCGCCGCGTCGCCGACTTCCAGCGTGATGTTTTCAGCGCCGTGGCGCTCGAGATTGCGGCGGCCGAACTCGGCCAGCGCAGGCTTCACCTCGACCGAGTAGACGTGCGCGGCACGGTGCGCGAGGAGCGCGGTCAGATAGCCGCTTCCGGTGCCGACTTCCAGCACGCGGTCGGTGCTTTTCCGGACGGTCAGCTCCTGGAGGACCCGCGCTTCCATCCTGGGTTCCCACATGCTCTCGTCTTCGCCGAGCGGCAGGTGGATATCGGAGAAGGCGAGGCTGCGATGCTGCGGAAGAACAAACTCCTCGCGAGGCACGAGATACAGCAGATCGAGCACGTCCTGATCGAGCACCTCCCAGGTGCGGATCTGCTGCTCGACCATGTTGAAGCGCGCCTGCTCGAGGTTCATGGGAAAGCGGATTATAATCGGCGCCTTAGCGTTAGGGGTCCTGCGCCGGCTCTGAGAAGGCGCGGGTGAGACAGTCCCTCACAACCTGATGCGGGTAATCCCGCCGTAGGGAAGCGCATATGAACGCCAATCCGAAGTTTCTCGCCGCCACCGCCCACGTAGACGACGCAGCGATCCAGCCGCTGCCCAACTCGCGCAAGATCCATGTGGGGAATTTGAAAGTCCCCATGCGGGAAATCTCGCAAAGCGGAGGCAATCCGCCGCTCTTCGTCTACGACACCTCGGGGCCGTACACCGATCCCGCGGCGCGCATCGATGTCCAGAAGGGTCTGCCAGGATTAAGAGATCGCTGGATTGCCGAGCGAGGCGATTCTGAAGTCCTGCAAGGACCGACCTCGGAGTACGGACGCAAGCGGCTGACCGATCCGAAGCTGGCCGAATTGCGTTTTGATCTCCACCGGAAACCGCGGCGGGGGCGTTGCGTCACGCAGATGCATTACGCGCGCCAGGGCATCATCACGCCCGAGATGGAGTTCATTGCCATCCGGGAGAATCAAAAGATGATTCTGGGTCTTGAAAGGCAACATCCCGGCGAATCGTTCGGCGCCAATATCCCGAAGCTCGTCACGCCGGAATTCGTGAGGGACGAGGTGGCGCGCGGGCGCGCCATCATCCCGGCGAACATCAATCACCCCGAGACCGAGCCGATGGTCATCGGCCGCAACTTCCTGGTGAAGATCAACTGCAACATCGGCAACTCGGCGGTGACCTCGTCGATCGGCGAGGAAGTCGACAAGATGACCTGGGCGATCCGCTGGGGCGCCGACACGGTGATGGACCTCTCCACCGGCAAGCACATCCACGAGACGCGCGAATGGATCATCCGCAACAGCCCGGTCCCGATCGGAACGGTCCCAATTTATCAAGCATTAGAAAAAACAGGAGGAAAGGCGGAAGACCTCACCTGGGAAATTTTCCGCGACACGCTGATCGAGCAGGCGGAGCAGGGCGTCGACTACTTCACCATCCACGCCGGAGTTCGCCTGCCGTTCATTCCGCTGACCGCCAGCCGCATGACGGGAATCGTGTCGCGCGGCGGCTCGATCATGGCGAAGTGGTGCCTGTCGCACCACCAGGAGAGCTTCCTCTACACGCGCTTCGAGGAGATCTGCGAGATCATGGCGGCGTACGACGTCTCCTTCTCGCTCGGCGACGGGCTGCGCCCGGGCTCGATCCATGACGCAAATGATGAAGCCCAGCTCGCTGAATTGCGTACTTTAGGAGAATTGACGAAAACAGCCTGGAAGCACGACTGCCAGGTGATGATCGAGGGCCCGGGCCACGTGCCGATGCAGCTCATCAAGGAGAACATGGAGCTGCAGCTCAAGTACTGCGACGAGGCGCCGTTCTACACCCTCGGACCGCTCGCGACCGACATCGCGCCCGGCTATGACCACATCACGAGCGCGATCGGCGCGGCGATGATCGGCTGGTTCGGCACGGCGATGCTCTGCTACGTGACGCCCAAGGAGCACCTCGGACTGCCGAACAAGAAGGACGTGAAGGACGGCATCATGGCGTACAAGATCGCGGCGCACGCCGCCGACCTCGCCAAGGGCCATCCGGGCGCGCAGGTGCGCGACAACGCGCTCTCCAAGGCGCGCTTCGAATTCCGCTGGGCCGACCAGTTCAACCTCGGCCTCGACCCGGACACCGCCAGGGAGTTCCACGACGAGACGCTGCCGCAGGAAGGCGCCAAGGTCGCGCACTTCTGCTCGATGTGCGGGCCGCACTTCTGCTCGATGAAGATCACGCAGGACGTGCGCGACTACGTCGAGAAGGGAATGAAGGAGAAGTCCGTCGAGTTCGTGAAAAAGGGCGGCGAGCTCTACACCAAGCCCTGAAATCAGGGACAGACCACGTTTTCGTCAACGGCGGAGACGATCCCTCGTTGATCGGACATGCCACGACGCGCCCGCATCATGCTCGCCGACGTGCCCGTACATGTCATCCAACGCGGCAACAACCGGGGGGCGTGCTTCGTCAACGACGAAGACCGCAACTTTTATCTGTTCCACCTGGCGCGTGGCCTTGGCCGCTTCGGATGCCGGCTGCACGCGTATTGCTTGATGACCAATCACGTGCACTTGCTCTTGACCCCCGAAGGCGCGGAGAGCTGCGCGGCACTGATGAAGCATATGGGACAGCTGCACTCGCAGTATTTCAACAAGCGCTACGGACGCACGGGGTCGCTTTGGGAAGGGCGTTTCCGTTCCTGCCTCGTCCAGTCCGAGCGTTACCTGCTCGCCTGCTATCGCTATATCGAGCTTAATCCGGTGCGTGCCAGCCTGGTTATTCACCCCGGTGATTATCCGTGGTCGAGCTACCGCAATAACGCGTTGGGCGAGGCGGCGAACCGGCTTATTACGCCCCACTCTGAATACCTCCGGCTCGGCGACAGCGCCGAAGAGCGCCAGAAGGTGTACACAGGGCTATTTGGCTCGGCTGCCGACAACGAGCGGCTTGAGGAGATCAGGGCCGCAACGAACGGTGGTTATGCGCTCGGCGACGAGCTTTTCAGGAGGACGATGGCCCTAGCGCTGGGGCGCCGCGTGGAAAAGGGACGACCAGGAAGGCCATTGCGCGATGCGGCACCCGGGGACTCTCAAGAAGAGCTTCCGTTGCCGGCTACGGAAAACGTGGTCTGTCCCTGATTTCTAGTCGTTGAACAGGCTCTCGGCGGTGACCGGGATGCGGCCGTACTCGAGGGTGCGCCGGATGCGGTAAGGCTCGCCGTTCGGGGCCTTGAGCCCGCGCGACAGGTCGAGGAGCTTCTGCGGCTTGAGCGGGTTGCCGGCCGCGTCGCGGATCACCATCACGCGCGGCTGAAGGCGTTTTTCCACGTTCTGCGCGATGACGATGCCGATCTCGCCGCTATTGAGCTCCACCGTGCTGCCGAGCGGGAAAATGCCGATGCAGCGGATGAATTGCTCGATCAGCACCGGATCGAAGAAGGCGCCGCGCCACTTGTACAGCATGCTGAGCGCGGCCGACGGCGGCACCGGCTCGGCGTAGGGCCGGCGCGCGGTGAGCGCATCGAAGGTGTCGACGATGCCGGCGATCGAGCCGAGCAGCCCGATGTCCCTGCCCTTCAGGCCTTTCGGGTAGCCGCTGCCGTCCTGGCGCTCGTGGTGGAGCACGGCGAGCTCGGGCAGGCCCGGCGGCAGGCCCGGCGTCGCCTCGAGGATCTCGACGGAGTACTGCACGTGCTGCTTCGCCTGCGCGAATTCGGCTTCGCTCAGGCGGTTGCGCTTGTTGAGGAGCTCGGTCGGCAGCCGCGTCTTGCCCACGTCCTGCAGCAGGCCCAGGTAGCCGAGCAGGCTGATGTCCTCGGTCGGCAGCTGCAGAAAGCGCCCAAAGGCGGTCATGTACACCGCGACATCGACCGCGTGCGAAGTCGTGTAGTCGCCTTTCTCCTTTAATTGCGAGAAGAGGAGCAGCGCGTCCGGGTTGCGCAGCACGCTCTCGGTCATGCCTCGGACCGCCTGCTCGACGCGCGGCGTGTCCAGGGACCGGCCGGCGCGCACCGCTTCTACCGCCTCGATCGCGAGGTTGGTGGTGCCTTTATAGGCGAGCTCCGCCTGCTTTACTTCGCGCTCCACCGGCGCCAGCTCGGCGTAGCGCACCTTGCCGATGCGCGACAGGTCGAGCTGGCTTGCCCGGGCGCTCGCCGCCGGCCGCGGCTTCGGCGCGAGCGGCTTAAGCCGGATCGGCTCGGCCAGCTTCGGCGGATCGGGATCGACGAAGACCGTCTTGCAGTACTGCTTCAGCGTCTCGAGCTGCTCGTCGCTCTCCAGGTAGAACCCCTGGAATATGAACGGTGTCTCGGTCCAGGGCCGGTCGAGCTCGACGACGTACATGCCCATTTTCAGCTCCGCAACCGGAACGCTTTTCTTCATCTGTGTAAGATTACCGCATGCCGCAGGACGCCCGGAAAGACCTGCCCGAGCCGCTTCAGGATGCGAACGCGCCCGAAGTGCTGAAGGAGCGCTGCGAGTACATCTATCGCAGGATCCTGCCGGCGGTTGCAGCGACCGCCGTGCTGAGCCTGCTGCTGAGCGCCTTCCTGTGGCCATCGCGCCCGACCGAGCTGATCGTGTTCTGGCAGACCGCAATCCTGCTCATCGCGGCGGGATTCTGGGCGCTGGCGCTGGCTTATCAGCGCAGCGGCGACGCGCGCGAGCATCCGCAACGGTGGATCCGGAAGGCGGCGTTCGGCGCGGCGGCGCTCGGCGCCGCTTGGGGGTTCGCGACGGCAGTGTTCTTCCCGGGCGGCGATTATCAGCAGGTATTCATCGCCTTTGTCGTGGCGCTGGTGACCGCGGGCGGGCTGACGATGTTTTCCACCGTCTGGTGGATCTACGCCCTCTACGCGGCAGGCGTGATGATCCCCTTCAACGGGGTGCTGTTCGCGTATGGCACGGATTTTTTCCATCTGCTCGGTGCCGCGGTGCCGCTCCTCTACATCGCGAACGTCGCTACCGCGTATCAGCTCGGCAAGGCGTTCAGCAGCGCCTATGGGCTGCGCAGCGCTTACCAGCGGCTCTCGGCCGATAACGCCGATACCCAGGTGCAGCTCGGCGAGCAGCTCGACAGCCTGCTCGAGGCGCATCGCGAGGTGCAGGCGTTCGGCCGCAAGCTCGCTCTCTTTTCCGAACGGGCGCCGATCGCGGTGTTCGAGGTGGACCCGCGCGCCACGATCCTCGACATGAATCCGGCGGCCGAGAACCTGTTCGGCTATGCGGCGCCGGAGATGGTAGGACGAAACTGCATCAGCATGCTGCTCAATCCGGACGATCGCGAGAGCACCGACAAGTGGTGGGCCGACCTCGTGGCGCACGGCCGGCCGGTCACCGTCGTCGCCGAGCGCAGCCTGCGGCGCGACGGCCTGGAGCTCGCCTGCGAGTGGACGATGACGCCGCTCGTCGACGACGACAACCAGATCGTCTCGGTCATCCTCCAGGGCCGCGACATCACGCAGCAGCGCGCGGCCGAGCGCATGCGAAGCGAGTTCACCTCCACCTTGAGCCACGAGCTGCGCACGCCGCTCACTTCGATCATCGGCTCGCTGCAGCTGTTGCGCGCCGGGGTGCTCGGCGAGGTCTCCAAGGAGCAGGACGAGATGGTCGAGATCGCCGAGAAGAACAGCCAGCGCCTGCTCGACCTGATCAACGAAGTGCTGGACATCGAGAAGATCGAGTCGGGGCAGCTGACGCTCGTGCCCGAGCCCATGCCGCTCGATGCGCTGCTGGGCGAGTCGCTGCGGCTCAACCAGGGTTACGCCGACCGCTTTCGCGCGAACCTCGCGCTGCACGGGGAAGTCCCCCAGGTCGTGGTGCGGGCGGACCGAAAGCGCCTGATGCAGGTCATGACCAACCTGCTGTCGAACGCCGCCAAGTTCTCGCCGCCGAACAGCGCCGTCGACGTGACTGTCGCGCAGAAGGACGCGGCGGTGCGCGTGGAGGTCAGCGACCGCGGGCCGGGCATTCCCGAGGCCTTTCGCGGCCGCATCTTCGGCCGCTTCGCGCAGGCCGATTCGGCCGATTCGCGCGTCAAGGGCGGCACCGGCCTGGGCCTCGCCATCTGCAAGCGGCTGGTGGAAATGATGCAGGGGCGCATCGGCTTCGAGGACCGGGAAGGCGGGGGCACTACGTTCTTTTTCGAGCTCCCCGTCATGCCGCCGGAAGAGACCGCTGCCGAAGCTGCCCCCCGGGTGCTTCTCACCGAGCACGACACCGTGGCCGCCGAGTACCTCTCGATGGTCCTCGAGAAAGGCGGCTATCGCGTCGACGCCGCCCCTGACGCGAGCGCCTCCCGCGCCCTGCTCAAACGATGGAAGTACGCCGTGTGGCTGCTTGCCCGCAGGCTGCGCGACGCCGAGGACCCGCTCGCCCTGATCGCCGAAGTGCGCTCGCGCCTGGGCAGTACGCCGATCATCATGCTGGCGAGCACGCGCAGCGAAGAGGCCTACGTGCGCGAGCCGCAGCGCGTGGGGGTCGTCGACTGGCTCCTGAAGAGCGATTCGCGTACGCGCATCCTCGATGCCGTGGCGCACGCCCTCGGACGCGCCTAGTTGGTCGCCTCGCTCATTGCGGTGGGCGCCGTCGTCGTCGGGTTTCCACTGCTCATGTACTTGATGCAGGACCAGCTGATCTTTTTTCGCCAGCCGGTGCACGAAGCGCAACGCGACTCGATCGCGCGACGCTTTCCCGCCGTTGAAAGCGTCTTTATTCAAGCCGACGTGCGCTTGCACGCCTGGCACGTCCGGGGATCCCCGCTGGTGCTTTACTTCGGCGGCAACGCCGAGGAAGTCTCCTGGATGCTCGAGGAGGCGCCGCGACGCGCGCCGGGCGTTGGCTGGCTGCTGATCGACTACCGCGGCTATGGCTCGAGCGAAGGCTCGCCTTCCGAGGCGGCGCTTACCTCCGACGGGTTCGCCTGGTATGACTACGCCACCAGGGAGCTGAAAGCGAACAAGGTGTTTCTTTTCGGCCGCAGCCTGGGCGGTGGTGTTGCGGTGCAGCTAGCCGCAGAGCGCCCGCTGGCCGGGGTGATCCTGGTCGCGCCGTTCGACAGCCTGGTCGAAGTGGCGAAGCGCCATTACCCGTACCTCCCGGTAGATTGGATGCTGAAGCATCGCTTCGACTCGATCGGCCGGGCGCCGAAGATCGCCGTGCCGCTGCTCTGCCTGGTCGCGGCGGACGACCAGATCATTCCCGCCGAGCACTCACGCCGGCTGTATGCGGCCTGGGCGGGACCAAAGCAGTGGGTCGAACTGCAGGGCGCCGGGCACAATAGTACGGACAGCGCGCCCGCATTCTGGGAAAACATATGGAAATTCTTGATGCGCTGATCCTCGGCGTCGTCGAAGGGCTGACCGAGTTCCTGCCCATCTCGAGCACCGGGCACCTGATCCTGGCAAGCGACCTCCTCGGCGCGAACGACGAGCGCGGCAAGGTGTTCGACATCGCGATCCAGACCGGCGCCATCCTCGCGGTGATCTGGGAATACCGTGCGCGCTTCTTCCGCGTCGACCCGAAGCTATGGCTGAACCTGAGCGTGGCTTTCATCCCGGCCGCGGTGCTCGGCCTTGCCTTCGGCGCCTACATCAAGGCGCATCTGTTCAGCGCGGTACCGGTGGCTTCGGCGTTCATCGTCGGCGGCCTGATTATTCTTTTTGTCGAAAGGAAAAAGCTTCCCTTCCGGATCGACAGCACTGAAGCGATGACCTGGCTCGATGCGCTCAAGGTCGGCATCGCTCAATGCTTCGCCCTGATCCCCGGCACCTCGCGCTCGGGGGCGACGATCATCGGCGGCATGTTGTTCGGCCTGTCACGCCGCGCGGCGACCGAGTTCTCTTTCTTTCTCGCCGTGCCGACCCTGCTCGCGGCGGGCGCCTACGACATGTGGAAAAACCGCGCGCTCTTTGCGGCGCGGGATCTGCCGATGTTCGCGGTCGGCCTCGCCGCCGCCTTCGTCTGCGCTTTCATCGTCATCCGCTGGCTGATCCGCTACGTCGCGAGCCACGACTTCCGGCCGTTCGCGTGGTACCGGATCGTGTTCGGCGCGGTAGTGCTGTTAACGGCTTACTTCGGATGGGTGAACTGGAGAGCCTGAAAAACAGGGACAGACCACGTTTTTCCTACGCATAGCTGCGAAAAACGTGGTCTGTCCCTGATTATCCTTGCACCCAAGGCAGACCTGCTTTGCGCCAGCCGCCGACGCTGTTGCGATGCTGCTGGTCGTCCTTGTCGCCCTCGAAGCCTTCGAGCACGTTGTAGGTCTCGCGCCACCCAGCCTGCATCGCGGCTTCAGCGGCGCCGTGCGAGCGCGCGCCGGAGCGGCAGATGAACATCACCGGTTCGTCCTTTTTCGTTACCGCTGCCAGCTCGCCGATGAACCCGGGGTTCGGCCGGTTGCCGGGATAGGTCTGCCACTCGAGGGCGATGCTCCCCGGGATGCCGCCGACATACAGCAGCTCGGGCTTCGTGCGCACGTCGACCAGCTTGGCGCCGGCCTTCATCAGCGCATGCGCTTCAGACGGAAGCAGAGCGCCAGCGTACGTCAGCCCCATTTTCCGGGCACGCTCGGCGGCCTTTTTCTTGATGTCGTCCATGTGCTGCCGCATTATAGTGCTCGAGACCCCCAAATGCCCCTAGACGGTGCGCCGCGGGCGGGTAAAATGCCCCGCTCTGAGCGGCGACGTTTGGCATGGAAACTGCTCACCGCCGACTTACCCACTACACCTACTCGCAATCCCCACTAAGCCAGGAGAACCGCAGATGGCGATGACGCCCGATGACGTATTGAAGCTTATCAAAGACAAGGAGGTGAAGTTCGTCGACCTCCGCTTCACCGATACGCGCGGCAAGGAGCAGCACGTCACCGTCCCGGTCAAGCACTTCACCAAGGACAAGTTCGAGCTCGGCCACGCCTTCGACGGCTCGTCGATCGCCGGCTGGAAGGGCATCCAGTCCTCCGACATGCTGCTGATGCCGGACGCGGTCAGCGCGCGCATGGACCCGTTCACCGATGAGCCGGTGCTCAACATCACCTGCGACGTGTACGAGCCCATGGACGGCAAGCCCTACGACCGCGACCCGCGCTCGATCGCCAAGCGCGCCGAGGCCTACCTCAAGTCAACCGGCCTCGGCGAAGTGGCGTACTTCGGCCCGGAGCCCGAGTTTTTCATCTTCGACGGCGTCACCTGGAACGTCGACATGTCGGGCTGCTTCGTGAAGATCAAGTCCGAAGAAGCGCCGTGGTCCTCGGGCATCGACTACGAGTCGGGCAACATGGGCCACCGCGCGCCGGTCAAGGGCGGCTACTTCCCGGTACCGCCGACCGACACGCTGCACGACATCCGCAACGCGATGGCGCTCGCGATGGAGCAGCAGGGCGTCGACGTCGAAGTGCATCACCATGAGGTGGGCGCGATGGGCCAGAACGAGATCGGCACGCGTTTTGCCCCGCTGGTGCAGCGCGCCGACTGGATGCAGATCTACAAGTACACGGTGTGGAATGTGGCGCAGTCCTACGGCAAGACCGCGACCTTCATGCCGAAGCCGATCGTTGGCGATAACGGCTCGGGCATGCACGTTCACCAGTCGGTGTGGAAGGGCGGCAAGAACCTGTTCGCCGGCAACGGCTACGCCGGGCTGTCGGACTTCGCCGTGTACTACATCGGCGGCATCATCAAGCACGCCAATGCGCTCAACGCCATCACCAACCCGGGCACGAACTCGTACAAGCGGCTGGTGCCGGGCTTCGAGGCGCCGATCAACCTCGCCTACTCGGCGCGTAACCGCTCCGCGGCATGCCGCATCCCTTACGTGTCGAGCCCGAACGGCCGGCGCGTCGAAGTGCGCTTCCCCGACCCGACGACGAATTCCTACCTGGCGTTCGCCGCGATGCTGCTGGCGGGCCTGGACGGCGTGCAGAACAAGATCCACCCGGGCGACCCGATCGACAAGAACATGTACGACCTGCCGCCCGAGGAGGCCGCCAAGGTGCCGCACGTCTGCGCCTCGCTCGAGCAGGCGCTCGATTGCCTGCGCGACGACCACGCGTTCCTGACCAAGGGCGGCGTGTTCTCGGACGACTTCCTGGAGTCCTACATCACGCTCAAGGAAGAGGAGCTGACGCGCTTCCGCATGACCACGCACCCGGTCGAATTCGACATGTATTACTCTTCTTAACCTTTTTCCGGTGCAGGGAAGGGGCGGTCTGTCCGCCCCTTTTCTTTTTGTTTGATAGACTTAGCTCATGCACCGCCCGTGGGCGCTGGGATGGATGGTAATCGGCGTGCTGGCCGGGCCCGCTCACGCCCAGGTGACGGAAATCTACAAGTGCCTCGATCCGGCCGGCCGGCCGCTGTACACCAGCGACAAGCGCGACACCGCAGGCAAGAAGTGCGACCTCGTCTCGCGCGAGATCAATGTAGTCCCGGCACAGCAGATCCCGGTGCAGAGGCCGTCGGCTTCCACTTCCAGGTCTGGCAGCTTCCCGAGGGAGTCGGCCTCGGATCGCGCCAACGCGAAGGAGCGCCAGCGCGAAATCCTGGAAAAGGAGCTCGCCACCGAGCAGCAGCTTCTGGCGAAGGCGCAGCAGGACCTGACGGAGCAGGAATCGGTGCGCTCGGGCGACGAGCGCAACTACGCGCGCGTGCTGGAGCGCCTGCAGCCGTACAAAGACAGCCTCGAAGTCCATCAGAAAAACGTAGAAGCGCTGCGGCGAGAGCTCAGCAACCTCAACCGCTAAGTGGCCTCGTTCCCCGGCCTGGATCTGCTCGCCACGGCGGTGGTGGCGCTCGACGACGACTTTGTGGTGCGCTACGCCAATCCGGCTGCCGAGAATCTGCTCGCCACCGGCAAGAAGAGTCTCATCGGGCAGCTCTTCCTCGCGTTGTTTACCGAGCGCGCGGAGCTCGAGCGCACGCTCGACGAGGCGCGTGTCACGCATTGGGATTACTCGGCGCAGGACGCGACCTACGCCCGCACCGGATTGCCGCTCTCGTGCATCGTCACCCGCATAGAAGCGCAGGGCCTGGCGCTGCTCGCCGAGTTGCGGCCGCTCGACCAGCAGCTGCGCCAGGCGCGCGAAGAGCGCCTGGTGTTCGAGCAGCAGGCCAACCGCGAGCTGATCCGCAATCTCGCGCACGAGATCAAGAATCCGCTCGGCGGGCTGCGCGGCTCGGCGCAGCTGCTCGAGCGCGAGCTCGACCGGCCCGAACTGCGCGAATACACGCAGGTGATCATCAAGGAGGCCGACCGGCTGCAGGCGCTGATGGACCGCATGCTTACGCCGCATCGCGCGCCGCGCATCGAGCCGCTCGGCATCCACGAAGTAATGGAGCGCGTGCGCAGCCTGGTGACGGCCGAGTTCGCCGGCATCGAGATCGAGCGCGATTACGATCCCAGCCTGCCGGAGCTGATCGGCGATCGCGAGCAGCTGATCCAGGCCCTGCTCAACATCGCGCGCAATGCGGCCCAGGCGGGCGCCAAGAGCATCGTCTTTCGCACGCGCGCCGTGCGCCAGATCACCATCCTGCGCCAGCGCTTCAAGCTGGCACTAGAATTGCAGGTAGTCGACGACGGCCCCGGCGTGCCGGAAGAGATCCAGGACCGGATCTTCAGTCCGCTGGTGTCCGGGAGGGAAGGCGGTAGCGGCTTGGGACTCTCGCTCGCGCAGACGTTCATCCAGTACCACCAGGGCGTCATCGAGTTCGAGTCGCGTCCGGGCCGCACAACATTCAGGATCCTGCTGCCGATAACATGAAACCGGTCTGGATCGTCGACGACGATCGTTCCATCCGCTGGGTGATCGAAAAAGCGCTCAGCCGCGAAGGCATCGCCTTCAACTCGTTTTCCTCCGCGCAGGAGGCGCTCGATGCGCTCTCCGGCGGTGCACCGGAGGTCCTGGTCTCGGATATCCGCATGCCCGGGCTTTCGGGGCTGGAGCTGCTGCAGACAGTCAAGCAGCGGCATCCCGCGGTGCCGGTCATCGTGATGACCGCCTATTCGGATCTCGATTCCGCGGTGGCCGCCTTCCAGGGCGGCGCGTACGAATATCTGCCCAAGCCCTTCGACGTCGACCAGGCGGTGGACCTCATTCGCCGCGCGCTCGACGAAAGCAGAAGGGAATCTCAGGCAATAGAACCCATCGGCGAGGCGCCCGAGATCCTGGGGCATGCCCCTGCCATGCAGGACGTGTTCCGCGCCATCGGGCGGCTCTCGCAATCGAGCGCCACAGTGCTGATCACCGGCGAGTCAGGAACCGGAAAGGAGCTTGTAGCGCGCGCCTTGCACCGACATAGTGCGCGCGCGTCGCGGCCGTTCGTTGCGATCAACACCGCGGCGAGCCCTAAAGACCTGCTGGAGTCGGAGCTGTTCGGCCACGAGCGCGGCTCGTTCACCGGCGCGCAGCAGCAGCGGCGCGGGCGCTTCGAGCAGGCCGAGGGCGGCACGCTGTTCCTCGACGAGATCGGCGACATGCCGGCGGAGCTGCAGACGCGGCTCCTGCGCGTGCTCTCCGACGGCACGTTCTACCGCGTCGGCGGCCACCAGCAGATTAAGGGCAACGTGCGCGTCATCGCTGCCACGCACCAGAACCTGGAGCAGCGCGTGCGCGACGGCTCCTTCCGCGAGGACCTGTTTCACCGGCTGAACGTGATTCGCCTGCGGCTGCCGAGCTTGCGCGAACGCGCGGAAGATATACCTTTATTGTCAAAACACTTTCTTGCCGCTAGCGCGCAGCAGCTCGGCGTCGAGCCGAAGCGACTCGCGGACGAGGCGCTGCAGCACCTGTCGCGGCTCGAGCTGCCCGGCAACGTTCGTCAGCTGGAAAACCTGTGCCACTGGCTGACGGTGATGGCGCCGGGGCAGGTGATCGAGGTCGGCGATCTCCCGGCGGAGTTCCGCGATCAGTCCACCGCCGTCGCCGCGGACTGGCTCTCGGCGCTCGAGCAGGAAGCCGAGCGCCGGCTCGCGCGCGGCCAGACGGGAATTCTTGATGATCTGGGCCGGCAGTTCGAGCGCACGCTGATCTCGAAGGCGCTGCAGCGCACCGGCGGCCGGCGCATCGAAGCGGCGAACCTGCTCGGCATGGGCCGCAACACGATCACGCGGAAAATCCAGGAACTGGGCATCGAAGACGACCCAGAACCGGAAAGCTAACCCACAGCGGTCTTGCCGGTGGGCCGCGCGGCTGCGCGCCGATTCGCCTCCAGGCGTGCATCGACCAAAGCGACGATCTCGTCGATGGCGTCCAAGCGCATGCCCTTCTGCGCTGCGATGGTTTTCACCAGGCGATCGACGCGTTCGATATTGGGCGCGCCGCCGAACAAGGCCCGCGCCGCGGAAGACGGAGTGGCAAGCTCCTGCGCCGCGGCAGCGTATTTCTCGAACGGCACCAGGTCGTCTTCTCGGGCGCCTAGAGACTTGCACAGCTTGACCACCCAGTCGTACACCGAGCGCGAGGCCTCGATGTC
>WNFD01017082.1_pt1 | contig 14391 bp, 14 predicted proteins | sample 5400491 | NCBI WGS metagenome assembly WNFD01 (sample SAMN13153343, study PRJNA577476) | soil metagenome | isolation source: 120 cm saprolite under Douglas fir tree site 2 hole 2 replicate 2 | place: USA:California | collected 2015-04-18
TAACTGCGTTTGATTTCGCGCACGGCGTTAACGACCCGCGAAGAGTGTCCATGCGCGGTGTCGATGACCAGACAATCGACGCGCCTCTGGACCAATTCCGCGGCGCGTTCTTTATAGTCGCCGGTCGCGCCGATCGCGGCGGCCACGCGCAGCCGGCCGAGATCATCTTTCGCGGCCGTCGGATACTTGATCGCCTTTTGAATGTCCTTGACGGTAATCAGGCCCTTCAGATGTTTGTCGCCGTCGATGACCAAAAGCTTCTCGATGCGATGCTCCTGCAGAACTGCTTTGGCCTGGTCCAGAGTCGTGCCGACCGGAACGGCGACCAGCGGTTGTTTGGTCATCACGTCCGAGACCGGCAATTCAAAACGCGTCTCAAAGCGCAGATCGCGATTCGTGATGATGCCGACCAGATGCCCGTCTTCATCGACGACGGGCACACCACTGATGTGATAGCGCTGCATGACGTTGAGCGCTTCGCGCACCGGACGATCCTGACGAATCGTGACTGGATCGACGATCATGCCGGATTCGGAACGCTTCACTTTGTCGACTTCGTCGGCCTGGCGCTCGACGCTCAGATTCTTGTGCACAACGCCGATGCCGCCTTGCTGCGCGATGGCGATCGCCAGCGAAGCTTCAGTGACGGTGTCCATCGCCGCCGAACAGAGCGGAATCTGCAAGCGAATTCCGCGCGTGAATTGCGTCGCTGTGTCCGTCTCAGTCGGCAGGACATCCGAACGCGCGGGCACCAGCAAAACGTCGTCGAAGGTTAGCCCCTCAGAAATGTTTTCAGTGATCATAGCTTTTGAATTCTGACTCCTCTTTATAAGAATAAACTTCATCCGCTTGGATGAACGGCGAAGGGTTGCCGCCCTTCACAAACAAAATTGCCCGCACTCTCATGCGGGCCGGACGCTTCGGAAAATCGCTCTGACCTGTCTTGCCAGATCGCGCGCGCCCACGCACGCTGCGCCGAAACGCAGGCCGCTCGCACGATGCAAGCCTTAGGCAACGGGTTCGTTCGCGTCCCCCTTTGGATCTCGCCGTTCCCCGACTCGCGGCTGAGCCAGCACAATCGTATTTTGAATCGCAATTAAACTCCGGCCCGCGGCAAGCCTCTGACTCGCATGGCCCGGCGCCTGCGTCTTCTGTCTGATTTTGTGCTCGTAGAAATACCACGCCGCCCAGGCGCCGAGAGACAGAGCCGCGAGGATAATGACCAACAGCAGCAGCGTCATCAGCGGCGAGCGTTGGCCTCCATTATCCGTGTACACCAGAGATCGGGCTTGCCTGTTGGAGACTTCGTCGGTCGATTCACCACGTTCGTGCATCATGGTGGAATATTCTTCGAGCGCTTCCTGCTCGTCATAGCCGATATGTTTGGCATAAGCACGAATAAAACTGCGATTGAAGATGCCGCCCGGCAGCCGGCGATAGTCGTCCGACTCGATTGCTTCGAGATAGCGCATCGAAATGCGGGTTTGCTCAGAGATTTCGCGTAGAGCAATCCCGCGCGTCTCGCGTGCGAGTCGCAATTTTTCTCCGATGCTTGTAGCCATTTCAGTCTTGTGCCAGCCCCGATAATGCTGTTCCGGCGAGAAAGCGAACTCTTCGCCCCATATCAGACCTGTAAAATTAGACCTGTAAAACCAGACGCTGGGATTGCGCGACTCGAAAGCCATCAATACAACTAGTTCGCTACGGTGGTCGCAATATAGCGCCCGCTTACAAACGTTGTCAAACTAATGATTTCGCGATCGCGGCTGTCTTGATTCTTAACGCGCAGGGTGGTAGCTTGAAGGCGTTCACAAAGTCTGATCCGATTTTGTTTTTTAACTTCTACAATCTTGAAAAGTGAGGTCTGACGGAGATGGCTCTTGAAGCACTCGGAATGATCGAAACCAAAGGCTTTGTCGGCGCGGTTGAAGCAGCCGACGCGATGGTCAAAGCGGCAAACGTACAACTGTTGGGAAAGGAATACATCGGCGCCGGTTACGTGACCGTGTTTGTGCGTGGCGACGTGGGCGCGGTGAAAGCCGCGACTGACGCGGGCGCTGCGGCCGCGCGACGCGTGGGTGAATTGATCAGCGTGCACGTGATCCCGCGTCCGCATGCAGAGGTCGAACGCGTTCTGCCCGTCAACGGCCGCACCGGATATAGCCCCGACGAGCAGTCGCAGTTGCCAGGAGGAGCGCGCGGCCAGTTAGGCCAGGGCGACGGCGGACGTTCGCTCAGCAGCCGCGAGAGCGCCAAAGAAAGAGCCAAGTAAGTCATTGCCGATTTGCGATTGCCGATTGAGATCGCTTGTGAAATTGGCAATTTGAAATCGGCAATTGGAAATGTCGGGAGGTTCTTATGTCGGCCGACAAGGATCTTATTTCCGTCCAGCAAGCTCGCGACCTGGTTGACGCGGCGCATCGCGCCCAACTTGAAATCGCGCACTTCGACCAAGCCAAAATCGATCGCATCTGTGAAGCAATGGCCAAAGCGGCGTTGCGCGAATCTCCGCGGGTGGCGGCGTTGGCCGTCGAAGAAACCGGTTACGGAATCCCTGCCGACAAACATGAGAAGAACCGCTTTGCTGCGGGAGATCGCCAGTCCGCGCGGCGTTGTGGCCGGCATCATTCCTTCGACCAATCCTACTTCGACAGCTATCTTCAAAATTCTGATCGCGATCAAGTCGCGCAATGCGATCGTGATGTCGCCGCATCCCTCGGCGGCGCGCTGTATCAACGAGACCGCCAAGGTCATGCGCGAGGCCGGCGTGAAAGCAGGCTTACCCGCCGACGCGATCGGCTGTATGACCACGGCGACGATCGAAGGCACCGAGGCGCTGATGAAGCACAAGCAGACCGCGGTGATCCTGGCGACTGGGGGCATCGGTTTGGTGCGGGCAGCGTATTCATCGGGCAAGCCGGCATTTGGGGTGGGTCCCGGCAACGTGCCGGTGTTCATCGAACGCACGGCCGACGTTCCCAAAGCCGTGCAGGACATTCTGACCGGCAAATGTTTTGACAACGGAACCATCTGCGCTTCGGAGCAGGCGATCGTCGTTGACGCGCCAATCGAAATGGCCGTCCGTGAGCAATTCAAACTGCAAGGCGCTTACTTCATCAGCGCTTCGGAAGCCGATCAACTTGCGCGCGTGGTAGTGACGCCGCAGCGAACTTTGAATCCGGCAATCGTGGGCAGGTCGGTCGAAGTGATTGCTAACATGGCTGGCCTGAGCGTGCCGCCGGGAACACGCTGCATCATGGCTGATGTGGGCGGCGTCGGTCGCGACTTTCCCCTTTCGATGGAAAAGCTTTCGCCGATTCTGGCTTTCTATGTGGAAGATGGAATCGAGCGCGGCGCCGCGCGCTGCAACGAAATTCTGCATTACGGCGGCATGGGCCACACCGCGGGTATTCACACGCGCTCGCGCGAAGCGGCGGTGCGCTATGGCGGTGAAATGCCTGCGTCGCGCGTGACCGTCAATACCCCAACGACGCACGGAGCCATTGGATTTTCGACCGCGCTGCCGCCATCGATGACGCTGGGCTGTGGTTCGTGGGGCGGCAACGTAACTTCGGACAATGTTTCGCCGCTGCACTTGCTGGATATCAAGCGCGTGGCGTTTGAAACGCGGGCAGTCGCCAGCAAACGGCCGGCAGTTGCCGCGCAAGCGACCGCAATGCCGCAACAACCTCGGACCGCTAGTCGCGCTGATACCGCAGCCCCAACCGCACGCGGCGGCGGAACGCCGAAAGTTAGTCGCGAAGAGATCGCTTCGATCGTCGATCGTTTTCTGGCTAACCGTCCGCCAGAGACACCCTTGCCATCACCCACGCGCGACGAACCCGCGCCGACACGCGCGAGCGAGACTAATGCTAGTCCCGCGCCCTCAGTTTCATCGAACGGACGCAAGGCTGCGGAATTTGTTAGCGAGGACGACGTGCGCCGCGCGATTCAGAAAGGCGAGAAGATTTACGTTGGCCCGCGCACGATTATTACCCCCTCGGCGCGCGACATCGGCGACCCGGCGGAAGTATTCGCGAAAGCCTAGTTTCAAGTTTCAGGTTTAAGGTTTCAAGTTGAAACCGCGAGAACTTGAGACCTGAAACTTGAAACCTGAAACTCATGTTCTTAGGCAAAGTCATCGGCACGGTCTGGTCAACCAAAAAGACCCCGGACCTTGAAGGCGTACGATTTCTGGTCGTGCATCCGTTCGACCTGGACAAACAGCCGACCAAGAGCGTCGTCGTAGTCGCGGATCGTCTGGGCGCCGGCACCGGCGAGACGGTGATGTGCGCGTTCGGCAAAGCTGCGCGCACCGCCATCGGCAATCAGGATATGTCGATCGAAGCGGCGGTCGTCGGGATTGTTGATCGGGTTGATTTGACCGACACGGAATCCGAGGACCTGCGCGAGGCCGCGAGTGCGCTGAGCCGCGATAACGGACGGCAGTAACAGGATTGCCGATTTTCGATTGCCATTTGCCGATTTGATATTCGTTTTTGCGATTAGCGATTTCAGATTTGGGCGCAATTATTCACTCGAGTGTATACCAGCAGTCTGATCAACTCCGATTGGTTTCAGATTGTGGATCGCCCCACGAGATCCGCGTTTCAAATCGGCAATCGGCAATTGGACATCGGCAATGGCTAATGAAGAGTTGATCTATCGCATCACTCGCGCTATCTACGAGCGCCTGGGCACCTCCGCGGACGAGGCAACGGTTGAGCAACTGGTTACCGACATCTATCAAACAGTCGCGCCGGCCTTGAGCCGAAACGGCGGCGCGGCGCCGGCGACCTCTACTTCGGTCGGGGCATCGTTCGGCGAAGCCGCGCACGAGGGCTCGGCTGATCGGTTGATCATTTCAGTGTTCGGCATAGACCATCCGGGGATCGTTGCCGGCGTGTCGCAGATTCTGGCCGAGGCCGATTGCAGTATCGTGGACATCAACCAAACTGTGGTACAGGGGAAATTCGCGATGGTGATCATCGCAAACACTGCGCGTTCCCAGTCGTCGGCTACGGAACTGAAAGAGCGTTTTCGCAGCGAAGGCGGAAAGCTGGGCGTGCATATCTATGCTCAGCGCGAAGATTTGTTCAATGCTATGCATCGGATATAGCCATTGCCAATTTCCGATTGCCGATTTCCAATTTGCAAGATCACGCGGTTATGATTTGAATGCCCCTGGATACTTAGATTGCGGGGTCACCTCGCGGCCGGTCAGCGCTTAAGTGTCAAGGTGCCAAGCTCTCAAATCGGCAATCGGCAATCGACAATCAGTTTATGCAGCCTGAAATCTCACACCGCTGTGCTTCCTGTGGCGCGTCCATTCGCGAGCCGGCCATGTTCTGCCCGGATTGCGGTAAGCCGCTCTCGCGACCAGCGCCAAAGCCCGAGCCACATGTCGCCGCCGAAGCCGGGGCGCCAGCCGTTGCGAATGTGACCGCCCAGGACTCAGGCAAAAAGTTGGACCCGCCTGCTGATCCTGTTTCAAAGGCGGGCACATACGGCAAGGCTCGCGACAGTCTGCATCGCGCCTCAACGGCGACGCGCGGAGCGCTGGCCGACAACGTCAAACGCGTTGAGAAAATTCGCCACGTCTCTTCGGTCGTTCTGGGAGAGGCTACGTACGATCCCAGCCTGCGCTTCGTGTTGGTCGCGCTCGGAATCTTCGTCGTCTTTCTCGTGCTGCTGCTACTCAGCAAAGTGATGGGATAAAACTCAGTTTCAGGTTTCAGGTTTAAGGTTTCAAGTTCGATCAGGTAACCTGAAACTTGAAACCTGAAACTTGAAACCAATGGAATATTCCCAAGCCGAAATTCTGCAAACCGTGCGCATGACCGAGATGGAACATCTCGACATTCGCACGGTCACGCTCGGCTTGAGCCTGCTTGATTGCGCCACCGATTCGATCGAAAACACGGCGGTGCGCGTGCGCGAAAAGATCGAAAGCGTGGCGGCCAGCCTGGTCAGTACTGTCGATCAGATCGGCGACGAGATCGGCATCCGAGTTGCCAATAAACGCATCGCGGTAACTCCCGTTTCGATTTTGACCGAGGGCGCGCGCGGCAATCCCGTCGATCTTGGCCGAGCGATCGACGAAGCTGCGGGCGCGGTCGGCGTCGATTTCATCGGCGGATATTCGGCGCTGGTTCACAAAGGATTCACCCGCAACGAAAGCAACTTCCTCGATTCGATTCCCGAAGCGCTCGCCTCGACGGAACGTCTGTGCGGGTCAATCAATGCCGCGACTACGCGCGCCGGCATCAACATGGACGCAGTCGCGCGCGTCGGCCGTCTGATCAAGGAAGCCGCCGAGCTCACGCGCGATCGTTCCGGCCTCGCGTGCGCAAAGTTCGTCTGCTTTGCGAACGCCGTTGAAGACAATCCGTTCATGGCCGGCGCGTTTCATGGCATCGGCGAACCGGAAGCGGTGCTGAATGTCGGCGTGTCGGGCCCAGGTGTCGTCAATCACGCCGTGCAGCAAGCGCCGCCAGATCTTCCTTTGCACCAACTCGCCGAAGTCATCAAGAAACTTTCATTCAAACTCGCGCGCGCCGGCGAGTTGGTCGGCCGCGAAGCCGCGCGCCGCCTGGGAATTCCGTTCGGCATCATCGATCTGTCGCTCGCGCCGACGCCGGTGCCCGGAGATTCGGTCGCCAACATTCTGGAAGCGATGGGCTTTGAGCGCGCCGGCGCGCACGGCACGACCGCAGCGCTGGCCTTGCTGACTGATGCAGTGAAGAAGGGCGGCGCGATGGCCAGCAACGCGGTCGGCGGCATGAGCGGCGCCTTCATTCCGGTTTCCGAAGACGCGGGCATGATCGAGGCCGCGCAGGCCGGGGCTTTGTCACTTGAGAAACTCGAGGCCTGGACCAGCGTCTGTTCGGTCGGGATCGACATGGTCGCGGTGCCCGGATCGACCTCGGCGGAAACGATCGCTGCGATCATCGCTGACGAGATGGCAATCGGCGTGATGAATAACAAGACCACTGCCGTGCGCATCATTCCGGTGCCCGGGCGCGAGGTCGGCGAGATGGTTGAGTTCGGCGCCTTGCTGGGCAGCGCGCCGATCATGGCGGTGAATCGCTTTTCGTCTGATCAATTCATTCGCCGCGGTGGCAGGATTCCGGCGCCGGTTCAGTCACTTAGGAACTAAATGAAAGTACTCAGATTGCAAATACTGATTCTGATTTTCGCTGGCGTGGTAACCTCAGTCGCGGTTGCCGGTCAGGAAAACAAGAGCCAAGCCAAACCAGAGCTGAGCGGCACCTGGAAACTCGACCCCAGCAAGAGCAATGCGGTCGACATCGGTAAGCGTGGCGAGGCGATAAAAATCCTTACAGCGAACCTGAGTTACGAATCACCCGCACCTTTGTAACGAACGGTCCGTCGAGCGAGACTTTGTTTATTTCACCGACGGAAGAGGCGAAACAAATCCGGCAACGCTCTTCACGGCGGTTGACCCGCGCCGTAAAAGATCGGAGGATCTCCAAACCGAACAGGTTAAATCAAAGACCAAGTGGCAGCACGATAGAATCGTTACTCGTATCTCTGTTGAGAGCCGCGTTGGTGGTATGAGGCTTCAGTATTTGGTCGTTGATGAATGGAAGATTTCAGCCGACGGTAAGCTTTTGACGCAAACAAGTCGATTTCAAGCTGATCCGGATACCGTGCCTTCATTCACTCCTTCGCCAAGTCCGGACGACAAGAGGGTGTACGTTCTAGTCTCGAAGTGAGAGAACCAATGCAGGAAGCACTAGGTTTGATTGAATGCCGCGAGCCGGTCGTACTGAACTTCACCGGGTGTTTTTAAGATGAGACATCGTAGATAGGGTCAGGAGCGTTGCACTATGTCGAAAAGAATAACAAGACTGGAAGATGCCGCCTCAGTGTTTTTGCCACCGGAGGCAGTCGAGGCATTAGGCGTTGGCGCAGGCGACGAACTGGACATTGAAATCGTCGGACGAGCTCTAGTTGTTCGCTCTGCCGACGAGGCCCGCCGCTCTCGCGAATTTGCCGACATATTCGAATCGGTACTGGAGAAGCGCCGACGCGCCTACGAACAGTTGGCCGAAGGTCCAGCCTAGTTGTCGGAACTGGTTAATGAGATTTCCCGACACATTGGACGTGCTGGCGGTACATACTCGCTTGATCGCAGAAACCGGGGGGAGCACTGGCATCAGAGATGAGGGCTCGCTTGAGTCCGCTCTAGCCGCCGCCGAGAATCGCTTCAACTATGAGAACGCTGACGTTGCCGAGTGTGCTGCCACATATGCTTATCACCCGACACAAGCGCATGCCTTTGTTGATGGGAACAAACGTGTTGCCGCGGCAATCACTGAAACATTCCTCCTAAGTAATGGGTGTGAGTTGCTGATGGACGATGATGAAGTCGCAGGATTGTTCCTGAATATTGCAGCGGGAGTCCTGACTCGCGACGAAGTAGAGGAATTGCTTCGAAGAAATGTCGCAGAAAAAGACAGCTGACTAGTAGGTCACGAGAGGAAATCAATGGAACGAGAAGCCTTAGGAATGATCGAATGCCGCGGCCTGGTCGCGATGATTGAAGCCGCGGACGCCGCCGTGAAATCCGCAAACGTCGTGCTGGTCGGCTGGGAAAAAATCGACGCGGGTCTGGTGACGTGTATCGTCCGCGGCGAAGTCGGCGCGGTCAAAAGCGCAGTCGAATCCGGCGCTGCCGCCGGCCGGCGCGTCGGCGAAGTTGTCGCCACCCACGTCATCCCGCGGCCTCATTCAGAGGTTGATGCCGCGATTCCCGTCCTGCATACCGGCGAGACTACCCGCAAAAAGATCAGCGGCTCAGTAAGCCCGCGGCGATAGCCTCGAACCAGCCGCACAAGCAATCCGTCGAGAGAGCGATCAGTTCCAGCAACTCAGTCCTCGAACAGCTTTCCGCTGAACAGCGCCTGCCCCGCCAAACTCGTATAGAAACCGTAGGCCACCACGGCAACCAGAATTGCCAGCGCGATGGTGAAGTCGATCGCTCCGTTGTCATAGGGAAGAATACCCAGAGGTGCCAGACGAACATGGCGGAGATGCTCGCCAGTAAGCCGTAGCGATAGAGAACCGCGATCGCGAGCAGTGGGAGCAAAGAAACGAGCGGCACCTCTATGGCCACGGCGGCGCACTCATTAGCGATAGTGGTCAACCCACAACCATCGCGGCGCATCAATTATTCGGACAACGATTCAGTTCTTCCCGAATTCCAACCGTCTCCCCTCCTGGCGTCTCCCCTTAACGCACAACCTTTCGCCTTAGGAGGCCAAGCCCATGAAACGCACTCTCCTCTTAATCGTAGTCTCTCTGCTTTCAGTCAACTCTTTTCCCCAGACCGACCGAGCACGCAAACGCTGCCGATTCGCCGCGTGATGCTTTACAGTAACGGTGTCGCTTACATCGAACGCCGCGGCGTGGTCAGCGGCCACGCGGAGATCAATCTGTCGTTCAAGCAATCGCAGGTCGACGACGTCTTGAAATCGATGGTCGTGCTCGATCTCGGCCAGGGCCGCATCGGCGCGGTGAGCTACAACTCCAGCGCGCCACCCGCCGCGCGGATGGCGGATATTCCATTTTCAATTGGAGCAGGAACTGCGAATGGGAACAACGGCGGTCTCGCAGGTGTGCTCAGCCAGCTTCAGGGTGCGCGGATCGTCGTCGCCACCGCAAACCGCGCGGCGACCGGCTCAATCCTGACCATCGAAGAACGCCCGTCGCGGACTGACCGGGACAAGACCACTCATGCGCTCGTGATTGTGTCAGAAGGCGGCGAGCTGATGAGTTTCGATCTGGCGGAAGTGCGCTCCGTCAAACTAATCGACGAAGGCACGCGCCGCGACGTCAATGAATTCGCCAACGCCAGCGCGTCTGCTCGTCGCAGCGACGCCAAGACGATCGTCGTCTCTTCGGATGGCTCAGGCCCGCGCGAGATGCTGGTCAGCTACACGGTCGCCGCGCCGATTTGGAAGACGACTTACCGGGTTGTGCTCGACTCAACCGGCAAGCCGTTCTTTCAGGGTTGGGCCATCGTCGATAACGTCAGCGAAGAAGATTGGAACAACGTCTCGCTCTCGCTCATCTCCGGCTCGCCTGTTTCGTTCATCCAGCCGATTCAAAAACCCTTCTATCGCTATCGTCCGGTCGTGCCGATGCCCGATGATTTGAGACTTGCGCCGCAGGTTTATGAAGCGAATGAAGGCGGCGTCGCGGGAACTGTCAGTGGCAGGATTGCCGATCAGAACGGAGCAGTGGTAGCCGGTGCTACAGTGACAATAACGAACGAAGCTACCAATCAGTCGTTCACGACCACGACTACGAGCGAGGGAACCTACCAGTCTCAGGCCCTGTCTCCTGGGAATTATTCGGTGAGGGTGAATGCCAGCGGCTTCAAGCAACACTTAATAACCAGCGTCGCTGTCGGAGCCAATGGGCCCGCGCACGCGAGCGCTACCCTAGAAGTCGGAAGTGTTTCAGAAACTGTCACGGTCACGGCAGACGCTGCTGCCATCGTAAATACAACGAGTTCAACCATAGGACGGCGGCTTCCGTTGAATGGAAGGAATTACAACAACGTCAACAACCTTACCATCGAAGCCCTTAACCGGAGCTCTTTCGACGGTGCCTCTCTCAGCGATGCCATCACCCGCCCTAACTCGGGCGTTGAAGCCGCCGCGACGGGCAGCGAAGTAGGCGATCTTTTTGAATACCACATCGATCAGCCTGTCACAGTGCCGCGCGATCGGTCAGCGTTGATTCCAATCCTGCAAACACGCATGGAAGGCGAGCGCGTCTCGATCTACAACGAAGGCAACCGACGCGATCGAGCGATGGGCGGCATGTTGCTCAAGAACACTTCATCGCTCACGCTTGAAGATGGCGCGTTGACAGTGATCGATGGCGACGCTTATGCCGGCGAGGCTCTGATGGAGCGTTTGAAGCCCGCCGAACAAAGATTGATCTCCTTCGCCCTCGATCTCGGCACTCTGATCAACGTGCGGGTGAAAGAAGATCGCGCGCCTACGTTCCTGGTGCGCGCCATCAACGGAGTCTTTCAGGCTCACTATTATCAAACCACTCAGAAGACGTACGTCCTGACGAACCAGACGGACAAACCGCGCGTGGTTTTGATTGAGCATCCGGCGCGTCAGGATTGGACGCTCGCGGACGAAACGCAGAAGCCCGACAGCAAGACCGCGCGTTACTATCGCTTTCGCGTTCCGCTTGGCCCGCACGAAAAAGTTGAACTGCCGGTGACTGAGCGACGGGCGTTGATGGACACATACACGTTGCTAAACTTTTCGCGTCCGGATCTTGAACTGTTCATCGCGCGCAATTACATCGACGCGACCACGCGCGCGGCACTGGAGAAGATCATCGATCTCAAGAGCCGCATCGCCGCGGCGGAAGCCCGAATCGAAGCAGTCGATCAAGAAGTGACCGAGATCGGGAAGGACCAGGAACGCCTGCGCGACAACATCAAAGCGCTGACGGCGACGGCCGAAGCAAAGCAACTGATCTCGCGCTATGTTTCAAAGGCCGACACCCAGGAGACGCGTCTGGAACAACTGAACAAAGAGAAGCAGACGCTGAATGCAGAGGCGGCGCGGCTACAGGGAGAGTTAGAAACCGTGATCCGGGGTCTGGCAATCGATCACAAGCTGACTAACTGAGAGCGAGCAGGTCAGACTCCGAGCGCTTCTCTAATCCTTCCGAGCAGCGCCTCGAGATCGAGCGGCTTGCCGAACACTTCGGTGCAGCCGGCGGCCCGGGCGTCGGCTTTGATTTCACGAGTAGCGTAGCTGCTGATGGCAAAGATAGGTGTCTGAGATAACAAGTGGCGGGTGCGGATCTGCCGGGTCGCCTCTACTCCGTCCAGCTCCGGCAATGTCAGATCCATCAGGATCAGATCGGGGCGGACGCGGTTTGCTTGCAGTAATCCTTCCTTTCCGGTTCTGGCTTCGACGACTTTGTACCCCTTAGCGCGCAGCCAGGCAGAAAGCAGCGTGCGGCTGTCGGAATGATCTTCGACCACGAGAATCGTGGGAGCGCCTTGCGAAGCTTTCATCTTTCCCTCAGGAGTCGCCTGGTTTCGACCAATGGTGACTCCGGCTTGAGACGGGGCCTATTACAAACATAGCGGCCCGGGCGCAAAAAGCCAACTGAAAACTTGTGGCACGCGCATCTTGCGCGTGATTCACGGGCGGGACGCCCATGCCACTCTGTCAACTGCACCACTACTGAAAACTTAGGAAGGCTATCCTTTTCGAATCATGAACCACGCAGACAGCGAACTCAACAGCGCCAGGAGCGCACCGGCCAGCATCACGATGCGAAAACCCCTGATGAAAGATGCATTGATTGATTGCTTGATTGCGACCCGCGTTTCTTCATTTACCTCACTTGGTATTTCCGCCGCGGCCAGCTTGCTGCGCTCTGTCTCCAACGTCCGTCGCACCTCGGCGGAAACCGCGATCTGGTCGAGGTTTCGATCGAAACTGCGATTGAAAGACTGCACCATGACTAGCCCCAGCACGGCTATGGCGAGCAGGCCCGCTGTTCTTGAGACTGCGTTGTTGACGCCGGAAGCAATCCCGGCATGACTCTGTGTGACCGAATTCATCACCGTCGTCGTCAGCGGCGCGACGCTGATGGCCATGCCCAGCCCGAGCACAAACATCGCGGGGAAAAAATCAGTCCAGTAACTGCCGCCCACGCTTGGCCTGATGAACAAAACATATCCGCCCGCGGCAATGATTGGACCGATGACCAGAGGCAGACGCGAACCATAACGTTTCACCAGTCCGCCCGACCAGCGCGAAAGCAGAAACACGATCAGAATGAATGGCAGCAAGGCCGCGCCGGCCGCCGTGGGAGTGTAACGCTGCACCTGAATCAGATTTAGCGGGAGGAAAAAGAGTGTCCCCGACAGCGCGGCATAGAGGAACAGAGTCAGCAGATTTGCGCCGGAGAAGTTCCGCGAGCGAAAGAGCCGGAGCGGCATCATTGGGTGAGGCACGCGCGCCTCAACCACAATAAACGCGGCCAAGGCTATGACGCCCACCAACAGCGCGATCAGGACCGCCGGGCTTTGCAAACCCAAACGCGATGTTTCGATCAGGCCGTAGACGATCGCGCCGAGACTGATCGTAGCCAGCGCCGCGCCCCACAGATCCAGTTTTCCGGTCTCTTCTTCATCACGGCTTTCCGGAACAAAACGAAAGACCAGAACCAGAACAATCAGCGCCAGCGGTAGATTCAGAAAGAACACCGCGCGCCACGAAACGTGTTGGACTAACCAACCACCAAGAACAGGGCCCAGCGCAGTGGTCATCGCCGTCGCGCCCGACCAGGTGCCGATGGCCCGTCCGCGTTCTTTCTCGGGAAACGAGGCACTGATGATCGCCAGACTACCGGGAACCAGCAGTGCGCCGCCGATGCCCTGCGCCCCGCGCGCCAGGATGAGCTGATTGATCGTCGGCGCCAGTCCGCACCAGATCGAAGCCAGCGCGAACAGCGCAATTCCAATCGCATAGATGCGCTTGCGCCCCAGGTGATCGCCGAGCGAACCGCCTAGCAACAGGAGCGCCGCGAGCAAAAGCGCGTACGCTTCCACCACCCACTGCACGTCGACGGCCGTGGCTTTGAGGTTCGTCTGCAACGCCGGCAGGGCCACGTTGACGACCGTGCCGTCGATGAACACCATGCTTGAACCGAGAATCGTCGCGGCGAGAATCCAAGGCCCGAGCTTCTTGCTGCACGGCGCCTCGCCTTTCTTCGCGGCGATTACGCCTTCATCGCATGGTGGTTTGACGAGGTTCATTGCCAGAGAGATTCTAAATCACTCTGGTGGTGAAACCGCAGGGGCTAAAGCGGGGCTGTCTTGGCCGGCCGCTGGTCTGGCTCTTCAACCGCAACGCGGTTGCCGGAACTCAGCCCAGGGTTGCCGCGCAGTTGAGCGGCTACCCTGGGAATAAACAATCACACATTTTCCGCAACCCTGAAGGGGTTGGAGAGATGTTTTCTCTTCGACTTACGACAGGAATGACGATTCGTCAAGCGCCCCGACGAATACTGACGGAGCTTCGATTGTCGGCAACCCCGTGGTTGTGAAAATGATCTCGTGGATAATCCCAGAGTAGCCGCTGAACTGCGCGGCGACCCTGGGCTATGTTAACCAACCGCGTTGCGGTTGAAAATTAGATAGCTGGCGAGTACCCACTGCAACCTGAACCGAATCTCAATACCTAATCTTTACGCTAAAACTCCCGCCGTTGTCGCTGTAGTCGTCATCATTGATGGCCAGATATAAACGACCATCGGTGGGAATGGTAAGAGTAAGTTGAGTGCCGATCAGAAACGGCTGGCTCGTTT
>WNFD01005434.1_pt1 | contig 14390 bp, 9 predicted proteins | sample 5400491 | NCBI WGS metagenome assembly WNFD01 (sample SAMN13153343, study PRJNA577476) | soil metagenome | isolation source: 120 cm saprolite under Douglas fir tree site 2 hole 2 replicate 2 | place: USA:California | collected 2015-04-18
AGGCGACCGGTGCGGGCGAAAGCACAAGCGGCTCTACCGATGTCGGACAGGCGTAAGCCTTCGCCACCACAAAACAATATAGGGCGCGAGAAATTCGCGCCCTATATTGTTTTGTTTGGAAGTTCTCAGACACCTATTGGCCGGCGTACCCACAAACGCGCGACTAACACGAGCGACCAGATGGTGTCAGAGTTGGTTGCCAGGCGCTCGAAGAGGCCAGCATATCCGCTCAACACACCGTGTGTGTTCAGGGCGACACCGAAGATGGGCATAACAACCATCGGCCAGAGGCCGCAGGCCACCGAAAATGTCGCCCAGCCGCGCCAAAGAGGCTGTTTCCAGAAACGCCGGGCGATGACAAATAAGCCGAAACACATGGCATTCACGATCACTACAAGGAAGACAGTATGAAGCGGGTCTTGTGTGAGGATCGCAATAGCAATCAGTCCCAGTCCTTCAATGCCACGAATGATGGGATACCAGGTCGCGCTCACGCCGCCTTTGAGGATCTTGCGCCAGACAAATGCCATCCAGAGGACGCTCACGCCACAGAGAGCAAAATCGAGCTGCTGTATCCATCCACCTGGACCCAGGGTGAGCGCGCTGATAGTTTGCCGCCAGGCATCATAGCCGGGACGGGTCGCGCCCTCAAGCACATAGATGATCGGAAACAGCGCAGTACCGGCAACCCCGCAGGTAAGCAGGATCAGCAATGAACGGGACAGCGGCTTGGCGCTGGGAAGATCAGCCCGAGCAGCCCCAGGCGCAGCTGGCTGGCTTGCGGGCAACAGGCGATCAGGTACGTCAGCCATTGATTTCCCTCCATGTGTGTTCTGTCTGCTTCTTGAGAGCAGCTTTCATGTAGCAACCTTGATGAGAGTATAAAGCAGATACCGTTGCTAAAGCGTTGCTTTGAAGCGTTGCCTGCGTTGCTCACATTTCACGCTATTTACCAGCTATTCCTTGCGTACAATATTTGTGGCGAAAGGAGGCCTATTGGTCTCCGTCTTCAGCCCACCATCGCGAGAGCAGGCTAAAGCTCACGGTGTGCGCGCTATGTTTTTCGTCGTGCGGCCGAATCGAGCCGAACTCATTCAGATTGGCAACCTGATCGATACAGGGTTCATTCGACCGGTGATCGAGATGGTCTTCCCGCTCTCGGAAGCACGCCAGGCCTTCGAACGTGGACTGAGTTTGAGTCTACAAGTTTATTTCGCCCGAAATATCTTCTTGTGAGCGTGAAATGATGGCTGTGAGTCCGGGACTTTATTATACGTGAACACCAACAAGCACTGAGGATTGACACTATTGGGAGAACCAAGGATACGAGTTGAAAGTCAAGCAGGGTTCAGGGAGAGATTTTTAGCTATTCTTGGGTCATATAATTGCTTACTCTCGCACTGTATGCTAAAATCAGCAAACCTCCACTATTAAACAGACAAGCATGATATAATGAAAAGTCAGCTTCTCTCGAAATTAAACTGTACGAAGAAAAGAGGTGCGGCGATATGATCGAGACAGATAAGATCACAACCAAACGATCTATCATCAACCAGCAGCTTTTTTCTGAGGCGTACTTGCGAGAATTACGCGCAGGAAAGTTTCCTCACGATACTGTTGATGTGTGTCTGCAGATAATTCGCGAATGGCGCGAAGCATATCCCGACCTCGAAGATGGGAATCACCTGCGGCAATATGTTGGGCAATGTCTTAGCGCATTGCATGTTTCATATACTCCGCAACAAAACCTCTTTGTACTCCATACAGACGAGACAAGAACGGATCAGACAGGCCTTTGCTTGATTGTGAATGATGTAGACCTTGGATGTACGATCAAAGGGCGTCATCATCAAGTGAATCTCGTAAAGCAACTGCGAAGTGCTGCTTTGCATTGGGGCATCTGTTCTATCTCTTCTTTGGACAGCAAGCTTTTACTACTGTTCAGTCGAAGGATACCAATGCGCAAAAGATAGGTCTTGATCGGTATCTGGAGGAATCGGAAAAGCGAATAGAGGCGATTCAGCGCTACTTGAGAAGCCAAGTCGAGCCAATTCTACAATCGCTCTGCCTGGGCTTCGTTCAAGACGAGGCTGCAGGATCATACACCCGTGAGACACTTGATGAGATATACCGGAACGCTATTTTCTTGTTATATCGCATCCTCTTTTTGTTTTATGCAGAGGCACGCGGACTGCTGCCAACGCAGGATGCAAACTACCAATGTATTGGCCTCGCATACATTGTAGAAGATGCGCGCCTTTATCAGCAAGAGGGTATACACGATCCTGATCCATTCTCTCTCTGGAAGCGGCTTACTCACCTCTTCGTAGTCGTAGATGATGGTGATGAATCAGTGGGTGTCCGTCCGTATAATGGAGGCCTCTTCAGCGATAGAGAGAAGCCGTATCTTAAAACCCATAGAATCGCGAATGCTTACTTAGCATCGGCACTCTATGAACTAGGTTACATGCGGGGGAAGACAGGCATCTACCCAGTTGACTATTGTGACCTCTCAGTGCGTCACCTCGGCACTCTTTACGAAGGGTTGTTGGAATATCGCTTGAATCTTGTAGACCAGGAACCTGTGGTTGTACGTGAGAACAAAGGCAATCGCATCTATATCCCAAGGAGTCAGGCTGGTGTCGTTAAGCGAACTGAGACCATATTGGAAGTGGGTGAGGTCTACTTTGCTGATGATAAAGGGGAACGTAAGTCTAGCGGATCCTACTATACTCCAGAGGATGTGGTGCAGTATATCGTGTCTAACACGGTTCTGCCTAAGCTGCAGGAGCGTCGCCAGCCACTAGAGACGCTCCTTGTTGAGGTACAGCGTGAACTCACTGTTGCGGCGACAAAGGACGAATACCTTCGTATCGAGCGATACGCTGATCAGGAGGCTCTGAAGACGGTCGAACATGATATGCTTGGTTTGCGCATTCTTGATCCTGCTATGGGTAGCGCCCATTTCCTGGTTGCGGCAGGCCAAGTAGTGACGAACTTCATTGTTGAGACGCTCAATTTAACCGAATGGGTGAATAGCTCCATCAGTAGTGATCCTCTTATATGGAAACGCCGTGTTGTAGAGCGCTGTCTCTATGGAGTAGACCTCAATCCCCTGGCTCATGAATTAGCAAAGCTTGCCAACTGGCTCAGTAGTGCAAGCACTGGCAAGCCGCTGACCTTCCTGGACCACCACTTGAAGGTTGGCAACTCACTCTATGGAGCACCATTGAACCGCCTGTCCACACTTCCAACAACTAAAAATGCCAGTAAGCATGATCTCTTTCAAGAAATTCGCGAACAGACCATCCAAGCTGTTTTGGAGAGGCTTGGCAGAATTACTGCTACCGACTCTGATCACATCGAAGATGTGAAGTATAAAGGTGAAATCAACCGCTCTATAATCGACTTTACACAGCGCCTGCGCGATATCGCCAATGTATGGCTAGCAACGCTTTTTGGCCTCCAGAACAGCAATGGTAAATCTGTAGATGAGCAGGAGTACCATCGCCTCCTAGAGGAGGTAACCCGCAATTATGCTCCGGAGTCTTGGGAGATGTATGTCAATACTACTCATGTATTACGCGAAACTCGTCACCTCGCAGACCTCGCGAGAAGGTGCTTTTTCCATTGGGGATTGGAATTTCCAGATGCCGTGATCGATGGAAGATGCCAATTTGATGTGATCATTGCTAATCCTCCCTATGTTGGCACGCAGCCGAACCAGGCAATCACGGTACTTTATGAGACGGCGAAATGCAGAGATACCTATTCATGGTTATTTGAACAATCTTTGCGCCTTACGAAAGATTCAGGTACTATTGGCATGATCGTACCGCTCTCCCTGATGTTTAGCCGAGATATGAAGAGCCTGCGAAATCTTCTACTAGAGGCAAATGCTAATACATATATTTCGGCGTTTGATGCAACTCGTGATGGCATATTTCAGCCTAATGGCGAATCTCGGAACGGGCAAAGAGTATCGATTGTAATTCATTCTAAGCAGAAAAATGAGCAACACATGCATACAACGAATTTAATTCGCTGGATTGGTGAAGAGCGTCCTCTCCTCTTCTCTGGTCTACATTATGCTGATGTGACGCAATTTGTTACACCAGAGATTTTCCCCAAACTAGGTGATTCTCACTTAGTTGAGCTCTGGAAGAGAACCAGGATTTATGGCAAGACAATCGGCACTACCATTTACAGAGCAAAAAAGAATAGAAAAGAGGAAGATCATTTATCTCAACCTATTCTGTACCACGCATATGTACCTAGAACAGCTCGATACTTTATAACAGCTATGCCGACTGCTATGCGCAGTACTGGACTAAACACGTTTTCCTGGGAAAATAGATGGACGAGAGATATAGCAATTATAGCTCTTAACTCAAATGTATTTTACTGGATCTGGTGTGTATTGGGCGATGGCTTTGACGTTACTGGTGAGGTTGTTGACGAAATGGTCTTACCTGATATACCAGAAGATGACCCAGAAACACTACTTCTATATAAAACCTTGTTAAATGCAGCAGAAGAGTGCGTTACCTACCACAGCAAATGGGGTGAACGCATTCCCAACTACAATTTCAACAAGCGCATGGATATCTTGCTCGACATTGATGCGTGGATTGTTCATCACATAGCGCCCGATCTGAACCTACCGCGAGATATCTTCGCGCAATACAAATCCAACTCGTTTTTACGACCGCTTGACTTATCTGCAATACTTGGGGCAGAGGTAGAAGAAATATCGGTGGTAGGAGAATGATGCAGATTAACAGCAATGGATCTTTGAAGCCGAAATTACAATTGAGTAACGGCTACTTTGTCAACTTCACATACTTGGCGCGCATTCTCAATGCTGTCTGCCAGGATCAGCGCGAGCGCATCCCGCAGACCGAACTGGCGGCAACAATCGGTTTCACTGAGAGACATGTGAAGCATCTCTGCGGTATTGCTCATGCGCTGGGATTGACAGAGAGAGTTACCTATAAGCCAACTCCGCTGGGTCGTTTGGTACACAGATATGACCCCTTCTTCGATGATGTGGGAACACTATGGTTTCTCCATTATGTAGTTAGCTCTAATCCATATAATCTCATCTGGAATCGCATAGTAACAGTGATCCTGCCGACGCGTAGACTCATTACACGCAAGCAGGCACGTGCGGCCTTTAACGACCTGCGCCAGACACTTAGCGAATATAGTATCCAGAAACATGTATTGCAAGAACTGAACACCGTACTTGATGCCTACACGAACCAGTATTTTGCTCGTCTCGATTACTTACACCTGGAAAATGATACCTATGTCCTGGGAAAGGCTGAACCTGTGCCCCCTCTCGTCTTGGGCGCGTGTATAGTCTGCTTTCGAGACTGTCACCGCTCCAATGACACAGCAGTCTCTGTCACAGACCTGCTTACTACTTCAGATGGTCCCGGGGTAGTGCTACAACTCGAAGAAGACCACCTCCGTGTACTGCTGGAACAGTTAAAGGTACAGCCAGGTTTCTCCCTCGAAAGCCGGGCCGATCTCGACCAGGTACGCCTTACCGATAACACACCTGACTATGTATGGATGGAGCGTTACTATGTCAGTAAATGATGTCGCTCGCATAGATATACATCAGTTTCTGCAAAGACAACAGGGCGAACGGTACAAAGCTTTCGTCATTCACGGCCCGCCGCTAGCAAGCAAAACAAAATTTGCACATAAACTGGCCGAGGTAATTCCGGGTGGTGTATACCTGGATATGCTCCGCTATGTTACCGAGCGACCTGAACTGGCACAGCAGGTCGACATGTTCGATGCAGCAGCATTGCAGCGTCTCGTCATCACATATTCCGCCAACACGGGCGCACAGTTACTCCTGGTAGATGAACTGGATTTTCTTGTACCTGTCTGGGGTGATGATCTGACTGAATTCAAGCACATGGTCAGATCGCTCTCCGTCGCTCAGACACCCGCCATAGTTGGCTTTATTCTGCAAACTCGCTATGAATTGGAAGAGTGGAAACTTCCGAATGGAGCTAACAACCAGAATCGCATCCTGCACATCGAAACTATCCAGGCATTGCAGCCCTGATCCCTAAAAGGCTAGTAAGGAGAGGCTTAAGAATGGAAGAGCCGACTATTCAAGAAATCGTTGAGATACACGGAGGTTATACCTCGTTTGTCGACTTGAAACTAGAGTTATTCGATGATACCAGAAATACTGGGCGTATGTCTCGTTATCGCCCGATCATCTCACACCGACAGGCCTTCCAGAAACTCGCCAGATCGCTCAATATCAAGGACAATCGCTGCTACCTACTGACGGGCGCGTACGGCACTGGTAAATCTCACCTCTGCCTGATGTTTGCCAACTACCTTCAAACACCTGCAGGCGAACAGCCCATGCCCAAATTTTTTGAAAACTATGCTGATGTGGATCCCCCGGCAGCCGAGGAATTGAAGGCGAAACGCCGTTCGGGTCGTTATTTGATTGCGCTGTGCGATTGGGGCGGCAAGGGAGACTTCGAGGAGGTTGTCTTACGGGCAGTAGACGAGGCACTGAGGCGCGAGGGCCTTGAAGATACCCTAGATACTCCCTACCTGCAGGCTCGTAGAAAAATAGGAGAGTGGAAGGGCTTCGCAGAGGCCGGTGATCCTAAAGGTCACTTCTATAGAGACTTCGAACGAGTACTGAGGGAACACCACCCGGAATACACCTTGGCCTCCTTCGACAAGCGACTGGCGACTTTTGATTATGAGACCTTAGAGGCATTTAAACGCATTCACCAAGACGTAACGACAGCGCCTTTCACCTATGATAAAGCGGACCTGCTTGCTATTCTCATCAGTATCCTGGGGAGCAAAGCTTTCAAAGACCGCTTTTTAGGCATCCTTGTGCTTTTCGATGAGTTTGGCGATACAATGGAACGAGGCAACATGAGCCCCAAAATGTTCCAGCAGTTCGCTCAGCTCTGCTCTGAAACGCCAAGCAACTGCGCACCGATTGCTTTTGTGGGTACCTCTCATAAGCCGCTATCTGAGTATGCTAAGGCGTATAATGCTATAGAATTTCGCACAGCAAGCGACCGGATTGAGCAAGTACCACTATCCCCTAATGGTGTAGAGGATATCGTTGCCGCTATAGTCGTTCCCAAGAAGGGAAGCACCCTGTGGCAGCAAAAGATCGCGTCGCGTCAAACCTTTGATGAGATGCTGTCCGATTGCAAGCGGCTGAACTTATTTAATTGGCTCAAGGCCCCAAAGATTCGCGAAGCCATCATCGAGAACATGTATCCAATGCATCCTATGGCGACGTTCGCTTTGCTGCAACTCGTGCGCGATGTGGCCTCAAATAATCGCACCATCTTCACATTCTTTTCTGGTGAGCCGGGCATCGATGCGGAACCGGGTTCCTACGGCCATTACATCGCCACAACCCCGATTGAGGCAGGTAGAAAGCTCAATCTCTACACTGCTGACCGGCTTTTCGACTACTTCGGGTCAAGACTTCAGGCCGATAACAAAGAGCTTCGCGAAACGGTTCGTAATAACGTCAGGGATTATGAAAGTTCGGTGCGGGAACAGAAGCGTGTAGCTGCGGCTGACGCCAGTAGCCAGCTTCAATACCAGGAAGATCCACTTGTTACAAGAATCCTGCGGCTTATGTTGATCTATCAGATTATTCAGATTCAGAACACACCAGACAATCTCGCATTCGGTCTCGACTGCACAACGCCATCCGAACGAACAGCATTGCAAAATCGCTTACATGAACTCTCGACAAAAGGCATTCTCTACTACCGTAAGGACCAGAATATTTATGAGTTCAAGCAGAGCGAAGGAGCCGATATCGATCACCTTGTTGCAGCATACATCAATAACCCTGAAAACGTACCGAATAATCTTGCAGCAGAACTCAACGAGCTTGTGCCACTCGACAGAAAAACCGATTTGTACCTTGAGGCCAAGGATTATAATCTGCTCTACGGTGAAGATAAGCGTCTGGAGCGTCGATTTGTTCGTGCAATAGACCTGGGAGGACAGGAATACTTTGCTACACTGGAGTCCGAGATAGAGCAGGAGGTAGCGAAGAAAGGTGAGTTCGAGGGAGTTGCTCTCTACGCAATCTGTGAAACCGCTGATGACATCCAGAAAGCGAAAGACTTCTGTGCCAGAAACACATCAGATCGGATTGTAATCGCCATTCCCAAACAACCTCTCTCTTTGCGTGATGCCGTACTCGAGCTGCGCGCGCTACAAGCTATTGACGGAAGCGCAGACGCGAAGAACTTTACCATCCAGGATAAAGCAGCTCTCAATGCCAGGCTAAACGGCGACGGCAACCAACCCGGAGCCAGAAAAGTTCTGCTTACCCGGCGCGATAAATTTCTCAGCGGCAGAGAGGTAATCTGGTATGGTAAGTATACGCAGGCAGTTCCAACGGATGAGAACAAAGCACACGACATTGCCAATAGGGTCATGGAGGTAGTATATGCAAGCTGTCGTAACAAGATCGCCCATGATGATTTTAATAAACTGCACTTCAAGATAGAACGCACTCGAAGCGTTGCGCTGAAAGAGGCTGTGGAGAAGCTACTTGATACTGCCAGCCAAATCGTTGTTGATACCAGCTTTGCCCAAGCTCGTGGTGATATCCGCTATCTGCAAAAGTGTCTTTTAAATTCTGATGTACTCAGAATCTTAAAGACGGAGAGCACGAGAATGCGTTGCGAGTTTGAGACGAATCCAGATAAATATGCAAGGAAGCTTCCGAGCTTGGCTGAGATGGTGCGTGAAGTGCAAAATCTTAAGGCTGGAGACAAAATACGCATTACTGAGTGGGTGAAAAAGTACAGGAAACCTCCCTATGGGCAAGGCCCGGTCTCATTAGCTCTTTCACTAGCCGGTTTGTGCAGGCGCTTCGGTGATAGTATCCGTTTCAAAGTTGATGAGACGGCAGTAGGAGATCTCCCCGTTACCTCATTTGATGTCGTGTATAATTTGATCGATGGGCAGTATCCGAATGCTTTCTTGAGCTATCGGCAACTGCGCAGTGAGGAAAAGGCCCTGGTAAACATCGTATACCCTGTTTTTGGGTCCCCCGATTCGGCGCTTGCACGTGATTACACGGTAGTCGAGGCCTACACAGCAATGAAAGAGTGGTGGAATAATTTACCGCCTCTTGCTCGTGTAGACAAACTCTACTCTCAAGGACAATATCCCTACACTACCGGTTTTATCGTTGTCATGCAGAAAATAGAAGCAAAGGATGCTCATACTTTCCTGTTCGATGAACTGCCTACTGCATTTGGTACAGATGCGGGTATTGCGATCACACAGGAGATAGTGACCACACTTGAAAAGCAGCTCCCTTTAGAGAAGGAGGCACTTGAAAGCGCGCTTACCATCGTGGAAGATCGCATTTTGGGAGCCGTGCGCCGTATCTTTGAGGTCGAGGAGAGCACATATAGTGATATTGTAGATGCTATCCGCAACTGGTATAACAGTCTGGATTCGCAACAGAGAGATGCTTATGCAAGATGGCAAAGCAGTGATTCGAAACCGTTGATCCTGCATCTCAAGTCTGTAGATTCCCTACAAGAAACCTTCCTCACAAAAATAAGCAAAGATTATAACATGCGGCCTGTACGAGATTGGATATCCGATCGAGTAAACGAGTATATAGAGCGCCTGGAACGTGGGAAAAAACACATTGATGCTAACCGCTTAAAGGTCGAGAGTGCAAACGTTGTCTTTGAAGGCGACTACAAGCGCGAGAATAAAGGGCAGATTGCTTTCAAAGACCGCATTCGCCTTACCTTTGAGCATACCAACCCAGACGTTAAAATCTATGTAGCTGAAGGAAATGCCGATCCGACGACTGCAAGTGCTCAGCGGCAACTCGTTCATCCTAATGAGTCGATAGAGTTTCGGACCAATAAAATATTACATGTCGCTGTGCAAGACCAGGATGACAACTGGAGCCGGATTGAGACATTACAGTTGATCAACGAGCATAAGAAATATGAGATCACCTTTTCGCAGCAAAAACAGTTTGGTGATGAAACGGCAACCATTGTCTTTCCCAGCAGTCCAGAGGCATTTGCCGTTACCTGTCGCTCCCTTTTCAGGGAGGGGCTAGAACGCCAAGTGCTTACTAAGGATCAATGTATAGAAATCATTCAGGCATTGGTAGACGAACTGCAAAAGGAACAGTAATGCCAGCTTCAACTATCATTATCGATGTGAACCACTTGCTGGACGATCAGAAAGCAACAGTGGTAGTGGAAAAAGTGTCCGATTATCCCTACGCGTACCTTGCCCTGAAAGAAGCCATTCACAGAGGCAGCACTGTATCCGTCCATGTCAGGAATCCTACTGTAGCGACCTGGCTTGCACAATGCGCGACAAGTTATGGAGATACATATATCACGCTTCGCACTTACAGGCCGCGCGATGCTCTCAAAGAACGTTGGCAGATAGCTATTCCTCCCGACGTTTCCGATCAAGACATTTTACAATCCGGGCTTCTTGATGTTCAGGTTGTACCAAAGGAGGGACAGGATTTCTGGGATATCCTCTTGGAGAATTTCTACGATGACGTGTTCACTTATAAGGTCTTCCCATCTGGCAAGCTTTCTGCTCTCTTAAACAGTTTTCATCGGACTCAATGGCAAGCCGCGGTTCAAAGGCCTCTCGCTATTCGAGCACAGCGCGACAAATTAACGCAATGGATGCGCACGGCAAATAGCGATGCCATCAGAACTATCGTACAATACCTGATGGACGATCCGGCGTCTCTAAGACGTGATCTCATAAGCTACAAGGTGCTGCGAAACTATCCACAAGCGCTGCGAGAAAAAGTACTTGGGAAGAGGTGGGAAACCTTCAGCAAGGTACATGTAGAAGTTGAAGACCTGGAATATACAAAAGAAGATGTATCAATAGCACTTCAGGAGATCGAATACTATCTCACTGGCATACTCGATCAGGTCATAAGTGCAGCGGACCTAGAGATGCTGCTGGATCAGATGAGCGGCTACCTGCATGAGGAATTTAATTATATCGAGCAGCTTGCGCAAGAGCATCCTGAGTACCTAACGCCAGCACTGCTCCTGCGCATCGAACAACGATTTCGCCCAATCAAATCAACTATTGAGAACATACTCGCCTGGCTGCGCAGGATGCTGCGACCTGATCCTCCTCAAAAGCCCGATATCTCCTGGAGCACACCGCAATGGTTGACCTGGGTCACCAACTCCTATATGCCTTATTATGCGTGGCTGGATGCACACGCGAAACGTGAGCCAGAGGTAGCTGACTATGCCTTCTTGTTCGCGGATTGGTTTTATGAACATTTTATAGCTATTAAAAACGGGGAACCGCAGTACTTTGCCTTCAACGCCCTCTATCAAGAACGTGAACGTATGATTTCAGGTGATACCATTACCTTTGTGATCATCGTAGATAATTTGAATTTTATGTACTTCGACGAGTTGAGACTGCAGTTCAATCAACAAGGCTTTTCCTTGAAGGAAGTGAAGCCTTTGTTTTCGTTGATACCGACGGCAACGCACGTTGGAAAAGCAGCCCTCATTGCAGGACAGGGCGATCAGATGGACTTTTTTGATGCACGGTACGGAGAACTGGTTGCCAATGTGTGGGGGCCGATGCTACATGGGAAACAGGTAAAATACCTGCAAAATATTGGAGAGCTCCAACAGGAGCGTGTCCTTGCATATGATGTCTATTTCCTCAATTATCTTCCCATCGATATAGCGCTCCATCAGGATAGTCGTGATAGTGGACGGCCCCATGCGGAAGTAATTCATGAAAGTCTAGGTTCCCTCGCAAAAGATGTCGCCAATTTCGCCAAAAGGTTCCAGATAGAACAGCGGTTTAATGTCTATGTCATCTCGGATCATGGCTCGACACGTATACCCCAGGACGCTGTCAATGTAATAGACCAGAAATTTTTCAAAGGTCTGACTTTAGAGAAACATCATCGCTTTATACCGCTTTCAGATGAAAAATTCGCAGATTTGCCCCAGTTAGCAAGCACAGAATGTTATCTCATCGACCGGCAGGTATTTAAGACGAACAAAAACTACCTCATTGCTCGTCAGTATTACCGTTTCCTGAAAACCCAGGAAAACTTCTATGTCCATGGGGGACTTACACCTGAAGAAGTGATTGTTCCTTTTGCCGTCTTCACATGCGAACCAGTGACACCGGCACATCCCACTGTACGTTTAGTAACTAAAGAGTTTAGGTATGCGGTGAGATCAAAGGTGTTGTTGGAAGTGGGGAATCCTAACACGTTTCCATTAGAAGCTCTCAGTTTGCGGCTGGTAGATGCAGATGCAGAAGAGGTATTTATTGTAGCGCTCGCTCCCAAGCAGATGATAACTGTAGAATTCGATACAAAATTCCGCAAAGCACCCGGTTCAGCCAATACTCGTACACTCACGCTAAGAGTACGCTATGAATGCCAGGGACGTACATTTACAGCTCCAGATCAGCCATTTGATGTTACCTTAAAATCTGTAATGGAGGTGAGTAGTGATGACTTCGACATCTAATATGCTTCATAGACAACCGTTCGAGGAGAAGGCGTTAGAGTACTTCGCGGAAGTAATTATAAATAAGTCTCTCATCCACGAAGCAGGGTTTGGTGCCAGAGCAATCCCAACGTATGTCGGTGAATGGATTCTCTCCCGCTATATAGAAGATGGGGAACTAAGTAGTCAATCGCGTGCGAACGTAGCCCAGTTTATAGCTAAATATTTGCCCGAGAAGGGGCAGAAGGACGCCATCAAGGATGCCTTACTCAGACAAGAGACGGTAAAGCTTCTTGATGACTATAGCGTCTCTGTGAACCTCAAAACCGGTCAGCGTCAATTACGTATCCCTTTTCTTGATATGAATGATGCCTTTATTGATGGGTATATTGTGGACCAGCATACGTTATTGCTAACCAGCGGTGTATGGGGTGTTGGGGACCTTTATTATGTACCACCTAACGGAGATGAGCGCAAAAAAGGTGAAGTATGGATGCGCAATTTCAAACCCTTTCAGGTTGGCGCTCTTGATATCGATTATTATGTCGAATGCCGCCAGTATTTCACCCTTGATGAATGGCGCGATCTGTTGATATCTAGTATGGGCTTCAACCCATTGATATATACAGAGCGACAAAAAATGTTATTGGTGACCAGAATGCTCCCGTTCATCGAATCAAGAGTTAACTTAGTAGAATTAGCTCCTAAGGGAACCGGTAAATCTTTCGTCTACGACAATCTGTCCAGATATGCACGGGTCGTCAGCGGAGGAAAAGTCAGTCCGGCGGTGCTCTTCCACAACTTAACTACCAACACGCCGGGCCTGATCACCCGCTACGATGTTGTTGTTTTTGATGAAGTACAATCCATAACAGGGGATTCTACAGGAGAACTTGTTGCAGGTTTAAAGGTCTATCTAGAATCCGGTAAATTTAGCCGTGGTAAGACAGAAGCAACAGCCGAAGCTGGCTTCGTTATGCTTGGAAATATCACACTTGATGCTGACCTCAAACCTGTGTCCAACGAAGAGAGCATTTTTAAAGAGATTCCCAACTTTCTGCAGGAGACTGCTTTTATTGATCGTATCCATGGTATCATTCCCGGGTGGGGACTACCTCGTGTATCAAAGGATACTCCTTCCCGCAGCTTAGGCTTTAAGGGCGATTTCTTCTCGGAGGTGCTACATCGCTTGCGAGGAGAGGTTCGCTACGCAGATTATGTAAAGATTCACATGCGACTAGAAGGCAGCAATGATTTACGTGATCGTAAAGCTATTTCGCGTCTAGCCTCCGCATATCTAAAACTATTGTTTCCCGACTTACAACCATCAGAACAAGAATTCCGTGCTTACTGTGTGAAACCTGCCATCGAACTGCGCCAAAGAGTCAGGGATGAGTTGCATATGTTAGATCCAGAATACGTTTCTGTTAAAATTTCTGCTGCATCATCATAATTCATAGCGAACATATATAAGCCCAACAGCACAGAACAGCTTTACAGGGGAACCAACAAATCTATACCTTCGCTCTCGATCCCTCCTGCCACCAATTTTAGGACAGGCTCTTTGGCGTGTCAGGATTGGCGACGTCCTATGTCTTGCCACGTTTGAAATTGCTGGCGCAGGTCTCTGAGGAGATGGCCTAGCGATACTTCTGTGGAGCGTTCAAGTTTATCCAAATCCATAGCATTCACGATATCCTCTCCATACTCAATGCCTCCAAGAGGAGGATTCACACCTGTTGCACGTACAGCCTCTCGCAGAAGTCGCTTGTAGAAATCACGTTCGCATTTCTGAGGTGGAGCAGGGCACCCTTTACCCAGCACCTTCTTAAA
>WNFD01004249.1_pt1 | contig 14381 bp, 13 predicted proteins | sample 5400491 | NCBI WGS metagenome assembly WNFD01 (sample SAMN13153343, study PRJNA577476) | soil metagenome | isolation source: 120 cm saprolite under Douglas fir tree site 2 hole 2 replicate 2 | place: USA:California | collected 2015-04-18
GGGGGCGCGACGGGAACGATCCGTCCCTCGACATCGCCAAGGATGCCGAGCACCGGTTTTGAAGTTCGAGGAAGTTACGGTTTAGCACGTCCGTAGGCGTCCATCAAGCGTCGTGCTGTATTCGCAGGGGGAGGCCGACAAACTGGTCTGTGTTGCCCTGTCCGTCGGCGTCCACTGGCGTTGCTTTCACGGTTGCTTTCAAAACTGCGCGGCCTCGACCTCTATCTGGACGACAGCAGGTGCCGCAATCGGTGGGAAGTTCAGTGCACCCTTTGCCTGAGCCACCAAGCGCTCAAGCCGATAAGGAGCATTGCCAACACGGCAAAGATGGCCGCTTCGATCCCCTGGAATGTCCACAGGCGGTCGGCGGGTTGATAGACAGTTATGAAGTGATAGCCATGAGCGTTGAGCCACTGAACCTGCTCCACAGACCCCTGAATCGGGGTGGCGCCTGACGGCGTTGTTGGCCCGACCGAGCCGGGAAAGTTCTGTTCGAGGACCCGGTATACCGATAAGGGGTCTACTCGGTGATTGGTCGCATCCGTCCAGTACAGGTCCATCTGAAGAGATCCGACCGGAAAGTCACCCTGAGCCGAGGCGGAATCCTTGATCACCGGCGGCACGTAGTGTGGACGAAGGAAGGCAAAGCTGATCCTCACAATGACGAACGTGAAGAGTGTGGCTGCCATCGCCGGGACCGTGCGTCGAATCGTTACGCTCGCGCTGAGTCCGAGGGCGAGAGCAAACACCGCATAGGCGACAGGCACCAGCCCGAAGATGTCGAAGAAGCTCCAGGAGCCATTGCTCGTCATCAGGTCGAACGGCTGCTGCCACCACCCGGCCAACGCGGCCACCGCCAGTGCCGCGGTCACTGTGGTGACGCCAATGAGCGCCACCTTCACGGCGAACCAGTACATTCGAGTGACGCTCTGAGTCCAGACAAAGGTGTGCGTCCGCTGCTCCACCTCGTGAGCGACCATCGGTGCCGCCACGAAGATGGCAACCAGCGCTGGGAGGGCCATCAACACGAGCTTGAGCAGGCCGCCGACGTTGAAGAGTTGTGAAGCGGTCTGGGCCGAAGGTCCGCAGAATTCCGGCGTGGTCTGGGGCCCGCAGCTTTTCATCGCCTCCCCCATGGCTGAGCTCATGAGGCCGTGCGTGAGCACTAGCAGGGTGGCGAGCACTCCGAGAACGACGCCGCCGGCAAGGGCTTCGCGTCGATGCTGTCGCCAGGTAAGCCAGACCATAGCCGCTCAGGACGCTGCCATACGAAGTGGTGGAGCGATCCCCGCTTCCGGCCGGCCGAGATAGGCGAGCACGAGATCCTCGAGAGCCACGGCGTGCGACTCCCACCCGGAAGGGATCTCTCGGCCGTCGCCACAGACTAGGAGCGTTGTCTCGCGGTCCGAGTGGCTGAATTGAATCACGGTCGGATCTGTTTCGAAGGACCGGTCAACCCTGGGACCGATGAGGATTCGGTGTTTCTCCAGCAGCTGATCGATGTCGCCGGACACCTGGATCTGACCGCGCGAGAGGATCAGCAGGTAATCGCAGGTTCTTTCGAGTTCTGAGACGATGTGGGAGGACAGGACGACCGACAACCCGTTCTCGGCAACGGCTTCCATGAGGCCCTGGAGGAATTCGCGCCGGGCGAGTGGGTCCAGGCCCGAGACTGGCTCGTCGAGGAGAAGCAGTTCGGGTGTTTTCGCTAAAGCCATGGCCAGCGCCACCTGAGCCTGCTGTCCTCCTGACAGTTGATGGATGCGCCGCTGCAGCGGAATCCCGAGCCGGTCCAGCCGTCGGCGGGCGAGCCCACCGTCCCACCGGGGATTGAGCCGGCGCCCGAGTTCCAGCAAGTCGGCAACCCTGAACTGCTGGTAGAGAGGTCGCTCCTGGGCCACGAAGGCCAGTCGGGGAAGGACGATCCTCGTATCGCGTATCGGTGACCAGCCCAGAACCTCAAGGTGTCCGGAGGTTGGCGTCTCGAGCCCGGCACACAGACGCAGGAGGGTGGTCTTCCCCGCACCATTGGGGCCAACCAGCGCCACCACGCGCCCGGTGGGGATCTGAACGCAGCAGTCACGCAGGGCCCAGACCGACCGGAATCTCTTGGACAGGCCGGTGGCCTCCACCGCGGCCCTCATCGCGACACCGCCCCGGCCGAAGTGGCAATGGTTTCATGCAGCAGGTCCTCCAGCAGGGCGCGCATATCGTCGTTATCGAGGCCGGCAGTGCGCGCTCCGGCTACCCACCGAGCGAGATCGCCCCGCAGCCCCGAATCGGCGGCCGGCGCTACAGAAGCAAGGTCTGGGCGAACGAACGTGCCTGTCCCCGGGCGACTGGCCACTACGCCCTGTGCTTCGAGCTCGCGGTACGCCTTTAGAACGGTGTTTGGGTTGATGGCAAGCCTTGCTACTACCTCCCGGACGGAGGGCAACTGATCCCCTGGACGAAGGCGGCCCAGCCTGATCCCCTGTCGCACCTGGAGCGCGAGTTGCAGGTACGTGGAAAGCCCCGAGCGGTGATCCAGCCTGAATGCAATGGTTGACACGCTGTCCTAGAACAGTGATACAGTGGGCGCAATCTGTCAAGCGGCTTGGGCGCCGTCCAGGGTAGTCCGTCCGCAGCCAACGGCGACGCCGTCACTTGTGTTGTCAGCTGGTTCCAGGATCATGGCGCCCCCTTTTACATGCGTCCCCCGACTCTTACCGATGTGGCAGCCGCTTAGGGCACAATTCCCTCCGCTTAGGTAGGCGGGTTTTCCAGGCCGAGCGGAAAATCGACCGCGGCAACTGGGGCGACATCAATCACTCAGGCTTCGCGATCGGCCGGGACTACCTGATCACTGCCGATCGAAACTTCTACAAAGCACTTTGCAAAACGGGCTCGCAGCCAGGAGTCACTATCGCGACCCCGGTATTAATAGACCGCGACGCTGCCGACATATTTCTAGAGATCAAGTCTGCCCTGCGGTGGCAGCGGCGAGAGGGCGGCCCGACCTCAAGCTTCGGCGCGCAAGCGAGCTCATCGATGAGCTGCAGAGATCGATTGACGGTTATCTGACCGACGGCAGCTTCGGGGATCGTATCTACAAACTGGCGGGGGCGCGACGGGAACGATCCGTCCGTCGACATCGCCAAGGATGCCGACCAGCGGTTTTGAAGTTCGCGGGTCGATCGTTCGCCAGCGTTCGCTACGGTTCGCCAGAGTTCACTTTGTAGCTGAGCGCCGAGGTCAACAGTTCGCAGTCGTTCGCCAAGGTCCGCCACAGTTCGCCGGCGTTGGTGTCAGAGTTGCTGTCAAATTGCCGCCTTTACAAATGCACCGCGAGCGTCGCCAAGCGGTTGTCCTCACGTCCTCAACCTGGCCGATCATGAACAAATGCTCATCTGCTTCGATAGCCGTCTTGTCAGGTTGGAACAGGTCAAGAGAGGGTGGCAACTCTCTGATCTCGCCACGCAGGCCGGATTGTCCGAGCCAACCGCCAGGGCCGTCGTACGAGGGCGCGGCGTCTCTATGGTTACTGCGCTGAAGGTGGTACGAGCACTGGAGCGGAATCCGCTCAATGACTGGCCAATGGCTCTCCTCAACTGGCACAAGGCGCACCCACGACTGGTCGTCCCGAGCAAGTTGGTTACGGCGAGCGACCGATAGACCATCTGATTGGCCATCAGATGATCACGCTATAGAGGGTGACCGGCTCTCCCGCGTCCGGATCCAGCTGGCTCGTCGCCCGCGCTCGGCGGGGCGGCTGAGCTCCGCTGGTTTAGCCTCTCCTGACTGCAGCAACAGCCCGGCCACCTCCTAACCCAGCCCCTGGCAGGCAAGTACGGCGAACTCGTTCCGCGCTGGGCGGCGATGAGCCGGCGCTCTCGACGACCTCAGCCGGACGGGCAAATACGACTGCGCTCGAATCGCGCCCGATCTCGGGTAGGAACGATCGAACGCCCCGTCGTGCGCTAAACGGGGAGTGATGCCATCTTAACTCGCCGTCGTGCAGTTGCCAAGCTGACGGAAGCGGCGTTAGCATATTTGCTAATGTAATGACCAGAGCCATCCGCTTCGGCAACTATGGAGTTTACGTCTGGGATGAACGCCGAGCACAGCACCATCTGCCACACGCACATATCAAGAATCGAGACGCGGAGGTCGGCTCGATCTATCTCTTCACGCTTACGATCTACGACCAGGTCGAGCCGATACCCAGGGCCCTCGTCGAGCTCATCGAAGAGCGCCGGATTGAGCTCATTGATCTTTGGGCGAGGCTAAACGATGAATGACCTCTTCGGTCGATCCTGGGAGAAACCTGGCTATGCGGATCTCGCTCGTGCTGAGGTCAGAGGCGAGGAGCTTTGGGTCGACTTCGTCAACGGTGACCATGTTGTGGTACCCATCCGACAGTTCGGGCTCCGGGAACCATCAGGGGCCAACATCGATGAGGAGGGCCTTGCTGTTCGCGTGGAGACCCACGACGGTCCAGTTGATCTGCTCTGGCACCAGATCCGCGCCGCGACCGATCCGGCATTCGCTCAGGAGTTGCGCCGGCGGGACAACGAAGAGGCACGCCGGATCGGACTGCGTCTGAAGGCACTTCGCGAGGACAAGGGAATCAGCCAGCGCCATCTTGCTGAGCAAGTCGCCATGCCGCCAGCCCAGCTGGCCAAGATTGAAAGCGGCAACTTCGACTTGAGGCTTTCGACCGTCACGACGCTGCTGCGAGCCATGGGCGCATCTTTAGCAGACATCACCGGTCCGAACGTTCCCGAGGTTTCCACGCGTGACATCGCTCGTCATGCTCGCGGTGCAGGCGTTCCTCAGGACCTGATCAATGTCATCCTTAGGGCACTTCGGCGGAACGAAGTGACCTCTGGGCTCTCACATGCATTTGGATGGCTGCCTTCTGTACTCGTCGCTGGCCAGCCGGAACTCAAGCCTTTTCAGATGGCGGTTCAATTTAAGACTGGTGATGCCGATGCCGCGGCAGCTTCTCCGCTGCTGCCGATGGCGTATCGCATTTCGGAGTGGATCGCACAAACAACAGACAGTCCGTCACCTGTTGCCATTCCTACCGAAGTCGATGAGCTCCGGTCTGCCGCCGAGGTTGAGGGCCGTCAGATGACTCTTGGTGTCCTGTCCAAATGGGCCTGGAAGGCCGGCGTTGTCGTCGTGCCCATCCGGGGGAGTGGTGCCTTTGCGGCGGCTAGCTGGAGGGTGAACGGTCGGCCCGTCATCATACTCAAGGATTCACGCCCATTCGCGCCTTTCTGGTTGTTCGACCTGGCGCACGAACTGGGACACATCGCCCTCGGCCACGCCTCTGAGAGCGCCGTCGTCGATGTGGACTCACCAACTCCAGAGAGAAGCAGCGATACACAGGAAGAGCAGGCAAACCGATTTGCCCTTGAACTAGTGCTCCCGCGTTATGAGGAACTGCTCACTGCTGTGCGACAGGACGCAAGAGGTGACTACATGCGGTTCAAGTTTTCCGTGCAGAGGATCGCCCAGCGCGCAAGGGTAAGCGAAGGCATGCTCGCCATGGTTGCCGCCTATGCGTTAACGGAGATCGGACAGTACAAAGATCGGTGGGGATCCGCCAGCAACCTTGCGCGTCCGGAGGGTCAGGGAAGGGCGATTGTGCAGAACGCTCTACGCATGCATCTCAACATCGATCGCCTGCCCCGGCTCGAGCGCGAGATCGTCGATGCGGTCTGCTTGTCCGAATGAAGGATCCCGAGATCTAGCTCGAGCCCTAGATTTCTGCAAACTTAGCGAAAGCCAAGCACTGCCGTCACAGCCGCGTGGTCGCTGAGCCGTCGCTCCCGCGTGGTGTGGTCGTAGGTACAAGATCGCACGGACTCGCTCAATCGTTTGGCGAAGTGAAAGTAGTCGTAAAGGTACCCTGTGCCGGTCCGACCAATCCAACTGTGGGGGTAGGGCCCGGTCGCGTAAAGCTCATGACCCGCGACGAATCCGAGTCCAGTGAGTGACTCGAGTAGCTGATATTCGTATGGAAAGTATCCCGTTAACCGAGGGAGATGATTTCGCGAGACAACGTTGTAGTCCCCGGCAATGACCATGCTCCCGCGTAAGGCTGACGGCAGTCGAGCGATGGCGGCGAGCAGCGATTGTATGAACTTGCGCTTGCGGGCAATCTTCGCGGGTGACCGGTCCCTCGAGGGGACGTAGATGCCGACAATTGCGAGCGGGAAGTCAGCCAATTGGATCGCGGCTACACGCCAGGGCAACGTCACGTTAGGCTCGAAGGCCAGCTCCTTCTTGACCCTGAGCCTGGTGGCAACGGCTACGCCACGGTCTTGGACGGTTGACGTCCGGACAACAGTGTAGCCCTGCACTGCAAGTCCATCGACCAGTAATACGCCGCCCGGGCCACCTGAGATTTCCGTCAACACGATAATGTCGTCTTCCCGCGAGGTCAGCCAACTCAGGATCGCTGCCGCCCGGTGAACTGCCGCCGCTGCGACGTTGATCGTTAGCGCCCTGATCTCATAACCAGAGCGCGATTTCGGCAGCGACTTGCTCCGCTGATCGGCCTTCGGTGTTGATGACCGAACCGGGCCATCCTCGTTCCGACAGGAACGCACGCGCATCGCGGTAAAACTCGAGCTCGACCTCCGACTTGGCCGACTCCTCGAAACGCGAACGGCGTGGCCGTTTGGTGAGCCGTTCACGCAGCGTCTCTGGAGCGGCTTCGAGATAGACCATGATGTCCGGACTCCTTAGCCCCTCGTTGAGTTGCCATATCTCCTCCAGAGACAGACCATCAAGCCGCTGTAGCACGAGCGAGGATGGCAGGAACCTATCACAAATAACCATCGTTCCGAGAGTGAGCTTCGGCTCGATTTCCCTGGTGAGGTGGTCGACGCGATCGGCCGCACAAGCCAGAGCCAGAGCCCTTGAAGGCATCGACGCCTCAAGTTCGCGAATCGCCCGACCAAGCGGCGTATCGCTAGGCTCGCGCGTTTCATGTACGGGTTGGGTCTTCCGACTCCGTAGCTGCGCAGCCAGGGCCTGGGCTACGCTGGTTTTGCCTGAACCATTGGCGCCCTCGACGACGACAAATCTACTTGGGGAGCGGGCAGGTCTCGACGTCTCGGTCACCTATCAGCCCTCCCTCGGCAATGACCGCCGCCGGGCAGCCTTTCCCGCACTGCTGATTCAGCTGACACGATTGGCATGTTGCGTTGCTCCCGACCCGGAACCGTTCATGGAACCGGTAGTTGTCAAGCGCTTCAGCAATCTCGCCATCCAGGATGTTGCCCACGAGAAAGGTTGAGTCGCGGTAACGCGAGCGTGAGCTGCGCGCCGCGAACACGAGGTAAGGGCAGACGGCCGTATCCCCGTTCACGAAGATATAGATGATGTCGCCGGCGATACACGGGGTCAAAGGCGCGCTCTCGTTCGGGAAGCGAATCGCGACGACATCTAGGTCCTCGCCAGCGCCCTCCCGTGCTTGCTGTTCAACCGATCTCATGGTTTCCTCGCTCGCCGCGAGCTTGGCCTTACTCATGACACCACGCCCAAAGGCTGAGAGTGGATTCATCAGCAGGTAGTCGGCACGGCTCGAAGCGGCGAACCGAGCCATCTCCTTGAACTCCTGAGGTGTCGTCAGCGCATTCGGAGTCGAGAGAATCCCTTGGAGCAGTCGCGCTTCTGCGAGTCGCCGAATTGTCTCAACCGTAATATCGAATGACGCGACATCACCTCGGAAACGACCATGCGAACTGGGATGGAAGCCGTCCAAGCTGACGTTTACGTGAACGTTCCCAAGTCGGACGAGGTGCTCGATGTGCTCATCCCGCACCGATGTGCCGTTAGTACATATCCCGACAGTGAAGCCTGCCTCGACCGCCATATCGCAGATCTCCAGGATTCCGTCGTGGAGAAAAGGCTCGCCTCCGGTCAATGTGAGCCTGCTCACTCGGCAGCGCTTGAGGCGAGGGAAGACCGTATCGTGCATAACGGATGGCGAGAGATCAGCACCCTCACGCGTTGCCGAGACAAAGCAGTGAGCGCAGTGCAGGTCGCAACGTTCGGTGATCTGGACCAGCGCCTTCCGTCCGTCGCCGACCGCCGCTGTCCGGAAAAAGCAGGCATGAGCTTGGCCGGCCGCCCCTACCGATCGTGACGCTGCGGCAAGATCAGTATTAGCCAACCTATCGCCTCGAGCAGTTAGTTTCAACCGACTCCATGTGCATGGGTGCAGCTCGCGAATTCTACCCGGCTGTAATGCGACCGAGGGAGAGCCCACTGGGCGATCTCCCTCGTATAGCGCCGTTATCACCCCACGAAACTTTCGCGGGGGAGCCATTCTCATGCTTTAATAGGTTCCGGTGTCGACGGAAACTGAGCAATTGAGTTTCCCCCCCACGTGGCCCCAGCCACTTTCCCAACGAGTGACCCTAGTCGCCGACGTGAATCTCCTGGCTATTCATGATGGTTGCGTCCTTTTAGGCCGCCGACAAAACACGGGGTTCGAAGATGGGAGTTTTCACCTGCCCGCTGGCCATTTGGAAGGCGGGGAATCGCTCCTAACGGCGCTGCTCCGTGAGGCCTGGGAGGAACTCGGGATCCAATTAGATCCAGACCATCCGCGCCTCGTTCATGTTATGCACCATAGTGCAGCCGGGGGTCGGTTGAGCTTCTTTTTCGAGGTGACCGAGTGGTTAGGCCAGATTGTGAATAAAGAACCGGAAAAATGTAAGTCCCTGGACTGGTATCCGCTGGTTGAGCTTCCCGCCCGGACAATTCCCTACACTCAGCAGGCCATCGCCGCCTACCTTAGCGGCAGTTATCTGTCCTGCCGTGGTTGGTCCTACGGACTACCTGGCGTCGTGGGCAATACGCGTGCCGGTCGTAGTACGACGGCCGTCGGCAGCGCAAAGCCGACACTTGTGGGCTAGCGACCGCCACGGCTGCGGGTCCCAAAACGAAGTCATCACGGTAGGAAGCGGGCTGGCTCGAACTACGCCAGATCGCGCGTAGGCGATCGCGTCCACCCCACCCGTTCTATGCGCTGGCAGGGTCGTAGACAGCCTGGCCGTCCCGTCATGCCGGATCCCGCCGGACCAGCTAGATCGTCCTTTCGGGGAGCGGACAGCGGATCGTGGATCGATGACCCTAGGTCGGGGCCGCTGCCATGCGCGAAGCGACTAAGACTCTCGAGCTCGTCGAGCCCAAGCGATACTGATCGCATCGGCGGTCACTCGATAGGGCCACTCCCACAAGGCCCTACTGGCCAGGTGCCTGGCAGATTTCCGGCGCACTCAAACCCGTCCGCAGTGTCGCCACTGCAACGATTCATGGACAACATCAAGAGTCACTGCGTCCTCAAGCAACTTTCAAGAGCCTCGAGTCTCCAGACTGTCCTTCACCCTTGCAAGCAGCTCCCGCATGAAGAGCGCCTCCCTAGCCATGCTTCGATTCGTTCGCAGATGGGGCAAGAGGCCTCGGTCGGCTGGCGCCCGCAGAACTTGAACACGCCTGGGCGTACTTGCGGTCCAGTCTCGCTCGTATGCCAGGATGGCATCCCACCGAGGCTTCGCCCTCGCGACCGCCTTTTGAACAATGGCGCGCTCCAAGTCGTGGCGCATGGTCTCTTCCTGAAGGCGTGTCACCTCAACGCAGAGAACCGTTCGGCCGACGCTTCCGAGGCGACGCGGCTTCTTAAGGACCTTGTCGGCTAGCCGCTGCGGATTGGCCCTGAAGCCGTTCGCTGAGCGCCATACATAGACCTCGCTGCCGTCGAGCGTAATCTCGACGGCAAGCTGCGGGTATCTACGCCCCGCAGAGCCAAAGGCCGAGGCCCCAAGCGCGATAGGTGCGTCGATGGCCCGCTCAGCAACGCGCTTACATATCACGCCGATTTCATCCAGCTGAAGCGGGGCATTCACCCCCTCCCCGGGCAGCCACACGCCGGCAGCCACCTCCTGCATCTTCAAGAAAGTCCCGCCATTTACGGTAACGGTCCGATCTAGCCGCAGGCGGCTGAGCTGGTCGTTCAATTCTGCCCAGGACTCCTCCCACGCGTAGAGACTCTCAATTCCCGCGGTCTCGAACACCTCCACATAGATCGGGCCACCCTTGTCCGCAAGGGTGATATCTGCATCGGCGACGTTAGCCCCATCGATCGTTACTTGCTGCCCAACGGCTGCAACGGTCCTTTTAGACCTGACGTACCACGCCGCAACGAATATCTCAGCCAGAACGCCGAAGGTGTTTAGGCGATCGCCGCTACCCAGGCGGCGCAAGAGGTTCTCATAGCCTTTGACACGAGCACGTCGAATAGTGTCAAACTGATTTTCTACGGCTCGCAGCATCCGCTTGCGCCGCGGCGTCCAGTAGGTCAGCCACTCAAGAGGAATTGGAGCCGACCCCAGGCGAATGTGTTCCACTTGAGGAAGGCGGGACACATAGGCCCGGCGTAGGTTGGGGAAAAGCCTGAGCCGACTGCTAATCAACCGAGAGTTCACTACGGTCCCTAGGCTACCGAATGTTCCGCGGCCCGACGAGACTCCATCAGGTGCCTGGGTTTTGCCCTTGACCGGTCGGGCGAGCCCGCAGGCGCAAGTAGGTGAGCTGGTTGACGATGAGCATCGCGATTTCGTCGGCGGGCAGGCCCAACTCGAGAAGAACACATGCCTTGATCACAAACGTCGTGACGGCCACCATGTCGTAGACCTCGTTTGGATCAAATTGCGGCCCGGCTTCCTGACCTCTGTGCGTGTACGCGTTTCTCATGTTTATGGCCGTGTCGATCCAGTTAGGGAACCGGTCGAACAGCATGGGGAGGGCGCCGGCCGACATGTTACCCAGTTCTGTCAGGCGCTCCCGCAGTGTTGGCTCGTTCGAATATCTCAGCAGTTGATCGATTCGCTGCCGATCCTCCGCAGGGCAAGCCGTGAGAATTTCCCTCTTCCACCTGTCGAACTGCTCGTCCGGCCACCTCTTGTTACGAACATTCCGCCTGTGAAACGCCTCCGCGGATTGAGCCACGAGGAGTAAGCGGGTGTCCCAAAACGTCGGGGGCGCATATGTAAGGCTGAGTAGCAAGTCAAGCGCGTCCGATAAGGCCTGTCGCCTCTCGAACCACCTACGCAGCATGCCAGGCCAATGGTCCTGGACGGCGTCGAGTGTAAACAGCATCGCTGTCCACCGCGGCTCCTCCGAGGCCTGGCGTGCGGGACCCCAACGAGTGACCCAACTAATCAACGGCGACGTCCCGGCGGGCGCATCAGCGGATGGAACGAAAAATGCTCTTGTCACCCGCACAGGGTGGTCACTGATTAAGGTCAGAAGATCGCGGAAGCCGTTGACGTAGTCGAAGAACCAATCGCACGTTTGGATCGCTGTCGGACGAATCTCAAGCTGAGCATGCTGCCTCAGCCTGATTTCGTTGCCGCCCGCGCTAAGGCTCGGTCTAGCGGCAATCTTGAAAGAGGTCCCATCGTCCAAGGCGACTTCCGGTTGTTCACCCAACACATACTCCACGGTCTGCGCAACCTGACCTACGGTGGGTTCTTGCGGGGGCGTCCAGTGGCGCAGTCCGCTCCGCCCTATCCATTCGCCCAGAGCGTCGAATTCGATTGCTGCAAAAGCAAAAGGGCCTGCAGCCGCCGTAAGGTGAATTCCGATGAGGGCGTGACGCGCCCAAAGAACCTGGTGGTGCTGGCTGACCATGGGCATGCTTACCTGCTCGACCGCCCATAATGTCGTCGGCTGGCCACCGACCTCGCCGAGTACGTAGTCGTAGCTCGGGTAGTCGGTGCGCGCCGCCAGCTCGAGTGATCCATCAAGCGTCAAGGTGGGCGGCCCGGAATCGACGGATGCGAATTCGCCGACGACCTTTCGGTCGGGGCGGGAGGGCAGCCACCAAATCCCCCGGATTGGACCGTTACCGCTGTCGGTAAGCACCTGTCACTGTCGCGCCAGCCCGACGCCCATCGACTGCTGAGGGGGAGATGGTAGCTGCCCCCTCGCCGCGTTCCCGTCACGAGGACTTGACGGCGTCATCCTCGATATCAAAGCACAGTGCCTGGAGCCATCCTCGGGGGCTTGATGAGTGAGCTAGCTTCTGGGTGCGTCTTTCAACTGCTCGTTGGGCTTCGGGAGGCGCGATCGACCTAGGCGGGGAGTATCCCTCTTCGCGAGCAAATACTTTCACCAAAATCGATTGGCCGCGGTTACTCCACAGCCCGATGCTGCCCCCTGACCCTTCGCGCCGCAATTGGAATACGCTCAACAGGGGCTTTATGACGACCGCGCTGGGTCAGCCAGGCGCCTGCTCGCCGAGCGGCGCGTCCCAATCGGGTGGCGCCACTCGCTCCGGGCACTCGACTCGATTGTTCTAGTTGTAGCGGCGAAGTGGCCGGCCCAGAGCTGGCTGTCAGGCAATGTCTTCTAGTCGGTCAGGAACTGCAAGTGGCGCACGTGGATCTGCAGGATATGCCGAGCGCTTTCGACCTCGTCCCGCGGCAGGCTCATGGCAAACGGCCGCTGGAAGTCCGTTGTCGAGGCGTTCACGATCGGGAACCACGCAGGGGCCGTCGCGGGCGAATCGGGAAAGTCCAGGATCCACACCGTCACTGCCGGGAGGTTGCAGGGCTGCAGCGTGAGCCCTTCATTTTGGTAGGCCACCGTCATGAGGCCGACGCAGAGGCCCGTCCGGACACCGCTGGGCGCGTACTCGATCTGCGTCGCCCGCAGGCTGCCGTAGTGGCTTTCGGCCTCGGCCGACATCATGCCCGCCGCGTAGAAGTCCGAGACGTGGCCGCCGCCCGGGGCACGCGGCACAGTAATCTTCCGACGAGTCGGAGCCGCTTGCCTGTTTACGGCCTACGCTCTGGGAGCAAAACTAACCGCCGCGGCCGCGAGTGCACCGCCTGCTACTCCGGAACAGAATCTGTCGGGGTTACGGTCTTGACAAGGTGGCCGGATGTTTGTACGGTGGCGCTGAGGCTTAGGGGTGGCTCGCCCGGCACGGCTGTCCATGGGCGCGGTTCGCATGAGTGCGGTTGACTTCGCTCGATATACGTGCGCACTAGCTGGGATAGCTGCCTGAAGCGAGATGGGCGCGACCACCGTTACCCAGTGGCTAGGCGCATTTGGACCATTCGTAGTGGCAGCAGTCGCTCTCGGACTGGCCCTATGGGGGCAGGACATCCATGCGCTGGCCCATCGCCCAAATCTGTCCGCTTCCCTGACGATGAAATCGCCCGATTGCCACAAAATGAGATGGCATGACGGCCGTTGCGACGCCTTCTTCTGTCGCCTCGACATCCGCAACAATGGGTCTCAGGCCAAAGACGTAGAGGTCCGCCTGTTGAATCTGCGGCGACGTGTTGGAGACCGATACGAACTGGATCACGACTTCCGTGGAGGCCTGAATTTGGTATGGGAGTACACACACGAAGTCACACTCCCGCAGATAGATCGCAACCTCTCGAAACATTGCGACCTGCTCTACGTCAAGCATGTACGATCGTTACTTCTCGAATTTGCCACCAACCATGTCCCCAACCAGATCCGACCTGGCGTGTGGCCCACCAAATGGCCAGGGGGTGATTATCGCGTCGATCTCGTCGTCGTGGCGGCTAACGCGAGGCCGAGGTACGTCACCCTTGGCGTTCAGTTCAGTGGAAAGTGGCTACCTAAGGAAGCCGACATGTTTTCCAAGGGCTTGACGATCCAGGTTGTGTCGCAGAGTCGCAAGCCCCCACCCGAACCCGACGAGGCATCAGGATCACTGCCGATGTTCCGCAGACCTTACTCATTGCGACCCGGACGCTAAAACGTCGTCGCGCTCCCACTGGCTTTCCTCGCCGCCGTTATTTGGTCGGGCCGGGGATCACGCGTCAGATGAGTGCGCCGGGGCGCCAAGATTTGCAAATTGTATCGTGCACAGCTACACAACCCAAGAGGAGGTGATAGATGACCTGATCATTCGTCAGTTGGTCTGAGCGACGATTTGTATTCGAAAAGCGATCACTTGACTCTTAATAAGCTGTCCTTAGTCGCGGACAGAATCGGCAAGGGGCGGCCTGGGTCGATGCCCTCTTGAGGGGCAGTGGCGGGGGCGCGACGGGAACGATCCGTCCGTCGACATCGCCAAGGATGCCGACCAGCGGTTTTGAAGACCGTGGAGCCCACCTGAGCCCATGCACCCCCAGTCCCCGATGAAGGTTATAGGACGGCGTCGATCTTCTGTTTGAGGTAGGCCTTGGGCTTGTAGCCCACGATCCGTTCCGCGGGTTTGCCGTTCCGGAACAGGATCAGGGAAGGGATGCTGAGCACACCGAACTTCGAGGCGGTGATGGGGTTCGCATCCACGTCCAGCTCGGCGACCACGATCCGACCCTCGTACT
>WNFD01010529.1_pt1 | contig 14381 bp, 19 predicted proteins | sample 5400491 | NCBI WGS metagenome assembly WNFD01 (sample SAMN13153343, study PRJNA577476) | soil metagenome | isolation source: 120 cm saprolite under Douglas fir tree site 2 hole 2 replicate 2 | place: USA:California | collected 2015-04-18
CTTGAGCTGCCCGGTATAGAACGCCGCATTGCCGGTGGTGAGATGGCCGCGCGTCTCGGTCGACGCCGGAATCAGATAGAGCCGGCCGTTCCTGATGCGCTTGATCGCCGCCGCGGTGATGCCGGTCTCCGGCGGATTGCGCTCGTCATCGGCGGCGTTGATCGCAAGCAGCGTCGCCTCGATCTTCTCCAGCGCCGTCGACGGGTTGTAATCGTGCGAGGCGTCCCACTGATAAAGAAAATCGTTGGCGTCGGCCGGGATCGTCGCGGCAAGCTGCTCATCGACCATCTTGTCGGCCTTGGCGGCCGTCGGCGCCAATGTCTGGTAGCCGAGCGTGCCGCCGGCGCTCGCGAAGCGATAGGCGGCGATGGCGTATTTCATCATCCGCGGCTGGCTCGTGTAGTTGCCGCCATTGTAGTCGGGATCGTTGCGGATGGTCTCCAGCATCGCCCGCCGCAGCATCCAGTTGCGCGCCGCCATCTCGGTCGGCTGCGAGGCCATCGGCACCAGCGCATCCATGAACGCGGGATAGCGCACGCCCCAGATCCAGGTGTGCATGCCGCCCATCGAATTGCCGATCACGAGCCGCAGATGCTTGACGCCGAGCCCTTCCTTGAGGAGGCGATACTGCGCGTCGACCATGTCGTCGTAATCATATTTCGGAAAGGACGTCTTCAATCCGTCGGACGGTTTTGAGGATTTGCCGTGGCCGATGCTGTCGGGAATGATGATGTAGTATTTCGTCGCGTCGAGCGGCTGGCCGGGACCGAACAATTCGCCGGCGAAGGCCGGCGTCAGCATGCTCGCCGCCGAGCCGCCGGAGCCGTGCAGCACCAGCACCGGCTGGCCGCCGGGCTCGCCGACGGTGGTATAATGCAGCGTCAGTTCCGGCATCGTTTCGCCGGTGTGAAACTTGAAATCCCTTGCGATCCATTCGCCCTCTTTGGGCGCAGGATAGTCGGCCGCCATAGCTGTTACCGATAGTCCCGTTACCGACATCATGGCGGCCATCAGCGCCGCACGCCATCCACTCATGCTTCGTCTCCCCGAATACGGTCTATGCCGTTTGGGAGCAAGCCTATCACGTCATGGCGAAGCTGTGAGGGCAAGCGTGCGGCGGCGGGGACAATTGGCTTGGCCTTGCCGGGTTGTCTTCGAAAGGCTCCTTATTCCTCTTTAAGCACGTTGAGGGCATACCAGCCCCAATAGACGCGGTGCCGCCTGATCAGGCCGTCTTCGATTTCCATGACCTCGACCAGGTCCATCTGGTCGCCATCCGGCGAGGAGCGCGGATATTCCCAGGTCAGCACGCGGCCGTCGCTGAAGAAGCCCTGCTTGAAGCGTTTGCGCTGCGGCGGATTGGTCTGGAACACCTTTGCGACGAATTCGCGCAGCTTCGCCTTGCCCTGCACGATGCCCTCCTTGGTGTTCATCAGATGCTGCACCAGCGGGCTCTCGATCGAGGCGTCGTCGGCGTAGAGCGAAAGCGAGGCTTCGAGGTCCTTCTTGCCCAGGGCGTCGTCCCAAAGCCGATAGATGCGCGCGGTGTCCTGCATGGCGGTTCTCCTGGTTGCGTCGATGCCCGCCACACTCGCAAAACCGCCTTGCGTGACGTTTCACCGATTTCTGAAATGTACCCGCGCTAAAACGGCTATGATCAGGCCGTCTTCGACTGGCGAGGGTTCAATGGCGATCGTGCGGCAACTGGTCCAATCGGGATTTTCCCGCATCACGCAGGCGCTGAGCGATCCCGCGCGCGAGGCGATGGTCAGCGCGCTCGCGGACGGCAAGGCGATGCCCGCGGGCGAACTGGCGTCGGTCGCCGGCATCTCGGCGCAGAGCGCGAGCGCGCATCTGCAGAAGCTCGTGGAGGCGAGGGTGCTGTCGGTCTGGCCGCAGGGCAGGTTCAGATATTACCGGATCGCCGATGACGACGTCGCATCGCTGATCGAAAGCCTGGTCAATCTGGCTGGGAAAATGCAAGACGCCGGGCGAATGCGGCGGCTGCCGTGCGAGGAATTGCGCCAGTCGCGCACCTGCTATTGCCATCTCGCAGGTCAGCTCGGCGTCCTGCTTTGCGATGCGCTGGTTCGCCGCAAGCTGGTCGCGATCAGCGGCCGGGCCGGCGAAGTGACGGAGCGGGGACTTGCGTGGTGCCAGGCCGAGCGGATCGACTTCAGGCCGGGCGCGTCGCCCCACGTCCGTCTTTGCAACGATTGGACCGAGCGTGTGCCGCATCTCTCCGGGCCGTTCCCCAATGCCATCCTGAAGCGATTGACCGAGACGCGGTGCGTCGCGCCCCGGGGCGTGCCGCGCGCGCTGCGGCTGACCGGTAAGGGACGGACATTTTTCGGCCGGCTGGGAGTCCAGGTCCCGTTCTGACGGTTACGCGCTGTCCTCGACATCGGTCTCGGGGCGGTCGCTGCCGGCGGCGGTCTCGGTGTGCCATTTGCCGTCCGCCGTCTCATACTCGATCACCTCGGTCCGCCCCGGCGTCCGCTGTTCGCTGGCGACGCGCTTGGCGGCCGCCAGCGCCGCGGCGTGGCTGGCGAAGCTTTCCGAAAACACGCCGTCGACGGTGTAGGCCCAACCGCCGTCATGCTGAACGATCCTGTAAGTGACGTGGGACATCGGGAACTCGCTGATGGGGGGTGGCGGAGGCGAGACACATTCTATGATAAAACCGTTCGTCAGATGTAGGATTTTATAGCAATGGATCGTCCTTGGAAGAGCGGCCATCCAAGTCGGCTGTTGCCGACTTGGACGATCGATCTGGCTGAACTCGGGTAAGCCCGAGTTCAGTGAGGCCGTCCGGGCAGAGGGCAGGGAGAACGTCATGTGCCGCAACATCAAGACGCTGTTCAATTTCGAGCCGCCCGCGACGGAAGATGAAATCCACGCCTCCGCGCTGCAATTCGTGCGCAAGCTGTCGGGCTTCAACAAGCCATCGCAGGCCAACGAGGCCGCGTTCGACCGCGCGGTCGCCGAGGTCTCCGATGTCGCGCGGCGGCTCTTGACCTCGCTGCACACGCAGGCGCCGGCGCGCGATCGCGCGGTGGAAGCGGAAAGGGCGAAGGAACGTTCGCGCTTGCGGTTCGGCTGAGGCCTCGCGAAAGCGTGGCCGCAGCGTGATACGTCTCACGGTGTCGTGCGACGGCTGTGTGCATCATCGGCGCATGATCGGAGATGCGTCATGACCGTGAGCCCATCGACGCCGCTGAAATGGGGTGCCGTCGCCTTCGCAGTGCTATGGACGTTCTGGATGCTGTGGTGGAGCGGTTCGCTCGACCGCGCCAACGTGATCATCCTGACGATCTGCGGCGCCGTTGCCGGCTATCTCTGGTACCTCGCCATGCGCTGGCTGTTTGCCCGCATGCACCTGGGCGCCGCGCGCGAAAGCACCGACGCTCCCAAGACCCCGCGCAAGACCCCGCGTGGAAAAATCTATCCGTGGATCGTCTGGGCCGCGCTCATGGCGGGAACCGGCATTGCGACGGCAGGCCTGCTCGATCTGGTGGCCCCCTGGATTCCCGCGGGCGAGCAGCACCGGCTGATCTCCGCATTGTTCATTGTCGTCGTCTGGCCGACGCTGATGTGGTGCCTTCCGCTGCTGATCAAGCGCCGCTTTCCGGTTTGAGCCATGCCGAGCGTGGTCGTCGCCATGATCGAAAGAGCCCTTCGGCTGGGTGGTGGTGGTGGTGACGATCTTCGCCGCGATTGTGACGGCGTGGCTGCTCGGCGTGATCGAGCCGCTCATCCCGGCGGGGGATTGGCATGCCTTCCCATCCCGCCTATTCGTGTCTGTCGGATGGCCGTCGCTGACCTGGTCGCTGCGCAGGCTCGCCGGCCGTCCTTTGGCTGATCTGTTTTCAGTCTTCTGGTGGTAAGGCATAGCCTTCGCGTTCGATGGCGAAGCGTTCGATGCAGGCGACGCGGCCGCGCCGTGACCGTGAAAGAGAAGCCGATGCCCTGGTATTTCTATCTCGCCTGGTTCTTTGCCGGCGCGTTTCTGACCAACTGCCTTCCGCACCTCGCGCAGGGGCGTTCGCCTCGCCGCCCGGCGTCGGCGAATCCTCCGCCCTGCTCAATGTGATCTGGGGGCTCGCCAACGTGACAGCCGGCGGCGCGCTGCTGCACGCCTGCTTCCCGCCTGAAATGCCGCCGCCCTGGGGGCTATGCCTCGTCGCGCTGATCGGCGCATTGGCGATGGGTCTGCGCCTGTCCACGCATTTCTCCAAGGTGCGCAACGCGCCGCCGCATCCCTGAAAGCCTTGCTCGAAGCCTTACCTCAATAAGAAGCCTTGCTTCAATGAAGCGTCGTGGCCGGGCGCCGTCCGGCCTAATCGTGATGTTCTTTGTCGCTATCGTGTTTGTGCTTCTTCCTCTTCTTGTCCTTCTTGTCTTTCTTCTTGCGCTCGCCATCGGCGTCATCTTCGTCGCTGAACATGAAGGGGTCGCCATCCATTTCGTTCAGCACGGCGCGTTCGAACACCTGCATCGCCTCGCGTTCGGCTGCGTCGCGCTCGCGGGATTTCTTGTAATCTTCCCAGGCCTCAAACACCATTTGGAGCCAGGGCCTCACCTGGTCGATCGACGGCAACTGGCCGGGCGGTCCGGGCTCGCCGCGCGGGCCTTGCGGCCCCGGCTCGCCGTTTGGGCCTTTTCGTCCGGGATGGCCTTGCGGTCCGGCTGGACCTTGTCGCCCTCGCCGGACTGTCGAATCATCCGCCACGCTCGCAACTCCTCAAAACGACTCAAATGATAATGCTTTGAACGTCGCCGACCTCGGCGGGCGCCGCAAGCGATCGGCGGGATTGATCAACATCAATCGGCGTCACGGCCGGCCATGCCATCCTGTAGCGGTAAATGACGGCAGGCAGCGCGATCGCGCTTGTCGTGACGGTCGGCGCGTGGGCGCTCGGGCGAGGGCGGCTCAGTTGAGGTCCCACGTCACCGGCAGATTGAGCAGGCCGCGAAACGCCCAGCCGCCGATTCTGACCGGCTCGGACGCATCGAGCTGCAGGCCCGGCAGCCGCGCGAAGAGGCTCGGCAGCGCGACGTCGGCGACCATCGCGCGCGAGGCGAAGGCGCCGGCGCAATAATGCGGGCCGGCGCCGAAGGCGATGCTCTTCGCGGTGTCGCGCGTGATGTCGAAGCGATCGGGATCGCCGAAGCAGGCTTCGTCGCGATTGGCCGATCCGAACATGAAGAACACGCGGTCCTCCGGTTCGAAATCGACGCCGCCATAATGCCACGATTTCGCGACGCGCCGCGGCGACATGCCGATCGGCGCGATCCAGCGCGCATACTCCTCGAACGCGTCGATCCATTTCGCCTTGCCGTCGCGCAGCAGCGCGAGCTGGTCCGGATGAGTCAATAGCGCCCACACCGCGCCCGAGATCGCGTCGCGCGGCTCGTTCTGGCCGCCGGAGATCGCAAGCTTGACGTTGGCGCGGATGCTCTCCATCGGCTGGCCGGCGGCGAGCAGCACGCTCAGGATCGAGCTGTTCGGATGCCTGGATACGACCGGGATCATGTCGTCGATCGCGGCATCGATGCCGGCCGTCGCGGCATGACAGCGCGCCTCGACTGCCTTGTCGCCGGCATAATTGGCGATGCCGTCGATCATCGCCTGCGACCACGCGTCCATGTCCTGATAGCGCATGTTGGTCAGCCCGGTGACGTCTTTCAGGCATTCGGCCGACAGCGGCAGCGCGAACGCCTTGACGAGGTCGGTGCCGCCCGCGGGCACCAGCGCGTCGAGAATGCGGTCGGCATGGGCCTGGAATTTCTTAAGCCAGGAGTCGCGCACCGCGCGCGGCGACACGGACGGAAACATCGCGGCGCGCTCGGCCATGTGCGCGTCGCCATCCTTGCGCATCATGTTGTGGCCCATCAGGCGGTTCATCAATCCTGCCGGCTGGTGCGAGGAGAACACGTCGATGCGCTTCTCCTGGGTGAAGATGTCGTCGCGGCGGGTGAACACGGTCGAGCCAAGCTGCGGCACGAAGGCGATCGGCGCCTCCTTCCGCATCCGCGCCAGATCGGGGTAGGGGTCGGCCCAGAACGCTTGAACGTCGATCTCGTAATGCGGGGCGTTGGACATGGTCGCGGGTGATCCCGGATGGTGTTCAAATCGTCCGGTATCCGCCATCCGCCATCACGATCGAGCCGGTGACGTAAGACGACAGATCGGACGCGAGGAAGATCGCAGGTCCCACGATATCCTCCGGCTTGCCGGCGCGGCCGAGCGGGGTGTGGTCGACGAAGACTTTGATCAGCTCCGGATTTCCGGCGCGCACCTTCTCGTTCAGCGGCGTTTCGATGAAGCCCGGGCCGATCGCATTGACCCGCACGCCGTCCTTGCCGAGTTCGGCCGCCAGCGCGCGGGTCAAGCCGAGCACGCCGTGCTTCGAGGCGGTGTAGGCCGGCGAACTCGGCGTGCGCAGATGCATGAAGGACTGGATCGATCCGATATTGACGATGCGCCCCTTGGCAGCGCGCAGCGGTGCCAGGAACGCGTGCGTGACATTGAAGACGCCGGTGAGGTTGATCGCGATGATGTCTTCCCAATCCTTGATCACGGCTTCATCCGCGCCGGTCATGCCGTTGCGCCGGGCGATGCCGGCATTGTTGACCAGGATCGAGACCGGCCCGACCTTGTCGGCGACCTGCTTGGCCATCGCGATGCAGTCCTCGCGCCGGGTCACGTCGAGCGCAAAGCTGTCCGCGCGGCCGCCGGCCTCGCGGATCTCTTGGGCCGCCTCGGCCGCCGATGTCTCGTTCATGTCGAGCAGCACGACTCGCGCGCCCTCGCGGGCATAGCCCGCCGCGATCGCGCGGCCGATGCCGGAACCGGCACCGGTGACGACGGCGATGTGATCTTGAAGAAGGGGCATGGCGTTTCCTCTTTTCTTGGCGTTGTCTTGGTTCTGCTGACTGTAGCAGCCCACGCCCGGTTTGCCAGATGTCGTTCAGGCAGGCCGGATATCGCCGGCCGTCATGAGGGCCTCCTCGCCGCCTCATGAATCACGCGGCGTGCGCAGTCACGAATTGCTTCAGCGGCGTGCCGACGCCGCGTCGTTCGTCGGACCTGTCAAGACGCCGGGTGCCAACCGCGGGCACGCGCCCCACAGCTACCATTTCCGTCGCCGCTGCCGTATATCTCGGCGATGAACCGCGACGAGTTGGTTGCCGCCTACACGGCGCCGGGCCGCCACTATCACGATCTGCGCCACATCGAGGACTGTCTCGGTGCGCTCGCGGGCGTGGACGATCTCTCATCGGCCGAGCGCGGCATTCTGACCGAGGCCATCTGGTGGCACGACGTGGTCTATGATCCGACCCGGTCGGACAATGAAGAGCTTAGCGCGCAGCTCGCCGAACAGCACGTCCGCCCCGATCTTCGTCGGGAGGTCGGCCGCCTGATCCGCTTGACCAAGACGCATCAGGTCGAACCGGATGATCGTCTCGGGGCGATCCTGATCTCGATCGACCTCAGCATATTGGGCGCGGCGCCCGCGCGGTACGACGCCTATGCCGCGGCGATCCGGAAGGAGTTCGCGCATGTCCCGGACGATGACTATCGCGCCGGCCGTGCCAGGGTGCTCAGCCAGTTCGCCGCCCGGCCGGTGATCTTTCCCGATCCGATCTTTGCGGCCCGATACGACCGGCCAGCCCGCGACAACCTCGCGCGCGAACTGGCGTCGTTGAGCTGATGGTGCCGCTCGTTTGCTCAAAGCGATCGCGGGCCGCTCACCGTCCCGCCAGCGCCGCCACGCTCTCGATCTCGATCAGCATCTTCGGATCGGGCAGCGCCTGCACCACGCAGGTGGTGCGGGCGGGATAGGGCGCGGGTCCGAACGCCTCGGCGTAGAGCTTGTTCATGGTGGCGACGTCGGCGGCGCGGGTCAGCAGCACGTTGACCTTGACGAGATCGCGGAAGGTCGCGCCGGCCTCGTCCAGGATGCGCTTGATGTTCTTGACGACGAAACCGAACTGCGCCTCGAAGCCCTCAGGCAGTCCGCCATTGTCATCGAAGCCGGGAATGCCGGAGATGAACAAGAGGTCGCCGACGCGGGCGGCAAAGGAGAGCGGCGGGGATTTGATGGCGGGAGGAGGCGCGAAGTGCTTGATTGCGGACATGGGACACCTTCGATTGCATTGGCGGCATGAGCCGCGTTGAGCTTAGCGCAATGTGGTCTTGCGGCCATCCCGATATCGCCGCAATCTTTTCCGATCAACCCGCCGAAATACCGCGCCGAACATGGCAGGCATGGGGCGAGCGATGCAATTCATCCGGGCGCGAAAGCGTTTTGCTTGATCGGCCGATGCACTACACTCGCAGCCCGCGCGACTCGGTCCGGGTCGCGAAAGCCGCTGAACAGAAACCCGCTGAACAGAAACCTTTGGGGAGAGACCTACCGATGAAGATGTCATCCGCTATTCGTGCTGCGCTGGTCGCGCTGACGGCTTTTGCCGGAGCCGCGCTGCCATCAGCGGCATCCGCCGACGAGGGCAGCGTGTCGCTTGTGATCTACAAGGCAGGCTGGATCATCGGCGGCTCGGGCGGCAGCGGCGTCTTGAACTTCCATGGACGGCGCTATGGCCTGTCGACCGGCGGGATCGACTACGGCCTGGTGTTCGGCGGATCGAAGACGGTGCTGTACGGCCGCGTCAGCAACATCTACCGCCCCTCCGATGTCGCCGGCGTCTATGGCGCGGCGGGCGCGGGCCTTGCCGTCGGCCGCGGCGCGCGCGGCATCGTGCTGACCAACCAGAAGGGCGCGGTGCTGGAATTGTCCGGCCAGCAGGTCGGCCTGCTCGCCAATGTCGACCTGAGCGGCCTCGCGATCACGATGCGGTAGCGAAGGCCGCGCGATGCTGCTGCGATGTTGAACCGTCGCAGCAGCGGATCGAAGACCGTAGGGTGGGTTAGCGAAGCGTAACCCACCATCTCGACAACGAGAAAATGGCGGATGACGCGTTCGCTAATCCGCTCTACCGATATCAGAGCGTGCAGTGGCGCTGCTCGCGCATCTTGAGCTGAATGGCCGTGGCATCCGTAAACGTCGCAACCGGCTTGCTGACGACCTTGTAATGGGACGGCCATTCCATCGGCTTGTACTTCAGATCCTCGTTCCAGATCTGGCAGATGCCGGTGTTCTCCCAGCGGATCACATAATAGCCGGCCTGCGCGGGAGCGACGGCAAGGGCCGAGATAGCGATGCCGGCGGCGGCACAGATGGCGGACACGCGACGCATGACGAATCTCTCCTGTAGTAAAATGTTTCCCCAGCCGCCGCGGCGTGTTGCGCGCAAGGCAGCGTTCGCCGCAGGGGCGAACGCGCGAGTGCTGCGGCAAAAGCGCGCCGGTTGCAAGCCGCAGCCGCGGCCGTTCACGCGTATGTCACCAAGGGAGCGCATTTCGCGCCGGCATCGTGTCGCCGATGTCACGCTGCGCGTCCGGGCGGCGGCAATCGTGCTTGCACAGAGCGCCGCGAGGGATCGTCGTTCCGATACGACTTTTCAAACAGCCAAACTTTTCAAACAGCCGGGGAGACATTGCTCCGCGTTCTCGCGGCGCATGGCGCCCGAGTGATGCGGCAGGCATGTCCCTCCTGAATAACGAGAGGGCGCAGGGAAGGCCGGGTATCTGCTGATACCCATGGTCCGCGTGCAACAAAAAAGCACGCGGCAGAACCACAGGATCAGCCGGATGACCCGGCCTTCCCTGCGCGAGTGGTTTTAACGGTTTCCTTCGTGCTCTCCTCGGTGACCATGCTTGGTTGCCACCGTCGCCCGCAAGACGCGTAAGCGTCTTCACGAACTTAGCGCCAGCTTAGGAGCGCCAGGACCACACGACTTCGCCGTCCGCACAGGCGCCGCTCGTCTTGCGCCGCCTTCGCGTCCATCGCAGCCCGCACTCCACGTATCGTGACGACGCGTACGCCCCTCTGCATGAGGCGGGATGAGTTAAGGGAAGACACCGTTCGGAGAAAACACAAAGCGGAATATTTTTTGCGGAAGATCTGGACGGGTAGAATCGCGTTGAAGCGGCAGGAGAAATTCGATTTTTCGCGCAAGGATTTTTCGCGCGTTTTTGAGGGCTCTCGCGACGGGACGGATGCGAAACCGAACACATTTTGCCCGACGGGCAAATCAGTTTGTTGCTGCGCGCCGTTCTTTCCTCTCGTCATTCCCCTGGGCAAGACGCACAAACCCTGTCGTCACCCGCCACCGGGTCTCGCCTGCGGGCGAGCCCGATGACAGGCTCCAGCGGGTGACCCAGTATTCCAGAGACGTTCGTGTTCATCTGACCGCCGCGGCGTACTGGATGCCCCGCATGCGCGGGGCATGACGAGTGTATCAGTGGCGGCCAGGCTCGACGCTTCTGACATGATCCGCCAGTTCCTGCCACGGCTGCAGCGACCACGCGCCCGATGCGGCGCCGGATGGCGAGGCCAGCACGAAGACCGTGGGAAAATCAACTGATGGCGGCTGCCGGCCGAGCGCGATGCGTGTCGTTGGCTTTCCATAGAACAAGCTCGCGGCCTTCTTGCTGGTGAAGGCAACCGTAGTCGGCCGATAGCGCCGCATCTTCGCAGCGAACGCCTGGACATCGACGCCCGCCTTCAGCGCCTCATGGTCCATGCCCGCACCAAGCTTGCACATGTCGGTGAAGCCGATGCCAAGGTCGAGCAGGGCAGGGAATTCATTCGGCTGATAGCGGCGCGGCGTGAGGCCGACCGCATGGATCGTGCGCCAGAAGCGATTGCCGGGATGCGCGTAGTAGTGGCCGAGATCAGCCGACCGCTGCCCCGCAGCGCTGCCGACAAAGACGAGGCGCAGACGATGCTGAAGCTGGTCGGGGAGGCGGTCCATGTTTTGAATGGGTTGTGGCGCGGCTTCGCCGACTTGTCCGACGCGTTTTGCCTGCGCAAGGCGTAGCCTACCATCCTCATCTGGGAAAGGAGGTATCGGTGGACGAGACGGGTGGGTTAGCGAAGCGTAACCCACCACGGTGTTCAACAAAAAATTCGATGGGCAATGATGCAAGCAAAGCGGTGGGTTGCGCTTCGCTAACCCACCTACGAAGTTCTGGAGCCGAAGGCGATGTGCCCGGCCTCCATCAGGCAGATGGTCGCCGGGATGTCGGGCCGCTGCTCGCGGACCTGCGGCGCCAGCTTGACCCAGGCCAGCGGCATGCTGGTCCCCGCCAGCATGTACGAGAAAAGCTGATGAAAAAAACGGCTGAAATGGTCGCCGTTTCGGCTGAGCGTGATCACGATGTTCGCCGGCCAATCGCCGTTGCCCGGCAGCCCTTTCATGAATTCCGGATCTGACAACAAGTCTGGCTGCAGTTCCGAGGCGAGCACCGCGACATGAGCGCCCGCGCCCCTGATCACATCGCGAAACGTGAAGGAATTGCCGGCGAGGCGTCCCGATGCGTCCAGCGCGCCATAGAGAAACAGGACATTGCATCTTGGCAGGTTTCGGTCGGCGATCTGGATGTTGCCATTAAAGACAAACTCAAGTGTGGCGCGGTCCCGCGCCATCAAGTCGTTGCCCGCGGCCCCCGCGAGATTGAGGAAGGTGAGCGCGGGATCTGCTATGACGTAAGGGTTGTCCATCGTCGTCGTTCTTCGTCCAGTTTGCGCCGTCATGGTTTCCCCGCATTGGTTGACGTCTCGGCGGTGGTCAATGTCATCCTGTCCGGCTGACCCCGCTGTGGGCACGAGGTGCCGAAGGGGCGGATGATGCCGCGCTCATTCGGCTTTCGGGCGACCCGCAAAATGCGTCTCATCGAATCCGCCAGCTCCTGCCACGGCAGCACAGACCAGCGACCCGATGCGGCGCCGGATGACGAGGCCAGCACGAACACGGTTGGGAAATCGCCCTCGGCCGGCTGCCGACCCAGCGCAATCGCCTTCGTCGGCCGTCCAAAAAAAAGGGCTTGGTGCCTTGTTGCTGGTGAAGGCGACTTTCTCTGGTCGATATTGCAGCATTTTTTCGTAGAAAGCCGGACGATCGATAGGCGAGGTGAGGGCCTGATGGTCCATTCCCGCGCCGGATTTGCACATATCCCCCTTGGCACGCGGCGGGCTATGTTCGGCTAACCGCGAGCTCTGATGGCATGAGGTCTGCGATGTCGCTCAACACCAACAAAATCGACGACGCCGTGCTGGCGTTGCTCTATCTCACCCTGCACGACGGGTACCGGGCATGGAAAGGCTTCGATTGGGACGCGCTCAACCGCCTGCACGAAAAGGGCATGATCCACGACCCAGTCAACAAAGCGAAATCCGTCGTGTTTACCGAGGACGGCCTTGAACGGGCGAAGAAGCTGTTCGAGACGATGTTCAAGGAGTGAAGGTCTGTAGGGTGGGTTAGCCAACGGGTCCGCGCGAAACGCGGCCCGATGACAGGCTCCGGCGTAACCCACCACGGTGTTCAACAAAAACGCGACAGGCAATGCTGCAAGCAAGGCGGTGGGTTACGCTGCGCTAACCCACCCTACGAAGTTCGCTCATCCGGGCTACGCTTGCTACGATGCCGTTATCGCTTGCCAAACTTGATCACCTCACCGGTCAGGGGATTGACTCCGTAGCGTTCCCGCTGTCGTCGATGTCTTCATCGGGATCGGGATATTGCGGCGGTGCGTTGCCGCGGATCGTGACGACGCGCGGGTATCGCACCTTGGGCTGTTTCTCGCCCGTGTCCTTCAGGCTGACGCGGAAGCGCCAGTCGTCGCCATAGTCGAACAGGAAAATCAGGGTGTGGCCGATATCGGGAAACGCCTGCGAAACCTTGGTCTTCTTGACGCTGAAGACGGCGGGATCGGCCTCGCCCATGTCGGCGAACAGCTCGTATCGCGGATCGACGCGCCGAAATCGAAGTCGAAGGCGTTCACGATGGCTTCGGCCAGTCGGTAGAGCGACTTGGATGGCTCGATTTCGATGTCGCGATAGATGGACCTCTCGCCGTCGAGCGCGGCCCGAAGGATGAACGTCTCGCTTGTCGTCATGTTCAATTTCCCGAGGATGTGCCGTCGACCGCGCGCCTGGTCGGGAAGACTATCCCGGCAGGTGAGAGCTGGCGAGCGCGCGGCCACCGCGGGTGATAATCCGCGGTTCCCCGTCCACACTATTTTGCGAGCGCAAGAGCGCGGGGCGGGTTTGAGGCGACTTGTCCGCCATAGCTCGAAGAGCGAAGGCGGAAGCCGTAACCCGCCGTCGCAAGAAGATCGAAAACGGCGGATTACGCCTTCGGCTCCAATCCGCCCTGTACCCTTCTGGGCGTTCGCCGCCACTCTAACGGTGTAGAGTGGCGGGACGGGCCGATCTGCCGGGCTACTTGCTAACGCGCCGGCTCCTTGGTCCGTTCTTCGGTTGCGATCGATTGTGCAGGCTTGGTCGAGCGGACCATCAGAAATGTTCCCGAGAGCGTAGTGCCTGGCAGCCTCCAGCGCCCATCGATTTCCGTCGCCTCAGCATTGACCAACCCTTCATAAGAGACCGTGTCATAGCCGTAGCCAGGTGGCTCGTAACGTTTGACGAACGAGACCGCGCTGCCGGATCGATGACCCGCAATCGAAGCATTGTGGATGTTCAACGGGCAACCGGGCATGATGCAGGGTTCGGTTACGTTTCCTCCGAGCGCGCCACCGGACTCGATAAGCGTCGCCAGAAACGTGACCATTCCAACTTGTGGCTGAACAAAGGTGCCGTCCCAGACACCAGTCAGATTGTCGGTCATTGCGGTCTAGGTGAGTGCGTAGCGCTCACAACACCCGATTACTCTCCTTCACCTTCTCCGCATCGAGATACACCTGTCCACCCATCTCCTTGAACTTCGCGCTCATCTGCGCCATGCCGTCTTCGATCGTGCCTGACATCGTCATCCCGACCGAATTCGGATCGTTCAAGGTCGCCGCGTAGTCCCGCACGTCCTGCGTGATCTTCATCGAGCAGAATTTCGGGCCGCACATCGAGCAGAAATGCGCGACCTTGTGGGCTTCCTTCGGCAGGGTCTCGTCGTGGAAGTTCTTCGCCGTGTCCGGATCGAGGCCGAGGTTGAACTGGTCGGTCCAGCGGAAGTCGAAGCGGGCGCGGGAGAGGGCGGCGTCGCGGAGTTGCGCGGCGGGGTGGCCCTTGGCCAGATCAGACGCGTGGGCCGCGATCTTGTAGGTGATGACGCCAACCTTGACGTCGTTGCGGTCGGGCAGCCCAAGATGCTCCTTTGGCGTCACGTAGCACAGCATCGCGCAGCCGAACCAGCCGATCATCGCAGCGCCAATGCCCGAGGTGATGTGGTCATAGCCCGGCGCGATGTCGGTGGTCAGCGGGCCTAACGTATAAAATGGCGCCTCGCCGCACTCC
>WNFD01004252.1_pt1 | contig 14378 bp, 16 predicted proteins | sample 5400491 | NCBI WGS metagenome assembly WNFD01 (sample SAMN13153343, study PRJNA577476) | soil metagenome | isolation source: 120 cm saprolite under Douglas fir tree site 2 hole 2 replicate 2 | place: USA:California | collected 2015-04-18
TCAAGGAATGAATTCGAAAGCACCGATATCAAATCGAATTCCCTGAGGACGCGGGGTACCGGCGTAATCGTTAGGAACGTCAGGAAACGTCAGCCCCGTATCTATTGCAGGGCTACCCTGTTGTAAATAGGCATTCGGGGTTGACGGCGCATCCACCGTGCAACTCGGAACCGATATAAGTAGCGGGTTGGTATTGTCCAGATTACTCGCGAGAGCGATCCCCACAGGCGTAGCCTCTGCTCCTACCGTCCCTTGGTACGTCAAATTGTTCGCCACACTCAGGTTCGAGTATCCCGATGAGGAATAGTCCAGGAAACCTACCGTTGGCTGCCAGGAAATGTTGTTCTCGATGGCAGAGTTCGTTACGGCCGCTCCCAGCGTGATATGCCCATTCCGGTACGGGTTGGCGCACAAAAATGTGTTATTCAGAACTCGCAGATTGTTCACCGCCGCCGGAAAGATTTGAATACTCCAGCCGCGCTCGTTGCGATAGAAAATGTTGTTCTTTACGGTGAGGTTGTTCGCGCTCGTAAATGCGCCGTCGACGTATATCCCGTGGTCGTTGTTCTGATAATGAAGGGTGTTGACTGAATCCACGCAAGTAACGCCCGAGAGTACTTCCCCCGGTGCCCCGCGCCCGATATCGTGGATCTGGTTCCCCTCGATCGTCACATTGTCGTTGCTGATGAAGATACCGACTCGGCCATTGGTCGTGGTGGTGCAGTAACGTCCCACGTCGTGGATGTTGTTCCCCGCTATGTCGATGAACTGCCCTCCGCTGGATGAACCCCCGTTGTAGTTGTCAAAGCACGAGCCGGCGAATCCTTCACACTCGAAATTCTTTACGTCAATGTAGTTGGCTTCAATGCTCCACCCGTTTTCGGTGGTGTTGTTCAAGCCATCAATCTTCGCTCCCCATTTGTGTTCCGCAATGAACACTACATGGTTCGCCGCCGTCCCTCCGCGGGTCATGATGATCAGCTTGCTCCCGACTCCGGAAACCGCTGGGTTGTTGTACGTCCCATCGCGCACGATCACCATGTCGCCAGGGTTCACCACATTCGCCGCATGCTGGATGGTCAGAAAGGGTGCCGCGCTGGTGCCCGCGTTGGAATCCGAACCCGTGGGCGAAACATAGTAGCAGACGCCGCTCCCCGTTGCCGCGCACGCCGTGCCTGCACTGGTGGAAATGGTCAAGCTTTGCTGCGCCGTCAGCTGGTTGGCGTCCGTCAGTTTTACGCTGAACGTACTCGTTCCCGCCGCGCTGGGAACCCCCGAAATCGCCCCGGAGGACGACAGTGTGAGACCCACAGGGAGTGCCCCCGACGCTACCGTCCAGGTGTAAGGTGCCGTCCCGCCCGTGCCGTTTAACTGCGCACTGTATCCCTGCCCATCCGTTCCCGCCGGCAGACTCGTCGTGGATATCGCCAACGGAGTTGTTGTGACAGCCGGTGGATCAAAGAACTCCCACATCGCTGGTGCAGTGGCAGCAGCGCCGGGAAGCGTCTTGATACCCAAGCCTTCGAGCATCAGGCGAAGAACGCTCTCATGCTGATAGAACGTGGTGGATTGATAAGCGACGTGTGAAAACGTCGGGCTGATGAGAACTACCGCGACGCGGCCCCCGCCGTCCGTGTTATCGTTTGCCGACTCGTCGAACACGATGACGAGTAACCCGTCCTTTTGGAACGTTGCGTTCTTGATGAGCGGATCAATGTTGGTCTTCAGCCAGGAGTCAGCCGTCGATAGCGAGCAGTCGTGAGCATCGTCGCAACCGTTCGGTGCAATCCAGGAGAAGTTGGGCAAGGTCCCATTCGCCAAGTCGGTTGCGAATTGGGGAAACGAAACGAGGTTCGCCGAGTTGATGTTGGTCATGTAGGCCAACGGGTCGTGGCGAACATAGTAAGTTCCGGTCAGCTCCCGGTAATCCTTCCAGGTCTTTCCCGCCAGTTGTATCTCGCGCGCAATGTTGTCCACCGACACCGGAAAGCTCGATGGCGTCTGGCTGTCGTCATTGGTCAGAATTTGTCCCGTTGTCAACATGAAATAGTTGCCGATGGAGGGATGGGTGTTCGCGTAGTATTGCGTGCCCAGGCCGTATTGGTTGATCAGGCCGTTCAGGTACGGCATGGACGAACTGCCAACCACGCTGGCGTAATTCGTGTTCTCCTCGACCACGATGGCTACATGCCCGAACTGGGGATTCTGCGACGCATTGACCGTGAGGGTGGCCGCGTTGCTGGTCACACTGCCCGCCGAGTTGCTGACTATCACGGTGAACTGCGCTCCGTTGTCCGAACTCGTTGTCGCTGGTGTTGTATATGAGGTCGAAGTTGCGCCGCTGATCGCGGTCCCATTCTTCTTCCACTGATAGGTCAGTGGCGCCGTGCCCGTCGCCGCCACCGTGAATGCTGCCGTTTGTCCCGCTGTTACCGTCTGGCTGGCCGGCTGCGTTGTGATCGAAGGTGCCACCGCAGCGGCGCTGACCGTGAGGGTGGCTGCGTTGCTCGTTATGCTGCCGGCGCTGTTACTCACGACGACGGTGAACTGCGCTCCGTTGTCCGAACTCGTTGTCGCTGGTGTTGTATATGAGGTCGAAGTTGCACCGCTGATCGCGGTCCCGTTCTTCTTCCACTGATAGGTCAGCGGCGCCGTGCCCGTCGCCGCCACCGTGAATGCTGCCGTTTGTCCCGCTGTTACCGTCTGGCTGGCCGGCTGCGTTGTGATCGATGGGAGAGTGGCGGGTGGAGTGGCACCACGACTCGTCGTGGTCCCGACACATCCTGATTGGGAGGAGGCGCCGAGTATAACCAACAGAAAGCTTATGAAAACGAAGGGCTTATTCCGAATAGAAGCCCACCTCTCGAGCGGGCATACCGAGGCCCGAAAACAATCGCTCTCTTTCAGCCGACACCATTTCATGGAGCTAATAATCTAGGGGATGGGTGTGACAACCCGCTACTGGTCAGATGTCCATATTGAGGACAGGGTCCTCGCTTTACCCCACCGTCACAGAGGAGATTTCATTTTCCACCATTTTTCGATTGCGCTTCAGCTCGTCGTGGACAGACTTTGCAGCGAGCTCAGCTCTAGTTTCCTACAGGGTTTTCTTAGATTTGTAGGACATCCCTTCGTGTGAAGGGCCTAGAGTTTCTTCCTTGTCATCACATCTCGGGGAAATGTCTTGGGAAGTCGGAGAAAAGGCCAGCGCAACCTCTCTTTAATCTATAAACTGTCACCACGGTTAAAGTCGAATCCGCGTCCAACCAGCGTCCAAAACCTCTCTCTAAAAACGGACTTCTAGAGCCGACGAACCACAAGGCAATTGAATCACGAAGATTTGTTGTGTGCCTTTCAGGCTCATAACCCGAAGGTCGTCAGTTCAAATCTGACCCCCGCAACCATGGGCGCTTAAGAGGAAAATCCTCTAAGCGCCCTTCTTATTTACGGTTACGAGTTGAGCCGTAACAATTCCTTCGCCTAATTTAACGCCGCAGAGTTGTTCCTGTTCTCGATATTGGGAACAACTGGGAACAAATCGCCATAGATTGCCCGTTCTACAGCGAGCGCAGCTTCACGCTCCGCTTCCGCAGACGTGTGCGTGTAAATATCTGCGGTCATCTGTATCGTGGAATGCCCGAGGAACTTTTGCGCCAGTTTCAGGTTGCCGGTCCGCTCGTTAACAATGCTCGCAGCCGAATGCCTGAATGTATGAAAGCCTGACGCGCCCTTTTTTCTCGGAATCCCTAGCCTGTCCAGAATTGGGTAGAGGGCGTCCTTCCGAAGCACGTCCGGGTCCAGCGACGACCCGTCCTTTTTGCAAAACACGAAGTCATCCGGTCCCCGATGCGAAGAGTTCTCACGGTGAATTCTGAGAGTTTCGCCCAGGGCACTCCCCAAAAGGATGTCTCGCGTGCTTGCAGCCGTCTTGGGCGAGACAAGTTGCCCTCGCCAGAGACTTTGCTCGATTCGGAGAATTTTTCCCTCCAAATCGACGTGCTTCCATTTCAGGCCGAGTACCTCGCCCAACCTAGTTCCAGTCAGGGCCACACAGTCGAAGAATGCACGGAGGCCCGTTGGCGCTGTGCTCAGAATGTTAAGCAACTGAGCGGGAGACCAAATGGGTTTCTCATGCCTATCGACTGTTGGTTTGTGTCTATTCCGAATTGGCGACCGAGCAATCAAGTCGTTGTCCACCGCGAGTGACAAGATCCCCTGCAAGACCAACAGCAGGTTGCGGACAGTCTTTGCTGAGAGCCCGCTTTCCAGCTTTGTCTGTGAGAATCTCTCGACGTGCAATGGGACGATCTCCTCAATCCGAAGGTCGCCAAACACAGGCAAGATATGCAGCTCCAGAGCAGAATCGTAATTTCTTCTCGTGGAAGGCTTCACACCTTTGCGCTGCAAGTAAGGCTTCCACCAGGCATCAACAAAAGCTCTCAGGCTCAAGTCTGAGCCTTCGGGCTTCGGCGAAGATGCCTCGCGGATTCGTTCTTCTAAGACGGCACGGGCGGCCTTCTTACCGCACAGCCCGTACAGCGTCTCGGCTTTTTGACTCCACTTCCCATCCGCCGACCTCACCCGATAACGTATTTTGAAGACGGTACCGGTCCGGGTTGGGATCGGCCTTGATACATAGCCCTGCTGATACGATTGACGAGTCACTGTTTTTTCTCCTTTCGTTTCTGTGACCCGTCTTTGCCTCTCATTTTGATATAGAGCATTCCTCCATTGCGCAGGACCGAAGCAACGGATTCCCCCAGGTCGCGAGCCTTTCGTGAAAAGAACGCGGTCTCGCGGGGCGATAGTCTGAGCGGAAACAATTTGCTGCGTCGGTCGTCATGCGTTATGCGGGGCCTACCCATATCATTCGTAAATGTATATACACTTACGATTGGCGTCAAGGAATAATGAACGTCACCCTGCCCAGCTTTAGAGAGTGTATTGCCCTGCAAAGTTTTCATCGTCCCAGCCGCTCCAAGACTCTAGGCCATGAGAACCGCAAATACTTCCCCAAACGATAGGCTCCGATCTCGCTTGCATGGTTATAGACCCAGTTGCGGCTAACACAGAGACGCACTGCCACTTCGTCAACCGTAAGGAGGTGCCTTTCGTCTCGGTCTTCCCCCACTGTGGTCCCGTTCGCTTCAGTGAGTGGCAAGTCAAAGACTTCCACATTGTTCATTCCAGAGGCAGAGGCCGTAGCCTCCTCCTGCAACAATCCGACTGCTGTTGCTGGCTGCGGTGATGACGAACTTACTGCGAGGCGCGGGGCATGCTGTCTTGACGACGCTGTATTCTCGCGCACACCGAATTGTGTTGGACGGGTCTTCATGATTGTTACGCGGTCTTCGTGAGAGCCTCTCCTTGATTCTCTTCCGGGTTCTTGTCGTTGGCGTGTTTGCCTAGCCAGGCTTTGAATTCGTCATCACGTTTGAATAAGACTTTCAGAGCTTCAGTGATGACGTAGGACGGAGTGGAGTCGATGAATTTTGCGTATTGATCGAGCTGCACTTTCACCGACTCCTCGACTCGCGCCTGGATCGTCACCGACTTTGGTTGTTTGGGTGGTGCCTTAATGATTGCCATGCTTTTCTTTGTTCCTCCTTTACGGTCGTGTCCTACATCCTGTCTTACAAACTCTCCGATTCCCTTCCTCTTGCGCGGCCAAAACACGAGCTGCGTATTCCGGCAGCAAGAGGCGGGAGTGACCCCCGAAGCCCGAAGGGATCGGGCCGCGATTTTGCGGCGCGATGGGGTCGCTCCCGGCCTTCCGAGTGTTTTGCCCGCGTGCATTCTTGCCGTCCTCCTTCTTGCATCTCTTTATTCCTCCGGCGTTTCGCGCCGCTCGTGGGTGAACCCCAATCTGAAAGCTGAGTTGAAAGTCGGTTGGAGCCTCTTCTTCACCTGAGCGGTCTCCTTCTGCGGCTTTGGATTCGTTGAGCCGGGCTCGAAAAGAGCGGTTTGACCGTCCACGAGTTCGGTTCGGAATGACACCTTCCGTCGCGGTGCCAACCTTCGAAACTCTTCCGTGACGGCATTCACAGGAATCTGTCCGAGAAGCCACGGGCGATAAAGGGCCTCGATCCTGGGGTCCCGACACCGCTCGGTTGCGTCCTTCAGATATTCGACTTGTTCGGCGTCGAGCTTTGCGTATTCCTTGTTCTCCCAGTAACGCCGGTAGGTGAAGTAACGCAAGCCTTCCACCCCAGGATCGGGATTAGCAACCCGAGGAGCTGTCACTTCAAACAGTTCTCGTGCTGCCTCAAAGTGGGTCGGGCGCGTTGCAACGTAAACGAACTGCACGTGCGGGAGCGCCGAAAACAGGCTGCCGTAGGCAAAGAGATGCGTATCAAAACTCGCCAGACTCAGGAGTCCGGGGTCCACAAAACTGAAAGTGACCACAGGTGGTGAAGAAGATTCGGGCGAGAAGAACATCGGGAATTTATCTACGAAATGCCGGGCGGTTGTTCTCTCCCGGATCGCTCCGGCATAGTGTTTTACGGGCAGCACGAAACTAGCGATGCCCAGATCTCTGCAAAAGTAGGCGACCTTATCGTCCTCGGTTTCGAGATACCGGTAATCGAGGTGTCCAAGGACAAAATCGAGAATCGCCAACTTCGTGCGCATGTGCTCGACGGAGTGCTCGCGCCGGTTGCGGAGATGTTCCCTGCCAATGGCTCGATAGACAAGGCGCGAAAACAGGTGGTAAACACGGCCGTTTCTGAGAAGCATACGAGCCGTGGCGTGACCTTTTCCCAAGACCTTCTGGGTAAACGCCATGCTTTTCTCTCCGCTTTTGGCATCTGTAAAAGTCAGATACTGGCGGGCCGAGAAGTATCCCGAATGTATGGCCACGAGGTACAGGAATTTAGCTTCGTCCTGGGTGTAGCCAAGGCTGCGGAGGTTCTCGATGCTGGATTCTCGGAAGTCCATAAACTCAAAGGCTCAGAATGGCCGTCATAATTTCCCGTTCGTCCCGTACTCGGCGGAGACCCGCTGCATCCTCAGACCGGGCGTATATCTGAAAGCCAGCGCGTGCCTTTTCGCCGAGGTGTTGGGCATGGTAGTGGCCCGTCGCTAATTCCAGGTCTACGCGCGAGATTTCCATCTCTTGGTTGGCATACTCGATCCGCAGGTCGGGGAAGGCAACCTTGCCATTCACGACGGGCAGTTGCAATTCGCTAGCGAAGGAAACCTTGGACCGCTGGTTCCGCCCTTCATCTTGGGTCTGCGCCTTGCCAAGCTTTCGATATAGTTTTTCCTTCAACTCGTAGTCGAGCTGAACGCGAAGCACCTTCCCACCCTTGCGCTCGATCTCCCCAGCGGCCTTTTGATACAGACGGTAGAGCGATGCGTCGTGATTGGACTCCTTGGCCTTTACGAGACCGGAGTAGATCGTCTGGTCCTCTGGCACCAGACCCTGCCGTCGCAGGAAACCTTGTCCCTGTTTGGTGAGTGTCAAGACGTGCTGAGATTCTTTCTTGAGAGCGCTCGTGCCACGTCTCTGCAGGAGGCCTTGCCGCACGAGGTTGCGGAGATCATTGTCCATTCTGGAGCGGTCCCCGGCGTAACCGAGGTTCGCGAGGTCTTCGACCGCTACCACGCGAAACCTGCCTACATCGGTGAGCGTGTGGATCTCCGATGGCCTGAGCGAATATGTTCTGTCGCGGTCGCTATACTGGGTCCGTTCACGGTCAGATCGAAGCGGCAAATCGCGATGGCCTGGAGACGCAGCGCGACTGATCTCTGTCTGCGAGTCGTGACGGTCTGAGATCGTTTCCTTCTCTCGCAGCCTTTGGAGTTGCAATCTGACGCTTGTGTTGGATAGAGAGCCGCCGCCCCTGCCGGCACTAGTTTCCCTGCCGCGATCATAGGAGTCGGACTCCCGGAAGTCGTCCATCCCGAAAGAATCGAAATCAAATCCTCGCGACATGGTCGTCTCCTCCCGACGGAAATAGACCAAGCAAGAAAGCGGCGCGACCACTTCCACCCAATACAAATCGCAGCGCAGGGGACCACGGCGACGGGCACAAGAGGCCGACCGAAAGAAGTCGGAGGTACAAGGCGATACTCATTGGACTGGACGGGGCTTGCTAGACGGGAGGATTCGTCGTTGCTGGTTGTTCGTTCTCCTGATAAAGAAAAACTTCTTCCACGCTTTTGCCAAAGACGCGGGCGATCTTGAAAGCGAGCGGCAGACTGGGGTCGTACTTGCCGGTTTCGATGGCATTGATGGTGCCGCGAGCGACTCCGACCTGGGCGGCAAGCTCGGCTTGCGACCATTCTTTTTCCGCTCGCAATACGCGTAGCCGGGTCTTCATCGGTACCGCCAGGAATACAAAATCAATCCGATGCTCCACAGAATGATCATGAGCGGGGGGATACCGAGCCAGGAGACGGAGTGAAAGCCGAACTTCTGGAGAAAACCGATTGCAGCAGAAAAGGCCAAAGTTCCGACAAAAGCAAACGTCAGGGCGCGATAGTTGATTTGCCTTTCGTGCTCATCATTCGCCCTCAGAAAACGTAGAAGGAATAGGATAGCCGTCCCTGCTCCCGCAGCGGCCAGAACGAATAGAAAGGTGCGGAGAGACGGAATTTTGGCCGCAACGCTGACGGCAATAACGGGCAGGAGGGCCGCCAGATAGAAGAGCAAGAGCGTGGTTTTACGGCGGTGGGCTAGCTCATCTCGAAAGGGCTGCTGGGGCAAGGTTGACCTCCCCGAAGACACCCTTTAGAGTACGCTATGACGCTCTGTGTGTCAAGTATAGATTACTTTATGTGTCGTATAGCGCCATTGCAACGACAAACACGCAGGTTCATAGGCAACGTCCACACCATCTCCGAGGAGCGGTTCTCACCCACATCCGCGACACCTTCCTTTTCTTGTACCGAACAATCTCAGACGCCTCGCGCTTGCGACCTGTCCCGCTATTCATAACGCACCCATTTGATAAGCAAGTGGCTTCCCTGGTTTTTTGTCACAGTAGGCTGTCACAGCTTGTCACAGTAAATTGTCACAGCTTGTCACAGTAGCGGCTGGTAGTATTTGGTGGGGTCTGTGGGGCCTGTCCCGATCTCGCGGACTAGGCCCTTTTCAACCAGCAGTTTGAGATCGCGCTGGAGCGTTCTTCTGTTCATCTTCAGCTCCTCTTCGCATTCTGCCACTGTCGCTTTACCTGTGGTCAGCAGATAACCGAGAATCGTGACGGGCCGCTCTTTCAATCCGTTCTTCCGGGCTCTCGCCAGAACTAGATCCTTGCGCATGACGTGCTCAGCAGTCATTTGAACGTCGCGCATCTGCGCGCCCAAGCCTTCTGTGAAGTATTCGAGCCAGCCAGTCATGCTCATTCCATGCTCGCGGACGCTCTGCAGCGCTTTGTAATAAGCGGGCCGGTCGCGGTCGTAATACTCGCTGATAGTGAAGAGCCGCTTGAAATCGTAACCTGTTCTATAGAGGCAAAGAGTAGAAAGCAAACGCGCCGTGCGCCCGTTGCCGTCAACAAAGGGGTGAACGTGAACGAGTTGAAACTGAGCAATGCCGGCCACAATGACTGGATGTATTTGTGTGTCCTTCTGCAGCCACGAGACGAAGTCGGTCATCATCCGTGGAACTTCTAGCGGTGGCGGCGGCGTATATGTCTTCTCTCCTGTGCGCAAGTTGACGATGTAATTTTGGATTTTGCGATATTCTCCCGGTGACGCCTTATTTCCACGCACGCCTTGAACCAGGCGTTTGTGAATCTGGCGTATCAATGCCTCGGTGATCGGCTCGCCGCTCTCCAAGTAACCTGAAACCAATTCAAACGCCTTCTTGTAGTTGAGGAGCTCTTGCGCATCATCCGGTCTAGCCCCTCGGACCTTTTGGCCCGCGAGAATGCGTTCCGATTGTTCAAGCGTAAGTTGAGTGCCTTCGATATGCGTCGTATAGTGCGCCTCAAGCACGAGGGCGCGCTTTTGCATACCGGCAATCCAGTCCTCGGAAAGTTTGGCCGCGTCCAAAAATCCACGCGCCCGTTCGATCCTCGTCAACTCTGTCGTGATCGAATTCGTTATCTCAAATTGAGGTGCAAAGTTCATCTTTTGGGACACATCCGTACTCAATTGTAGTCCAGTAGTGCCCATCCGACCGCAGGACATAATCCAGAGCTAGCTCAAGCCTAGCGGGCACGGACTCGTTGTACGTTGGGCATGGTTACTGCTCCATCCAGCTATAACCCCGAACTTCAAAGCCAGCGGTTTTAAGTTTTGAAAGCGTGGAATGTAGGTGGGCAAGGCCAACGATGAACAACCCGACGTTGAACGGCTCCATAGATTCCTTGATGCGGTCCACCATGTAGCGCTCTCTAAGCTCGTGCACGTCCCAAGGCCCATACTCTTGCAGCATCGGCTTCTTGGGGTCATGGGTCGGAGGGTCGGTGTTTAGGCCATAGGCATACGTCTCAAAGCGCTTCTCTTTGGGTGTCCCGACATTCTTCCATTTCAACTTGTCCGTATCCAGAGTGGCTGCGAATGACTGCCGGTCGGGCGTCCATTCTTCCAAAATGATTTGTACGGGGTACTTTTCCCTGATCAGAGATATAACTTGACCAAATCTGTCGTTCAGTGCGTGGCCTTTAAGCTGAACGTCGTGGTGAGTTGCCAGCGCAATTATTTGTTTCGGTGGCATGGACTAAAGCTCCGTTCCTATCTCGCGGTCAGAAAGATGAGCTTTTCCCGCCGCAAAGTGTAATAGCCTGGCGAAGGGCTTTGGCGAATCGATCCGCATATGGAGCTGGTAGTTGCCAGAGGAGATCTGTAGATTGCGTGGTGAATGCAGGGTGCCAACCCAAATCGTTTAGCTCCATACGGACCCCGGGCACTTTGTCCGTGGTGTGGACAGTCACGAACCTCACAGGGCCGACGATGTCGATGTGTTTGTTTTCATAGTCGTCACCCACGGTAAGGGACGCCGGGTCGAGGTCTCCCAAATTAACTTGCGATCTACTGTGACCTGTCATCTTGTCGTCGGAGTCGATCTGGTAGTAGACGAAAGTCACCTGACACCCGTTCACTTCATCCAACCGACTGTCTCGTACAAGCATTTCGCTGGAGACAGTTCGGCCATCTAGGTCGGCGAGTGTGTTCTGAATCCAGTTCAACGTCTTCAAGATTTCGGGGCTCGTCTTGGGCGAAGTCTTTCGCAGCGGAGCACCCACGGGAGCCTCTGCGGTAATGTCCAGAATGTCTGCTGTTTGCTCTGTCTTGGTATCCGCCCACGGGCGGTAACGCAATTCCTTGTCCTGTCGCCACATTAGTTCGGGACTAATGTGTTTGCCCACTAAAATCCACATATAGGTGCAGTCGTGCTCGCCCATGAGTTGCCCCGGCTTATCTATGCCGTCCGGCCAGGTCAGCGTCTCGCGGCAGGTTGCGGCCATTTGGCGGCCACCATATTCGATTATGTACGTGCCGTGTTGGTTGGAGCGAACGTAGTAAGACGGCGGCGGTGGCAAAGTCGATCGCTTGCCGCCACAAAGATTTACTGCATGACGAAATGCCTCGGCAAACTGGTCTCCATACCCTGGATACCCAAACATGAATATGATTTCGGAAACATTTCCGTGTTCCTCGGTCATTGTACTTTTGACGGAATTCCGCTTGTTTGTCGTCAAAGCTCCAAAGCCTCCAAGATCCTCTTCCCCAGGTTTTACAGAACCCTCAGGTTTCTCCTTTGAATCTCGGTTAAAGACGACAGTGGTCGGATCGATGTCACTAAGATTCAAAGAATATTCGCCGCTCCCCCCTCCGGCACCCTCAACTCTGACAGTGAAGTGAACGCGGCAGCCAGAGAAGTCGGTTAATTCAGCGGAGAATGTTCCACCTTCCGGCAGGTGACTCGTCCCTTCATCGCGTAAAGAATTGTGCATCCACTGCAACGTATCCTTTAACGACGACTTTGAAAATGAAGGGGTTGCTTCTGCATGCGTTGTTTCCGACTTGATCGGTTCATGCCTTGTTTCGGACTTGACCGGCTCGGTCTCATTTGGTAAATCCTCGATCTTCGCGGCTTTTTCCGAAAGCAAACGCTGCGCATCATTGATTGGAATTGCAAAATTGAGACTCTCTCCACCTTCGAGAATCAAGGCATTAATGCCGACGACTTCGCCAGACATGTTAAAGAGCGGACCGCCGCTGCTGCCACGTGAGATTGGTGCCGTGATCTGCAAAAGCTTGCCGTCTTCTTTTTCATCGCTTCTAATTCCGCTCAAGATGCCGTTGGAAACCGTAAGTTCCAAACCAAGTGGATTGCCGATCGCAACGACCTCTTCGCCGACTTGAATTTGATCCGAGTTCCCCAGCGTCAGCGTTGGGAAGGTTTTGCCGTGAATCTTGAGGACGGCGAGGTCGTGAAATTTATCCGTTGCGAGGACGCCATCAACCGGCAAGACCGTGCCGTCGGCGAACTTCACCACGGCAACGTTGCCTGTTGCGATGACGTGGTAATTTGTCATAATTGCGCCGTCAGACCTCACCAGAAAACCTGTGCCTCGCGCTATAGGTTTATCGTTGTTCGCCATGACGATTGTTACGATTGCCCCCTTAGCTGCTTTGGCTATTGTTGGTATGTCCTCTCTAGGTGGAGGCGACTGCGCGGCAACGACACCACCAGCGATAAAAATCAGAGAAAGAAGTTTCACTTCAAAACGCCGGACCATTCCAGTCTCCTCTACTTGTAAATGCCATCCACTCTGGAAGGAAAGTCGCCGCCCTTCTAGATGACTTTGTTGGGGCTATCATCATGGATGGCATCTTCGCGGATAACCTCTTCAACGTTGGAAATTGGATCTACCTTGTTCGAAACTTCGCGCCGATATGATCCGGCGCTACTTGATCTTCAGCGAGTCGAAAAACCTTTCGCAATCTGCTTCTGACAGGTCCTGGTCGGTCGGGCTTGTAGTTTGAAGAATCCAGACCCGCGTACGGTCGCGTGAAACGGCCAACCGCCAACGCAAAATGAGAGGCAATTCAAGGCCATTCGTTGAGAAGTGGCCACGGACAGTTTGTTTATATCCTTCTAGTCCACCGAGTGTGGCCCTGGCGATCTTGACCTGCCCCCCGTTGTTGGTCCAGTCATAATGTAGCACTGGGGGTCTCCTGCAAGATTGTTTGTGTCTCTGCCGGGAGCATGGATACGACCGGCGTGGGGGGAGACGCCGGTCGGGCGGCGGTGCTGGCCGCGAACTCTTCCGGCGTTCGATAACCCAAGCTGCTGTGCGGGCGCACCGAGTTGTAATCCACGCGCCAGGCTTCGATCATTCGTCGCGCATCGTCCAGACTCACGAACCAGTTCTGGTTCAAGCATTCGTCGCGGAACTTCCCGTTGAAGCTTTCGATGAACGCATTCTGCACCGGCTTTCCCGGATCGATGAAGTGCAGTGCCACCTCGTGCGCATAAGCCCACTGGTCCACCGCCCGGCTGATGAACTCCGGGCCATTGTCCACCTGCATCGCTCCCGGGTAGCCCCGCTCTTGCGCCACTCCGTCGAGCATGCGCACCACGCGCAACCCGGGCAGCGACGTGTCCACTTCGATGCGCGGCGCTTCCCGCGTGTAGCCGTCCATCAGGTTCAGCGTGCGGAATTTCCGTCCGCTCGCCAAGCTGTCTCGAGTGAAGTCCATCGTCCACACCTGGTTCGCCCCCGTTGGCAGCGTCAGCGGCACCCGCGCTTCGGCGCGGAATCGCTTGCGTTTCTTGCGCCGCACGGCCAACCCTTCTTGCTGGTAGATCCGGTACACGCGCTTGTGATTCACCATCCACTTCGGCCTTTCGTTCTCTTTCTCCCGCCGCAGCATCCGATGCAGCCGCCGATAACCGAAGCGCGGCCGCTCCGCCGCGATCTCGCGCAACCGCGCTCGCAGCGCTTGATCGTTCCGCACCCTCGGCCGGTAACGGCAACTCCCCCGGTGCATCCACAACAGCCCACAGGCGCGCCGCTGGCTCAGATGTCCTTCTGCGCAAGCGACCCGCACGGCCTCTCTTCGAGCCTGCGGGCTTACCACTTTTTTGACAACACCACCTTCAACGCGTCGATGTCCAGCGCCTGCTGCGCAACGATCTTTTTCAATCGGCTGTTCTCGTCTTCCAGCTCGCGCAGCCGTCGCGCGTCGCTCACTTCCATACCGCCGAACTTGGCCTTCCAGCGGTAATAAGTTACGTCGCTGATGCCTTCCCTCCGGGTCAGCTCCGCCACCGGTACGCCCGCCTCGGCCTCCTTCAACACCCGTACGATCTGCTCCTCACTGAATCGGCTCTTCCTCATGATGCTGCTCCTCTCTGGCTGTTTTACCCCAGAGAAGCTACATTTCCGATGGACTAAATTCCGGGGAGCAGGTTA